>Ga0209069_10001478_pt1 | contig 11947 bp, 13 predicted proteins | sample Str013_2_FD_187202 | JGI IMG/M metagenome (GOLD analysis project Ga0209069, IMG submission 187202) | Freshwater sediment microbial communities in response to fracking from Pennsylvania, USA - Straight Creek_MetaG_SC_2013 (SPAdes) (version 2) | ecosystem: Environmental > Aquatic > Freshwater >...
CCGAATAGTACGAGATTTCCGGAACCTGCTGGGCAAATAGTACTGGTCCAAGAAGCGCGAACAATCCCAATCCGAATCGTTTCATAGCGGAAGCGAAAACTCTGCGGGACGTGCAAATCTATTTATGGTTTGCGCGATTTCCGGTCTGGCAGGTGGAACAAGTTCAAGGCAGAACCGTGGCGGAAGTTACCGACGTGCGGTTCTTTCGGGAGGACGTCTCGGAACATAGATCGGAACATAGAAATGATTCCACGACGGCCCCGCGTGAGACGAAAGGGCGATTCATCGCCCGGGGATTTACGTTTCAAGTTGTGTTTGACACCGCAGGCAACGTGATTTCGGACGGCTTTAAAGCACCGGAATAAAGAATTCATGAATCCATCCAGCGACTGGCAATCGAGACGTTCGGTAAGGCTGCCTGGATTTGACTATTCCAATATCGGGATGTATTTCGTCACGATCTGTGCGAGCGAACGCCGATGTATTTTCGGCCGGGTGCATGCAAACAGTGTGGCCTTAACTCCGCTCGGTGAAATCATAAAATCTTGCTGGATCGAAATTCCGCGACATTTTACTAGGGTCAAGATTGAAAGCTATGCGGTCATGCCAAACCATGTTCATGGCATCTTGACTGTCCACTTAAAATTACCGAATGCGAATCGCTCCGGCGGGACCATGGAAGCGGCAGAAGCGTTTGGCAAGCCCACTGCGGGTTCTCTGCCCACAATCATTCGGTCATTCAAAGCGGCAACAAGTAAACGTGCGCGGGAATCGGGATTGGTTTCAGGCGAACCAATTTGGCAAAAAGGCTATTACGAGCACGCTGTCCGAAACACAAAAGAATACGTCGAAATAACAAATTACATCCTCTTGAACCCCGCTAGATGGGCAGATGATGAAGACAATCCGGACCGGCAAGTGAGTGTTAAGCCCTTGTAGGGGCACGGCAGTGCCGTGCCCCTACAACTGCTAGCAACCCTTTATTCCGCGGGATATACGACAACCTGGCGGTCTTCTCCGGCGCCTTCGCTGGCGGTGCGAACGCCGGGTTCTTCCTTCAAAACCAGGTGCAGAATGCGGCGTTCGCGGGCGGACATGGAGTTAAACCGGAACGGGGCATGAGATTCACGTACGCGCTCGGCGGCGACGCGCGCGGAAAGTTTTAATTCCTCGATGCGCGCGGCGCGATAATCGCCGGCGTCAAAGCGGATGCGTCCGTAAAATTGCGGTTCCAGCCAAAGCCAGCGCAGGGCGATATGCTCGAAAGCCTTGAGGAGTTCGGCATTGTGTTCGAGCAACAAATCGATTTGGCGCCCCTTGAAGATGACCAGAATTTCCGGATTTTCCAGATCGGCGGACGCAGCGGCAGGGTCGGTGGCGTGAATTTCGTAGGACAGCTCGAAGTGTCCCTGACGCACCAGCGTATCAAGGCAGCGGCGCAGCTCCGCCGTGGCCGCCGCGTGATCCAGCTTGCCGTCAACGACAACTTTCGGGTGAGACGCCTGCGTCAAACTCGCTCCAGATATTTCATCGCCGCTATTTCTTTTTTCCGGGACCGCGCGACGGCTTGGCCGGAGGCGGCGTTGTCCGGTAAAGATACCACTGCTGCAAAATTCCCACCATATTACTAGTCAGGATATATAACGCCAGGCCGCTCGGAGAGAGGGCAAACATGCCGCCGAAAATCAGCGGCGTCAAGCCCATCATCTTGGCCTGGGCAGGATCCATGCCGGGCGTGGGCGTCATTTTCTGCATGAAATACATCGAGACGGCCATCACCACGGGCAAAATATAGTAGGGATCGTGCGCGGAAAGATCGTGGATCCATCCGAGCCAGGGCGCGTGGCGCAGCTCGATGGTGTTGGCCAACATGCGGTACAGGCCGAACCAGATGGGCATCTGGATCAACGTGGGCCAGCAACTGCCGAGCGGATTGATGCCCTCGCGGGAATACACGGCCATGACTTCCTTATTCATTTCGGCCTTGCGGGGATCGCGCATCGAATATTTTTTGTAGCGGTCTTGAATGGCTTTGACTTCCGGCGCAACTGTCTGCATTTTCTGCATGGCACGCATGCTCTTCACCTTGAGCGGAAACATCACCATATTGATCGCGATGGTCATCAACACAATGGCCCAGCCGAAGTTGGTGACATATTGATGCAGCCAGCGCAGCGAATAGAACATCGGCTCCGCGATAAAGCCCCACCAGCCGAACTGCACCAGGCTATTGAGCGGCGGACGAATTGCCTTCAATCCATCAATGCTCTTCGGACCGACATACATGCGAAGGTTCAGCGGCCCGGCGGTGGCGGTGCCCGCAGCCATTTGAGGCACGATTTCAGTTTCGGTTTTTCCGTCGGCGGCAGGCGTGGAATGTTGAAAGGTCCAGCCGGAAAGAGTGATCGGCGTTTCCGAAACGTCTCCGTGGGCCGTGAACGTGGGAAGAAATGCGGCCGCAAAATAGAGGTCTTCGATTCCAACGAAATCAAATGACCCCGGAACGATTGCGCGGACGGAAGTCTGGCCGGACTTGCCCAGATTTTTTGCCGCAAGCGTGTTGAATTTGCCGGCGGCGCTATTGAACACCTGCGTTTGCAGAGCCGCGCGATACGCCGTGGGATCGCCAAATCCGCCGGACCAGGAAATGCCGGCATGTAGCGGTTTTCCGTCAAAATTTACGGCGGCGTCCACGCTTGCAACATAGGAGGCGTTGAATTTCAAAACTTTTGTTACTTCCAGGTGACCATCGCTCCAGGCGAGAGTGACTTCCGCCGGCGCGCGCAGCACCGTTCCGGGGTTCGGAGCTGTTCCCGACGACGTAATTTCAAACAGTGCGCTGTTGGCGGCTGATTCCTGGTCAGGATCGTCAAGCGCAAGCGAAAGCGGCCAGTTGCCGGATTGCTGCGCGGCATCCGCGTGGACCAGATCCAGCGGTCGCGGCGGCTTATTGTCGTCGGTGAATTGCTTGAGCTGCCAGCTGCGCACCACGGCGCCGCGATTGGAAATCTCGACGCGATAGAGATCGCTTTCAATCACGATTGAGCGTTCGTCGCCCGCGGCGCGAACGGTCGCGGGAGTTGGTGGGCCAGCTGCAATCTTCGCGCCGGTCGCGGAAGCAAGGGCTGGAGCGGGTTTCGATTGATTTGCGATCGCGGGAGCTGGATTATTCGGAGCAGGCTGCGGCGGCTTGTAAATCAGCGACCACCCGGCGATGACAAATAAACAAAGCACGGCCGCCAGCAGCGAGCGTGTTTCCGTGGACATTTCCTTGCGCTCGCTCACAAACCGGCCTCTTCCCCGAATTGGTCAAATTTCGCGACGGATTGGTTGTGAATTTTTTCGGCGTCGCGGACGTGCATCCGATCCACGGTGGACCCGATGGCCATCGGGATGGATTGCTTGTGTAGCGCCGGCATCTTGCCGGCAATTGGCACACGGCGAGAAAAGTTAAATAGCCGGCGGGACGCCGGCGCTGCGAAAACCATTGCACCGCCAGCGCCTGATTTGTCTTCGGAGAAATCAGCGGCTTCGGGCACCAGGTCCACGCCGCCCCGTGTAAAGGGGTGGCAGCGGGCGATGCGCCGCAAAGCGAGCCACGAACCGCGCCACGCACCGTGAATTCCCACCGCGCCCGCGGCATAGTGCGAGCAGGAAGGATAAAATTTGCAGGCGCTCGGCATCAACGCTGAAAAAAACGCCTGGTAGACGCGCAGCAGCAGGAGCAGCGCTCGCGCGCCGCCGTTCACGCTTTCGGCCTGATGCCGCGAAGCAGGCGGACGAGTTCCGTCTCCAGAGGCACGAAGGGCGCCTCCGCCACCGAGCGTCGCGGATGAATCACGATATCCCATCCCGTAGGAATCTCCGTCCTGTTGCGCCGCAGAATTTCACGAATACGCCGTCGAATTCGATTCCGCACCACCGCTCCACCCAGCGCTTTTTTCACGCTGATGCCAAAGCGGCTGAGGCGGTCAGGACCGGCAGCTATGTTCCCGGGGGCCTCGCGCGAAATTACAGCCTGCGAGCGGAAAAACACTGCGAACTGAGGGCTCGAGCGGCGTTGTCCGGCGCCATATACAGCTTCGTATTCGACGCGTTTCAACAAGCGCACGGCGCGAGGAAAACCCTGCCGCGGACCGTCCGAATCTCTAAATGGGCGTAAGACGATGACGTCCCTTTTTGCGGCGGGCGGCCAGTACTTTTCGGCCTCCCACTGTCTTCATGCGCGTGCGAAAGCCGTGCGTTTTATGGCGGCGGCGCACTTTTGGTTGAAAGGTGCGTTTCGGCAAAGAATTCTCCCCCTCGGTCCTGATAATGCGGCCAAGTCAAACGTGTAGTGTAGTCGAGGCAACGATGAGGGTCAAGGAGGGGGGTGAGGGGAATTCTCTGGCGTGTGGCCCGGGCATCGGCTTCCTCCCCCGTTGCCACAACATAAATCATGCCACTGCACTAAGCCAATTGTGAGTTGCGAAACCAGATTCGAGTGCGCTGCCTTGGAAGTTTTTCACGGGCGGAGTTTTGAATTGGATTCCAAATATTCTCCGAAAGGAACCCGCAGCACGATCAACGCCGGTCAGGCACATTCGTCGGCTCCACGGAAAGCGAGTCGAATTCGTCTAACGTAAAGAAGCGTGAAAAAATTAGAGGTGCACATCAATCCCCGGCGGCGTGGACGGGCATTCGGTCCGCATCGGGGCTGTAACCTTTCAAGCTTCCGAACCACCCGAGCGACAAACCAAAAGTAGAGTGTGTAGCGATGGAAAACCAGATTCCAAACAACCGGTCGGGAGACCCGGCGCCGAACATTCCCCGGCCAAGAAGAGGGAGCAGGAAAACTTGCGCTCCAAGGTAAAGAAATGCGCCCATGGCCAAACCCTTCCAGATTGTGACGCGCGGCGTTAGTGCGAATAGGATCGCTCCGCAGAGACCTCCGTAACCCAGATGGATCGCCACCGCGAGAAGAAGATGGACTGGCGTGGACAGGCCCGCCCCAAACATTTTTGAGATGATCATCGCGGGCATCGTTCGAGTCACCAGAGCCATGACCGTCAGGCGGCCGGTGACGGCCCAAATCAGGATGTGCATGGTGGTCATTAGAATCGTTGCCACCGCGCCCCAGAAAAAACCACGCGCCATTCGGCTGTTCATAGCATCGCCTCCAGAGGATTCAGCACTCGTCGCGGGGTTCCCGCTGTCACCACGTTGGGGAACTCAGCGCTCTTGATCTGTTGCTAAATTTGAACCGATTGCTGCAGGACCGTCTTGCCACTGGCGGCATCCTACACCCGGTCGGGGCAGTTTTGCACCAGGCGATCCAGTTTGGCGCACCATGTCCGTAAGCCACAGTCCGGAAACGGTCCTGCGAGCGTAACGCGGTTTTCTTCAGCATGGCGGGCTACTCAACCATCACTTTGCTGGAACCGCGAACACGGTAATGGTCGGGTTCCCTCCGGGAATTTCCGGTATCGCTTTTTTGTTGATGACTCCTCCGTCGCCGGAAACCACGGCCACGCGCTGCACATTGTGCGCGGAGTACGTAATAACGCCGCCCTGCATGGAATCCGCCAGGTTCAAGCGGAATAGCATCTTTCCCGACTGCGCATCCAGCGCGTCGAAATAGCCGCCGACTTCCCCTGTAAATATCAGGTTGGAAGCGGTGAGGGCGACTCCGGCAACCAGCGGAGTTGGCGATTCGTACTGCCAGAGTTCCTTGCCGGTGGAGGCGTCAAATCCCGTAAGACGTCCGCGCGCCTCGGAAAAAGGGCCGCGATCGCCCGGCCCGCTAAAGGGGCCGCCGAAGTAACGAACTTCCCCTGCGTTTGCCTTCTCGACGCTGGGCGGATCCTTGTCCTTCTTGATCATCGAACACCAATGATCAATGGCGGGCACAACCAGTAAATTAAGCTGGGGATTGTACGCCCCGCTGTTCCACTCGTTGCCTCCCAGAATTCCGGGGCACACGCGTATCGCGGTATAGCTGAGGGGCGTTTCCGCATTCAACCGCGTGGTGAACGGTACGCTATACAGAATTTTATGTGTGTCGCGGTCGAGCACGCGGAGCATGCCGTCCTTGCCGGTTGCGGCAATGGCCGTTCGCGAATTCGACTTGAAAATCGGATTTACGTGTATGACGTCGTAGTCGTCCACATCGTGAGGAATGAACTGGTTGTACCAGGCCAGGCGTCCCGTTTTTCCATCCAGCGCGATGATCGAGTTCGTATATAGATTGGAGCCGGGCCGCGCGTCATCGTAAAAATCGGGAGCCGGATTGCCGCCCGGAACGTATAGCAGATCTTTTTCCGTGTCATAGGACATGGCCGTCCAAAGCGCGCCGCCGGCATTTTTGCGCGCCTTCGGGTCGGGGCCCCATGTGTCGGCGCCGGGCTCGCCATCTTTCGGCACGATATTAAATTTCCACACCTGCTCGCCATCGCTCAATCGAAATGCGCCAATCCAACCGCTGCTGGCCCATTCCGATCCGGCGGGCCCGATGTAGATCAAGTCTCCGTGGACCAGCGGGGGCATGCTGATAAAGTAGCCCTCTTTGGGATTCGCGATTTGTTTTGCCCACTGCAGTTTTCCGGTTTCCGCGTCCAGAGCGATTAAAAAATCGTCTCCGGTGCCGCGAATAATTTTTCCGTTCACCAGCGCCGCTCCGCGATGGGGATGCACCAGGTCGCGATCGCGCGGTTTCCATTCGTAGCTCCACAGAACGTGGCAGTCCGCACCGTCTATCGCCACGGTGTAATGATCGCTGGTGGCATAGAGGATGCCTCCGCTGGCGAGCGGGGCAGTTTCAGAGGGCACTTGCTCCGGGAATGTGTAGGAGCAGACTTTCGCGAGTTGACCCACGTTTTGCGGAGTAATCTGTTTCAGCGGACTGAAACGTGTTCCATTGATATCGTGATCCGAATAGGGCCAGTCGCCGTCGTCCGCACCTGCCGCGGACAGAACGAAGCTTGAGCCGCCAACAATGGGCAGGAATGCAAACAATAGCGCCAACGCAATGATTGAGTAGAAAAATAACGTGAGCCTGCTGACTGCTTCCACTCTCACGCGGGACACATCTTGCCTCATAAAATTCTCCCCCTGGTTAGCGATTGGTGACCCGATACCGTTTTGTGCGACAAGATTCCGCCGAGATGGTCCATAAGTCAAGCGGTCGTGATTGGCCATGGCACTGTGCTAAAATGCCTTTCCATTCCGATTTTGAATTTCAAGGCAGACCATTCTGCCAATCCACAGGAGGCTTCGCTTGAACTACTACGGAGGCAAGGAACTAGCCGCAAGTTTTCGCACGGTTCGCAAGAATACGCTGGCCATTGCTCAGGACATCCCGGAAGACAAGTACGGTTTTCGGCCCGCGCCGGACACTCGGAGTGTGGCGGAGTTGTTGACGCACATCGCCGTGTCTTTCACTTTTCACCACCAGATTCACGCCAAAGAACGCCGCACCACGCTCGTCGGATTCGATTTTCCGTCCTTAATGAAGGAATTGACGGCCCTGGAAAAGGCGCCCCGGAGCAAGGAACAGACGATTGAATTGTTGCGCGCCAACGGCGAGATTTGGGCCGGCTGGGTTGAAGGTCTGGACGACGGTTTCCTTTCTGAAGCGGTCGCAATGCCCGCTGGAGCCGAGCCCGCGTCAAGGACGCGTTTCGATATGATCCTGTCAGTGAAGGAACATGAAATGCACCACCGCGGCCAATTGATGGTGATTGAGCGAATCATTGGAATCGTGCCGCACCTCACACGCGACATGCAGGCTCGGTTCGCGGCAGCAGCGGCAAAAAAATAGCTGCATGCCGAAATGAAGTCAGCTTCGCGGCTCGGGCAATTGCGAATCGCGAAATGAAAAAGTGGGCTCGCCGAATGAATTTGGCGAGCCCTCGCTGTTTCACTTCGGAACAGAATCCGTTTTGGCCCATGCGCCACGAAAACTAATGCCTCTTCTTCCTCCGCCGATCTATGGGTTGAGGTGCTTCAAGAATGAGCAATTCAATTCAAGCAGTCCACTCCGTTGCTGCAACTACTCCGCCAAGCCCGTCCGCTAATCCAACCCCGAAGGCCGCTCAATCTTCAACGCCGCACGATACCGTCACCATCAGCAACGCAGCTCAACAAGCGTTGGCCAAAGCTGCATCGTCCCGCGATGTTGATCATGACGACGACAAGAAGTAGCCTGGAATTCTTTTGAAATTCGCGAACACGCACAAAGCGAATTGATGGGAATCCGCCTGGGAACGCCAATCTCCCGATTGGCGTTTTTTCTTGCACGCCAAAAGCGCCAATCGGGAAATTGGCGTTCCCGGGTTCCAAGCAACCGCGCCAGGCTTCAGTCGGTTTCCGGGTTTTGCAATGGGAGAAATCTGTAAGAGCGATTGACATACAGCAGAGCGGAAGTGCTTTTTGAAATGCGGATATCCTGAACCTGCCCGAAAATCACATAATGCGTTCCCACTTCATGCACCTCGGCAATTTGACAATCGAAAACGGCAAGAGCGTCGCGCAAACCGTGTGAACCGGACGCCGTTTTTTCCCATCCCGGCTGGGCGAAGCGCTCCTGCATCGGCAGCCCTGTGCGATGCGCGAACAGCTCTGAAAGTTCGCGCTGATCTCCGGCCAGCGTATTCACGCAAAAGACGCGGTTTTGCTGAAAAATAGCGTGCAATTGCGTGAAGCGGTTCAGGCAAACCAGCAGAGTTGGCGGATCGTCAGTCACCGAGCAGCAGGCGGAGGCAGTGAACCCTGCCGCTCCGGCCGGTCCATCCGTGGTGACGATGTGCACGGCGGCGGCAAATCGCGACATGCCATCGCGGTAGAGTTGTTTTGAGACCATGTGGTTCACTCCATCCTGTTTCTGCACTTTACATATGAAACGCAGCCAATCCTATTCCCGGGGCGGCGCGCATACAAACTAAATTCGCGACTTTGGCGATTCGTTGCACTACTGAAAATTGCCGGAGCTCTGGGAACGCCAATCTCCCGATTGGCGCCTTTGGCCCGCAAGAAAAACGCCAATCGGGAGATTGGCGTTCCCAGGTTTCAATCAAACGTGGCGGGCCGAATTTGCGGCAACTCCATCTCGGCAAGTCGTTCCCCGCCCTGCTAGAATATGTGGCGGAAACAAGCGACTGAATTTCGCGAAGCATTTCGCGACACTATCGTGGGGACCGAATCCGATGTTTGAGAATCTGACAGACAAACTGCAACGAGTTTTTAAGAACCTGCGCGGGCAGGGGAAACTCACGCAGGAACACGTGGACGAAGCGCTCGCCGGAATCCGCGAAGCGCTGCTGGAAGGCGACGTCAACGTAGGCGTGGCCGACGAGCTGCTCGCAAATATTCGCGAAAAGGCACTCGGCTCGGAAGTGCTGCTGCAACTTTCTCCCGACCAGCAAGTCATCAAGATTGTGCGCGATGAACTGGCGCTGCTGCTGGGCAAGCACGCCAAGCCGCTCTTCTCCTCCCGCCCGCCATCGGTGTGGATGATTGTTGGCTTGCAAGGTTCGGGCAAAACCACCACCACGGGAAAACTAGCCAAGTGGCTGGCTGCGCACGGCCACCGGCCGATCGTGGTTTCCACCGACGTGTATCGCCCGGCGGCGCGCGAACAGCTTGCGCAAGTGGCAAAAGCCATCAACGTCCCCTGCTGGCCCGGAACAGGGACCGATAAACCGCTGGAAATTTCGCGCGGCGCGATACGCGAGGCAAAACTTTCCGCCCACGACGTGATCCTGGTGGATACAGCCGGCCGCCTGCACATCGACGACACACTGATGGAAGAGCTTGGCACATTAAAAAGGGAACTTTCGCCCGTGGAAATCCTGTTCGTGGCCGACGCCATGATCGGGCAGGACGCCGTGCGCTCAGCAGGCGAATTTCATAAGAGGCTAGGCCTCTCCGGCGTTGTATTAACCAAACTCGATGGCGATGCGCGCGGCGGCGCGGCGCTTTCCATCGGCAAAGTCACGGGCGCGCCGGTGAAATTCGTGGGCACGGGCGAAAAATACGATGCGTTGGACGCGTTTTATCCCGACCGCATCGTTTCCCGCGTTCTCGGCATGGGCGACGTTCTCTCGCTGATCGAGCGCGCCGAGCAGACGGTGGACGCCAAGCAAGCCGCCGAACTTGCCCGCAAGCTGCGCCGCAACGAGTTCACGCTCGAGGATTTTCGCGATCAATTGCGGCAGATCCGCAAAATGGGACCGCTCGAACAGGTCCTTGGCATGTTGCCAAAAATAGGGCCGCTGGCGAATATTCCCAAGGACGTGCAGGTGGACGAATCGCGTTTGAAGCGCATTGAATCCATTATCAATTCCATGACTAACTCCGAGCGGAACGATCATGGCCTGATTGATGGCAAGCGCCGCAAGCGCATCGCGCGCGGCAGCGGCACGACGGTCCAAGACGTCAATCAAGTCCTGAAGCAATACCTGCAGATGCGGCAGATGATGAAGCAATACGGCTCGCTTGCCGCCCAAGGCCGCCTGAAGGGCATGGGTAAACTGACAGGCGCGCAATAGCCCTCCTTCCCCTTCCGGGCAAACTCCGGTTCCACCGGCGCATTCTTAAGACGATGTGGGAAGCTATTCGGGAAGTCTACACGGGCCGATCCGGGGCCAAGGCCGCCTGTGGGCTATCGCAATTCCCAGGAACCAGCTATACTGATCGGCAGGAGGAAGTGTATCGTGCTGGCAATTCGCTTGGCTAGGATTGGAAAGAAGAAACAACCGTTTTACCGTATCGTGGTGCTGGACAAACGCAAGCCCCGCAACGGCAGGACTGTCGAAGTCGTGGGAACATACGATCCGCTCAAGAACCCGGCGTTGATTAAGCTGGAAGTCGAGCGCATTAAGTATTGGCTGGGCTGCGGAGCACAGCCGAGCGACACCGTCCGAAGCTTTCTGACTGCCCAAAAGATCGCCTGAGTTCGCTCTTGCCAAAATCGAGATTGCTCAGGAAGGATCCCCCCAGGCCCGCGGGGTCCATCAAAGTGAATGTTCGCGTTGAACCCGCGAATTCGAGTGGCGGAGGGCCGCATGAAAGAACTAATTGAGTCTATTGCGAAGGCGCTGGTGGATCATCCCGATCAAGTCCAGGTTCGAGCCGTGGAAGGCGAGCAAGTGACCGTGCTTGAATTGCGCGTGCATCCGGAAGATTTGGGCAAAGTCATTGGCCGGCAGGGGCGCACAGCGAAATCCATGCGCACCATTCTGGGCGCGGCAGGGATGAAACTCAAGAAACGCCTCACGCTGGAAATCCTCGAATAGAGTGCCCGCTGAACCGTTTACCGGCGTTACCCTGGCCCGAATTCTGCGCCCTCGAGGCCTGCGCGGAGAAGTTGCCGCGGAAATTCTCACCGATTTTCCCGAGCGTTTACCCAAACTGCGCGAAGTGTGGCTAGTGGACGAACGCGGAGCTTCGCGCCGTATGGTCGTGCAAAAGTGCTGGCTTTCGCCCAGCCGTGGCGGCCAGGCAATTTTTCATTTTGCGGGCATAGACAGCATCGAATCGGCGGAACCCCTGCGCGGATTCGAGGTTCAGGTGCCGCTTGAGCAGAGAGCAAAACTTGCCGCGGGAAATTATTACGTCGGCGACTTGATCGGATGCGAAGTGTGGGAGCAAAGCGCGGCGTCCGCGATGGGAACTGTGCGTGACGTGGAATTTCCGGGCGGAGTTCCGCTGCTCGCCTTGACGACGGGCGATGGCGAAGTCCTCGTGCCGCTCGCCGCGGAGTTTTGCACTCGAATTGATATAAAGGCCAAGCGGATTGATGTCGTGCTGCCCGAAGGATTGCGGGATTTGAATCGCAGGTAGCATACTTTCACTGCCCAGAATATTTGCAAATTCTTTGCAGGCCGGCATTTAGTGGCGCGGGCTTCCGCCTGCGGGGGTTGGGCCATCTCGGACAAAACCTCGCAGGCGGAAGCCCGCGCCACTAAAG
>Ga0209069_10001480_pt1 | contig 11942 bp, 9 predicted proteins | sample Str013_2_FD_187202 | JGI IMG/M metagenome (GOLD analysis project Ga0209069, IMG submission 187202) | Freshwater sediment microbial communities in response to fracking from Pennsylvania, USA - Straight Creek_MetaG_SC_2013 (SPAdes) (version 2) | ecosystem: Environmental > Aquatic > Freshwater >...
GGGCTACGGCATGGGCGAGGCCGGCGAAGGCCAGATGATCACCCATCAGCAGAAGAAGATGGGCGAGGCCTCGCTGATCGAGTTCCGCGACCGGTTCGGCATCAAGCTGACCGACGCGGAGGTGAAGGAGATCCCGTTCATCCGCTTCGCGGAAGACTCCGAGGAGATGAAATACCTGCGCGCGCGCCGCAAGGCGCTCGGCGGGTATCTGCCGAGCCGGCGCGCGAAGTCCGAGACGCTTGCGGTGCCGCCGCTGTCGGCGTTCGAGGCGCAGCTCAAAAGCACCGAGGAGCGCGAGATCTCGACCACGATGGCGTTCGTGCGCGTGCTCAACACGCTGCTGCGCGACAAGACCATCGGCAAGCGCATCGTGCCGATCGTGCCCGACGAAAGCCGCACGTTCGGCATGGAGGGCATGTTCCGCCAGTTCGGCATCTTCTCCCAGGTCGGGCAGCTGTACCGGCCGCAGGATGCCGACCAGATGATGTTCTACAAGGAGGACACCAAGGGGCAGATCCTGCAGGAGGGCATCAACGAGGCGGGCGCCATGGCGTCGTGGATCTCGGCGGCGACCTCCTACTCGACCTCGAACGTGCCGATGGTGCCGTTCTACATCTATTACTCGATGTTCGGATTCCAGCGCGTCGGCGACCTCGCGTGGCTCGCCGGCGATATGCGGGCGCGCGGCTTCCTGATCGGCGGCACCTCCGGGCGTACCACGCTCAACGGCGAGGGGCTGCAGCACGAGGACGGTCACAGCCACATCCTCTCGGCGACCATTCCCAACTGTATTTCCTACGATCCGACCTACGGCTACGAGGTCGCCGTCATCGTCCAGGACGGTTTGCGGCGCATGCTCACAAGCCAGGAGGACGTGTACTATTATCTCACGCTGCTCAACGAGAACTACCGGCATCCCGCCATGCCGGATGGCGCGGCGGAAGGAATCATCAAGGGCATGTACCTGCTGAAGGCGGCCAACGCCAAGGCCAAGGGCCACAAGGTGCAGCTGATGGGCTCGGGCGCGATCCTGCGCGAGGTGCTGGCCGGCGCGGAACTGCTGGAAAGGGATTTCGGCATCCACGCCGACGTGTGGAGCGTGACGAGCTTCACGGAGCTGAGACGCGAGGCGCACGAGATCGAGCGCTGGAACATGCTGCATCCGCTGGAGCCGCCGCGGGTGCCCTATGTCACACAATGCATTGCGGCGCGCGGAGAGGCACCGGTGATCGCCTCGACCGACTACATGAAACTGTTCGCCGATCAGATCCGCCCATTCGTGCCCGGCAGTTTCCGTGTGCTCGGCACCGATGGCTTCGGGCGCTCGGATTATCGCAAGAAGCTCAGGTCGCACTTCGAGGTCGACCGGCATTTTGTCGCCGTTGCCGCGCTGAAGGCGCTCGCCGATGAGAACAAGCTGCCCTCGACCAAGGTTGCCGAGGCGATCGGCAAATACGGCATCGATCCCGAGAAGCCGAGTCCGGCGAAAGTTTGAGATCGGGAAATCGGGAAGTCGCCAAATCGCCAAATCGTGGCGGCCAACGGTAACAGCGGTGGAAAGGAACGCCTCATGACGACCTCGCCGATTCGGTCCTACAAAGACCTCGAGGTGTGGCAGGTGGCCATGACATTGGCGGAGGCTAGCTATCGAGCGACGAGAAGCTTTCCCGAGGATGAGCGATACGGGATGACGTCGCAAATCCGTCGTGCCGCGACCTCGGTAGCGGCCAACATCGCCGAGGGGTACGGCCGTGAAACCACCAATGCCTACGTCCAGTTTCTTCGTGTTGCACAAGGCTCTCTGAAGGAATTGGAGACGCTCGTCATGCTGGCCGAGCGCGTTGGTTTGACAACGAAAGAGACCAGTAACGCCCTGAATAACGACTGCGAACGTGTCAGCAAGATGCTTCGCAACCTAATTCGCTCGTTGCAAGCCAAGGCGAAGTGATGGCCCACGACTTGGCGACTTGGCGACTTGGCGACTTCACGACCTCACGACCTCACGATTTCACGACTGACACTTGGAGCCCCCCATGTCCCTGCTGGAAGTGAAAGTCCCCGATATCGGCGACTTCAAGAACGTTCCCATCATCGAGATCCTGGTGAAGCCGGGGGATACCGTGAAAGCCGATGATCCGCTGCTCTCGCTCGAGAGCGACAAGGCGACGATGGAGGTGCCGTCGCCGACCGAGGGAAAGGTCGCAACGATCCTCGTCAAGGTCGGCGACAAGGTCAGCGAGGGCACCCTGCTTCTCAAGCTCGAGGCGGGAGAGCAGCCAGTGCGCGCGCCGTCGGTGCTGGCCCAGCAGGAGCCGGAACTTGTCAAGCCGGCAGCGGTCAAGCCCGGCGAGATGCGGGATCCGACGGCGTCCTCGCCGGTTCACAAGGGGCAGGTGCCGCCGCCCTTGTCCGCCGACTTCGGCGGCGCCCATGCGGGTCCGAGCGTGCGGCGGCTGGCCCGCGAGCTCGGCATCGATCTGACCAGGATCACCGGAACCGGCGAGAAGGGACGCGTCACCAAGGATGACGTCAAGGCCTCCTTACGCGGCCCAGCAGGCGCTGCACCCGCCGCGACGGCCGGCTCCGGCATTCCGGAAATACCGGTTGTCGACTTCGCAAAATTCGGACCGATCGAAACCAAGCCGCTGGCCCGCATCAAGCGGTTGTCCGGCCCGCACCTGCATCGCTCGTGGCTCAATATCCCCCACGTCACGCATTCCGATGAAGCCGACATCACGGAGCTGGAAGCGTTCCGCAAAGACCTCGACGCCAAGGGCAAGGACAAGGGCTACCGGGTCACCATGCTGGCGTTCCTGATGAAGGCGTGCGTGGCCGGTCTCAAGGCGCATGCCGAGTTCAACGCCTCGCTGTCGCCGGCCAAAGACGCGCTGATCTACAAGAAGTACTTCCACATCGGCATTGCCGTCGACACGCCCGACGGGCTCGTCGTGCCGGTGGTGCGCGATGTGGACCGCAAGGGCATCATCGAGCTCTCCAAGGAGCTCGGTGCCATCTCCAAGAAGGCGCGCGAGGGCAAGCTGGCGTCGGCGGAAATGCAGGGCGGCTCGTTCACGATCTCGAGCCTCGGCGGCATCGGCGGCACGGCGTTCACGCCCATCGTCAATGCACCCGAGGTCGCCATCCTCGGCGTCGTTCGCGCTTCCATGAAACCGGTGTGGGACGGCAAGGCGTTCCAGCCGCGGCTGATGCTGCCGCTGTGCCTAAGCTATGATCATCGCGTGATCGACGGCGCACTGGCGGCACGCTTTGCCCGGCAGCTGGCCAGCATTCTGGAAGACGTGCGCGAGCTGGTGCTTTGAAGATGTAGGGTGTCAGACCCTCCGGGTCTGACACCGTCTGACACCCAGCAGCGCCGCGACGAGAACCGTCCGGCATGCACCACCCACAGGCGCAATTCGACAACCGACAATCGCATGGGTGTCAGACCCGGAGGGTCTGACACCCCCGCTTCCGGAGCCCCCCATGTCCTCCATCGAAATCCGCGTCCCCGATATCGGCGACTTCAAGAATGTCCCCGTGATCGACGTCCTCGTGAAGCCGGGCGACGTCATCAATATTGACGATCCCATCGTCACGCTGGAATCCGACAAGGCCAGCATGGACGTACCCTCGCCGACCGCCGGTACGGTCGAGAAGCTGCTGGTGAAAGCCGGCGACAAGGTCTCCATGGGCAGCGTGATCCTGACCTTGACGGCGGCCGGCGCGACCGCTGCGCCTGCCGCCAAGACTGCGGCCGCTGCCAAGACGGCCAGCACCGGCAAAGCCGATCTGCACGCCGAGGTGCTGGTGCTGGGCGCAGGCCCCGGCGGCTACACCGCCGCGTTCCGGGCCGCCGATCTCGGCAAGCAGGTGGTGCTCATCGAGCGCTCACCGACGCTCGGCGGCGTCTGCCTCAACGTCGGCTGCATCCCCTCCAAGGCGCTGCTGCATGCCGCCAAGGTGATCGACGAGGCGGCCGACATGGGCGGCCACGGCATCGCCTTCGCCGCTCCGAAAGTCGACATCGACAAGCTTCGCGGCTGGAAGGACGGCGTCGTCAAGAAATTGACCGGCGGGCTCACCGGCCTCGCCAAGGCCCGCAAGGTCACGGTCGTGCAGGGCACGGGAGGGTTCATCTCCGCCAACGAGGTCGAGGTGGTCGGCGATGCCGGCAAGAAACGCATCAGCTTCGAGACCGCCATCATTGCGGCAGGCTCCGAGCCGGTGCAGCTGCCGTTCATTCCGCATGGCGACAAGCGCGTCATCGATTCGACGGGGGCGTTGCAGCTCGATGGCATTCCCAAACGCCTGCTGGTGCTCGGCGGCGGCATCATCGGCCTCGAAATGGCGACCGTGTATCATGCCCTCGGCTCGAAGGTGACCGTTGTGGAGCTGATGGATCAGATCATCCCGGGTTGCGACAAGGACATCGTGACCCCTCTGATGAAGCGGATCGAGAAGCGCTACGAGAAGATTTATCTGAAGACCAAGGTCACCAAGATCGAGGCGAAAGCAGACGGCCTGCATGTCGCGTTCGAGGGCGCTGGTGCTCCCGCCATGGAGCGGTTCGACAAAGTGCTGGTCTCGGTCGGCCGCAAGCCCAATGGGCGGGGGATCAACGCCGAAGCCGCCGGTGTTCGGGTCGATGAGCGCGGGTTCATTCCCGTCGACAAGCAGATGCGGACCAGCCAATCCCATATCTTCGCCATCGGCGATGTCGTGGGACAGCCGATGCTGGCGCACAAGGCCGTGCACGAAGGCAAGGTCGCCGCCGAGGTCGCCGCCGGCCGCAACAGCGTCTTCGATGCGCGCGTGATTCCCTCCGTCGCCTACACGGATCCGGAAGTGGCCTGGGTCGGCCTCACCGAGAACGAGGCCAAGGCGAAGGGCGTCAAATTCGGCAAGGGCGTGTTCCCGTGGGCGGCTTCCGGCCGGTCGCTGTCGCTCGGGCGCGACGAAGGCATCACCAAGGTGCTGTTCGAGGAAGCCACGGACCGCATCATCGGCTGTGGCATCGTCGGCCCCAATGCGGGCGATCTCATCGCCGAGGCAGCGCTCGCCATCGAGATGGGCGCCGACGCCACCGACATCGGTGCTACCATCCATCCGCACCCGACGCTGTCGGAGACCATCGGCATGGCCGCTGAAATGTTCGAGGGGACCATCACGGACCTGATCCCGCCGAAAAAGAAGGCCCATGGCTGAGGACGCCCGGGTTCGGTCGCGGCGTTTCAAGCTCCAACCAAATTGCAATGCTGCTCTGCAACATTTTATGTTGCACTGCAACATGAGCGTGCTATTTATCTGTGCATCGGCACGCGAGAACAGCCCGCACCAAACCGATCGGGCGTGACCCGCTAGCCGACCATAGCCCACTTGCAAACGCCCCCCAGGAGCCAGCCATGACCGCCCAATTCGCCCTGCCCTTCGCCGATTTGCTCAAGACTGCGTCATTCGGACAGCTGCCAAACCAGGTTCAGACCTTCGTTGAGGACGGGCTGATCAAGAGCCGCGAGGCAACCTTGAAGTCGTTCGCCGCTGCCAAAGAGGGCGCCGAAGCGATCGAGAAGGTCACCACCGTTGCTCAGCGGGGTTCCGGGGAGCTGGCCGCGAAGTTCTTCGACCAGGTCATCCAGAATACCGAAGCCGCGTTCAATGCCGCCCAATCCATCGCCCAGCAGAAATCCCCCCTCGAGGCGGCACAGCTTCAGGCCCAGTTCGTGCAGGGCCAGCTCGCCAAGGCCGGCGAGCAGACCAAGGAGCTGTTCGCGCTGTCGACCAAGGTTGCGCAGGACACGGCCAAGGCCGTGTCTGGGTTCGCAGCAAATTCAGCGTCGTACTACAAATCTTGAATGCAGCGACGGTCGGAAAACGGCTCATGAGGTGACTCGCAAATGCCGACCCGCTTCGCGGTGGGGTGCTTATCGGCATTTGCGACTCGAGCCATACGAGACCCGAAGAGTGACGTTCCTAGCGGGTCTCAAAGCCCGCGAGACGGGAGACGCCGAGGCCGGTCGCGGGTCGGTGGGTGGCTGTCGGATCGACGCTCCCTCTGATTTTGGCTCAACCCCTTGATTTCATTGGTGCGGACGGCGGGACTCGAACCCGCACGGGGTTACCCCCTCAGGATTTTAAGTCACGTAAAACGAGAACTTATCGTGAACATCCTGATTTCACGCAATCTCTTGATTTTCCTAGCAAAAACATGGAATTATCTGCCATAGGGTCCTGAATTGTCTCCCTGAAGCCAAAATGTTCTGCTACCTCAGTGCTACCTAGAAACACACAAGATTTCCATCACCGGGCTTTCCCTCAGGTAGCCCGTCCACAGAGAATAAGATGCGACCACCGCTCACCGACGTGGCCATCAGGAAGGCGGGACCACCCGCAACCGGACAGGTCGAAATCTGGGACGGCAAGCTCCCCGGTTTCGGCATCCGCGTTTCCAGCACCGGCGCAAAATCGTTCGTGCTGGTCTACCGCCACGCCGGCAAGGCGCGACGCCTGACACTCGGACGCTATCCCATGCTGACCCTCGCCGACGCCCGCGAGAAAGCCACGGCAGCAATCCGGCAACTCGACGAGAATATTGACCCCGCACCAACCAAAGAGGAGCTGTACCGCCAGGAGCAGTTGCGCATCATCTACCGCTTCGAGGATGTCGTCGCATCGTTCGTGACGCTGCATTGCGAGCGACACAACCGAGCCATCACAACGAAGGAGACCGCTCGTATCCTCAGGAACCGTTTCATCTCACGTTGGGCAGAGCGCGATATTCGCGAGATCACCCGCGTCGAGATCATCCGGTTGCTCGACCGCATCGTCGAGGAGGGGACCCCGAGCGCCGCCAACCACGCACTCTCGGCCATCCGCAAATTCTTCAACTGGTGCGTCGAGCGCGGCATGCTCGAGATGAGCCCCTGCCTCGGCGTCAAGAAGCCGACCAAGGACCACTCCCGCGATCGCGTGCTCGACGACCTGGAGATCACAACGATCTGGCACGCAGCGGAACAGGTCGGCTATCCCTTCGGAGCCATCGTCAAACTCCTGCTGCTCACGGCCCAGCGACGCAACGAGGTCGGCAGCATGCAATGGCCGCACATCGACCTTGAGAAAGGCTTGTGGTCGCTGCCGGCCGAACAGACGAAGAGCAACCGACACCATATCGTGCCTCTGACACCCGAGGCGTGCCGCCTCATCGCTTCTCTGCCGCGCTTCTCCGGCAGCTACGTGTTCTCGACGCGCAATGTCGGTGGGCCGTATGCCGATTTCTCCCGCGGCAAGACGCTGATCGATGCTGTCGCCAAGGTCGAGGGTTGGACGCTTCACGACCTGCGCCGGACTGCGGCAACGCAGATGGCCAAACTCGGTACGCCACCGCATGTCGTCGAGCGCATCCTCAACCACATCTCCGGCAGCTTCGGTGGCGTTGCCGGCGTTTACAACCGCTTCCAATACATTCCACAGATGCGTGCTGCACTGGAGGAATGGGAGCGGCATGTGCTGACCCTGCAATCCGCGCACCACGTCATATCCTGAGCATGTGTCAGTGTTTGGCCGTCCAACACCGTCCCATCACCCGCTTCGACACCGCCTTCGATACCGTATCGAACGCATGTCTCACGATTTATATATTTATATCAAATACTTGCGGCCACAACGCGCTGCCAGAAAACGGCGACCCAGCAGGCATTCTTCCTCTCTGAGGCGAAGCCTCCATATCTCACCGGCCTCCGCATCACCAAGGAGAGCACATCCAGCGCGTATAGACCGCCAGACATAACGGTATATAACCGGATCAAGCAAAAATTATTATTGATATCAATAACTTGCGCACTCCATTCTTCCTCCAACACCCGCAACCCATAGCGCATCCTCGCTTGCTCGTCACCACCACCGCCGGCAATCATCTATCGGACACGCTCCCGGACACCACCCATTCCACGGCCGCCACCGCACGCCCGAACTCCGCTATCTGCCCCGCCATACATGATATGGCCCCCCATATGGCGGGGTAGCGGTGACATGAACATGGCTCTATTCGGCTCCTTCTCCCAAGTCCCGCTCTGTCGGGACGTCCGTCCCGACAAAATCGCTTCTTCGGCACCCCGGCAATCCCACACCAAGCGTGCAGCGCCGATGCTCGGCAGCAGCAGGTCACCATCAATATCCCCACCTCGCACCGAAGCAATTTTGTCGGTACCGCCGTCAAGAAACATCGGCGTGATACGGCGGCTCCGACAATCCGCACCAATTTCAACGGTGGCGTCCCCGACAGAGCGGGTCGAGACACGCACCGGTTCGCATGGACTGTGACCGTGCGTGGCTCCCGCATTCTGGCAGCGGCTCGGGCGAAAGCGTGGGGCGAGCCGCTGCCCGCATTCCAATCGCCGATGATCGAGGGCCCTGCCGGTGGGGCGATCGGCGGCGTCCTTGTCCCCATCCCATGTCTTCATGCACCCGCACCCTCGGCTACAATCAACCCCATGATCGCGGACAGCGATCGGTAGCCGCCCCCGGCCTGGCCATTGCCCCACAACGGCCTCGTCGCTTTCGCCAGTGAGGTGGAAGCTCCGGCTCGGCTGCCGATCCATGCCCGACGACGCACGCCTCGGCACCACCGTCTCCGGCCTCGATCTGGCCGCTCCCATCTTCTTGAGCGAGGACGACCGCCGCCGGCACCTCTACCTCATCGGCAAGACCGGAACCGGCAAATCGACACTGCTCCTCAACCTCATCCGCTGTGATCTCTCAGCTGGCCACGGCCTCGCGCTGCTCGACCCGCACGGCGACCTCGCCCGAACCGTGATCGACTCAATGCCGCGGCACCGCATTCCCGACGCCCTCTATCTCAACCCCGCCGACCTCGATCATCCCGTCGGCTTCAATCCGCTCCACAACCTCGCACCCGATCAAGGCCCGCTCATCGCCGCACAGATCGTCGCCGCCTTCCGCCACATCTGGTCGGACTCCTGGGGCCCGCGCCTCGACTACCTGCTCCTCAACAGCCTGCGGCTCCTCATCGATACGCCGGGCTCCACGCTTCTTGGCCTTCCCGCACTCCTCATCGACACCCGCTATCGCACCCGCCTCATCGAGCGCTGCCGCGATGCGCAGGTGCGGCAATTCTGGAACCGTGAGCTTGCATCCTGGGGCGACTCGTTCAAAACCGAAGCGCTCTCGCCACTCCAAAACAAAATCGGCGCACTGCTCTCCCCACCGCTGCTGCGCAACATCCTCGGCCAATCAAAACCCACGCTCGATCTTCCCGCCATCATGAACAGCGGCCGCATCCTCATCGTCAACCTCTCCAAGGGTGCCATCGGCGAAGGCCCCGCACATCTCCTCGGCGCGCTGCTCACCACCGCGATTTCTCATGCCGCGCACGCCCGCTCCGTGATCCCCGAACACGAACGCCGCGACTTCCACCTCTACGCCGACGAGTTCCAGAACTTCGCCACCGACAGCTTCGCTACGATACTTTCTGAGGCCCGCAAATACCGCCTGTCGCTGACACTGGCGCATCAATTCCTCGGCCAACTGCCACCGCTCCTGCGCCACGCCGTGCTCGGCAACGCGGGCTCGCTCATCGTCTTTCGCATCGGCGCCGAAGATGCCGAGGCGCTCGCACCCGAGATCGGCCTGCACTCCGCATCGGCCCTCACCGAGACCGCGAACTTCGAAGCCTGGGCCAAGCTCATCCACAACGGCAATCCGGCGACGCCGTTTCTGCTCTCGACCGATTATCCCGATCTCTCCCGCGCGGGACACACCGCCGCCGTCATCGCCCGCACCCGAGCCCGCTACACACGCCCACGCGAGAAGGTCGAAGCGGCGATCGACCGCTTCATCAATCGGCCGTGGCCGCCGTCCTAACAATGTTATTCCATGACCGCGAATGATCTCACTCCACGAAGTCGCCGCCCACGCTTCAAGCGCGCAGACCCTCCACCGTTGCGTATCACCGCCGACGATCTCGCCATCCTGCAACATGTGAGCGAGCACCGATTCCTCCGATCAACGCATCTCGTCACTCTCATCGACCGATCACCGGAGAAACTCATCCGCCGGCTCGCCGCCCTCTTTCACACCGGCTACCTCGACCGCCCACCGGCGCAGATCGACTACTTCGCCCGCTCCGGCAGTGCGCCCTTGATCTACGCGCTCGGCACCAAAGGAGCATCCATGCTGCACGGCACGGCAGCATCGGGCATCGACTGGACGGACAAGAACCGCACCATCACACGCCCCTACATCGAGCACGCGATCATGCTCGCCGATCTCATGGTGGGGATCGAGTGTGCGACGCGATCGACGCCCACCGTCCAGCTCGTGTCGGCGCAAGAAATTTCCAAAGGAGGAGTGTGGACGATAACAGCAACAACACCGGACAAGCATGTTCAAATTTCCGTCACCCCCGACAAAGTGTTCGCGCTCGACTTCATCGACACCAACCGTCGCAATTACTTCTTCGTCGAAGCCGACCGCGCCACCATGCCGATCGAGCGCGCATCGCTTGCGCAATCCTCATTCAAGAAAAAACTTCTCGCCTACCACCATGCCCACCAACAGAAACGCCACGTGGCGCATTTCGGCATCCCCGGCTTCCGCGTGCTCACCATCACCAAGAGCACCGAGCGCATCGCCTCCATGATCGAGGTGGTGCGCACCATCACCGATGGCAGAGGCTCGAATGTGTTTCTGTTTGCCGATGCCCTCACATTGTCGGCCAACAATCCGCTGACCTTGGAGTGGACCACCGGCAAGGGCGGCAAGATTAGGTTGATCGGCTGATCAGATGTTGGGCGCATCGCCTGCGGCGACCGCGCTCTCGCGATGGTCGCGCGGCCATTGCCCGCGCGTCCCCTGCCGAGCCCCCGCACCGGCTCGGGGTCTCGGCCCTGCGGCTTCGATCGCTTGCGCAAGAATGGCGGTGTGTGTGCGCGCAGCGCAGTCCCGGCTTGTGAGCACGCGCAACAGCGACATCGACTGCAAGTAGATTACACCGCAACTTTTTTTGATCGTAGCGCGCCGCTTGAAGCCGCCGTCAAGTGCAGCGGCGGACACGGTTGGACACGGACACTTGACCGCGGCCGGCGGCGCGCACGCCAAATGGCGTGTCGGCTCCGGAAAGTATGCCGGTCATGTCTCTCCAGAAAGTATGATGGGGCACGAGGTGCGGCCGTGCGCGGTTGTCGCCGACAGAACTTGTCCACCCGCCACCGTTGACCCGCGGCATGCCTGCCGTATCGTGATGGCAGTTCCCAACCCCTTTCACTCCGCTCGTGGCCGGACGCCCAGCCCGCGATCAATCGCGTGCTCTCGCCTGCTCGCGCACCGGATTGTGTGCGCCGTGCAGGAATGCGCCAAGCAAGCGAAAGGAGTGCATGCCATGCCGGAGACACCGAAGATGTATCGTGTCTACTCGATCGTCCCGCGCGCCAAGCAGGACGACTACTGGCTCAACATCGGCGTCGCCTTCCCCCACGACGACGGCCAGGGCTTCAACGTCATGCTGCAAGCGCTGCCGCTGCCCACCGGACACGGCGAATGCAAGATCGTGCTGCGCGCCTACGATCCACAGGCGCACAAGCAGGATGAGGAGGTGAAGCAGGCGGGTGTGAAAAAGTCGAAAGGCTGAATGTGCGAGCGACTTACGTCCCACGCGAATTCCGCCTATCGCATCGAGGCCCGGACTGATTCCGGGCCTCTTTCTATTCGGTTGCAAAACGTGCAGCCGGATTTCGCAATTGGTGAATTATTCAAAACGGTTCTGCGCCGTCTGCCTGCTCACCGCCGCACGCTCGAACCACGCAGGCCCTCCGCAGCTTTTGGCAGAATTGCGGCACATGCCTTTCGGAAAATTCCGCTCGTTATCCGTAGTTTTCTACGACCACCATTGTCATCGCACAGCGAGAACTTAAATGGCATCGGTGTTGAGC
>Ga0209069_10001481_pt1 | contig 11935 bp, 12 predicted proteins | sample Str013_2_FD_187202 | JGI IMG/M metagenome (GOLD analysis project Ga0209069, IMG submission 187202) | Freshwater sediment microbial communities in response to fracking from Pennsylvania, USA - Straight Creek_MetaG_SC_2013 (SPAdes) (version 2) | ecosystem: Environmental > Aquatic > Freshwater >...
TTCATAGCGACAACGGGTCGATTGTCCACGAGCGCATCGCGCTCGACAAGCAGAACAAGGACCTGCTTCGTTATGAAATCACCACCATCGACCACGCGCTGACCAGGCCATGGACGGTGTTGAAGACGTTCCGGCGCGAGCGCAAAGTCCTCTGGTCTGAGGATCAGTGCAGCGAGAACAACAATCACGTCGTGGTAGGCAAGGAATTCTACTTCCTCTCCGGCGATGGCTATCTGATGCCGACGCGCAAAGATCAGCCGCCCCCGGACATCCGCTATTTCAGGACCGGGCGGTGACGTTTGACGGTGATCGCAGCAAGTCGGTCCCCGTCGGCCTGATCTCGCTAATACTCGCCATGGGAGGATATCATGCTCCACAAATGCTTGCTCGCCGCGCTCGTGGTCGCGGCCGAACTGGTGCTCATGATCGGCACGGCCGCAGCGTTCGACGATTCGAAGTATCCTGACTGGTCCGGTCAATGGAGACGGCCGTCCGGCGTCGGCACGCAATGGGATCAGACCAAGCGTTCAGGACTCGCCCAGCAGGCGCCGTTGATTCCCGAGTATCAGGCTCGTTTGGAGGCGAGCATCGCCGACCAGGCGCGCGGCGGACAGGGCGACGATGCCCGCGTGAGCTGCATCACTGCCGGCATGCCCCGCATTATGACCGGGACGCGGCCGTTCGAATTGGTCGTCCTGCCGGCGGTCACCTACGTCTATGGTGAAGGAAATATGCCACGTCGTATCTACACAGATGGCCGCAGCTTCCCCGCAGACGAGGAACCCACCTACATGGGATACTCGATCGGCAGGTGGTTCGACGAGGACGGCGACGGGAAATATGACGTGCTCGAAGTCGAAACCCGCAACTTCAAGGGGCCCCGAACGTACGAATTTTCCGGGATTCTCCTGCACGACGACAACGCGAGTGTCGTCAAGGAGCGGTTTTTCCTCGACAAGGCCAACTCCGACCTCCTGCGCATCGAGATCACATCGATTGATCATGCGTTGACGCGGCCGTGGACAGTGGTCAAAACCTTCCGGCGCGAGCGCAACATACTGTGGGCGGAATACGACTGCGCCGAGAGCAACAACCACGTAGTAGTTGGCAAGGAGTACTACTTCCTGTCTGGAGATGGCTACCTGATGCCTACGCGCAGGGATCAACCGCCGCCAGACCCGCGGTATTTCAAGGCAGCGAAGTAGACCGACGTAGACCCGGTGGCTCGGAGCGGAGTCGTTGGCCCGGTTGGCTTCCTTGAACGCCGGTCGAAATCTGCACTTTTCTAGCGGCATGAGAAAAACGGCAACAGCTTCCGGAACGATGCGGACGCCTTTGGCCTCCCGCACCGCTTCCGCGATGCGCGCCTTCGGAACCCGGCCCAGATCATTGTCGACGGTTGGAGACCAGCCTGCCGCTGCCATGTTGAGCCTCACTGCGCGGGCCAACGTGTCGGCGTGCGCAGCGCCGGCGCTCTACCGCCTGGATGCAAGCCGGATTCTGGACACCAAGCGCACCGCAGCCCATACGCAAGCCTGGTTACCGATGCCAGGGATGCCGGTCGATCGTGCGGAGGTCGATCGCGCGCTTCGTCTTGGAGACAGCGTCAGACAAGGATGCCGCCCGATGCGTTTGGCTCCACGTCTGGCGCGAAATAACTGTAGTCGTAATTGGGATACATCCCCTTCAGAACGCGGATGTGTCCTCTGCGTTCGGTTGCGGAGGCGCGACGCGGTTCAAGCGTAACGACCGTTCCCGTCGAATCCCGGTCGAAGCCCCAGACCACCGACGCGAGCACAATGACGTTCTTCGAGCGGGCTTCCGTCAGAGACGTTATGAAACGGATCCAAGTCGAGCCGGTGGCCGGCGGTGATTCGCCGGGTTTGTCGTAAAAGTACGGACCATCGACTCCGTTGTACTCGGCATCGGTCCAGTAGAAAGGTTTGTCGTCATCCGCTTTGCAAACGGTCACTCCCGTCCCGGGATCGACGCCCGGCGCCCATGGGTCCACGTAAGAGCTGCGCCCGCAAGCTTTGAAGAACGAACCGTTTTCCGCAACAGTTTGCGTCCAGCGCAGCTGTCGCGTGCGCGGGTTCGAAATATCATGCACGATCTTGATCTCGACGCCGTTCGCCTGCTTCGTGTAGGTGGTAACCTTTAATAGCCTGCCGCCGTACCATCCGTCTTCGATTGTGAACATCCTGGCCATGGTCGTCTCCGTCGGGGTGAGGCCGGCTGGCACTAGCCGGCAAAAAGAAACTCAGTCATCTTAAACATCTACCAATAAGGCAAGCACGGACCGGCGCAGTAGTGGCGGTGACCGCCATCATGGCCGCGGGTATCGGGACAATCCTCATTGCGCATATGCCTTTGACCTTCTGCTCAAATCAAACCGGTGTTTGCCACCGACATTGTGCGAGCTTTCACTCCCCAGAAGTATTGGTAGCCTGAATGCGCAAAGGAGTTCATGGACTGCACAAATAAATCCGAACAATTCGTCGACAAACGGGGCTGAGTCCCGGCCGCAGGGCTGTTCCGAGGTGTACCCGAGTCATGGCCGTTCATCGTAGGTTCATCCTGGCGCATAGTAGAATGGTAACGCACCCGGGCGATTTGCCACGCATCATCGATCATATTTGACGTGGAACAAAACAATGGGGGAAGGGGATGAGTCTCGCACGGGCACTTTATTGCTCCGTATGCGGCAGTTTCGGATTGCTGCTCCTTGCTGGAACGGCGCTTGCCCAAACAAACATAACCGCGGATTCAATCGGCGCGACGTCGGTTGCGACAAGTTCGATCGACATGAGTGCGATTGATAGCGTCGACGAATGCATGGTGGCGCAGATTTGCATCGACCGCTACCTCTGGTCGCTATACGAGCGAACGCGAAAAGTCGATACGATCAGGGTGCCGGAACAGACAAAGCTGACAGTTAAACGGAAAGGCAAGACCAAAATTGTTACCAAAACATTCACGAAGCTCGTAGACGAGGATTTCACGTGGAAGGATCCAATTGCCGCTGCAAGAGCCGGGATGTCTCTGGTGGATTACGTTATTGGCGGCATGGACCCGAGCTTCAGGGGCAGGCTCTATCAGGCGCTGCGCGCGCTCGACGATGCTGGCCTAACGCCAGGTATCACGAGCGCATTTCGCGACGACTATCGACAAACGATCGCAGCGGGCCAGAAGGCTCGGAGCAACATGTCGTATCATGGTGGAAGTTTCCGCGGCGGTTATGGTCACGGGCTCGCGGCCGATATCGTGAGCGTAAGTGGCGAGACGCGTGCAGAGCGATGGGCTTCCAATGAGAAATTGTGGAAGTCGATCGACATCCACGGAAAAGAGCTTGGAATCGGAAGACCATATCTCGATCGAGACGCGCCGCATGTGGCTCCGATCGACGGCAAGGAGTATGCCGCTCACCACCTCGAGCCGAACACGCAACAAGCTGAATCGAAGGCCAAGAAGCACCAGCGACTCGCATTGCGGAATGATCACAACATGTCGAAGCGCGCAGGGATGGCAAGACCTTCAAAGGCGCAATCCAGACCACAAACTCGTTCAACTTAATTCAGGCCACTCGAACGGGAGTACATCAAAAAACAGGAGCGAGAGGATCATCGCCTGGATCAAATGAACCTGTGGCGCTGATCGGCCACCTTCAGGTGGCCCGGCCAATTGGGGCCGCGCCAGCAACCCCTGCGGCCGCTTCGAGCGGCCCAATTCCTAAATCCCCCGGCTCTGCCGGGGGATACTTACTTGCATTCCGACGAAACGATAACCTCCTCACCGCCTCGGGGTGTCGTACCGAAAGTAAACGTCCACCTTCATCCCCACCACGAGCGGTCCCGGCTCGGACAGATCGACGACGACTTCCGCCACGTTGACGTCGGTGAGATTGCGTTGGTCACGCGAACTGAGGTGGCCGGATTGGATGATCGGAGTGATCGAGAGGACTTTTCCGGCGAATTCCTTCTCGCGGAAGGCAGCCGCACGAACCAGCACCGATTGCCCAATCTTGATTTCCCCAAAGTCGCGTTCATCCAGTTCCGCGCGTACGCGCATTGCGGAAATATCCCCGAGCAATAAAAGCGGTTGCACCGCAGACGGCGCCGCCAATTCCCCGGCCTTCGCATTGATCTGAAGCACAGTGCTTGCAATTGGCGCGCGGATTGTCATCTTTTCAACTGCGGCCTGGACTCCGAGCAGTTCGGCGCGTGCGATATTGAGTTGACTTTCTGCCTGGGTCGGCAAGGGAGTACCGATATCGGCCTCAATCCGGCGAAGATCGGCTTTCTGCTGCATTAAGCGATCCTGCGCGCGCGTCAGCACGGCGCGCGCCTGGTCAATGTTGGCATCGGCTCCGCTATCGGCTCTCTTTGCGGCTGCCGCCTTATCGAGCATGGACCGTGCCTCGACAATGGCCATTTCGCCATCGGCGACCGCGTCCTCCGCCTGCCGGCGGCTGGCGCCTCTACTTGGCGGGTGCTGATCGTTCCGCGCACGCCTGCGCAATGCGATCTGCGCTTGCGCTGCCAGCAACCGCGCGCGGACTTCATCGTCATCGAGGCGAACCAATGGTTCCCCAGCAAACACCTTGTCATTGACCTTGACCAGAACTTCGCCGATCCGGCCGACGACCGGCGCCGCGATCCTGATTTCGCCCGACCAGGGCTCGACGCGGCCAGGGGCTACCGCTTGCCAAAGCTTGTTGCTCGGCGTCTCTGCGGCAGTTGCGCGCGCCGCCTCCCCCGCACCGATTATCGCAGAGAGCGTCGCAACTGCGACGGCAAGCGCGAACACACACGCGGCAACCAACATGATGATTTTGCATCTTGCCGTAATCATGGAAACTGCATTAAATTTGCTGTTCATTTGATTCCTACCCCACACCCTTCCTCCCCGACGATTCGTCCGTCTTCGATCCGGACAATCCGATCGGCAAACGGCACAATACGGGGGTCGTGCGTGACGACCAACACTCCGCACGACTGCTTTTTGGCAATCTCAGCCAGCACCTTCATGATGGCCCGACCATTCTCGCTATCCAACGCTGATGTCGGCTCGTCCGCGAGTATCACCGATGGATTACCCACGATGGCGCGTGCGATTGCCACGCGCTGCTGTTCGCCGTGGCTGAGCTCACGCGGAAATGACTTCGTCTTATGGGAAAGGCCAACGGTCGCTAGCGCAGCTTTTGCTTTGACTATCGCTGGCGCGGATGCCTCGCCACGCACATCCAGCGCCAGTTGAACGTTGTCCACGGCTGTCAGCGTCGGAAACAGATGGTAGGATTGAAAAATGAAACCAAGATAGTCGCGTCTGAGCTTGGCCATTTCTTCGGGTTGTAACGAGGCTGTCGTTTGGCCGCAGACACGAATCTGACCACTTGACGGCGACAGGATGCACCCGAGTATTGAAAGGAGCGTTGTCTTGCCGCTGCCAGACGGCCCCATCAGGAGCATAAGTTCACCGCCGGCGAGCGAAAGACTGACGCCTTTTAGCGCCTGCACCTGACTCGGGCCACGGCCAAGAATTTTCACGATGTCGACGGCCTCCAATACGGGTAATATCATCGCGTAAACACCACCGCCGGGTCGATGCGCATGACTTGCACGATTGCAGAAATTGCCGACAAAACGCACATGACGACGGTTAATAGGAACAAACCGACGCTCATCCCCGGTGTCATAATGATCGGCAATGCCGACTCCGCAGTTGCATTGACAACCGTCAATCCAATGCCGGCCGCAATACAGAATCCGATAATGGCGCTCAGCAGCGCCTGAATGATAATGATTTTGTAAATGTACATCCCGGAAGCCCCGACGGCCCGCAGTGTTGCAAATTCGTTCAAATGATCCTTTGTGCTGGAATACAGCGTTTGTGCAACGATTACAGTGCCAACGATGATTCCCAGCAAGGCGCCTGCGAAGAGGGCGGCTCCAGCGCCGGTGCCAAAAAGCCAGAAGGACCGGCTGCGGCGTCGGAACTCATCGGGCGTCAGGACCTCGGATTCCGATAGGATTGCCTGTAGTCGGCCGCGAATGCTTTCGACATCCGCGTTTGAGTCGACGCGCACCAGGAAATATGTCGCCTTGTTCGGTGACGTTCCCACATAAGCGCGCGCCCGGTCCAGCGACGTGAAGACATATGGCGTCGTTGTGAACGCGCGGATGCCCTTAGTAACTGCTGTCACTTGGACTTTTTGGTCTCGAATCTCGGCACTGGCGCCAAGCCCCTTTGTTCCGAGCCGACCAAAATAGGACTGATCAATTGCCACCGCGCCTGGAATCGCGAGATCAGCGAGACTGCCTGCAGCCAAATTCCACGGTTGCATCCCCCCGGCCCTTAGGTCCGAGCCAACAATGAAAACGGGGGTCGTACCTCCGCTTGGCAGCCGCCATTGGGCGAACCCGATCACAATTGGCAGCGCCTCGGTAACCCCATTGATCGATAAGGCTCGAAATCTTTCGCGCTCATCGACAAGCGACGGATCTTCAAAACACTTGGTGCCGAGCGGTACGACCCAAAGATCGGCGGGCGCATGATCGATCATTGTCGTCACCATGCGCTCAAAACTCAGAAACAGCCCCATTTGCACGGTCACAAGAACGATCGAAAAGACAATCCCGATGACCGTCGCGACAAAACGCAGGCGATCATGAATGAGGTTTCGCCAGGAAAGCCGAACGATCAATGGCATAATTTGTATTACCGCTTCATCGCGCGTCGAACGCGAGATTGGTTCCATCGACCGGGTCCTTCTGTTGCATTTCGATCCACACAACTGGGACGCCCACCATTTCGTGAACTTGGGATTTTACAACCGCTCATCCCTGCACACTGAACATTCGAGAGCCCAGCAAGAGCCGCCGCAAGGCTTCTGACGTGGTCCAACTCACGAGCAGCGTGACGGAAAAAACGATCGCGGCTTTCGTAAAAACGAACAGTTGTGCGTCCAACAGCAGGTATTGCAGCCAGACAACGAACACGTAGTGGATCAGAAACATGCCATAGGCGTTGTACGAAAGGCTATCGAGTATCCGCGATCGATTTTGAGCAAAACGCAGAAACAACGCCAGGAAGAAAAAGCTGCTGCTCGCACAGGACAGCACGAAGCCGAGATCGGCGATGAGTTGTAATCCAAGTGGCGCCGCATCTCGAACTTCAAAGATCAGCGCGGTTGGAGTGATCCAGAGCAAGAACGCCGCGACTGCAGCTGCAAGCCATATGGCCCAGCGCCGCGCCAGCATCCCGTCGCTGGCAAGCAGACCATTTTCGGCCCCATAAGCACCGACGCCGAGACCAGCAAAAAAATAAACTGCGTAGTGCAGCGGCCGGCACAGCTGGACTGCGAATGGACCGCGTTGAATCCACTCCCAGGGAGTGAAAGCGATTGCTAGTGGGACGTAGGCCAACGTCGAGGCGATCACCAGCCCCGCAAAGACCCGACCCGGATGAGTGCCAGCTAACGACACTAATCGGCCAAGAAACGCGCCCCAGCGGGGAGCAAGCTGGTGTACGCTGGCGGCGGCGATATTTAACGCCAGCAGTTGCCACAAGAACCATGGCGGCCCGCTTGGCCAGAATGGCAGCATGAGCCAGCTTTGCCAGAACGCAGCGATGCTCGGGTTGATTGCTGTTACGAGATATACTGGATAATGGGCTACCGGCATCAGCAGTAACACGACCAACACGAATGGCAATCCAAGCCTCACAAGGCGGTGATAGAGGAATACCCAACTTCCCTTGCGTACAAGACTGGGCCACACAAACAGGCCCGACAGGAAGAACATAAACGACATTAGATAAACGTCTTGGAGCGCGCAGAATAGATCAAACCCGAACCATCGCTGGCGGTCGATAATCGGAAAAGCACGCCATTGATAAGGAGGACTGTTAAACAAGCCCACGGTATCCGGCGATGAACCGAGATAGGCTAGGACAGAGTGGAAAGCCAGTACGATGAGGATGACGACAGCTCGAAGGTTACCGAGGGAAATGCTGGTTCTCGACATATTTCGCGCAGGCCTCAATCGATCGGCGAGCCGGGCACCAGAGCAACACTCCTGCTTGTGTCTGAAGCTAACTCCACATTGGTGTGCCGGCGCAATAGTGCGGATCGCCGTTGAGTTCGCTAAACACAATGCCTTCGTAAGAAGTTCTGCGACATCAAATCGCCAAAATCAGGGTGAGGCACGGCACTGCCAAGCAAACCCAATCCCGTCGATAGCCGAACCGATGTTCTTAAAACAGCCATATTATAACGGGAGTAGTTAGGTTCGCGGCGAGTTATGATTTAGGAGGACTTCCGGCCTTGATGGCAACACTGACGACGCTGATTATCGCGATGATCGCGGCGTTGAGCGCCTTGCCGCTGCTCGCACAACAGCGAACGGAGCCGACCGTAGCTGGCCTGTGGCAGAAAGTAAACGAAGCTGGTGAGCCGATCGCTTGGTTTTTGCTCGTGGATCACGGTGGCATTTATGAGGGTGCCATCGCTAAGGGGTTTCCGAGGCCGCACGACGAGCCCAATCCGATCTGCTCCAAATGCGTGGATGACCGCAAGAATGCGCCGCTCCTTGGCATGTCTTTCATCCGGGACATGAAGCGCCGCGGACTGCAATACGACGAAGGCAATATTCTCGACCCGCGCGACGGCACCATATACCGCGCCATGATGACGGTTAGCCCGGATGGCCAGAGGCTCATTGTCCGCGGCTTCCTCGGGATACCGTTTTTCGGAATGGATGAAGTCTGGACCCGACTCCCCGACAGCGCTATCGCATCGCTTGAAGCGACCATCCTTGCGAAGTACCTGCCCGGTGTGGTGCCGGGGGCCTTGGCCGCACCCGCCGTCTCGCGGCTGCCTAACAACGGCAAAAATAAGTCGGCCTCTCCCAGGTGACTTCCGAGCGGGGGTGAAGAGCAGCGATTGTCCATCCCCCCATCCAGCACTCAGAAACGGAATCTCCGGCGGCACTCCGTTCTTGGGCGGAAGCACGATCAAGGGGGAAAACGGTAAGCCGCCGGGAGCTGCGGAGGTTCCCGGATGTTCCGCCCGCCCCAATCCGAATCCGTCGAGGGTTGATTTTACTCTCATATGACAATGGCTCTATGGCGTCGTCTATCGGTACCAGCAAGCGCAGAGCCTAGCCCACACTTATGGCGCAGCGGGATCCGGATCTGGGTCCTGCCATGGCACACGCGCTCTATACTCATCAAGAGCTATTTGCGCCCAAGAATCGCGACTTGCCCAGCCTACGGTAGCAAGGGCAGCTATCTCAAATGTCTTCTCCCATCTTCGCACCGCATCAACCAACGTGTTGGTCTGCCTAAGTTGGTTCAATGCGTTCATAAAATCATGATTTATCTCGTAAATCAAATATCCGTAGTTTGCTGCATCTCCGTCCATAGACCCAACCCAAGGATTATCCCTAACCCAGTTTTCATAATTGTCCCGACGTTGATTGGTCCACTGGACCCAGCCATATCCACCTCTGCCACTGACCGCGTTTGGAGCAATTTCTTGCATAAAGTGGAAGCCACCGCATTCGTGGCCAATGTTTCCGAGAATTCCGGCGGCTTGAAGTTCTGTAATTTGAAGATCGCGTATCAGTCGTTCCATAATTTCAGGAGCCTTTTGCATAAACAGAGCCTGGCCACCGGTTGGAAGCGGCTTAACCGCCAAGTAAACGTAGTCCCACACTTCACTACTATCTAAATCCGGTTTCAGTGTGAGAACGGAATCTGCCTCATATCTTCCCTTGATTTCAAAAAATTGCATGTCACTAGTCTGGTTTACCAACTTCACCGCGATATTTTGGCCGTGATGTTGATACCCATGAGGATCAGCCATCGGGCCGATTTCCGGAAAAATATCTCGAGGATAAAACGATGGACCCCCAATGCTCATTTGATTCTCAAGCCACAGCGTTGGGCCTAATACCCCGCTTGGAACATTTAATTGATTACGAAATCCCCAAATGCCAATAATTCGATATTGAGGAGCAAAGATTCTCACGATCTCTTTTGAAATTCGTCGGCCAGTACTATCAGTGAAATGACCCATGACAACCTCCGTATACTCAACTGACATTCGGACATTTTCAATTCTGATGATTGCTAAGGGCAGCCTTTCCCAGCCCTCTATGGCCTAAGATTAATATAGCATATTTACATGCTGGCATTGGTCACCACTTCACAGCCTGAGACAGCTGTTACGAATCTCTGCTCGCGAATAGCTTGAGCAAGTCATGCCCCACCACCATCCAGCGCCTTCTGCATCCGATTGACGGCCATTTTCGCCACGTCCTTGAATCGTTTCGATTGGGCAGGAACACCGAGATTCACGCGATATGTCGCATCGAGGTAGCTTTCCTTGGCGGCCACCTTTGCTTCTGCCAACGTCTTTGCTTTGGTCGTGACTCGTTTCCATCGACCGTCGATTTTGAATCGGGCCTGCCACCTAACGGTGCCACGGCGTTGAGTCAGGACAATTGCGCCATCCATCATCGTGACAGAGTTGGGGGAGAGTTTGGGCATGGCACCGCATCAAAGTTGACGGCGCCAACATTACAACCCAAATCAGAGCTGCGCAACGAGTGTGTAACGCGGAAAGTGCGGGATCATAAAAAATACCCCGCACTAACCACCTGATTTAATGGAGAAACTGGTAGAGGATGAGCGATACTAGCAATATCACCACGGAGGATTCTACCGGAAATGGCCTACTTGTTCGACGTGGTCTGAAATTTTGAGCTGATACACAGATTGCAGCGCCAAAGCGCTACGTGCTGAGATGGCGCGCCTGAAGTCGCGAATCAAACCATCTGTGGCCAAGTCGGTGATGCTGACGAAACCCGATCCAGAGGCGATCGCGCCAGCGGAGGCCAACGTTGATTGATTGACTCCTGCAGCGATCGGCACAAGCGCGACGCACCTCCGTCCAGGCCGACTTGGTCCCACATTCTTTCTTGGCGGCATCCTCACGCTCTCAGCGTGTGCGGCATGTCTTCGCAAAACTCCAGACTACGAATCTGGGGTCGGAAGTTCGAATCTTTCCGGGCGCGCCAGATAAACAACTGAAAATAAAAGTAATTTATCGCCTCGTCAAAATCACCCCAGACTAAAAATCACGTTTAGTCTGGGTTTTAGTCTGGGGAAGTTTTTCGACACTTTTCGTATGTCGGCGTGCCGAATCTTGGACCCTGGCGCCTGTGTTGTGCCTGTCGGTCAAGACCGACGGGACCGTCGTTGTCCGAGGTTTGGCCTGTTCCTCTGCCGCGTCCAGGCAAGACGTCGGTAATATTGGGGCCGCCGGTTGGCTTGTTCGGCAGTGATCGCAGAACGCGCGCCGGCGGGTGATAGACGGATGCTGAGGTGTCGATTCACGGTGGCCGTCAAGTTTACCACGATCCAAAGATGAAAGCCGCAGGACGGCCGGTAGACGCCATGTGGTGATGGCGGCGATATCGGTGGGTATTTCACATTGGGACGTGGGCCTAATCAGTCCGCGGCTCGGGCGCGAGCAATCATCCTGGTTTGATTTCCCACGGGTACCTCACGTTTGTCATTTCCTAAGCGCGCGACCGGCCTGGTGAAGCGGGGCAGGGCCGAGGGCCGCCAGTTGCCGTTCAGGTGCTTGTTGCCTGATTTTCGCCAGCTTCAACCGCAAGGGTAAAGTCATTTATCTCTTGAATCCTCTTGGCGCTGGGGCCGCTGAGCCCGTTACCATAGCGTGGAGAGTAATGCTCGCAGTAGCTTGCGGCGAGTTGGTAGGCCCGGGAAGGCGAATTGCGATGCCACAAATAGAGGCCCAGTCCGCTCTCTACGAAAAACAAGTTCCGGTCACGAATGATGCGCACTGAAGCCCACTGTGTTTCTCGACGTTCATCTTGAAATGCTTCAAGGCGAGCGAGGAGCTGTG
>Ga0209069_10001482_pt1 | contig 11931 bp, 7 predicted proteins | sample Str013_2_FD_187202 | JGI IMG/M metagenome (GOLD analysis project Ga0209069, IMG submission 187202) | Freshwater sediment microbial communities in response to fracking from Pennsylvania, USA - Straight Creek_MetaG_SC_2013 (SPAdes) (version 2) | ecosystem: Environmental > Aquatic > Freshwater >...
CAGGTACGGCGGCGACCGGCGTACCGGTGGCCGGCGCCGGTACCGCGTCCTCGCTCTCCGCGTCGACCTCGGCGCCCAGCAGTACCGCGAGCGCCGACACGTACAGCCACAGCATCAGCACCACGACCGCGGCCACGCTGCCGTAGGTGCGGTTGAACCGGCCGAGGTAGGTCACGTACAGGCTGAAGCCGATCGAGCCGGCGGTCCACACCGCCATCGCGGTCACCACCCCGGCGCTGACCCAGCGCCAGCGCGGCCGCTCCTGGTTGGGACCGTACCGGTACAGCACGGTCAGCCCCACCGACACCACGAGCAGCAGCAGTGCCCACCGGCCGACCTGCGCCCCGGTACGCGCCAGCGGGGCCAGCCCGACCTGGCCCAGCGCCACCGGTACCACCGCGAGCAGCGCCACCACGACCGCACCCACGCCGAGGGTACCGACGGTGAGCAGCAGGGACAGCGCCCGCTGGCGCAGGAACGGCCGCGGCCGCTGCGCGCCGAACACCACGTCGAGCCCGGTCAACAGCGCGTTGACCCCGCCGGAGGCGGCCCACAGGGTGGCCAGCAGGCTGGCCAGCAGGCCCAGCGTGACGCCGCCGTGGCTGGCCCGCTCGGCAGTACCCACCTGGCTGGTGATCAGCATCGCCACGTCCGGCGGCAGCGCCCGTACCGCCGGGGCGAGCTGGGCGCCGACCTGCGCCGGGTCGGCCACCAGCGCGTACCCGCTGACCATCGCCACGATGGCCGGGAACATGGCCAGCATGGCGTAGAACGCCACCCCGGCCGCGACCAGCGGCAGGTTGTGCCGGCGCAGCCGGCGGCGCACGCCGGCCAGCACCGGCCGCAGCGCGGCCAGGTCACGGACACCGACGTTCACCGCCCGGGCTCCGGCTCGGGCTCGCGCCCGCCGTGCCCCGCGACGTGCTCGGCGGGTACCCCGTCCGCACCGTCCGGAGTGGACACCGCCCCGGTACCGTCCGCAGTGGACACTCCACCCGGCCCATCCACTGTGGACACCCCATCCGGGCCGTCCACAGTGGACATGCCGGCCGGGGCGGCCGCGCCGTCGGAGCCGGCCGGCGGCGGGCGGCGGTGCCGGGTCGGCGGCAGGCCCTCGATCGAGGCGTACTGGTGCAGGATCAGGTTCACCACCAGCGCGGTCCACCCGGTCTGGTGCGAGGCGCCCAAGCCGGCCCCGCTGTCGCCGTGGAAGTACTCGTAGAACGGGATCAGGTCGTGCCAGCCCGGATCGGACTGGAACAGCGGCACGTCGCCGAAGACCGGACGCCTGCCGTCCGGGTCGTCGAGGAAGATGCCGACCAGCCGGCGGGACAGGTCGTCCGCGATCTGCACCAGCGTGCGCTGGTCGCCGGAGCCGGTCGGGTACTCGACCAGCAGGTCGTCGCCGTAGAACCGGTAGAACCGGCGCAGCGCCTCGATCAGCAGGTAGTTCACCGGGAACCAGACCGGGCCGCGCCAGTTGGAGTTGCCGCCGAACACCGCGGTACGCGACTCGCCCGGCTCGTAGTCGACGCTGAACTCGGTACCGCCCAGGTCCACCGTGAACGGCTGGTCCTTGTGGTGCTTGGACAGCGCGCGCAGCCCGTGCGGGGACAGGAACTCCTCCTCGTCCAGCATCCGGGACAGGATGCGCAGCAACTGGTCCGGCCCGACCATCGACAACAGTCGCTGCTGCTGGCCGTGCTGGATCCGCCGGCTGCCGATCACCTCGGCGTACTGCGGCTTGTTGGCCACGAACCAGCGCAGCCGGGCGGTCAACTCCGGCAACCTGGCCAGCGCCAGCGAGGACAGCGTGGTGGTGGCGGCCAGCGGCAGCAGGCCCACCACCGAACGCACCTTCAACGGCACGGTACCGCCGTCCGGCGCGCGCAGCACGTCGTAGAAGAACTCGTCCTCGGCGTTCCACAGCCCGGCCTCGTGCGCCGCCGCGGCGATGTACGCGAAGTGCTCGAAGAACTTCGGCGCCAGGTCCGCGTACACCTCGTCGCGGTGCGCCAGCACCAGCGCGATCTCCAGCAGGTTCAGCGCGTACATGGCCATCCAGGCGGTACCGTCGCTCTGCTCCAGCGCGCCGGCCACCGGCAGCGCGGCACCCCGGTCGAACGGGCCGATGTTGTCCAGCCCCAGGAAGCCGCCCTCGAACACGTTGTTGCCGCCGGAGTCCTTGCGGTTGACCCACCAGGTGAAGTTCAGCAGCAGCTTGTGCAGCACCCGGGCCAGGAAGTCGAAGTCGCCGGCACCGTCGATCTCGAACACCTTCAACGCGGCCCAGGCGTGTACCGGTGGGTTCACGTCGTCCAGCGCCCACTCGTACGCCGGGAGCTGTCCGTTGGGGTGCATGTACCACTCCTGCAGCAGCAACAGCAGTTGGTGCTTGGCGAAGCCCGGGTCCACGTGCGCGATGGCCACGCAGTGGAAGGCCAGATCCCAGGCCGCGTACCAGGGGTACTCCCAGGTGTCCGGCATGGTGATGACATCGCAGTTGGTCATGTGCCACCAGTGCGCGTTGCGCCCGTGCTGGTGGCTTTCCGACGGCGGGTCACCGACCGGGTCGCCGGACAGCCAACGCTGTACGTCGTAGTGGTAGAACTGTTTGCTCCACATCAGACCGGCGATCGCCTGGCGCAGCACCATCGCCTCGTCCTTGCTCGCCGTCGCGGGCGTCAGCGTGGTGAAGAACTCGTCCGCCTCGGCTTTGCGAGCCGCGAGCACCGCGTCGAAGCCACCGGTCAAGTCCGCCACCGGCGTGGTCGGCGGCGCCACCTCGTCCATCGTCAGGCGCAGCCGTACCTGCGCGGTACCGCCGGCGGGCACCTCCAGCACGTAGTGCAGCGCCGCCTTGGTACCGGTACCGTCCGGGTTGACCGTGTCCGCGCCGTGCAGCACGTGGTCGTTGATGCCGTCCTTCGGGTACCGCGACCGGTTCGGCAGGCCCCACAGCCGCTCCGCGTTGGACTCGTTGTCACACGCCAGCGCCGTGGGCGCGCCGTCCCCGGACAGGATGAGGGTACCGAGCTTCTGGTGCTCGGCCACCAGCTTGGTCCCCTTGGCGGTGATGCCCGGCTGGTGGTCGCGCCCGGGCAGCCCCCAGGCCCAGGTGTTGCGGAACCACAGCGTCGGCAACAGGTGCAGGGTGGCCGCGTCCGGGCCGCGGTTCTCCACCGTGACCAGCAGGCACATGTCGGTCGGGCTGGCCTTGGCGTACTGCGCGGTCACCGCCCAGTACCGGCCGTCGTCGAACACTCCCGTGTCGACCAGTTCGTACTCGGACTCCTCCCGGCCCCGGGACCGGTTGACCGCGCCCAGCTCGTCGTACGGGAACTCCGCCTGCGGGTAGTGGTACCGCCACCGCATGTACGAGTGGGTGGGCGTGGAGTCCAGGAACCACCAGTACTCCTTGGCGTCCTCGGCGTGGTTGCCCTCCGGGCCGGCCAGGCCGAAGATGCGCTCCTTGAGGATCGGGTCCCTGCCGTTCCACAGCGCCAGGGCCAGACAGAACCGCTGCTGGGAGTCGCAGATGCCGGCCAGGCCGTCCTCGTTCCACCGGTACGCCCGGGACCGGGCGTGGTCGTGCGGGAAGTAGTCCCAGGCGGTACCCCACTCCGAGTAGTCCTCGCGGACCGTGCCCCAGGCCCGCTCGGCCAGGTACGGGCCCCAGCCGCGCCACCACTGCCGGCCCGCGTCCGCCTCGGCCAGCCGGGCCCGCTCGGCACCGGCCGCCCGGCCCGGGGCGGCGCCGGTGCCACCCCCGGCCCCGGCCGGCTGGTCGTCCGTTCTCTGGTCCTCGCTTCGCCCACTCACACCAGCGATTCTCCCCGACGCGGCGGCCGGCGCGCGGCGCACCCGCGCGAGGGCCCGACCGGTACGGGACAATCGCACCATGTCGGTACTGCCCCCGCTGCTGTTCGGCCCCCGTACGTGTGGTGACCTCGACTACGCCAGCACCCTGGAGTGGCTGGTACCGGACGGGGCCGGGGGCTTCGCCGCGGGTACCGTCAGCGGCCTGCGCACCCGCCGGTACCACGCCCTGCTCGTGGTGGCGCAGGACACACCGGCGCGCCGGCAGGTCGGCCTGGTCGCGCTGGACCCGGTGCTGGAACTGCCCGGCGGGGCGCGGATCCGGCTCGGTACGCACGAGTGGGCCGCCGGCGCGGTGGCCCCGGACGGGTACCGGTACCTGGAGCGGTTCGACCTTACCGACGGGCTGCCCCGGTGGCGCTGGCGGATCGGCGAGGTGGTGCTGGAGCGCGAGCTGGCGGTACGGCACGGCGGCCCGACCGTGGCGGTGGTGCACCGGCTGCTGGCCGGCCCGGCCGTGACGCTGCACCTGGAAGCGGTGTGTACCTGGCGGGACGCGCACGGTGAGCGCGGCGCGGGCGGACCGCCGCCGGTGTGCGTCGAGGTCGCCGGCGGGGTCACCGTGGACGGCGGGTACCGGCTGCACGGCCCGGGCTGGACCCCGGACGGCCAGTGGTACCGCGACGCGTACGCCCGCGAGGAGGCGGCGCGCGGCCTGGTGCCGCGGGAGGACCTCTGGTTCGCCGGCCGGTTCACCGCCGCGCTGGCCGGACCCGGCGCCACCGCCGAGGTGCTGGCCGACGCCGGGGACACCGGCACGGTACCGCCGCCGGCGACCCGGATCGTGGCGGACGCCCGGCGCCGGGCCGGTACCGTGCTGGCCGCCGCCGCGCCGGCCGACGCCACGCAGGCCGCACTGGCGCTGGCCGCCGACGCGTTCGTGGTCCGTACCCGGGCCGGTACCCCGGACGTGGTGGCCGGGTACCCGTGGTTCGGCGCCTGGTCCCGGGACACGATGATCTCGTACGAGGGACTGTTCCTGGCCACCGGCCGGGCCGAGCAGGGCCGGGCGCTGCTGCTGGCCTACGGCGACACGCTGTCGCAGGGGATGCTCGCCAACACCGCCGACACCGGCACGGTGGAGTACAACACCGTGGACGGCACGCTGTGGTACCTGCACGCGGTGGGCCGGCACGTCGAGCGCACCGGCGACGACGACCTCGCCGCGGCGCTGGGGCCGGCCCTGGCCGGGGTGGTCGCGGCGCACGTCGAGGGCACCCGGTACGGAATTCGTGTGGATCGTACGGATTCGCTGCTGACACAGGGTTTGCCCGGATACGCTCTGACCTGGATGGACGCCCGGATCGACGGGGTCGGCGTGACACCACGCCTGGGCAAGCCGGTGGAGGTGAACGCGTTGTGGATCAACGCGCTCGGTACCGTGTGCGCGCTGGCCGCGCGTACCGGTGAGCCGGACGCCCGGGTGCGGGACCTCGCCGAGGCGGCCACCGCCAGCTTCCGGCGCCGGTACCCGGCCCCGCGCGGTTGGCTGTACGACGTCGTGGACACCCCCGACGGTACCGACGACCCGGCGCTGCGGCCGAACCAGTACCTCGCCTACGCCCTGCCGTACGGGCCGCTGCGCGGGCAGGTCCCGCCGGCCCCGGCCGGTGCCGCCCTGTTGACCCCGCTGGGCCTGCGCAGCCTGGCCCCGGACGACCCGGCGTACGTGCCGGTGCACTCCGGCGACCCGGCCGGCCGCGACCGCGGGTACCACCAGGGCACGGTCTGGCCGTGGCTGGTCGGGCCGTACGCCGCGGCCCGGCACGCGGCCGGGCTGCCCACCGACGGGCTGCTCGACGGGCTCGCCGCGCACCTGGGCGAGGCCGGGCTCGGCTCGGTCAGCGAGACCGCCGACGGCCAGGCACCACACCGGCCCACCGGCTGCCCGTTCCAGGCCTGGTCGGTCGCGCAGACCCTGCAGGCGTACCAGTCCAGCGGGCCCACCGGCCCGCGGTAACCCACCGCACCACACGGCACCACCACCACGTACCGCCCCGTGCCGGGCGCGGGGTTCCAGGCCGGACCCGCGTACCGGTACCGGGGCGCGCCCTGACGCGAGCGAAACACGGAGGCGAACATGCCGGTCGACACCGGAGCAGGGCCGCAGGGCGGCCCCCGACCCGACGGCGGTACCGCGCGCCGGCTGCGGATCCTGATGCTGTCGTGGGAGTACCCGCCGGTCATGGTCGGCGGCCTCGGCCGGCACGTGCACGCGCTGGCCACCGCGCTGGCCGCGGCCGGGCACGCGGTGACCGTGGTGACCCGGCACGCGCCGCAGGCCCCGCTGGAGGAGGTCCGCGAGGGGGTACGGGTGGTCCGCGCGCCCGAGGATCCGCCGCTGTTCCCGCTGGCCACCCCGTCGCTGCTGGCCTGGACGATGGCGTTCAACCACGCGCTGACCCGGGCCGCGCTGCACGCCGCGGACACCGACGGGTACGACGTCATCCACGGCCACGACTGGCTCGTCACGCACAGCGCGGTGACCCTGCGCGACCACCTGGGCATCCCGCTGGTGGCCACCATCCACGCCACCGAGGCCGGCCGGCACCAGGGCTGGCTGCCCACCGAAATGAACCGGTGCATCCACTCGGTCGAGTGGTGGCTCGGGCACGAGGCGGACCAGGTACTGGTCTGCTCGGAGTACATGCGCTGGGAGGTCAACCGGCTGCTGCGGCTGGACCCGGACCGGATCACCGTGATCCCCAACGGAGTGGACAGTCCACAGTGGCTGGCCAGCGCCGAGGCGGTCACCCGGGCCCGGGGCCGGTACGCCCCGGACGGGCCGCTGCTCGGCTTCGCCGGCCGGCTGGTGTACGAGAAGGGCGTCCAGCACCTCGTCGGCGCGCTGCCCGAACTGCGGTACCGGCACCCCGGGCTGCGCCTGGTGATCGCCGGTGACGGGCCGTACCGGGACGACCTGGCCGCGCAGGCCCGGGAGTTGAAAGTGGACGGTGCGGTCACCTTCGCCGGCTTCCTCGGCCCCGACCTGGCCGGCACGATGGCCGCCACCGACGCGATGGCGGTACCCAGCATCTACGAGCCGTTCGGCATGGTGGCCCTGGAGGCGGCCGCGGCCGGCGCGCCGCTGGCGGTGGCCGCCACCGGCGGGCTGGCCGAGATCGTGCAGCCGGGCGTGACCGGGGTGGTGTTCCCGGCCAAGGACACCACCGCACTGGCCGACGCGGTGTCCACCCTGGTGTCCGACCGGGACGGGGCGCGGCAGATGGCGGGCCGGGCCCGGCAGATGGTGGCCGGCCGGTACGGCTGGTCCTCGATCGCCGGGCGTACCGTGGCGGCGTACGCTGGCGCGATCGACAGCACCCCGGAGCACACCGCGCTGACCCGGGCCCGGCTGGCCGCCGGCCGCCCGGACCTCGTGGTGCCCGAGGGCAACCTGCTCGCCCGGCAGGACGCGATGACGTGACCGCCGTGCGGCCCGGCCCCCGGTCCGGTGGCCCTGGAGCGCTTCGCCCAGGGACGGGACGACCGGCTGTGGCTGACCCTGGGTGCGCGGGCCGAACCGGACGGGACCGGGTTCGCGGTGTGGGCGCCCCGCGCCCGGGGCGTCCTGGTGGACGGGGACTTCACCGGCTGGCGGCCGGCGGCGGGGGTACGGCTGCGCCGCGCCGGTACCGGCGGGGTGTGGTGCGGCTTCGCCGCCGGGGCGGTACCCGGGCAGCGGTACCGGTACCGGATCCTCGGCGCGGACCGGGTGTGGCGGCGCAAGGCCGATCCGATGGCCCGCCAGGGCGAGGCACCGCCCGGTACCGCCTCGGTCATCGAGAGCTCCGGGTACGCCTGGGGCGACGCGGACTGGCTGGCCCGGCGCGCCGGCGCGGTACCGCGGCAGGAGCCGATGAGCGTGTACGAGGTGCACCTCGGCTCGTGGCGGCCGGGACTGTCCTATCTGGACCTCGCCGACCAGCTCGTCCGGTACGTACACGACCTGGGCTTCACGCACGTGGAGTTCCTGCCCGTGATGGCGCACCCGTACGGCGGCTCGTGGGGGTACCAGGTCACCGGGTACTTCTGCCCCACCGCCCGGCTCGGCGCGCCGGACCACCTGCGGTACCTGGTGGACCGGCTGCACCAGGCCGGCATCGGGGTGATCCTGGACTGGGTACCGGCGCACTTCCCGCGCGACGACTGGGCGCTGGCCCGCTTCGACGGCGCGCCGCTGTACGAGGACCCCGACCCGTACCGCGGCGAGCACCCCGACTGGGGCACGCTCGTGTTCGACTACGCACGCCCGCAGGTGCGCAACTTCCTGCGGGCCAGCGCGCTGTACTGGGCGCAGGAGTTCCACGCCGACGGGCTGCGGGTCGACGCGGTGTCCTCGATGCTGTACCTGGACTACTCCCGCGGCCCCGGCCGGTGGCGCCCGAACGTCCACGGTGGACGCGAGCACCTGGCGGCGGTGACGTTCCTGACCGAACTGACCACCACCCTGCGCCGTACCGCGCCCGGCCTGCTACTGATCGCCGAGGAGTCGGCCACCTGGCCCGGCGTGTCCCGCCCGGTCACCTCCGGTGGGCTGGGCTTCGGTCTCAAGTGGAGCCTCGGCTGGATGCACGACACGCTGGCGTACCTGCGTGCGGACCCGCTGTTCCGGCGCCACCACCACGACCGGCTCACCGCGCCGCTGCGGTACGGGTTCGCCGAGCGGTACCTGCTGCCGCTGTCGCACGACGAGGTGGTACACGGCAAGGGGTCGCTGCTGGGCCGGATGCCCGGCGACCCGGCGCTGCGGCTGGCCGGGCTGCGCGCGCTGCTGGCCTACCAGTGGGCGTTCCCCGGCAAGAAGCTGCTGTTCATGGGCGCCGAACTGGCCCAGGAAGCCGAGTGGAGCGAGAGCCGCGGGCTGGACTGGCCGGCGCCGGACGCGCCCGGACCGGCCGGGGTGGCCCGGCTGCTGGCCGACCTGAACCGGGAGTACCGGGCCCGCCCGGCCCTGTGGGCCCGCGACGGCGACCCGGCCGCGCTGGTGGTCCTGGCCAGCGACGCCGACGCGAACCTGCTGGCCTTCGCCCGGTACGCGGGGACCGGGCCGCCGGTGGTGGCGGTGGCGAACTTCGCCGGTACCGCCCACCACGGGTACCGGCTGGGCCTGCCGGTACCCGGGGTGTGGCGGGAGGTCGTGAACACCGACGCGGGCGTGTACCACGGCTCCGGCGTGGGCAACCTCGGCGTGGTACGGGCCGACGGGCCGCCGCTGGGCGGCCAGCGGGCCTCCGCCGCGGTGTCGGTCGGCCCGTGTTCGGTGCTGTGGCTCACCCCGGCCGGCGCGGCCGGCACACTGGCTGCCCACCCGCCGCGGGCCAGTGGTTGACTGGTGGTCATGAGTGACGACGCCACCTTCTGGTTCGACGCGATGTGCCCGTTCACCTGGCGGACCTCCCGCTGGCTGACCGGGGTCACCGGTACCCGCAACCTCACCGTCGACTGGCGGCTGATGAGCCTGGCCGTACTGAACGAGGGCAAGGAGATCCCGGAGCAGTACCGGGCCCCGATCCAGCAGGGCCGGCGGCTGGGCCGGCTGCTGCAGGCCACCGGCGACCGGCACGGGGTACCGGCCCGCGCGGCCCTGTACACCGAACTCGGTACCCGCATCCACGAGGAGCACCGCACCGCCGACGACACCCTGATCGCCGAGGCGGTCGCGGCGGCCGGGCTGCCCGCGGACCTGGCCACGGCGGCCGACGACGAGAGCCTCGACGCCGCGGTCCGGGAAAGCCACGAGCAGAGCCAGGCGCGGGCGGGTACCGAGTCGGGCTCGCCGATCCTCGCCCTGGGCGACGGGCCGGGCTTCTTCGGCCCGGTGGTGGTACCGGTACCGGCCGGCGAGGCGGCGGAGAAGCTGTTCGACGCGGTACGGCTGCTGTCGGCCGTGGGCGAGTTCAGCGAACTCAAGCGCGCCCGCGCGGCGTTCTGAGCCGGGCGTGTGCACGGTCCTGCTGCGCTGGCAGCCCGGCGCGACCTGGCCGCTGCTGCTGGGCGCGGTACGGGACGAGTTCGTCGACCGGCCGACCGACCCGCCGGGGCGGTACTGGCCGGACCGGCCCGGCGTGGTCGGCGGCCGGGACCGGCTCGGCGGCGGTACCTGGCTGGCGCTGGACCCGGCCGGGCCGGCGGTGGCGGCGGTGCTCAACGGGCCGCCGCTGCCGGGCTCGGACTCGCCGCGCCCCACCCGGGGCATCCTGCCGCTGGCCGCGCTGTCGCCCCGGTGGGTACCGCCGAGGGCCGGCGAACTGGCCCACCACGACACCTTCCACCTGCTGCTGGCCGGTCCCGCCGGGGCGACCGTGTGGTCCTGGGACGGTGCCGCGCTGGACGTGACCGTGCTGCGGCCGGGTGACCACATCCTGGTCAACAGCGGCGTGGACGACGGGGACGACCCGCTGGTACCGCACGTCGCCCCGCTGCTGGCCGGCGCCGGTACGGTCGAGCCGGTACCGGGCCCGCCCACCGCGGCCGCCTGGGGCGACTGGTACCGGCTGCTGCGCGGGGACGGGCTGGACCCGGCCGACCCCCGGGCGCTGCTGATCGGGCACACCGTGGGCGAGCGGCGGTACGCCTCGACTTCGGTCACCCTGGTCGGCCTGGCCGATCCGCGCGGGCGGCGCGGGCTGGTCCGCTACGACTACACCGATCGGCCGTTCGGTACCGACGGCTGGCGGGAGATCCCCACCGGCGGCCCGCCGGCCCCGGCCCTGCCGCCGCTGCCGGGCTCGGGCCGGCCCGTGGCGCCACGCTGACCGGCCGGCTCACCCGCCGACCGGCCGGCTCAGTCGTCGTTGGCGACGGTGAACGTTGGCTTGCCGGTCGCGTCGCAGGTGGCGGTCACCCGGTAGTCGCCGTGCCCCTTGTCCCGCTTGAACCGCACGTACGCGCTGGGACCCGGGCCGAAGTCGGAGCCGTCGAACCGGTACCCGGTGGCCGGGGACGCGACGACGATCGTCACCTGGCCGCCGCTGCACGAGGCCTGCACGTTCCCGCCGGTGGTCGTCGACCACTGCGTCTGCGGGCCCGGCTGCGCCGGCACGGTACCGGCCGGCGGCGCGGTGGGCGAGGCGCCCGGGCTCGCCGTGGCCGACGCGCCCGGCGCGGCCTGCGGGGTGGACGGGCTCTGGCTGTGCTGGTCGGTCTGGGCGAGCCGGTTGTGGATGTCCTGGGTGCTCAACGGCTCGCTGCTGACCGGGGAGTCCCCGCCGTTCAGCGCGTTGATGGTGATCATGCCGACCACGGCGGCGGTCGCCACTCCGACCAGCCAGCCCGCACCGATGACCACTCCACGTCGCATGCGTCAACTATGCCGGACCAGCGGCTAACGAGCATTTAACGACCCGCTACGGTTCGGTAGCCGGGCCGGGGCTGCCGGGACGGTACCGGCGGGATGACCGTGGGCCACCCGGCCTGGTCACGGGCCGGTGTGGCCGGATAGCGTGGATGTATGGCCAAGATACTGATCGTCGAGGACGACCCGACGATCCGTACCGGCGTGGTGCGGGCGCTGGGCGAGCGCGGGCATGCCGTGGCCACCGCCGCCACGGCGCTGGCCGGGCTGCAGATGGCGGTCGCCGAGCAGCCCGAGGTGGTGCTGCTCGACCTGGGCCTGCCGGACCTCGACGGGCGCGAGGCGCTGCGGATGCTCCGGGCGGTGAGCCGGGTACCGATCATCATCATCACCGCGGCCGGGACCGAGAAGGACATGGTTCGGGCGCTGGACGCCGGGGCGGACGACTACATCGTCAAGCCGTTCGGCGCCGGCCAGCTCGACGCCCGGATCCGGGCGGTGCTGCGCCGCGCCGGCAACCCCGAGGAGGACGCCGCGATCACCGTGGGCGGGCTGTCCGTCGACCCCCGGTCCCGGCAGGCCATCCTGGACGGCGCCACGCTGAACCTGACCCCGCGCGAGTTCGACATGCTGCACTACCTCGCCCTGCGCGAGGGCCAGGTGGTCACCAAGGGCGACCTGCTCACGCACGTCTGGCAGATCCCGTACGCCAGCGCGGACAAGACCGTGGACGTGCACCTGTCCTGGCTGCGGCG
>Ga0209069_10001483_pt1 | contig 11930 bp, 10 predicted proteins | sample Str013_2_FD_187202 | JGI IMG/M metagenome (GOLD analysis project Ga0209069, IMG submission 187202) | Freshwater sediment microbial communities in response to fracking from Pennsylvania, USA - Straight Creek_MetaG_SC_2013 (SPAdes) (version 2) | ecosystem: Environmental > Aquatic > Freshwater >...
GACCGCGCGGGCATGCAGAAATTCTCGCGCGACAAGCTGTCCGAGCTGGGCCTGATGACCATCCAGAACATCAACCAGCCGGTCGAAACGCTCTCGGGCGGCCAGCGCCAGGGTGTTGCGGTTGCGCGCGCCGCCGCCTTTGGCTCCAAAGTCGTCATCATGGACGAGCCGACGGCCGCGCTCGGCGTCAAGGAATCGCGCCGCGTGCTCGACCTGATCAAGGACGTGAAAAAGCGCGGGATGCCGATCATCCTGATAAGCCACAACATGCCACACGTGTTCGAGGTGTGCGACCGCATCCACATCCACCGCCTCGGCAAGCGCCATGCCGTGGTCGACCCGAAGAAGATCTCGATGTCGGACGCGGTGGCCATCATGACGGGCGCGATGGCACCACCTGCGGATGCGCAGGCGGCCTAGTTGGCGTCGCCTCTCAGCTTGACACTCCTGCTATCAGCGGCAATTGTCGGCTGAAGGAGTGCGATATGGCCGACGAGCCGGAAAGCCTGATTTTGCGCATGTTGCGCTCAATGGACACAAAGTTGGATCGCCTGATCGAAGAAGTCGACGGGCTGAAAACGCGCGTCGGCACTCTTGAGCGCAGCGTCGCGGACCTGCATGTGGGCATGGCCGAACATCCGGTGCGTATGGACCGGATGGAACGCCGGCTGGACCGGATCGAAAAGCGGCTCAACCTGGTGGACGCCTGAAACTTGCGCACTTACCTCGACTTCGAAAAGCCGGTCGCCGAGCTTGAAAGCAAGGTCGCCGAACTGCGTTCGCTCTCTCAGGCCCAATCCAGCGCCTCGATCGCCGACGAGATCGCCAAGCTCGAAACCAAGTCGCGCACCACCTTGTCCGATATGTATGCCAAGCTCTCGCCCTGGCAGAAGACGGAGGTCGCGCGCCATCCCGAGCGGCCACATTTCCGCGACTACATCGACGCGCTGGCCACCGATTTCACGCCGCTGTCCGGCGACCGCAACTTTGCCGAGGACAAGGCGATTGTCGGTGGGCCGGCCTGGTTCCGCGGCAAGCCCGTGCTGTTCATGGGTCACGAGAAGGGCAACGACACCGAAAGCCGGGTTAAGCACAATTTCGGCATGGCGCGGCCCGAGGGGTATCGCAAGGCAATCCGGCTGTTCGAACTCGCCGACAAGTTCGGCCTTCCGGTCATTACACTTATCGACACGCCCGGCGCCTATCCGGGCATCGAGGCCGAGGAGCGCGGGCAGGCCGAGGCGATCGCCCGCTCGACCGACGCATGCCTCGCACTCGGCGTGCCGTTAATCGCCGTCGTCATCGGCGAAGGTGGTTCCGGTGGCGCGGTTGCCATCGCCACCGCCAACAAAGTGCTGATGCTGGAACATTCTATCTACTCAGTTGCCTCGCCCGAGGCTGCGGCTTCGATTCTCTGGCGCGACAGCGCCAAGCGCATAGACGCCGCCACCAACATGAAGATCACGGCCCAGGACCTGGAGCGGTTGAAGATCATCGACGGCATCATCCCGGAGCCGTTGGGCGGCGCGCACCGCGACCGGCCGGGTGTGATTGCCCGCACTGGCGACAGGATCGAGCAGATGCTGGCTGAATTCGAGGGGCTGGAGCCGGATCAGGTGCGCCAGCGCCGGCACGACAAATTCATGCAGATCGGCCGGTCGCTTTAGTTCGCGCCTGCGCCGCCCCGCGGTCCTGCGGGCGCGCCCGCCACAGTGGGTCAGAATTCCGCAAAATCGCCGCAATTCACGGTCCTGAGCCATTGGCTCGCAGGATTGTTTGGTCTAGGGTGCAGGCTCCTGGAAAATCAGCGGGGACGGGTGACATGGCAGCGGTATTGCGTATTCTGGTTGCCGGTTTGAGCCTGCTCGCTGGGGCTGAGCTTGCCAAGGCCGCCGAGCCTGCCGCGCCCGCGCGGTTGATCAGCCAGGCGGATGTGATCGGCATCGCCGTCAAGCAGTCGTTGATTGCCTCGGCCAAGGCTGGCAATGGGCCGTTTGACATTGCCACGGCCGAAGCCGTCGAGAAGTTCTACGAACAACACGGCAACCTGCCGGCCTGGGTGGACGCCCAAGGCTACAACGCCAAGGCCAAGCAGGTCATCGCCGAGATCAAGCGGGCTGGCGACTGGGGGCTCAACCCCGCCGAGTATGCCGCCGGAGACATCGGACAAGGCCCGCTGACCAATGCCAAGCTGGCCGAGGCCGAACTGGCGATGACGCGCGCCGCCGTCCACTACGCCCACGATGCCCATGTCGGCCGCTTCGACCCGCAGCGCATCAGCGAGCTGATCGACCTGATGTCGGCTCCACCCAACGCCACTGCGGTTCTCGCTGGCCTGACGGATGCCTCGAATCCCGCGGAGTTTCTCGCCAGTTTCAATCCGCATCATCCCGAGTTTGAGCGGCTGCGGCAGAAGTATCTCGAACTGCGTGGCAATGTTTCGGAATTGGCCAACCAGCGGATTCCTGATGGGCCCCGGCTGCGGCCCGGCGACAGCTCGGCTGATATTCCGCTCATCCGCGCGCGGCTGCACGTATTCGCGCCTGCCAACAGCAATCCCGAGACCTACGACGAGGTGCTGGCCGTTGCGGTCAAGGACTTCGAGGACAAATACGGCTTCCGCAATGATGGCATCATCACCAGCGCGTTGCGCCGCGTCCTGAATCAGGTGCAACTGGCGCAGCCAGCCAAGGGCGCGCAGATCGAGAAGATCCTCGCCAACATGGAGCGCTGGCGTTGGTTGCCCGAAGAGCTGGGTGCGACCTATATCTTCGACAACATTCCCGAATATGTGACGCGCGTGGTCAAGGACGGCCAGGTCATCCATCAGGCGAGGATCGTCGTCGGCAAGCCCGATACCCCCACCCCTGTCTTTTCCAACAGCATGAAATATGTCGAGTTCCACCCGTTCTGGAGGTTGCCGGATTCCATCAAGGTCAAGGAAATCCTGCCCTCCATCGCCAATGGCGGAAGCGGCGCACTTGCCAGGCGCGGGCTCAAGATGGCTTACCAGGGCAAGGAGGTGAATCCGGCGACGGTCAATTTCGGCACCACCGACATCCGGGCCTATGAAATCTTCCAGCCGCCCGGTCCGGGCAATGCGCTTGGCGACGTCAAATTCATGTTCCCCAACCACTATGACGTCTACATGCACGACACGCCGTCAAAAGACTTGTTTGCCGACAACGTGCGCGCCTTCAGTCATGGCTGTATGCGGGTGCAGAACCCGCAGAAATTCGCCGAGGTGGTGATGGGTGAGGCCAACGGCTGGTCCAACGAGCGGCTCAAGCAACAGTTTGCCGATGCCACCAACCAGCAGGTTCCGCTCGATCATCCGCTGCCAGTCCATGTGACCTACTTCACCGTCCGCGCGGCCGCCGATGGGCAGCTGTCGTTCATCGACGATGTTTATGGCCACGACCGCCGGGTGACCTTTGCGCTCGCGGGCAAATGGAACCAGGTGAGCAAACAGCTTGCGCCCAAGAGCACTGTTGACCCCGCGCTGATGGCCAGCATCGGCAGCGACCGGGCCTACGGCTCGGCCAAGGTGAGTTCGGGCACATTCGCCGACATTTTCGGCAACCCGACTGACGGCGGCGCGCCGCCGCGTAAGCATGGCCGCCGGCATCACCGGTCGTCATCCTATTACATCGGCTCCGGCAGCGGCTTCGTATCGTCCAACAGCAATGGTTCGAACAACAGCGGTGGTGGTGGCGGCGGTTTCTTTGGCTCGCTGTTCGGGTTCTAGGCCCGGTAATCCATCAACGAACGGCTCATGAGGACGGCGTCTTCGGTCGGCCCTTTGTCCGTGGCGCCGTAGTAGGTCTTGCGGCGGCCTGTCTTGGCAAATCCGCAATGGGCGTAAAGCTGCCTGGCTTCGAGATTGGATTGGCGCACCTCCAGATGTAGAAGGGTTGCCTTTTCGCCCGCCAGAAGCTCGCCCAGCCTGCGCAATAGCGTCCGCGCCAGCCCTTGCCGCCGATGCGCTGGCGAGACACAAAGCGCCAGGATTTCCGCTTCGTCCGCAGCCGCGAAGGCGAGCACAAACGCCGCCAGTTTTCCGTCCGCACTGGCCTGGAACCCCCGCGCTGCGCTCGCGCCGAGCAGCCGCGCCAAGCCTGGCGTGCTCCAGCCATCTGCCTCGCCCATGACCTGTTGGTGCAGACCGGCCAGCGCCACAGCGTCTTCGGCCCGCAGCGGAGCGATGGCGAACTCGCTCGTCGCGCTCATGCCAATTCCTGCGCCGGCACAGGCATCGGCTTGGCATCCGTCGCTCGCAGATAGAGCGGGTCGAGGGTTTCGGGTACGGGCGCGGCGCTGGCAAGCAACGCCAGATGGCGCGCGTGCGGCTGAAGGCCTGGCAGGATCGCGGCGGCATCCGGGCCGATGGCATCTGCCAGTAAGCCGCCGCCTGTTCCAACTGCAATCACCCGCCGCCCAGCGAGTACCCGCGCCAGCTCGGCCGGAGTCCACAGTTTCGGCGGTGTCAGCGGCTCCGAAATATCGGCGCCGAACGCCTCGGCATAGATGTTGCCGCCGCGTGCATCCACGCAAGGCACGAGTACCGCGCCGCTGCGCGCCACGCCGAATTGCCCGCCAGCCAACAGCGCATCGGCCCTCGCCGCAATGACCGTGAGACTGGTCAATGTGACCACCGGCACGCCAAGCGCCAGCTTGAAGCCGCGCGCAGCGGACAAGCCAATGCGCGCGCCCGTAAAGCTGCCTGGCCCGATGGTCACCGCCATGCGGCGCAGGTCCTTGAATTCGAGCGCCGCATCAGCCATCAGCCGCTCGATCATCGGCAGCAGCGCCTCGGCGTGGCCGGTTGCCATTTCGCAGTAGTCTTCGCGGATGGTCCAGATGCCATCTGGCCCGCGCAACCGCAGTGCGGCTGAGCAGGCGCCGAAGCAGGTATCGAACGCGAGCGTTGTCATACGGCTGGCTCGTTAGCGCGGGCCATCACGCCGCGCGCACTTCGGTCACTTCCGGCACGAAATGCTTGAGCAGGTTCTCGATGCCGTTGCGCAGCGTCGCGGTCGAACTCGGGCACCCGGCACACGCCCCGCGCATGTGTAGCGACACTACGCCCTCGCGGAAGCCGCGAAATACGATGTCGCCGCCGTCATTGGCGACGGCTGGGCGCACGCGGGTCTCGATCAGTTCCTTGATCGTGTCGACGATCTCCTGGTCTTCGGGAGCGAAATCCTCGGGGCCATTGTCCGCCGTCGCTCCATCCGCCTGCGCCGCGCCCGAGACCGGCGCGCCGGACATGAAGTGCTCCATGATCGCGCCGAGCACGGCTGGTTTCAAATGCTGCCAGGCGATCGGCTCTGCCTTGGACACGGAGATGAAATCCTGCCCGAGGAACACGCCCGTCACGCCCTCTACGCCGAACAGGCGCGAGGCCAGTGGTGAATCCGCCGCTTCGTCCAGTCCGCGATATTCCAGTGTGCCCGAAGCCAGCACCGGCTTGCCCGGAATGAACTTGAGCGTCGCCGGATTGGGCGTTGATTCGGTCTGGATGAACATGATCGCCTCCAAGCGTGGCGGCGCGCCTATCGGCGCCGCCAGCGAATTGATAGTTGGGAGGCAGTCTACAGGTCGCAGGCGTCCAGGTCAAAATTCCGCACCTCGCGTGCAGGCCACACGTGCCCGAATGTGTTGTTCCGGGACACCAGGAAACTGGCCGCTAACCACGCCTGTCAACCATAAGGCCCCGCCGGCCCGCCTCTTAACCAGACGCTAACCATCACGGCCTTAGCTCAAGGCTTGACGCGCGCCCGTCCTGTTATTCAGGACCGGCAGCACGTTTGCGGCCCATCGTATGGAGTAGGCCCTTGGCTGTTCGAGGCGTTTTGTTGCGCGGGGTTCCGGTTGCCTTTGGCCTGTTGGCCGCGGCGCTGAGCGGTTGCTCATCGGCGACTCAGTTTCCCTTTGCGGTTGTCGCGCCAGCGCCTGCACAACTTGCACGCATCGACCGCATCTTCCGCCTGGGCGTGGGTGACAAGCTGAAGGTTGACGTCTTCGGCGAGCAGGAATTGTCAGGCGAGAGCGAAATCAACGCCTCGGGCAATGCCGTGCTGCCGCTGCTTGGCGACGTTCCCGCTAAGGGGCGCACGCTGGACGAATTCAACGCGACGCTGCGCGAGCGGCTGCGTGGCGGCTACATCAAGAACCCGCAGATCAGCGTGCAGGTTCTCAATTTCCGCCCCTTCTACATCCAGGGCGAAGTCCGGCACGGCGGAGAATTTCCGTTCAAGCCGGGTCTGAGCATCAACGACGCCGTGGCGCTGGCGGGCGGCTACACCTACCGCGCGGTCACAAGCTCAATCGTGCTCCGCAGGCAAGGCGAAGCCCAGGGGCGCGCCATCCCCATGGACGGCACAATTCCGGTTCTGCCAGGCGACAACCTGCTGGTTGAAGAGCGGTTCTTCTAGCCGCACGGGGGCGAGTTCTCGATGGTTGCGTTCAGATATTTGGCGAGGCTTGTTGGCCTGGCGGCGTTTGCCACGGCCATGATGGCCACCCCCTTGCGAGCACAGGAAATTGGCCAGGAGGCGCTGAGCTATCTCGGCACCTATGCCTTTGCCGATTCCCTTCACACCTGGGACCAGAACAAGGAATTTGGCGCGGAAGCTGTGCTTGATCACACACGCGAAGGGTTCCGGCCACAGGGCTACGTGCTGCCTGCCGGGCACATGTTCTACCCCTCGATCACCGCCAGCGAGACTTACGACAACAACCTGTTCCTGCAACCCAAGGGGGCGGCAGTTGGCGATTGGCGCACCAGCGTCGCGCCAACATTCGAGTTCCAGTCCAACCTCCCCAGGCATAGCTTTCAAGTGCATGGCGATGCCGAGTCCGTCAGCTACCGGAACAATTCCAACCTCAACTATGTCAACGCCAACTTGAAGGCGGACTGGCGCATCGACATTGACGCCGCCGATACGCTGGGGGGCACGTTCCAGTCGCGCTACGGTCACGACAATAATTTTCTGCCAATCGACAAGGACAATCCGGCTAAGGCGATTCCCATCTTCTCCAATCGCGCCGCCATCGGCTATGCCCATGACGCGGGGCGGACGGCCTTGGCCATGGGAGCCGATTGGGAACGCAGCAGCTTCACTGACGTGCCGTCCTACGGTGGCGGCAACCTGGACGAGGCCGCCAACGACAACACAGTGGTCGGCGCCTTCACATTCCTCAGCTACCGCTGGTCGCCAGGCTACCGGGCGTTTCTGGCCGGGCGGGCTGATCGCGAAGTCTTCGCCAATGAGCGGGCATCCTATGGCAACAACAACTCATACCGCAGCGAAGCGGGATTGATCTACGAACTCGATCCGCTGCTCCAATTCACTTTCTATGCGGGCTACCAGTACATCAAGTTCGATTCCAACAGCCAATACAACATTGGTGCGCCAACATTCAAAGTGGCGGTGCAATGGCTGCCAACACACCGCATGACCGTCAATCTTGACGCTGGCAGGCAGATACAACGCACATTGGACGGCCCGACTTTCGGTCAGTTGTCCGACCAAATCCATGGCCGCCTGCAATACGACATCTGGCACAACATCACCGGCGTGCTCGACGCCAGCTACCAGAACAACCAGTTCATCGGCGGCAGCCGCCTCGACAAGCAATGGGCGGTCTCGGCTGGCGTCGACTATCTGCTGAATGAGAACCTCGCATTAACCTTGAGCTACCAACATACGGAGAACGTATCCAATCAGGATCAATACAGCTTCAGTGACAACCGCTACATGGTGGCGCTGAAGCTGGCGCAGTAGCGTTGGCGGGGTCGAATGAGCGGCGAAGACGACGACAACGAGGAAGGCGGCGGCTCCGGACTTCCGAGCGTCGCCGACGTCTTGCGTCTGTTGCGCAAGCGCAAGTTCATCATTCTGTTCTCGGTGGCGCTGCTCGGCACTGGCAGCTTGGGCTTCCTGTCGCTGCTGACGCCGCAATATTCGGCGGTGGCAACCGTGTTCATCGACCCGCGCGACCACAACATCGCCAACATGAAGCAGGTGACGAGCGACCTGATCGCCAACACCCCCTCGATCGAAAGCGAAACCGAGATCATCCATTCGACCGAGGTGGCCGGCCGGGTCATCGACGAATTGCGGCTGGGCGAGGATCCCGAGCTGCTGAAGCCGGACAGCGCCTTTTCCAAGCTGAAGGCCATGTTCAGGCCGCTTATTGGCAAACCCGAGATGCCGGCCGAGGCGCGTTCCATCACCGATCTGATCGAGGCGACGGCTCAGAAGCCGGCCAGCAGCGATTCGGTGCTGGAGGCGTTCCTTGGCCATGTCGCCGCCGAGCGGGTGCGCGAGACCTTCCTTATCCAGATCAGCTACAAGTCCAACGATCCGGAAAAGGCCGCGCGCATCGCCAATGCGGTTGCCGAGGCCTATGTGCACGACCAGGTCGAGACCAAGATGCGCACCGCCGAGCAGGTGACGGTCTGGCTGGAACGCCAGATTGGCGAGCTGCGCAACAAGGTGTTCGCGGCCGAGCGCGCGGTGTCCGAGTTCAAGGGCCAGCACCAGCTCTACGATTCCCAAGGCCATCCGCTCGACGAGTTGGAAGTCACGCGGCAGATGGAGCAGTTGACGCTGGCGCGCAATGCCTCGGCCGAAACGCATTCTAAATTCCTGCACGCCAAGCAGTTGCTCGATGCCAATGCCGACATAGGCACCATTGGCGACGTGTTGAAGGCAACGGCTGTTGTGGCGCTGAAGGAGCAGTATGCCGATTCCCTGCGCCAGGAGGCCGCCGCCGCCTCGAAATACGGCCCGCTGCACCCCGCGATGCTCAAGGCCAAATCGCAGGTCGAATCCGCGCGCGCCCAGCTGCGCGGCGAAGTCGAGCGCATCGTCACCAACCTGAAGTCGGAATCCGAGGTCGCCGCCGGGGCGCAGGCCCAGCTCGAGGCCAACCTCGCCAAGCTGAAGAACAATCTCAACACCAACAGCGGCGAGGCAGTGCGGCTGCGCGAGTTGGAGCGCGAGGCGACCGCCGCCAAGGAGGTCTACGAGGCCTTTCTCAAGCGCGCGCAGGAGACCACGCAGCAGCAGGATTTGCAGGCGCCCGACGCCCACATCGTCAACCACGCCACGGTGCCCGGTGCACCCATCTCGCCAAAGAAGGTGGTGATCGTGGCTGGCGGATTTGGCGGCGGGCTTGGCCTTGGCCTAGTGCTGGCGGTGCTGATCGAACTTCTGTTCCCATCATTTGTGCGCAGCTCGGCTATCGAGGCCAAGTTCAAGCTCCAGCACTTAGCGACGGTCGAACGCTTCGAAGGCGAGCCCGGCGTCAACGGCGCGCCGCTCAGCCAGTTGCGCCGGATCGTGCTCGATCCGCACTCGGTGTTCTCGGAGCAGGTGCGCGCCATCCGCGTCGCCATCGAGCGCCAGCGCAAGGTGCGCAAGCCGCAGATCGTGCTCATCAGCTCGGCGGTTCCCGGCGAGGGCAAGTCCGTGCTCGCGTCCAATCTGGCGCTGCATTGCGCGCTGTCCGGGGTGCGCACGCTGCTGGTGGATTGCGACCTGTCCGGCCGTGGGCTGACGGCCAAGCTGGCGCCGAAGGCGAGCTTGACGCTCTATGATTGCATCATGACCCGGCTGCCCCTGCGCGGCGCCATCGTGCGCGAGGCCGCGACGGGCCTTCACTTCCTGCCGGCACTGTCGGAAGCTGGCCGCACCATAACCCCGGCCGACCTGTTTGCCTCGCCGACCTTCACCAAGGCTTTGGCGGCGTTGCGCAGTGAATTCGAGATCATCGTGCTCGACGCCCGCGCCATCGTGCCGAGCGTCGAGGGCCGCATTCTGGCAGAGAGCGCCGACCAGATCGTCTTTGTCCACAAATGGCGCGAGACCTCTCAGGGCCTGGCGCAGCAGGCGTTGCGGGCGCTCGGCCACAGTCTGTCCAAGGTGACCGGCGTGGTCGTCAATCAGGTGGATCGCGATCAACTCGGCAACGAAGCGCCGCTTGACCCGCAGCAACCTCGCGCACCGCGCACGCAGCGCCGGCGCGAGCCGCGGCTTGCGGCATAGGGCGGAGCGGTTGCACCATGTCGATCAGCGCCTTTAGCGACTACGGCACCGAGGACGGGCCATCGGGCCGGGGCGGCGCGCCGTTGCGCACCCGCTGGTCGCGGCGCGTCGCCATCGACATCGTGGCCGGGTTTGACGTGCTGTCGCTGCTGATGGGCTCGGTGTTCGGCACCCTCCTGCACCGCGGCGCTTACGGTTTTGCCGGCAGCCACCTCATCGCCGCGCTGGAATTGTGCCTGATTTCAGCCGTGGTCGGCCATTTCGTGCTGCGCACCTTCGGGCAATATGACGAGGCGCGCATCCCCAAGGTCGCCATCAGCCTGTTCGAGCTTACGCTGATGCTGTTCCTGGTGTTCGCCACCGTGCAGTCCGTAGCCTTCACGCTCGGCGCGTCACATCCCTTTCCGCGCGGCTGGGCGCCAGCATCGCTGGTGATTGGCGGTGTAATTCTTTTTGCCATACGGGCATTGGTGCGCCGGTTCCTTGCGCCCTACGCGGCAAGCGGTATGTTTGACGGCAATCTGGCAATCTATGGCGCGGGGCGAATCGCGCGGCGGGTGGTCGAACAGGTGGGCGGCGGCGGCACGGGACTGCACCTCGTTGGAGTGTATGACGACCGGGTTGACCCCGCCCGCTCGGACGCGCCAGGCTATCCGGTCAATGGCGGACTTGCCGAACTGATCGAAGCCGGCCGGGCCGACAACATCGACGAGATCATTGTCGCTCTGCCGCAGTCAGCCGACCGGCGCATCGCTGACATAACGCGAAAGCTGGAACACCTGCCCGTCCGCATCCGCATCTGCACCCACATCGCGTCCGACCTGGTGGACGCCAATCTCACCCGCAACAAAGTCTCGAACGTCGGCGCCGTCGGGTTGCTTGACGTAAAATCCAAGCCGCTGGCCGACTGGGCGCCGCTGGTCAAGCGGATCGAGGACATCGTCATCGGCATCCCCGCGCTGATCGCCTTCGCGCCGGTGATGCTATTGGTGGCGATTGCCATCAAGCTCGACAGCCCCGGCCCCGTGCTGTTTCGCCAGAAGCGCGGCGGGCTCAATCATTCCGTGTTCCAGGTGCTCAAGTTCCGCACCATGAAGGTGATGGAGGAGGGCGCGGCGGTGACGCAAGCCAGCCGCAATGACAGCCGCGTCACCCGCGTTGGCCGCATCCTGCGCAAGACCAGCCTCGATGAGCTGCCGCAGCTCGTCAACATCGTGCTCGGCGATATGTCGCTGGTCGGCCCGCGCCCGCACGCGCTGGTGCATGACGAGCAGTATGGCGAGATGCTGGAGCGCTACGCCAATCGCCACCAGGTCAAGCCGGGTCTCACAGGCTGGGCGCAGGTCAATGGCTATCGCGGCGAGACCCAGACGCCCGAGGACATGCGCTACCGGGTTGAGTACGATCTCGCCTATATCGACCGCTGGTCGCTGCTGTTCGACCTCAAAATACTCGCCATGACGCCGTTCTACGGCTTTGCCGGCAAGAATGCGTTTTAAGGGCGGGCCATGAAAAGGAAAGCGCCGTGCACTCCCCTTCCAGTCCTGCTGGTGCTGATCGGCATCATCACGCCCATCGAGCTGTCGCCGGTCATCGGCACGCTGCACATGCTGCCGCACCGCGTCGCCATATTGATGTTCATCTTCCCGGCGATCAAGCGCGTATTCGGGAGCAAGATCGCCAAGCCGGCGGTCTATGACTACCTGTTCGTCGCCTTCAATTGCTGGATGCTGTTCGTCTTCATGGCGCACATGGATTTCCAGCCGGGCCTGCAATATGGCGGCTCGCTGGTGGTGGAAAGTCTCGGCGGCTACCTGATCGCCCGCGCCTACATCCGCACCCATGACGATTTCATGGCCACGCTGAACGTGC
>Ga0209069_10001484_pt1 | contig 11929 bp, 9 predicted proteins | sample Str013_2_FD_187202 | JGI IMG/M metagenome (GOLD analysis project Ga0209069, IMG submission 187202) | Freshwater sediment microbial communities in response to fracking from Pennsylvania, USA - Straight Creek_MetaG_SC_2013 (SPAdes) (version 2) | ecosystem: Environmental > Aquatic > Freshwater >...
CACCACCGCGATCCTGGTGGAATTCGGCGAGAACGGCATCAAGACCGTGGAGGATCTGGCCGGCTGCGCCACCGACGATCTCGCCGGCTGGAGCGAACGCAAGGACGGCGAAACCACCAAGCATGCCGGCATCCTCGAGGAATTGTCGCGCGAGGAGGCCGACGCGCTGATCATGCAGGCGCGCGTCAAGATGGGCTGGATCAAGGAAGAGGATTTGGCGCCGCCTCCCGCCGTCGCTGAGCCGGCCGAAGCCGGCGAGGCCGAGGTCGAGGCCTAGCGGAGCATTGGATGCCGGGACGGACGCTCGCACACATGGATCTCGCGCTTATGAACGACGCGCCCAAGGATCTCGCGCCGATTGAGCACGACGAGCTCGATGCCGGGCCGCGCAAGACCGCGCCCGGCGCGGAGCGCTTCTGCGCGGCGACCGGCACCGTCCGCCCGGTCGCCGATATGATCCGCTTCGTGGTCTCGCCGGACGGCTTGGCGGTTGCGGATCTCAAGCGCCGATTGCCGGGGCGGGGGATGTGGATCACGGCGACCCGCCAGGCGCTGCGCACCGCGATGACCCGCAAGGTCTTCGGGCGCGGTTTCAAGCGGGACGTGCGGCTCGCCCCCGATATGATCGAGACCACCGAACGCTTGATGGAGCAGGGCGCGCTGGCCGCGCTGGCAATCGCCCACAAGGCCGGCAAGGTCGCGATCGGGTTTGCCAAGGCGGAACAGGCCCTCAATCGGGTCGCCCGGATCGTGGCCCTGGTTCGCGCCGCCGACGCGGCCCCGGACGGGGCCAGAAAGCTCGATGCCGCCTTGCACCGGCGGCTCGACCTGGACGCCGGAAAGATCGCCGTCATCGATACGTTTACCTCGGCGCAATTGGATTTGGCTTTGGGGCGCTCAAATGTGATACATGCAGCCCTGCTTGCCGGTCGCGAAAGCGACACTTTCATGGCGCGCGCCGAGCTCCTGGGTCGTTTCCGAACCGGAGGTTCGGGCGATCGGAATGAACCAAAGCCAGCAGAGACGACCAAAAAGCAGGGACGGAATGGTTGAAACGACGAAAAACCCCGGCGACAAGACGCTCAGCGTCGCCCCCACCAAGACCTTGACCCTCAAGCCGCGGGGCGTCGAGCAGGGGATCGTGAAGCAAAGTTTCAGCCATGGCCGCACCAAAGCGGTCGTCGTGGAAAAGGTGAAACGCCGCGTCGGCGGCCCAACCGGCAAGCCGGAAACCGCCCCCACCACCACGGACGGATTGATCACCAAGCGGTCCGCAACCGCCACCAGGCCCGCAGTGGTCCCGCCGGCGGCGGCTCCCACGACCGTGCCGGCCCAATCGCCTGCCGTCCCGTCCCCGAAGCCCTCGGGCGTGGTGCTGCGCACGCTGACCGAGGACGAGCAGAAGGCGCGCGTGCACGCGCTGGCCGACGCCCGGCTGCGCGAGGCCGAGGAACGCAAGATCGCCGAGGAAGAGGCCCATGTTCGCCTCGCCCGCGATGCCTCCGAGCGCACCGAGCGCGAGGCCGCCGAGGCGCGCAAACGCGGCGAGGAGGATCGCCGGCGCCACGACGACGAAACCAAGCGCAAGGCCGAGCTCGAAGCCAAGAAGCGCTTTGGCGAGGATTCCACCACGGCCGCGCGGCCGGCGGCGCGCCCGGTCGTCGAGGCCGACGAGGAGGAGGCTCCGCGCACCCGCCGCGGCGTCGCCGTCCGCCCGGCGCCGCCCCCCAAGCCGGCGAAAATCACCGGCGAGAAGCAACGCGGCCGCCTCACCGTGGTGACCGCGCTCAGAGCCGACGAAGTGCGTGAACGCTCGGTCGCATCGTTTCGCCGCCGCGTCCAGCGCATGGCCGGCCATCGCGACACCGAGCCCAAGGAAAAGCTCGTCCGCGAAGTGATCATTCCGGAAACCATCACGGTTCAAGAGCTCGCCAACCGCATGGCGGAGCGTGGCGTCGACGTCGTCCGCCTGCTCATGCGGCAGGGTCAAATGGTGAAGATCACCGACGTGATCGACGCCGATACGGCGCAGCTCCTGGCCGAGGAAATGGGCCATACCGTCAAGCGGGTGGCCGAATCCGACGTAGAGGAAGGCCTGTTCGACACCAGCGACGATCAGGCCGAGTTGGTGCTGCGTCCGCCGGTCGTGACCATCATGGGCCATGTCGACCACGGCAAGACGTCGCTGCTCGACGCCATTCGCTCGACCGAAGTGGCGGCCGGCGAAGCCGGCGGCATCACCCAGCATATCGGCGCCTATCAGGTGACGGCGCCGTCGGGCCATAAGATCACGTTCATCGATACGCCCGGCCACGCCGCTTTCACCGCCATGCGGGCCCGCGGCGCCAAGGTGACAGATGTGGTGGTTCTGGTGGTGGCGGCCGACGACGGCGTGATGCCGCAGACCGTCGAGGCGATCCATCACGCCAAGGCCGCCAAGGTTCCGATCATCGTCGCGATCAACAAGATCGACAAGCCGGACGCCAAGCCGGAGCGGGTACGCACCGAATTGCTCCAATACGAGGTGCAGGTCGAATCGCTCGGCGGTGACGTGCTCGACGTGGAAGTGTCGGCGACCAAGAAGCTCAATCTGGATCGGCTGCTCGAGACGCTCGCCCTGCAGGCGGAGCTGCTCGATCTCAAGGCCGACCCGAACCGGCCGGCGGAAGGCACCGTGATCGAGGCCAAGCTCGATCGCGGTCGCGGACCGGTCGCGACCGTGCTGGTGCAACGCGGCACCCTCAAGGCCGGCGACATCGTGGTGGCGGGAGCCGAATGGGGTCGCGTGCGGGCGCTCGTCTCGGATACCGGCAAGCCGCTTACCTCCGCCGGACCCTCGATGCCAGTCGAGGTGCTCGGCTTCAGCGGTACGCCCGATGCCGGCGACCGGCTGGCGGTGGTCGACAGCGAATCGCGGGCCCGCGAGGTCACCGACTACCGGGCGCGCCAGAAGCGCGACAAGATGGCGGCGCGAGCGACGGGCCTGCGCGGTTCGCTCGAGCAGATGATGAGTCAGCTCAAGACCGACGGCCGCAAGGAATTCCCTCTGGTCATCAAAGGCGATGTCCAAGGCTCGATCGAGGCCATCACGGGCGCGCTGGAGAAGCTCGGCACCGGCGAGGTCGGGGCCCGCATCCTGTATGCGGGTGCCGGCGGCATCACGGAATCCGACGTCACCCTGGCGGAGGCGGCAGGCGCCGCGATCATCGGCTTCAACGTGCGCGCCCACAAGGAAGCGCGCGAGGCTGCCGAGCGGGCCGGGGTCGAAATCCGCTACTACAACATCATCTACGATCTGGTGGACGACGTTAAGAAGGCGATGTCGGGCCTGCTCGCGCCGACGCTGCGCGAGACCATGCTGGGCAATGCCACGATCCTGGAGGTCTTCAAGGTCTCCAAGGTGGGCAATGTGGCGGGCTGCCGGGTCACCGACGGCGCGGTGGAGCGCGGCGCCAATGTGCGCCTCATCCGCGACAATGTGGTGGTCCACGAAGGCAAGCTCTCCCAGCTCAAGCGCTTCAAGGACGACGCCCGCGAGGTGGTGGCCGGGCAGGAATGCGGCATGGCCTTCGAGAACTATCACGACATGAAGGTCGGCGACGTCATCGAATGCTACCGGGTCGAGTCGATCCAACGCACATTGTGAGCCCGAAGCTCGCGCTTGCGCTCCTCCGGCTGCATCCATCGGAGGCGTAAGGCCAAATACCAACAGACCTCATCCTGAGGAGGCCGCGCTCTTCGCGCGGCCATCTCGAAGGATGGATGCGCGCACGGTCCTTCGAGACGCATCGCTACGCGATGCTCCTCTGGATGAGGTTGATGGTTAATTTGCCGCTACGACATGCCTCATCCTGAGGCGGCCGCGCTTTCGCGCGGCCGCCTCGAAGGACGGTCCCGGTCGAAGCCTCGTTTGAGAGTTCGTTGCATGGCACGGCATCAACATCGCGGCCCTCCGCGACCCGCATCGCAACGGCAGCTCCGCGTCGGCGAGCTCGTTCGCCATGCGGTATCGGAGATGCTGATTCGCGGCGACGTGCACGACCCGGTGCTCGAGGGCCATCTCATCACGGTTCCAGAAGTCCGCATGACCCCGGATTTGCGGCTCGCCACCATCTACGTCATGCCGCTGGGCGGGCGCGACGCGGACGAGGTGCTGGCCGCGCTCGAGCGCAACAAGCGCTATCTGCGCGGCGAGATTGCCCACCGCGTTAACCTGAAATTCGCACCCGATATCCGCTTCCAGATCGACGACCGATTCGAGGAGGCGGAACGAATCGAGAAGCTTCTGCGAACACCCGACGTGCGGCGCGATCTCGACCGCGAGAAGGACGACGAAAAGTGACCGTGCCGCCCACGACGGTGCCGACCGATGCGCCGAGCGACGATATTCCGATCGTGGCTGAGCCTGCGGCCGCGTCCGAGCCGCGCGCCGGCCAACGCCGGCGCCATAAGCGGGAGGTGAATGGCTGGCTGGTGCTCGACAAGCCGGTCGGCATGACCTCGACCCATGCGGTCAGCGTCGTCAAGCGGCTGTTCGCGGCCAAGCGTGCGGGCCATGCCGGCACGCTCGATCCGCTCGCCTCGGGTTGCCTGCCGATCGCGCTCGGCGAAGCCACCAAGACGGTTCCGTTCGTGATGGACGGGCGAAAGACCTATCATTTCACCGTGCGATGGGGGGAGGAGCGCGACACCGACGATGCCGAAGGCCGCGTCGTGGCTTCCAACGCGGCACGGCCGGCGCCCGAAGCGATCCGCGCACTGCTGCCGCGTTTCACCGGAACCATCGCACAGGTGCCGCCGCGCTACTCCGCGCTCAAGATCGAGGGCGAGCGCGCTTACGATCTCGCCCGCGAGGGCAAGGTCGTGGAATTAGCGCCGCGCCCGGTGGACATCCATCGCCTGGAATTCGTGGCGATGCCGGATGCCGAGCACACGGTGCTCGCGGCCGAGTGCGGTAAAGGTACCTATGTGCGGGCGCTGGCCCGCGATCTGGGCCGCGAGCTTGGTTGCCTCGGGCATGTGGTGGCGCTGCGGCGGACCTCGGTCGGCTCGTTCACGGAAGCGTGCGCCGTCAATCTGGACGCATTGCAGGAAACCTGCCGGACGTCGCCCGATCCCGACAATGTTCCGACCACCTCCCTGTTGCCGGTCGAGGCCGGCCTGACGGCGCTGCCCTCGCTGGCGGTGAGCCGCGCCGACGCCGGACGGCTCGCGCGTGGCCAGGCGGTGCTGCTGCGCGGACGTGACGCGCCGCTGATGGAGGGCTGGGTGGCGGTTTCCACCCAAGGCTCGCTGGTGGCGCTGGCCGAAATGGAAAAGGGCGAGTTGCGCCCCCGGCGCATCTTCAACCTGGCACGGTCGATGTGAACGACCGGACCGCTCCCCGAATGGCCAAAGGCGGCGCCGGGACGGCGTTAACGATCCACCGCCCCGGCGTAAATTCCGCTGGCATCGGGAGAATTTTCCACTATATTGCGCCGCGGTCGCGCCGGTCTTTGCCGGCGCGAGCCGCTTGTGGGCAACCGCGCTGGACGACATCCCGGCCCGGCCGCCGTTCATCACTTTCCGACAGATAGGAGACCCGATGTCGATCACACCCGACCGTAAGGCGGACGTTATCAAGACCTACGCGACCAAATCCGGCGACACTGGTTCGCCGGAAGTTCAGGTGGCGGTCCTTTCGGAACGCATCAATAACCTGACGGAGCACTTCAAGACCCACGTCAAGGACAACCATTCCCGGCGTGGATTGCTCAAGCTTGTGTCTCAGCGTCGCCAGCTTCTTGATTATCTCGCTCGCACCGATGAAGGACGTTACAGATCATTGATCGAGCGGCTGGGTATCCGCCGCTGAGGCTATTGTGCGTGGCTTTGGGCCGCGCGTCTGATGCGAAATGCAGGCGCTGAAATACCGGCGCTGAAATACCGGCGCTATTGCAAAATGCAGGCGCCGTCGTCCGGCAGCGAGGCCGCTGCCGATTTGCGTGACGGGCCGATTCCATTCGCCCGTCCGATCACAGGAGGACCCGAAGGCCATGGCAGGATCGCCGGATGCTGCATCCGCCCGCACCACGCGCGCGCCGCAGCGTCTCGCCGTCTTGCCGATGGCTTTCGCCCTCCGCGAAAACCATGAAAGACCATCATCATGATATTCCGTCAAATGAAAGACAGTCACAATGTTTGATATCCATCGCGTTGAGCTCGATTGGGGTGGGCGCAAGCTCGTCCTCGAGACCGGCAAGATCGCCCGCCAAGCCGACGGCGCAGTCGTCGCCAGCTACGGCGAATCCAAGGTGCTGGCCACCGTGGTGGCCGGCAAGGAGCCGAAGGTCGGCATCGACTTCCTGCCGCTCACCTGCAACTACTTCGAGAAGACCTACGCGGCCGGGCGAATTCCCGGCGGCTACTTCAAGCGCGAAGGCCGCCCCACCGAGCGTGAGACGCTGACGTCGCGCATGATCGACCGGCCGGTGCGGCCGCTGTTCGCCGACGGCTGGCGCTGCGACACCCAGGTGATCGTCACCGTCCTGTCGCACGATCTCGAGAACGATCCCGACATATTGGGCATGGTCGCCGCCTCGGCGGCGCTCACGCTCTCGGGCGCACCCTTCATGGGCCCGATCGGAGCCGCCCGCGTCGGCTTCATCAACAACGAATACGTCCTCAATCCGCAGCTCGACGAGATGACGGAGAGCCACCTCGATCTCGTGGTCGCGGGCACGCAGGACGCCGTGCTGATGGTCGAGTCGGAAGCCAAGGAGCTGTCCGAAGAGGTGATGCTCGGCGCCGTGATGTTCGGCCACCGGCATTTCCAGCCGGTGATCGAAGCCATCATTCAGCTGGCCGAGAAAGCCGCCAAGGAACCGCGCGAGCTGCCGGCGTCGGACAACGCAGCGCTCGAAAAGGACATGCTCGGCCTGATCGAGAAAGATTTGCGCGCCGCCTATGGGATTGCGCACAAGATGCAGCGCCAGAAAGCGGTCGAGGCCGTCAAGGCCAAGGCCGTGGCGCATTACCTGCCGGAGGGCGCCGAAAACCCGCCCCATACCAAGCAACAAGTCGGCGCGGTGTTCAAGGAGCTGGAATCCAAGATCGTGCGCTGGAACATCCTCGACACCGGCAAGCGCATCGACGGCCGCGACGTGAAGACCGTGCGACAAATCGTTTCCGAGGTCGGCGTGCTGCCGCGCGCCCACGGCTCGGCGCTGTTCACCCGCGGCGAAACGCAGGCCCTGGTGGTGGCGACGCTGGGTACCGGCGAGGACGAACAATACATCGACGCGCTGCCCGGGACCTACAAGGAGACGTTTCTCCTGCACTACAACTTCCCGCCGTTCTCGGTCGGCGAGACCGGCCGGCTCGGCTCTCCGGGCCGGCGCGAGATCGGACACGGCAAGCTCGCCTGGCGCGCCATCCGGCCGGTGCTGCCGCTGCACCACGAATTCCCCTACACCATCCGCGTGGTGTCGGAGATCACCGAATCGAACGGCTCATCCTCGATGGCTACCGTGTGCGGCACCTCGCTCGCACTGATGGATGCCGGCGTGCCGCTCAAGCGGCCGACCGCCGGCATCGCCATGGGTCTCATCCTGGAGGACAAGCGCTATGCCGTGCTGTCCGACATCCTCGGCGACGAGGATCATCTGGGCGACATGGACTTCAAGGTGGCGGGCACCGAGCGCGGCGTCACCTCGCTGCAGATGGACATCAAGATCGCGGGCATCACCGAGGAGATCATGGGCGTGGCGCTGAGCCAAGCCAAGGACGGCCGCATCCACATCCTCAACGAGATGTCGAAGGCCATCACGCAGCATCGTGCCGAGCTCGGCGAGCACGCGCCGCGCATCGAGGTGTTCTCCATACCGGTCGACAAGATCCGGGAAGTGATCGGCACCGGCGGCAAGGTGATCCGCGAGATCGTGGAGAAGACCGGCGCCAAGATCGACATCCAGGACGACGGCACCGTGAAGGTGGCTTCCGCCAGCGGCGATGCCATGAAGGCGGCGATCAACTGGATCAAATCGATCGCCTCCGATCCCGAGGTCGGCCACATCTATGAAGGCACCGTCGTCAAGGTCATGGACTTCGGCGCCTTCGTGAATTTCTTCGGCGCCAAGGATGGCCTCGTTCACATCAGTCAGCTGGCGGCGCGCCGCGTGCAGAAGGTAACCGATGTGATCAACGAGGGCGACAAGGTCAAGGTCAAGCTCTTGGGCTTCGACGAGCGCGGCAAGGTGCGGCTGTCGATGAAGATGGTCGACCAGGCGACCGGCGAGGATCTGGAAGCCAAGCAGAAGGCCGAGGGCGAGCAGCAACAGGCGGCCGGGGCGGAGTAAACGCCTCAGCTGCAGCGCAGCTGCACAACGATCGGTAAACGCGGCCGGGGCATCACCCCGGCCGTTGTCTTGTTGCCGGCGCGCACCTTTCGGAACGCCGTCTCAGTCTTGATAGGATCGCCCGATGCTACGATGAGTCGCTTCGCCGGATACGCGGCGCAAGCGCGGCGCGAGAACAGACTTCCCTCCGGAGCGTGACTGTAGTCGGATTATTTTGGAGGGACCGCATCCGTGGACGAACACCCTAATCTTGCCGCGCTCGACAAGCTCAAGACGCGCATTCAGGCGTTGCGCGCCAAGACCATCGACAACGGCTGCACCGAAGACGAGGCGCTGTCCGCCGCCACCAAAGTCGCCGAACTGCTCGACCGCTACGACCTTTCGCTGACCGACGTCGAGATTCGCGAGGCGCCGTGCGAGCGGCGTGCGTTCGAGACCCACCGCAAGAAGCGCATTCCGCTCGACGACTGCATAGGCGCTGTTGCGAATTTTTGCGACTGCCGGGTCTGGCGCGAGAAAAATCAGGCCGGCGAGACCCGATACGTATTCTTCGGTTTACGCTCGGATATCGAAGTCGCGCACTACCTGACCGAGCTGATCGACACCGCCGTTCGGTCCGAGCTCGGCCGCTACAAGACCACGCGCGAATATCTGCAGTTCCGGCACAAGGCGCGGCACATGGCGAACGCCTCATTTGCGCTGGGGATGGTGGCGTCGATCGCCGACAAGCTGACGGCGATGAAAGCCGGGCGCGATAAAGTGAATTGCGGCTCGGGGCGCGCGCTCGTCGTCCTCAAGGCGGCGATCGTCGATGACGAGTTCGGGAAGCTCGATTTGAAGCTGCGGATGCGGCGCGGCGCAAGCCGCATGGTGTCGATGACGGCCTTCGAGGCCGGCGGCGTCGCGGGGGCGTCCCTGGCCATCAACCCGGGAATCGAGGCGGCGCCGAGGCCCCCAACCGTCCGGAAAAATCGAACTTCAAGTCAAGATGACTCATGACGCCGAGCGGCCAAGCTGGGGGCACAAGTGTGCAACCGAACGCGCCCTGCAAGCCACGCAGCTGCGGACGATTCAGCGTTGCGAGAAATGGGCCGTCAGGCGGTGCCGATGACCGCCTTGGTCAGCTGAATGTCCGCCGTCGTTGGCGTTGGATTGCCAAAGCGTCATTGTGCACCGGCTCAATGGCCGCGCGGCGGTTTCCCAGCCGGTGCTAGCTAGTCCGCGCCGGTGGAAACGCGCTCGCCGTTGCCGCCGTCGAGCTCGCCTGAGCGCGCCAGCAATTCCGGGTTCGGCATGGTGATGATGTTGTAGCCGGAATCCACGAAGTGGATATCGCCGGTCACCCCGCTCGAGAGGTCGGACAGCAGATAGAGCGCGGCGCCGCCGATTTCATCGAGCGTCACCCCGCGGCGTAACGGCGAATGCCGCTGCTGGAAGCTGAACATCGCCCGGGCATCCGATATTCCGGCGCCCGCCAGGGTGCGGATCGGGCCGGCCGAGATGGCGTTGACGCGGATGGCGGAGGGGCCGAAATCGACCGCCAGGTAGCGCACCGAGGCTTCCAGCGCCGCCTTGGCGACCCCCATGACGTTGTAATTCGGCATGGCGCGCTGGCCGCCATTGTAGGTCAGCGTCACCATGGCGCCGCCCGCGGGCATCAAGGCGGCCGCGCGCTTGGCCAATTCGGTGAACGAGAAGCAGGAAATCATCATGGTGCGCACGAAATTCTCGCGCGTGGTGTCGGCATAGCGGCCCTTGAGCTCGTTCTTGTCGGAAAACGCGATCGCGTGCACGAGAAAATCGAGCGAGCCCCATGTCTCGGCGAGCGTCGCAAAGACGGCATCGACCGACGCGATATTGTCCACGTCGCACGGCAGCACCAGATCGGAACCAAGCGACTCCGCGAGCGGCCGCACCCGGCGGCCGAGCGCATCGCCCTGATAGGTGAGCGCCAGCGTGGCCCCATGGGCGGCCAGCGTGCGGGCGATGCCCCAGGCGATCGAATGGTCGTTGGCGACCCCCATGATCAGCCCGCGTTTTCCCTGCATCAGCGCCGGCATCCAAAACCCCACTCGTTGTTAGTTGCTTGCCCGTCGGGCGAAAGAGAGAAGCTACGCGTCCAACCGCTTGAACACGACCGAAGCATTGGTGCCGCCGAAGCCGAACGAGTTCGACAGGACGCATCCTAGCGTCACGCCGTCGCGGCGTTCCCGCACGATCGGCATATCGGCGAAAGCCGGATCGAGCGTCGCGATATTGGCGCTCTCGCAGATGAAGCCATTGTTCATCATCAACAGCGAGTAGATGGCTTCCTGCGCGCCGGCGGCACCGAGAGAATGCCCGGTCAACGATTTGGTGGCCGCGATCGGCGGCGCACTCTTGCCGAAGACCTCCCGGATCGCCTCCATCTCCCGCAGATCCCCGATCGGCGTGGAGGTGGCGTGGGGATTGATGTAGTCGACCGGCGGTCGCACATTCTTGAGCGCCATGCGCATGCAGCGAACCGCGCCCTCGCCCGACGGCGCCACCATGTCGTAGCCGTCGGAGGTGGCGCCGTAGCCGGCCAATTCGGCATAGATCTTGGCGCCGCGCGCCTTGGCGTGGTCGAGCTCCTCGAGCACCAGCACACCCGCGCCGCCCGCGATGACGAAGCCGTCGCGATCGATATCGTAGGCGCGCGAGGCCTTGTCGGGCGTCTGGTTGAACTTGGACGACATGGCCCCCATGGCGTCGAACAGGACCGAGAGCGTCCAATCGAGTTCCTCGGCGCCGCCCGCGAAGATCACGTCCTGCTTGCCCATCTGGATCACCTCCATCGCATTGCCGATGCAATGGTTCGAGGTCGCGCAGGCCGACGATATCGAATAGTTGACGCCCTTGATCTTGAACCAGGTGCCGAGCGTCGCCGACGTGGTCGAGCTCATCGCCTTGGGAACCGCGAAGGGGCCGACGCGCTTGGGCCCTTTGCTGCGGGTGATGTCGGCGGCCTCGACGATGGCGCGGGTCGAAGGCCCGCCCGAGCCCATGATGATGCCGGTCATCTCGTTGGAGATTTCATGCGGCTCGAGACCGGCGTCGCGGATCGCCTGCTCCATCGCAACATGGTTCCAGGCCGCACCGCCGCCGAGGAACCGCATGGCGCGGCGATCCACGATGCCTTCCGGATCGAGGGTGGGGGCGCCGTGCACCTGGCAGCGGAAGCCGAACTCCGCGTATTTGTGCGCGCGCACGATTCCCGACCGTGCCTCGCGCAGGCCCGCTAGAACCTCCTGGGTGTTGTTTCCGATCGATGAGACGATGCCCATGCCGGTGACGACGACCCGTCTCATGGAAGCCTCTTCCGCAATTTAGAGAGTCCGCGCACCGCCAGGATCCGGCGCGCCGTTACGCACCGCTCGGCTGCATCTCGTCCTGACGGAACAGGCCGACCTTGAGGTCCATCGCCCGATAGATGATCGAGCCATCGACCTTGAGCCAGCCGTCCGCAACCCCGAGCACCAGCTTGGATCGCATGACCCGCTTGACGTCGATGCCGTAGATCACCTGCTTCATGGAGGGCAGGACCTGGCCGGAAAACTTGACCTCGCCCAGCC
>Ga0209069_10001485_pt1 | contig 11921 bp, 16 predicted proteins | sample Str013_2_FD_187202 | JGI IMG/M metagenome (GOLD analysis project Ga0209069, IMG submission 187202) | Freshwater sediment microbial communities in response to fracking from Pennsylvania, USA - Straight Creek_MetaG_SC_2013 (SPAdes) (version 2) | ecosystem: Environmental > Aquatic > Freshwater >...
CGTCTTGCCGGCGCCGTTCGGTCCGAGCAGCCCGAACACCGACCCGGCCGGCACGTCGAGGTCGAGCCGGTCGACCGCGAGCACGCCGCCATCCGCGCCCGCCCCGCGCCCGGCCGCGAACCGCTTTGTCAACCCGCGGCAGACGACGCTCGACGGCGCCGCCGTTCCGTCAGTCATTCCTCGCGTCGCCCGACCGTCAGGTACAGGATCGGCCCGAGCAGGCTGATGAAGCAGATGAGGATCCCCCACATGAGCTTGCTGTCGCCACGAACGGTCCGCTCGGGCCGCAGTAGGTCGCGGAGCGCGTAGATGATCAGCCCGAGCTCGATGAGGATGACGGGCGTCAGGAGCAGGAGGAGCTGCGTGTTCGACATCGGTCAGCCCGTCCGCCTGGCCGGGTCGGTCTTCCAGACCCGGTAGGAATACGCGAACACGAACACCAGGAACACGGCGATCCCTCCGATCAGCATGATGGCGAGGGCCTCCCGCGGCGGACGGAGCACCCCGAGAAGGATGAAGGCGATTCCTTCGAGCACGATCAGTCGTCCACCGATCCGGTGGGTCCGGTCCCACGACAGGTCGCTCGTCAGGGTCCACGGCGTCCGGATCCCGATCATGTAATTCGGCCGGACCTTGGGCAGGTAGTTCCCGATGACGATGAACAGCACCCCGGTCCCGACGATGGCGAGCATCGTGATGTCCAGCTGGCTGCCCATCGTCGCGGCGACGGCGGCGAGGTCCATGGCGGCGAGTAGCAGGACGACGCCGACCCAGATGACGGTGTACGCCTTCTCCGACTTCAGGATGTTCGCGCGTCGCGGTTCGATGGTCGGGATGATCCAGAACAACGCCGCCACCCCGGCTGTCGTCAGCGGCAGCAGCAGTAGCCCGACGGCCTTCGATGCGTAGCCGTTCGGCTGACCATCGACGCCCCAATGGATGGGGACCTGGGCGTCGGCCGGCAGCTGGATCCACGCCCAGGCGCTGACGATCAACAGGATCCCGACGACGATCACGCTGAAGACGGCGGGGCCGCGGCGGTTCATGCGTCCGACCTCGGGCCGATCCTGAATGTATCCATGAGTGCTGCCATCGCCTCCTCCAGCACCGAGACGTTCAAGTGGTACGTGATCGACGTCCCGGTCTTGTCGGCCGAGATCAGGTCCGCCTCGCGCAGCACCGTGAAATGGCCGGACATCGTGGGCCACGACAGGTCGAACTGGGCGGCAAGCTCACCCGCGGTCATGTCGCGCTCGCGCAGGAGGGCGAGCACGCGCCGCCGCGTCGGATCGGCGAGGGCCCTGTAGACACGATTGATTTCGGTCACTCCCTTGTTAGGCAAACGACAAAGTACCGCCCGGGAGGCTCCTCGTCAACGGCCATCGGTCATGTCCCGTCCCGTCCTTGGGGCCCATTCCCATGTCGCCTGTCTCGCGGGTCTCGACGCGTTGGGGCCTGTCTGACCCCATCCACGGCCTGAAGGCACCTGGAAGCTGTCGCGGGGCGGTCGTCGGACTCGAATCCGTGGTTCAGAGACCCGGGATCGCGTCGAAGTGGCCGTCGGCCGGCGTTCCAGCCCCAGGTGGGGACTCACAGGCCGGGAGCGGCCCGCGACGACCGGCCCGCGGCTCCGGTGCACGACTGCACGGGCTGCGTCCGTGATGGCGCGCGACCCACTGCTAGACTCGGGGCGACCGTCCCGACCCGTCACGACACCCCTTGGAGGCCCGAATGACCGACGACCGCGAGCGCTGGGCGCTGATCCTCGGCGGATCGTCCGGGATGGGTGAGGCGACCGCGCTGACGCTCGCCAGGGCCGGATACAACATCTGTGGGATCCACCTCGACTTCCGGGCCGCGCTGGCCCACGTCGAGGAGGTCAAGGCCGCGATCGAGGCCGAGGGCGTCCAGGCGCTCTACATCAACATGAACGCCGCCGACGACGAGAAGCGCGCTGCCGCGCTCGCCGCCCTGCGCGAGCGATTCGATGCCTCGGAAGCTGCCGGTCGGACGCCCTACGTCCGGGTCGTCATGCACTCGCTGGCGTTCGGCTCGCTCGTGCCATTCCTGTCCGAGGACCCGAAGGGCGGCGTCGACCGCAAGAAGATGGAGATGACCCAGGACGTCATGGCCAACAGCCTCGTCTACTGGGTCCAGGACCTGTGGCGTGGCGGCTTCCTCGGCCACGGCTCCAAGATCTACGCCATGACCTCGGAGGGTTCGACGCGCGTCGTGCCCTCATACGGCGTCGTCTCATCTGCCAAGGCGGCGCTCGAATCGCACATCCGCCAGTTGGCGATGGAGCTCGCGCGGACGGGGATCGGGGCGACGGCAAACTGCATCCGGGCTGGCGTCACGATCACCCCGGCGCTGCTTAAGATCCCCGAGTCACAGATGATGATCGACATCACCATGAAGCGGAATCCGACCGGCCGCATGACAACGCCGCAGGATGTCGCGAACGCCATCCTCGCCCTGTCGGGCGAGGGCACCGAATTCATCAACGGCGACATCATCAGCGTCGACGGCGGCGAGTTCGTCACGGGTTCCTGAGGCCCACATGAGCGGACGGGTCATCGTCGTCGGGTCGGTCAACATCGACCTGGTCGTCACGACCGAGCGGCTGCCCGGACCCGGCGAGACCGTCATCGGCGGTCGGTTCGGCCGACATCACGGCGGGAAAGGCGGCAACCAGGCGGTCGCGGCGGCGAGACTCGGGGCCCCGACCTTCTTCGTCGGCGCCGTGGGTGGCGATGCCTTCGGCCAGGAGGCGCGCGCGGCGCTCGAGGCGGCCGGGGTCGACGTCGGCGGTCTGCTGACGCTCGCGGACGAGGCGACCGGTGTCGCGCTGATCCTCGTCGACGAGACCGGCGAGAACTCGATCTCGGTGGCCGGCGGCGCGAACGGGGCCCTCGGGTCGCCGCAGGTCCGGGCGGCGCTCAAGCGGCTGTCACTCACAAGGGAGGACGTCGTCCTCGTCGGTCACGAGATCCGGACGGGCGCCACGCACGAGGCGCTCCGACTCGGACGCATCGCCGGTGCGACGACCGTCCTCAACCCGGCGCCGGCGACCGGGCTGGCCCGGCATACCCTGGACCTCGCCGACGTCCTGACGCCGAATGACGGAGAGCTGGCGGCGCTGGCCGGCCCCGAGGGGAGTCCCTCGGCGCGTGCGAAGCGACTGCTCGGGACGGAGCCCGGCAGTCGCGCGGTCCTCGTCACGCTGAGCGCTCAGGGCGCGATGCTCGTCGCCGGCCGTCGCGCGCGCGCGATCCACGCGCCGCATGTCGATGCAGTCGACGCGGTCGGGGCCGGCGACACGCTCAACGGCGCACTTGCCGCGGCACTGGCCGAAGGCCTGGACATCGGCACGGCTGCCCGGCGGGCGGTCGTCGCGGCGTCGCTCGCCGTCACGCGCTCGGGCGCACGCGACGGGATGCCGACGGTCGAAGAATTGGAGCGCGCCCTGGCCGGTTGACGGCCCTCAGGCGCGGACGCCGTCCACGGCTGCGCCGGTGTCGTCGTCCTCCGTCGCGACCCAGGCCGTCATCGCCCGCGCGGCCGGCGTCATCTCGAGCGTCCCGTCGTCAGTCACCCACCAGCAGGCCAGACCGCGCGACCGGGCATCCGCCGCGATCGCCCGCCGTCCGCCGAGGAAGAGGACCTTGGACCACACCTCGGCCCAAGCCGGGTCGGCGAGCGCGACCGTGACCGCGAGCAGGCCGGAGTCCGCCGGCTCACGGGTCCGCGGATCGATGAGGTGATGGATCGTCCGACCCTCGACTGCCCAGCGATTCACCCGGATCGACGATGTCGCGACCGCCGTATCGGACACGGCGATGACGGCGAGGTCGTCCCCGCCGGCGGGATCCTCGATCCCGGCGTACCACGGGTCGGCGGACGCATCCATGCCCCGTGCCACTAGGTCGCCACCGGCCTCCAGGAGGAAGTCCGCGACGCCGTCCGCGACGAGGTCCGCGGCCGCCCAGCGAAGGGCGAGTCCCTTGCCGATGCCGCCGAGATCGACCGGGCGCGGCAGGGAGACATCGTGGCGGCCGCAACGCTCGATGACGGCCGTCTTGGTGGCCGGCGCCGGCACGACACCGGCCAGCGGGGCGCCGCGGTACCCGAGTCGATCGAGGTCGACCAGCACGCTCGGATCGAATCGCCCATCGGTGATCCGACGCGCCCGATCGGCGGCCACGAGCGCCTGCCGGAGCCGATCCGACGGCCTGCCCACCACGCGCCGGCCGGCCACCCGGTTGAACGACGTGATCTCGCTCGTCTCGCGGAAGCGCGACATCGCGTCCTCGGATGTCTCGAACGAGGCGACCACGCCGTCCCACGCCGAGCGCCCGTCACCGGCGACTCGTCGGGCACCCGTTCGGCCGAGCGTCAGGCGCAGCGGCGAAGCCATCGCCCGACCCTCGAACCGGATGACCGCGTCCTGTGTGTCCAGAGTGATGTCGCCCGTCGGTCAGTGTCCTGAGGCGCCGGTCGACGCGCTGGTCTTCGGCCGGGACGTCGTCCCGACGACGATCTTCGTCGAGACCGTCGGCAGGCTGACCCGGGCCGGCAAGGACTTCGAGGCGCCGCTCACGACACCGACGCGGCCGGCGTAGTCGCCGAGGGCGGCCTCGGTCGTCTCGAGTGTCGTCGCCAGCTGGTCGTATCCGGCCGCGGCGCGTTCATAGGCCGCCGCGGCCTGGGCCAGCCTGGCCTCGAGCGCGTCATGACCGGCCTGGAGCCGCGTCGCGGCGTCATCGGCCGGAGCCTGCCTGGCCATCAAAGTCCGGTCGGCCGTCGACTGGATCGAGACGACGCCGGCCATGCTGATCGCGTAGAGCGCCGTGGATGCGCCGAACAAGACCGCCAGATGGAGCGGCCGACGTACGTCAGTCATTGCCGCCGGCCCCGCCATCGTCGCCCGTGTAAGCGCTCGAACCGCTGCTGCTCGAACTGGACGGCGTCGTCTTCAGCACGGTGACCGACTGCTGCGTTGCCGCTGCCTTGATCGACGTCTCGAGCTTCTTGAGACGTGCCTTGGCTGCATCCAGATCCTTGGCCAGCTGGTCGGCGTGGCTGCCGTCCGTCGCGATGCGGTCCTGGGCGACCTGGAGGGCGGTCGTCATCTGGCCGGCTTGGGCGGTCATCACCGCGATCTGCCTTTCGAGGTCCGCGGAACGCGACTGCTCGGCGGACAGCTTCGCTTCGATCTGTGACGCGGCGGTCGGACTGACGACCAGCGGGGCGGCCTCGGCTGTCCAGGCCGACGCGGCACGGACAGCGGCGAACCCGAGCAGAAGCGCGCTGACGGCCAGGATGAGGGTCAGGGTGCGACGAAGTCGGAGCGACGCGATGTTCATGATTCGGTGACCTCCGCGAGCGATGTGGTGAACGTGGGACGCCGCTGGCGCGACGCCCAATAGCGATAGAACCCGGACACGAGGACGGCCAGGCCGGTGCCGACATAGAGCCAGGCGAGTACGCCCGAGTCGCTGCCCGCGAGCTCCGCGTGCAGCCATGCAAAGACGAAGACGACGAGCGCCAACCGATGGATCTTCAGCCAGATGCCCGGTGGCAGGAGCTTCGTCCAGCGCGCGGTGACGGCCGTGATGACGAAGGCGTAGAGCGCGATCGTGCCGAGGGCCACCGCCGAACTTCGATATTCCGACAGGCCCGGAACGATGGCGCCGAGCGCGGAGACCCGGGCGTATGGGTCGAGCACGATCGCCGCGACATGCACCGCCATGAACGCCATCACGAAGACCCACAGGTGCTCGTGCCACGGGAAGATCCGCTTGGACAGCTTCCAGGTGGACTTGTTGGTCGGGTGGCTGAGGATCAGCCCGAGCGAGATCTGGAAGGCCAGTAGCACGAGCGTGACGTTGCCAGCGGCCCGCGCGGCCAGCCACAGTCGCACCTGTGCTTCTCGGTCTGTCGCCGCCGGGACGATCTGATCGGTGGCCCAGACGGCCGCGATCCCCAGGACCGCCATGAGGATCACCGTCGCTCGCCCCGACAGGCGGAAGGCGGGTCCGGCTCGGCGAGATTTCGATGGAGCGGCGGTTTCGATGGACATGCGCTCTCCCGATCGTGGATGCGGGACGCTCTGTCAGTCTGAGCCTGCGCCGGCCGAAAAGGTTTCGATCCGATGGTCCCTGCCAGGGGTCGGACCATCGTCAGCCGGGCGGGAGCGGCGCCTCCAGCGGCGCTTTGCGACCGCGCAGCAGCCAACCCGACTTGGGCGAGAGGAGCAGCGCCAGGGCGAAGCACAGCGTCTCGACGAGGACGATGGACGCGCCCGACGCGACGTTCAGGTAGAACGCGAGATAGAGCCCGGTCGTCGCGGACACGACCGCGACGCCGATGGCGATCTTGACCAGGTCCCAGAACTTGTCGACCAGCAGCTGTCCGGTCGCGGCGGGTGTCACCAGCATCGCGACGACCATGATGATCCCGACGGCCTGGATGCTGACGACGATCGTCACCCCGATGAGGCCCAGGAGCAGGTAGTCCAGCGTCGCCACGGGCAATCCGGAGGCGGCCGCCCCGGCCGGGTCGAACGATGCGTACAGGAATTCCTTGCGCAGGATCGCCACGACGGCGAGGACGGCACCGCCGAGGACTGCGATCTGCAGGATGTCCACGTAGGTTATCCCCAGGACATTGCCGAGCAGGTAGCCGAACAGGTCCGCGACGTATCCCTCGATCGTGCTGAACAGCAGGATGCCGAAGGCGAACATGCCGGCGAACAGGACGCCGACCGCGGTATCGAACCGGAGCGAGCCACGGCGCGCGACGACGCCGATGGCGAGTGCCGTCCCGACCGCCGCGATCGCGCCGCCGAGGTAGAGCGGCAAACCGATGAGATAGGCGATGACCAGGCCCGGGAACGCGGCATGGCTGACCGCGTCGCCGATGAACGCCAGGCCGCGCAGGACCACGAACGCCCCCATCACGGCACAGACGATCCCGACGAGGACGGCCGCGACCAGTCCGCGCTGCATGAAGCCATACGTCATCGGGTCGAGGAGGAAGCCGAGCATCGTCAGCGCGGCTCGTCGTGGAAATGGCGCTCGCCGCCGGGCGCCTGGTCGTGGTGGTGGGCGTCGTCGATGATGGTGCGGTCGCCGGCGGGCAGGACGATGACGTGGCCGCCGTAGGTCGCGGTGAGCAAGTCCGGGTCCATCACGAGGTCGGCTGGACCGTACGCCACCAGCCGCCCATTCACGAACGCAGCCTGGTGGAAATGGTGGGCGGCGCTCGCCAGATCGTGGGTGGTCGCGATGACCGTCCGCCCGGCGTCGGATTCGACCTCGAGGATCCGCATCAGGTCCTCCTGGGTCGTCACGTCGACCCCGGTCACCGGTTCGTCCAGCAGGTAGAGGTCCGGTTTCGCAGCGAGCGCCTTGGCCAGGAAGACACGGCGGCGCTGGCCACCGGACAGCTTCCCGATCTGGCGGTCGCGTTCGGCGGCCATCCCCACCGTATCAAGGGCGGCCGCGACGGCGTCGCGATCCCCCTTGCGCGGCGATCGGCCGAAACCGATGAGCGGGACGCGACCCATCATCACGACATCGCCGACGGTCACAGGGAACGCCCAGTCCACGACCTCCGCCTGCGGGACGTAGGCGATCCGCTTGGCAGCGTTCCTCGGCGTCGACCCGAGGACCTGGACCGTGCCGGAGAACGGCTCGAGCAGTCCGGCGATGGTCTTGAGGAGCGTGCTCTTGCCCGCGCCGTTGGGACCGATGACCGCCAGAAGCGACCCGACCGGGATCTCCAGGTCGACGTCGGCCAGGGCGATGCGCTCGCCGTAGCCGGCGGTCACGTCCGTGAGCCGGACCGCGGGCGTGCCGGGCGATCTCGCCGTCCCGCTCACGACAGCGCCTCGACGACGCGGTCCACGTTCCAGCGCATCATCGAAAGATACGTGTCGTTCGGGGCCGGCCCGACTGAGTCGGTGTAGAGGGTGGAGACGACCTTGTCGATGCCGGCCTCCGTGGCCAGGGTCAGCGCGAGCTCAGGGTTGAACTGCCCTTCGGCAAAGACCGCTCTGACCCCGGCCGCCTTGACGGTCGTGACGAGCGCGGCCAGGTCGGATGGGTTCGGCTCCTGGCCGACGTTCGCGAGGATCACTCCGATCAGCTCGAAGCCGTAGTGAGCCGCGAAGTAGGGGAACGCGTCGTGGAACGTGACGAGCTTGCGGTTCGCGGCTGGGATGGTCGCGATCCGCGCCTTGTTCGCGTCGTCCATCGCGCGAACCGAGGCGGCATACGCGTGGCCGTTCGCCGCGTACGTCGACGAGCCAGCCGGGTCGACCTTCGCCAGGGCGGCCACGATGTCGGGGATGTAGTGGTCGGCGACGATGCTCGGGTCGAGCCAGAAATGCGGGTTGGGTTGGCCAGCCACCGCGATCGGCTGGATCGTGTCGGCCAGGATGAGTCGCTGCGAGTCCTTCCCACCCGCGGCGGCTATCAGCTTTTCGACGAAGTCGTCGAGCCCCGCCCCGTTCGAGACGATGAGTCGAGCGTCGGCAAGGTGGCGCGCGTCCTGGGGCTTGGGCTCGTAGTCCTCGGGTCCGGCGCCGGACGGGACGATCGAGCTGACGATGGCGCGATCGCCGGCGACGTTTCGGACGATGTCGGCGAGGACGGTCGTCGTCGCCACGACCGCGATGGCGCCAGGTGCCGCCGCGGACCCCGTTGAGTCGCCACCGGGTCCGACGGTGCTGCATGCGGCGACCGCGACGGCGAGCAACGAAAGCATGACCGGGCCGAGCCCGGCCCTCGGCCGAGACGGTCGCATCGGATCAGGCCGTCGCATCGGTCGGTCTCGGCTCGCGTGCCAGGCAGGCCGGGCACAGGCCGAACAGCTCCAGACGGTGCTCGTCGACCCGGAAACCGGTCTGGCGGGCCACCTCACGGACGACGGTCCGCAGACCGGCGTCGTCGATCTCGTCGGTCCGACCGCAGCGAGAGCAGATGACGTGATGGTGATGGAGCGGCTCGCAGCCGACATAGGCATGCTCGCCGGTCGGCAGATCGAGACGTTCGATGGCGCCGATCTCCTCCAGGACCTCCAGCGTTCGGAAGACCGTGGCGCGGCCGATGTCCAGCCGCCGGGTCCGTGCCTCGGCCACCAGCTCTGCGGCCGTGAAATGCCCGTTCTGGTCGGCGATGAGCGCGGCCAGAGACCGGCGAGGCTCGGTCAGGCGGTAGCCGGCGCGGTCGAGGGCGGACACGTAGCTGGTCGGGTCGGTCACGCCCGAAGCGTAGCAGATGATTGAGACACAGTCTCAACTTGGGTCGGTCGGCCCACGTCGTTCGGGTCCGATGGCCCTGCCCGAGGACACCCGTGCGCTTCGATGCTCTGTGTCGTCGAGCGGGCGACCCGGACAGACCACGCCATCGGACACGTCACAGCATCGGGAGTCCCCGTGAATAAGTCGCAGACACGCGCCGACCAGAGCCGGCGAGCGCGTCGGGCCGCCGAGCGCCGCACCAGCGCACCAGACGCCAGGACGTCAGGCGGGAGACGATCGCCGGTCCTCCTGATCAGCGCGATCGTCGGCGGGATCGGGATCGTGGTCCTCGGCGCACTCATCCTGGCGACCCAGACCAGGCCGGCGGTGGCGGACACATCCGGCCTCGTGACACCGGCATCCCCGACTCCCGTGACCCTCGCACAGGGCCGGACGCTCGGCAAGGCCGATGCCCCGGTCACGCTCGAGGTCTGGACCGACTTCCAGTGTCCCGTCTGCGGCGTGTACGCGCGGACGGTCGAACCGTTGCTGGTCAGCCGGTACGTGACGCCGGGCACGCTGCGGATCGTCCACCACGACGCCGCTTTCCAGGGGGAGAAGAGCAGTTCGCCGTACGACGAATCGGTCGAGGCTGCAGCTGGCGCTCGATGCGCCGCCGACCGGAACGCCTATTGGCCGTTCCAGGATTGGGTGTTCGCCAACCAGAACGGTGAGAACGCAGGGGCGTTCGCGGCGACCCGCCTGACCTCGATCGCGAGCGCTGCCGGGCTGGACATCACGACGTGGAAGGCGTGCCTGGCGACGGGCACCGCTCAGGCCGCCGCCAGGACCGAGACGGCAGCCGCGGTGGCCGCCGGTATCAACGCCACGCCGACCATGCGCCTCAACGGCGAGACGATCGTCGGCCTCAAGAGCATCACCGACCTCGGCGCGAGGATCGAGGCCGCCGCCGCGGCGGCGACCGGGGGGTGATGGAACCGGCCATCGGCGCGTCCCGGGCGCGCGGTCGGTTCGGCCTTGCGCTGACGACGCTTGCCATCGCCGGCCTCTGCATCGCGACGTACCTGCTGGCAGTGCGCCTCCTCGGCGAGGCGCCCGCGTGCGGTCCGGTGAAGGGGTGCGAGACCGTCGCGGCCAGCGAGTACGCGACCGTGTTCGGCATCCCGGTGGCTTTGTTCGGGGTCGTCTTCTCCGTGGTGCTCGTGGCGGCGTGCCTGGCCTGGTGGCGACGCGCCGACCGGCGCGCGCTGTATGCGGCCTACGGTCTCGCGCTCGCCGGCGTCATCGCAGTGGTCTACCTGACCTACCTCGAGTTGTTCGTGATCGAGGCGATCTGCGTGTACTGCGTCACCTATGCGATGACGATCGCAGCGGGCTGGGTCGTCGTCGCGTTCACGGCGTGGTCCACGTCCGACTGACCTTCGGCGAACCGCTCGACGGGCATCGCGGGCGGCTCGGCACCGAATGTACCGGCGGGTGACCGGGACCATCGGGCCGGGTGCATCGGCGCGCCACCGGCACCACACTTGGCCGACCGATCGGGGGCCGGAAGACGGCCTGTCGCCGCCCGCCAAGCGGGCGATCCATGGTGAGCGAGCATGACGACCAACCTCGTACAAGACGCGAAGACGACGGACAGGGAGGCCAGGGAGGCCAGAGGGCTCGCCATCGGCGAGACCGACGCTCACGTCTTCAACTGCCCGTCGTGCGCACGACCCTTGTCGGAGGGGACCTCCAAGTGTCCGGGCTGTGGTGTGCGCCTGATCATGGGTGTGCGGCTCAGGCGGGCCGCGGCGATCCTTGGGCTCGGCGTCGCGCTCGGTATCCTTGCGGGCGGACTCGGCACCGCCGCCGCGATCACCCTGTCGCTGCATGACACTGCCGCAGCCACGGTCACGCCCCGGGCGTCGGCCGCGCCGACCGCGGCCGCCACGCGGACGATCGCGCCGATCACCGTCGTCGATCCTGCGGGGCCCGCGGCTGCCGCCTCCGCGCTGAGTGGCACGGCCGTCGTCAACGGGCGCATCGCCGTGGATGCCGAGACACTGACGTCCACGCTCGCCCGATCGAACGCCACCACCATCGAGATCGCCCGCGCGCTCCGGTCGCTTGCCGCCGACGCGGCACTCGGCATCGACCTCGTCGGACGGCTCGAGGCCTGGCCCGAGGCGAAACCGGTCCGGACCGGCCTCGACGACTTCTATCAGTCGATGGGGGATACGGCTCGCTCCGGCCTGCGGTTCTCGTTGACCGACGAGGCCGCCTATCGCAGGTCCGGCGTCGAGATGCTGAAGGTCCTCGCGTCCCTCGGCCAGGTCGACGCGCGGTCGCGGGCGTTCGCCGCGGCCAACGGCCTCGAGCTGTCGCCAGTCGCCGTCCCGTCGCCGAAGGCCTCGAGCGCACCCTGAGCGGACGGGCCGGGGTCCGTCGGCGGGCCGTTCACTTGCCGGTCGTCGTCGACCCCGCGTACCCGGTCAGCTCCACGTACCCCTCCCCACCGAGCGCCGGCGGCCGGGGACAAGCCCCGGCCCACAGTGTTCTGAAGCGGTGCTGCGCCCTAGCCCTCGGCCACGACCTCGACGGTGATCACCGGCTCCACGTCCTGGAACAGGTGGACCCGGACCTCGTGCGTTCCGACCGAGCGGATCGGCTC
>Ga0209069_10001486_pt1 | contig 11917 bp, 13 predicted proteins | sample Str013_2_FD_187202 | JGI IMG/M metagenome (GOLD analysis project Ga0209069, IMG submission 187202) | Freshwater sediment microbial communities in response to fracking from Pennsylvania, USA - Straight Creek_MetaG_SC_2013 (SPAdes) (version 2) | ecosystem: Environmental > Aquatic > Freshwater >...
AACTGCTTGCGATCGTAAGGAAGATGGTACGAATGCGTCAGCAGGACGTCAGTCTCGCAAACTTCCGGACCAACCGCTGTCGATGCGCGCGGATTCATCAACATGCCCCGGCACCTTCCTTCTGCAGCGCTTGCCCGGTTACCAGCGATCTGCGCGTCACAATCTTCTCGAACTGCCGCCCCACCCATAGTTCCCACGGAAACGAATACTGCTTCGTGCGCATCCGCCAGCGCAGCGGCACGCCCAGCGCCCGCCGTACTCCTGTTCTCAATCGCGGATGATTCTTCGTCGCTTTGCGAAGCTGATTGTTCAGCAAGAAGAACTGCAGCATCCTGCGCAACCTCTCCAATTCCGCGCCTTGCAGCCACGGGAGAACGCTCTTCCCCAACGGCAGATCGACCCATTCCTGCAGCGAATCGGCGTAGCGCCCGGCGCTCGTCGTCAAAAGACCGAAGTTTTCCCGCGCTTTCGCGACACTCGTGTTCGAAGCGATGTAACGACCCTCGGCGTCGAGAAGGACAAATGTTCCCTGCGCAGCATCAATCGCTTCGAGAAGGCGCCTCTGCGTCGCGTCGAACGCCGTTCGCATCTCGACCTCGACGGTGATGTCCCTCGTCGTGCCTCGGTAACCCAAAAAGGCGCCATCGGGATCGAACCGCGGCGTGGCGGCGCTCGAGACGGTGTGCGTTTTTCCCTGAGAATCGACGACTTCGAAGCGAACGTCGCGATACGGTTCGCGCTTGCCGAGTGCTTCGCTGCGGCGTTGAAAATCAGCGTCCGCCATGCCCGGCGGCTTGAACGCCGTGATTTTCGTACCCACGTACGAAGACGCATCGATGAGCGGAGAGGCACCATCGCCTGCGATGACGGATGTGGTTACGAGATCCTTGTCCAATTCCCAGAGCCAGTCTGAGGATGTGCCAGCGAAGTCGCGGAAGCGTGATTCGCTTTCCTGGACTTGGCGGATCGCGCGTTGTGCCAGGAGATTGGCTTTCGTCAATTCCGCTTGCCGCAGTTTCAGCTCGGTCACGTCCGACGAAGCAACGATAAGCGTACCGTCGTAGATTTTGTTGGCGCGAACCAAATGCCAGCGCTCGCCAATGCGAACTTCGAACGGCGGGCCACATTCAAGCAGGCGCCGGTAAGCTTCGGCACCCGATTCGACCTTTGTTCCGTCGGCATACCAAATGCCGACTTTAGATACGGCGTGATCCAAATGAGCGGCGTAACTCGTGCCGGGCTGCGTGGGGTAACCGCTGCGTTCGCGCTCGGCACGGGTGTCGGCATTCGATGCGATCAGCGTGCCGTCAGGTGCCACCAGCGTTATGCCGCCGGGCGTCACGTCGATGGCATAAAGAAGTTTTCGCTGGGCGTCGTTGAGTGCGGAGCGCACTTCGATCTCGGCCGTGATATCGCGCGCGGTACCGATGTAGCCGGCGAACCGTCCCGCCGCGTCGAGGATCGGCTTGGCCGCACAGGTCAGCGTCCGGTTCTTGCCTTGACGATCGCGAACCTTGAACGTGAACTGGCGGAAGGGCCGGCGTGCCTTCACGGCCGTGCTGACCATGGACCAGTCGTCTTCAGCTATGCCCGGCGTGCGGTCGATACCCATCCGAATACCGATGAATTGCTCCGAGTCGATCGGTATCGGCGAATCCAGGCCTACATCGACCTTCCTGACGACGCAGTCAGCGTCGGATTCCCAGGACCAATCCGATGAAAGTGCGGCGTAGTCTTTGACGCGAGCGTGCGCTTCCTCTCTGGCACTTTCCGCAGCGACTATTCTTGCAACCAAGCGCAGCGTCAGCAATGCGGATGTTACGACGGCAAGCAAAAGTGTCGCCAGGATCAACAGGCCGAAGTTCGCGACCCTAGCGACGCCGCGGGCTTGGTCGACAACCAGGGTTTGGGCGACCAATACTTCCTCGGCGATGGGGTATTGGATGGCTTTTGTGATTTCGACGGTAAGGGCAAAGCCGCGGCCCGTGTTGACGAGCGCCATAGCCGGGACGACGCCACCTGTCTTGCGCGCAGCCACCACGCTATCCATCATCGCGAGTTTCTGCCGGATGAGGTCTGCGAGCCGCGCTCTGTGCGTGGCGTCGTGAGCATGGCTGAGATGCGACTCGAAGAGGCGTTCGATTCGCGCGGCTTGCGTGACCAACCCCAGGCGCTGCTGGCGATAGGTCGCGTAGGCCGCTTCGTCGCCAGATAAGATGACGCTCCTGACGCCGTTTTCCGCGTCGTGGACGACGGGCACCAGTTTTTGAAGGACAGCGCGAAATTCGAATGATGGCGTTATCGCATTGGGCAAATCGCCGGCCGTCTGAGCTTCACCGAGCAGGAGATAGCCAACGGTCAGGCAACCGCAGGCGAACAGCAAAAGTCCTAACACGGTCCATTTTCCGGCAACGGCCAATCGCGGGTCGCGTATCGGGTTGGTGCGCGTCTGGGACGTGGTATTGGGCGTGGCTGCAGTCATGGGCGAGTCGGCTCGTTGGAATTGGGGCGCGCCCAAAGGCCGCCGACACCGCAAATCTTGAAGGCGCTTGGTTAAGATCGCGTTGCCAGGCGCTGAAAACCAACAAATCCTCACCCGCGCAACAGCGACTCCACGCCGTGTTTGGCGCGCAGTGGTCGGCAACGCGGCACGCGGTCCGGTCGTGCCACGTATCAGCTTTCGGCGACGCGACCGTGCAGCGCTTTCCTCACTCTCGACGGTCACAAAGCGCAGAGCCGGATGATCCTCGTCGCGGCGGAAATTCGCGAGCGGCCCGACATTCCCGCTCCGAATAGCGCCGCAATATTCGCAGTACATTCGCAAGCGGATGAAATCGCGATTGCGAGACCGCATTTCCGTGTTCCGAAATCGGATTTTCAGGATTTGGACCTAATCAGCTCGCATAGAACAAGCAATAAGGGGTGTCGCGTCGTGTCGAATTTCCATCTCGGTCTGAGCGCCGATGCAAACCACATCGATATGGCCCGCGCGCGCCAGCTGCCGGCGCGACCCACGCGCTGGGCGCCGCGAAGAAAGCTGGAAGTCGTGACTGCCTTGCGTGACGGACTGCTAAGCCTCGAAGAAGCCTGTGAGCATTATGCGCTTTCCGTCGAGGAGTGCCTCACATGGCAGCGTGAATTCGAGCTCTTCGGTTTGGCGGGATTGCAGGTGACCAAAACACAGAAGCATCGGCGCCAGAAATCCCAGTTCGAACCACTGGCGCGAAGAGAGGGCTGTGGGGCCGTAACTTGATAAAGCGGACAACAGATGAGGCAGCCTTCATGCCTGAATTCACACTGCCACTCCCTCCGCGGCGCCGAGAATGGAGCGAGCATCGGGAATGGCTCGCGTCCGTGGTGCGAGAGATGCATTTTGCTGCAGGCTCGAGGGACGGGGTGAACGACGCGACGGTTTTTGTGATCTCGGGAAACCTCGCGGACCTGGCTTTGAACCTCCCCATCCGTCCCACCCACGGAACGCCTGGCCGCTTGGTTCAAGCCTCGACGCTGGTCGCGGCCCAAGGCCAGCGCGAGTTGGAAACGGACCGCGAGGCACAAAATTGCTTTACTGGCGGCGAGCCGTCTCCGCCGCCGCCAACGCGCGCGCGGGATTTGCTTCTTGTTCCCCGGCGCCGCGGCGATTGAAACGGCCATAGCGTCAGCCTGCGGGCGGCGCCGGTGGTTCGGAAAGTGCTCGCGCAATCCCTTGTGTCTCGGAATTTCGGCCAAGTCTAGGGCCGCGCCAGGTGGGGAAGACCACGTTGGCTCTGGAAACCGCTGAGAAGCGGCATTCCCTCTACCTCGACCTGGAGGACGAGGAGGACCGTGCGAAACTCTCCAATCCCGCACGCTATCTCGCGGAGCACCGGGATGAGTTGGTCATTCTCGATGAGGTTCACCGGCTGCCTGAACTTTTTCAAAGTCTGCGCGGGATCATCGATCAGGGGAGGCGGCAGGGAAAGGCAAACGGCCGGTTTCTGTTGCTCGGCTCCGCGGCAATGGACCTGCTCAAACAATCGGGCGAAAGCCTGGCCGGGCGCATTTCCTATCTTGAGCTTGGGCCGTTTGACGCGTTGGAGGTAGCGCCGCCTGCCGTCGAGTCGCTTTGGGTGCGCGGCGGTTTTCCGCGCAGCTTCCTGGCTGAAAGCGACGCTCTCAGTATGGAGTGGCGACGCAATTTCATTCGCACCTATCTCGAGCGCGATGTTCCGCAGTTCGGGTTCCGGATGGCCGCTGAAACGCTCCGCCGTTTTTGGACGATGCTGGCGCACAACCAATCCCAGACGTTCAACGCAGCCATCCTCGCGCGCGGTCTCGGCGTCTCGGCAATGACAATCGCAAGTTATCTCGATCTTCTGGTCGACTTGCTGCTGGTGCGCCGCCTGCCACCGTGGCATCGCAATGTCGGCAAGCGGTTGGTGAAGTCGCCGAAGGTGTACGTTCGCGATAGCGGCATTGCACACGCACTGCTCGGCATTCGCGACAAAGAAGCGTTGCTCGGCCACCCCGTCGTGGGACAAACATGGGAAAGCTTCGTCACGGAAACGCTGATCGCTGCGGCACCTGAGGGAACGGAGGCGCATTATTACCGCACGGCAACCGGCAGCGAAGTCGACCTCGTGCTCACATTGCCCGGCGGCAAACTGTGGGCCATCGAGATCAAGCGCAGTTCCGCGCCGAAGGTCGAACGCGGATTCCACATCGCGTGCGAAGATCTGAAGCCAAAGAAACGGTTTGTCGTCTATCCCGGCGAGGAACGCTTTTCGCTTGATGACGACACCGACGCTGTCGGCGTCGTCGCACTCGCCAAGGCGCTGCAATCGGCAAAGTAACTCGCGCGCGCCGTCAGACCAATTCGACTATCGGCACGCTGCGACAGGCGCGCCTACGAATGGTGCCCCTGGCCGGACTCGAACCAGCACGATGTCACCACCAACAGATTTTGAGTCTGCCGCGTCTACCAATTCCGCCACAGGGGCACATTCGCGCGCTCGAGAGAGCGGCGAGCCGGTAGATCTCGCCTTCGAATGCGCGAAGGGCGCGCATAATAGGGACGCGGCACTCGCCGTCAACCAAGAGCGGCATAGTGCCCTTGGGACGTGCGCCGGGCGCGCGGCCGGGCTAGATTTGCGCTCATGCAAGAGCGTGTCGCCGCGGCCGGCCCCAAACCTTCAGCAGACCTGGCGGCGCTCGCCGCCGAGCCGCTGGTTCTGGCGTCGGTGCTGGCGGTGCTCGGCATCGGCCTCCTCCTCGGCGCCTTCGCGTTCGAATATCTGGGCGGGATCAAGCCGTGCCCTCTGTGCCTCGGTCAGCGGCTGCCGTGGACGTTGACGACGGTGGTCGCGGGTCTTGCCATGCTGGGTCTGCGGCGGGACGCGCCGCCGGCGCTCGCACCCACCGCCTTTGCCGTTGCGGCAGCCATCGCGGTGTGGAGCCTCTATCTCGCGGGCTTCCACGCCGGCGTCGAATGGAAGTGGTGGCCGGGACCGCCGAGCTGTTCGGGCACCGGGATTTCGCCGGGCAATTTCACGGCCAATTTCGACCCGGCGCAGATCGTGCGTTGCGACGAGATCGCCTGGTCGCTGTTCGGGCTGTCGCTCGCGGGCTATAATTTCATCTTCTCGGCTGTCGCGCTGGCCGCCGCCGGCGCCGGAGCAGTATCGACGACGCGGCGAAGGGCTGAGCCCTCATGAGCGACGAGATCAAACCGACGCCGCGCTTGCCGGGCGGTCACGCGGCCGAGAACGATCTCGCGCGCATGATCCGCGTCGACCACGCGGGCGAGCACGGCGCGGTGCAGATTTATGCCGGCCAGCTGGCCGTGCTCGGGCACACGAAAGCCGGGGACACCATCCGCCACATGGCGGCGCAAGAAGCCGCGCATCTGGAGACCTTCGATCGCTTGGTCGCCGAGCATGGCGTGCGGCCGACGGCGTTGTCGCCGATCTGGCACGCGGCGGGATATGCGCTCGGCGCCGCAACCGCCTTGATGGGCGAAAAGGCGGCGATGGCGTGCACGGCGGCGGTCGAAGAGGTGATCGAGGAGCACTATGCCAAGCAAGCGGCGGCGCTGGCGCAAAACGGCGAGAGCGGGGCGAGCTTGAAAGCGACCATCGAAAAATTCCGCGCCGACGAGATCGCGCATCGCGACACGGCGCTGGCCCATGGCGCCGAGGAAACACCGGGCTATCGCTTGCTTTCGGACGCGATCAAGACGGGTTGCCGGATCGCGATCCGCTTGTCGGAGCGATTTTGATGAGCGTCGATGCGGTCTTCGAACGCCGCCAGCGCGCCGCTGCACCGCGCCGCGCGACGGCCGCCGACAGCGACGGCGTGATCGAGGTCTTGACCGCGGCCTTCGCGAGCGACCCGGTGATGTCGTGGATCGGGCGGCGCGACGGCAAGCGCGACCAGGGCCGTCGCGCGATGTTCGGCTATCTGGTCAAGAAGCTCGGGCTGCCAGGCAACGAATTGTGGACGGCCTCGGACTACGGCGCCGCCGCCTTGTGGGTTCCGCCGGAGCGCGCCGATCTGAAGCAACCGTGGTGGGACGAAGTCGTCATGATCCCGACGATCGTGTCGTTCACGGGCTTGACCGGTCTCGCCCGCGTCGATGCGTTCCGCAAGACGGCCGACAAGCATCACCCGAAGGACAAGCCGCATTTTTATCTGATGACGATCGGCGTCGATCCGCGCTTCCAAGGCCAGGGCTTGGGATCGGCGATCCTCGACGCGACGCTGGCGACGATCGACGCCAAGGGATTGCCGACCTACCTCGAATCGTCGAACGAAAAAAACGTGCCGCTCTACAAGCGCCACGGCTATGCCGTGACCAGCGAATTTCGCCCCGCCCCCGAGGCGCCGCCGCTCTGGGGCATGTGGCGCGAGGCGAAGAAGCGGTGACCGTCAGGAATGTGGGAACGTGTTTTCACCATTACCGATTTCTATGATCGCCCGCGAAAAGGCGTCGCGAATTTCAAAGGTAGGCCGCACGCTTACGAGTCCGAGTTCAGCAATGTCGAGGACGACTATACCGACCGGTACTTTCTTAAGCCGATCGACGAGGAGCTTCTTGCACTCGTGATGGAGACATGGGCGATCTGGCTGTCCTGGTGTGAAAGCTTTCACCGTAAAGAGGTCGATCTCAAGAGCCACCCTGCGTTGCCCGATGATCGCGAGCGATATGATGCTCTAACGGATGCGATTGGCAGTAGGCTCGCAGTCGACAACTCAAGAGCAATAATCAAGGCCGCGAAGTTTCGTTCGGCGAACATATGTGGCGACGGCGCGGAAGTTGAATGGACCGATTTTGAGGTGCCCGAAGCAAAGGCGCGGTAGCACACTCCTACTGTCATGGCCGACCAGACGGCCTGCGACCAGTCGTCGTGCGTCCGCGCGACGTTGACACCGTTCAGCAAGTCGCGCGTGCTCGATTGAACCAAACAAGTCTCGCGGCCGCTTGGACACGCGGCTGCTGGGTGGCCGGGTCAAGCCCGGCCATGACGACGCAGAAGAAGCTTACGGCTCGAGTTCGCTGTCCCAATACAAATAGTCCTGCCACGACAGATGCAGGTAGTTGGGCGGGAACAGGCGGCCGTTGAGGTGCAGCTTCTGCACCGTCGGGCGGTGCGGGCGATGATAGGGATGCATGTCGACGTGATGGGGCAGCTTGCCGCCCTTGGTCAGATTGCACGGCGCGCAGGCGGTCACCACGTTCTCCCACGTCGTGCGACCGCCGCGCGAGCGCGGCACGACGTGATCGAAGGTCAGATCGTTGGCGACGCGGGTGACGCCGCAATACTGGCACTGAAAGCGGTCGCGCAGGAACACGTTGAAGCGGGTGAACGCCGGATGGCGCGACGGCTTCACGAAGGTCTTGAGCGAAACGACCGAGGGCAAACGCATCTCGAGCGACGGCGAGTGCACCACGCGCTCGTACTCTTGAACGATGTTCACGCGATCGAGGAACACGGCCTTGATCGTGTCCTGCCACGACCACAGCGACAGCGGAAAATATGACAGCGGCCGGAAATCGGCGTTCAAGACAAGGGCAGGAAACGCCTCAGGCGCGCGCTCAGCGGCTAACACAGCACAGTCCTCTTTTTTGGCTACTCTCTGTGGCGCGACTGAAGGCTCGGATTCCTCTAGCTTGGCGTGTAGATTTTCACCCGTTAACGCTTGACCCTAGCTTAAGGCGCGGACGCACCGCAACGGCTGGGCGAAGCAGTGGTCATTCTACACGATCTGGTGTGACGCCGGTGCGACGCGGACGATATCGCGTGTGCGCGTTAACCCGGCGTTTTGGCCGCGATCGGGGCGGCGTCGCCTTTCAGCGACAACTTTCCGGCAAAGGCATCCACAAGAAATTTCCCCGCGAGATCGAGTCCGTCCGGCGCGATGCCATGACCGACGCCGCGCGAAATGTGCCAGCGCACGGGCACGCCGGCGCCAGCCAAGCCGTTCGCCGCAACCGTCAAAGCCTGTACCGGAATCCTGTCGTCGGCATCGCCGTGAACGAGCAGCACCGGCGGGCGCGATTGAATCTCGTTCAATAGTTTCTCGCCGCCGGCCAAAGCACCCGAAAAACCGACGATCCCCGCCGGCGCGAGCTTGCGGCGCAGGCCGACATGCAGCGCCATCATCGTGCCCTGGCTGAAGCCGACAAGAGCAAGGCGCGAACCGTCAAGACCGAGGCGCGCCAATTCCGCATCAAGAAAGGCGTCGAGAACCGGCGCCGCGCTCTCGACGCCGCGCATCATTTCGACGGGATCCATGCGCGTGATGGGAAACCACTGAAACCCCATCGGCGACATCTCGCAGCGCTGCGGCGCGTGCGGCGAGGCAAAGGCCGCGCCCGGCATTGCGCGCTGCCACTCGGCGCCGAGGCCGATCAGATCGTTGCCGTCGGCGCCGAAGCCATGGCAGAAAACGATCAAGCGATCGGCCTTGGCGCCGTGCGCCGCGGCCAAGCGCGGGCCGTTCAATTGCGTCGTCATGATCGTTCCCCAATGGCGTTTCGCCGGCACTCTAGGCGGGGGACTGCGATTGAGCTAGAGGCGGGCAGGATGCCCGAAATCACTCGCTTCGCGCCCTCGCCCACCGGCCATTTGCATCTGGGCCATGCCTATGCGGCGCTGCTTGCCGCCGATGCGGCGGGCGGTGGCGGAACGTTTCTGCTGCGCATCGAAGACATCGATCAAACGCGTTGCCGGAGGGAATTCGAGACCGCGATCGCGCAAGACCTGTCGTGGCTGGGATTGCGCTGGCCGGTACCGGTGCGGCGGCAATCCGAACACTTCGACGCGTACGGCACGGCTTTGGAGAAGCTCAAGAGCCTCGGCCTCATCTATCCCTGCTTCTGTACACGCGCGGCGATCGCCGCCGAGATTCAGGCGAGCGCCGGAGCGCCGCAGGGCCCGGACGGACCGATCTATCCCGGCACCTGCCGAGCGCGCGGCGAGACGGAGCGCGGCGAGATGGTGGCACGCGGCGACGCCCATGCCTGGCGGCTCGACGTTGCACGCGCGATCGAACATGTCGGCGACGATTTGAGCTTCGAGGAAACGGGCCTTGGCCCGAACGGCGAAACGGGCCGCATCTGGACGACGCCCGAGATTTTCGGCGACGTGGTGCTGGCGCGCAAAGAGACACCCGCGAGCTACCATCTCGCGGTCGTCGTCGACGACGCCTTGCAAGGCGTGACGCTGGTGACGCGCGGCAACGATTTGTTCGCGGCGACGCACCTGCACCGGTTGCTGCAGGCGCTCCTCAATGTGCGTGCGCCGCGCTATCGCCATCATCGGTTGATCACCGACGCCTCCGGACGGCGGCTGGCGAAGCGCGATGACGATCAAACGCTGCGGGCGTTGCGGGCGAGTGGAGTGACGCCCGAGGAGATTCGACGGCGCCTGGACCTTACCAGTCGTTGAGACCGGTGAAGCTCTTGAAGCCCGCGGCTTGCGCCCACGCCGTCCATTCCTCGCGCAGGCGCAGCGTCTCGCGCGGATCCTTGACGCCTTGGGCAAGTCCCAGAATCACCAATTGATCGCAACCCTGATAGAGCGCACGCGCCGGCATCGGCAGATCGCCGCGCCGGTGCGACAGGTTGGCGAGCTTTGAGTCTTCGATCCCGTCGCTGGCCAGGATCACCGTCGCCGGCTGGGCGCGGCAGTCGACGGTGGCGGCCATATTGTCGAGGAAGGCGATGATGTTGGTCGCGTTCTGCGCCTGCAGTTTGCCGTTGCTCACCAGCTTCGGCACGCCGGCGATGACGGAGGAAATAAACCGCGCAATGTCTTCGGGCCTTGCCGTTTTCGGTGCGATCGTCGTGTCGAAGGTCAAGGCCGCGTTGGCGCCGGAATCGTAGGCGCCGAAACTGCGCAGCGAAATGCGCGAATGGGGCGCCAAACCCTGGATCATCGAGCCGATGCGCGCGGCGACCTTGGCGGCGAATGCGGTGTCGACGATCAACGGGTTTGAGGTGCTGAGATCGACGCCGACGATGATTGTTCGCGGCGGCGAGGGGGTGTTGTAATAGTCGTCCGCCCAAACGGCACTGCCCGCCGCGGCGCTCACGGCAAGCGCCGCCGCAATCATCGAGAACCTGCGCATTGTTCTATTGCACCTCGTCAGGGACCAAACGTCAACCGGCGGCGGCGCGCCGGCGGCGCAGCGGTTCGACGTTGTCGGCATCGGCTTCGCCGCCGCCGTCGCTGGAGCCGGTCGCGAGATCGGAGAGATTGACCTCCACCTCCTCGGCCGCTTCCGTCGCCTTGTTGATCAAATGGTCGCTGCGCGAAGCGCTGAAATGGCCGTCGATGACCCCCTCGGTGTAGGAAGAGAGGAAGTCGCCGATCTTTCGCCGGTAGAACGCCTCCTGATCGGAGTCGTGATGCAAGCGGTCGAGCTCGGCGCGGCGCAGGTTGTCGCGCATGGCGTTGCCGCGCACGGCCTCGCGATGCGTATCGTAGAGCGCGCCGCCGGTGATGCCGGTGAAGCCGCGCATGGCAGTGTGCAGCGACATGGCGCCGATCGAGGCCACGACCAAGAAAATCACGCCCAACGAGAACAGCCAGATCACCGCCTCGTAATGCTTGAGCCATCCGAGCTCGGCCGGCGGCGCCTCGGCGGCGTGCGGCGGCGTTGCCACCCCCAGCGACTTCATAAAGGTGTCGATCGAGGCCGCCGATTGGTTGACGTCGACGCCGAAGACCTTGGCGCCCGGCGGCAGGCTGTTGTTCGCCCACAACATGCCGATGCCCATCACCATCGCCGCCGTCAGCGCGAAAATGAAGAGCGAATAGGCGATGCGGCCGCCGTGGCCGATATGAGTGATGAAATAATGCACGGCGAGCGTGGCAAACAAGACCTGCATCGACTTGAAGGTCACCGAGGTCGCGAGCGCGGGCGGCACCTCCATGAATTCGTTGGCGAGGGCGCGGGTCCAGAACTCGTGAATAATATTGTAGTCGACGAAGAGCGCGATGACGAAGACGCTGATACCCAAGACTATGGCCGAAATATGGTGCGTCGAGGCGCCCGAGCCGTGGATGCGGCGGTGCAAGGTTTCGGCACGATGGCGAAGCTCTGTTCCGTTGTGCTCGCGTAGGCGATTGCGCAACAACGTCGTCGTCACGCCGACGCCGCGTTTGCCCCAACCATAGGCTTTGTCGTCTGCCACGGTGGACCCGCTTCGCGCAAATATCATTCGCTTTGCCCCTTTATTCTTCTAATGCGCCCGCGATCCGTTCGTGCGCGAGGCTGGATCGCCTCAAGCTCGCACGTTCACCAAACAATGCGCCCAAATTCGGGCAGCATCATGCGCGCAATGTGGCGGCGCAAAATTTCGAAGAGACAATCCACAGAATCATCTCTGCGTTCGTCGCGGCGAAGCGCAGACGTTTCGCGAGCGGCTTGG
>Ga0209069_10001487_pt1 | contig 11917 bp, 11 predicted proteins | sample Str013_2_FD_187202 | JGI IMG/M metagenome (GOLD analysis project Ga0209069, IMG submission 187202) | Freshwater sediment microbial communities in response to fracking from Pennsylvania, USA - Straight Creek_MetaG_SC_2013 (SPAdes) (version 2) | ecosystem: Environmental > Aquatic > Freshwater >...
CGTACGAAGCGAGGCACGCGCTCCGTCAAACCGAGCAAGTCATAGAGCACGAGGATCTGGCCGTCACACTGCGCCCCCGCTCCGATGCCGATCGTCGGCACCGAGACCGACTCGGTGATCGCCGCGCCGAGCGACGCTGGCACGCCCTCGATGACGATCGAGAAGACTCCGGCTTCTTCGAGCAGCTTGGCGTCGGCGAGCACGGCCGCGGCGGCCTCGTCGGTGCGGCCTTGGACCTTGAACCCGCCGAAGTTGTTGACGAACTGCGGCGTCAACCCGACGTGGCCCATCGCCGGGATGCCGGAGTGGACGAGATGATCGATCGTCTCGCGGTTGCCGGCCGCGCCTTCGAGCTTCACCGCGTGAGCGCCAGCACGCATCAACGCGCCGGCGGCATCGACGACTGCGGCGAGACCGCGCCGGTGGGCCAAGAACGGCATGTCGGCGACGACCATCTTGTCGCCCGACCCGCGAGCGACGGCCGAGGTGTGGGCGACCATCATCTCGAGATCGGCAGGGATCGTCGTCGCGTGGCCGTGGACGACCATCGCCAACGAATCGCCGACGAGCAAGGCGTCGATGTCGCTCGCCGCCAACAACCGAGCGAACGTCACGTCGTAGCACGTGACCATCGTCAATCGATCGGGCGAGCCCTTGCGCGCCCGGAAGGCGACGACGCTCGTCGACACCGGCCTACGCCTCCATGACGACGGGGACGATCATCGGGCGACGCCGAGTCCGTTCGTTGACGAACTTCCCGGCGGCACGACGAACTTCACGCTCAAGCGCTTCGACATCTTTGATGCCCGATGCGAACGCCGTCTCGACGGCGTCGGCGACGCGCTCGCATGCTTCATCGAGCAGGTCCTCGGCCTCGGGCGCGTAGACCCAGCCGCGGGTGATGATCTCCGGTCCGGCGATGACCTTGCCCGAGTCGACGTCGACGGTGGCGATGACGACGACGACGCCTTCCTCGGCGAGCATCTTGCGGTCGCGCAACACACCCTGGCCGACATCGCCGACGATGCCGTCGACGTACAAGAAGCCGGCCGGGACGCGGCCCGTCATCTCCAAGCCGCTGTCGGACAACGTCACCTGATCGCCGTCCTCGCAGACGACGATGTGGTTCGCGTTCAACCCCATCATCAGGCCGAGCTTGGCGTGGGCGACCATGTGGCGGTACTCGCCGTGCACGGGGATGAACCACTGCGGCCGGGCGATGGCGAGCAACGTCTTCAACTCGTCGGCTTGAGCGTGGCCGGTGGCATGCACGTCGGCGACGCCGGAGTGGATGACTTCGGCGCCGGCGCGCAACAGACCGTCGATGACGCGGTTGACGTTGAACTCATTGCCGGGGATCGCATGGCTCGACAGCACGATCGTGTCGTGCTCGCCGACCTTGAGCCACTTGTTCTCGCCGGCGGCGAGCAATGACAACGCCGACATCGGCTCGCCCTGGCTACCGGTGGAGATGACGCAGACGCGCTCGGGTGGGTACTTGTCGATCTCCTCGATGTCGAGCAGCGAGGCATCAGGCACCTTGAGAAGACCGAGGTCGCGAGCGAGGCGCACGTTCTTGCGCATCGACAACCCGAGTGTGGCGACGACGCGACCGTTGGCTACTGCGGCGTCGATGATCTGCTGGATGCGATGGATGTGGCTGGCGAAGCTGGCGGTGATGACGCGACGACCGTTTGCTTCGGCGAAGATCCTGCGCAGCACCGAGCCGACGTCGCGCTCTGATGGCGCGTGACCATGCTCCTCGGCATTGGTCGAGTCGGCGAGTAGCAGGCGGATGCCGTCGTTCGAGGCGATGGCGCCGATTCGCGACAGATCGGTGAGGCGCCCGTCGACCGGGGTGAGATCGAGCTTGAAGTCGCCCGAGTGCAAGATCACGCCCTGGGGCGTGTGGATGGCAGTGGCGAAGGCCTGCGGCACGGAGTGGGTGACGGGGATGAACTCGACGTCGAACGGGCCGATCTTGCGTCGCTCGCCGTCGGCGACGGTGACGAGGTCGGTCTTGCCCAGCAAGCCGGCTTCTTCGATCCGGTTGCGAGCGAGCCCCAACGTCAGCGCCGAGCCGAAGATCGGGAACGACAGCTCGCGCAGCAGGTAACTGAGCCCGCCGACGTGGTCCTCGTGCCCGTGGGTGGCGACGCAGCCGACGATGCGTTCGGCGTTCTCGCGCAGGTAGGTAAAGTCGGGCAGGACGAGATCGATGCCGTGCATGTCGGCGTCGGGGAACATCAGGCCGCAGTCGAGCAGCAGGAGCGCGCCCTCCTGCTCGAAGACCATGCAGTTGCGGCCGATCTCGCCGAGACCACCGAGGAAGGCGATGCGTACAGGTTCGGCCATGACCGGCTCAGGCTATCGGGGGCGAGCCTCCGGCGCCGGGTGTGCGGTGCGGTAGCGGCTCACCGACTCAGGCAGCGCCGCGCTCAGCGGCGCCGGGTCACAAGCTCGTCACCCGGTTGGAACAGCTCGTGGGCTCGGCGCCAGGTGGCGAAGGCGCCGAGGATGTGGGGCGGATCACCGTGGATCTCTGTGTAGCCACCGCACACCGAGCGGGTGTCGAAGTAGGCAGCATCGACCCCATCGGCGTACAGCTCACACGCCACCTCAAACCCGAGGTCCAACAGCCGCTGCCGCTCGGCCGGGAAGTCGTGAACGAGGCAGCCGACGTGGTGGAAGCCCTCGTGTCCAGCGGCGTACATCTCGCGGTAGATGGATGGCGTGTCGTCGTGCTGCTGGATGAACTGGATCATCATGTCGTCGAGGTAGCCGAATGCGTAGGACACGTCCGCTTCTTGATCGGTGCCCCGGTAGACGAACCGTTCGGTCTTGTGGTGCGTCGTGACGACGAATGGCCCGGCGCCGTAGAGCCGGTTCCACTTGACGATCGCCTCGTCGAGGTCGTTAACCAGGTAGGCCTGCTGGAACAGCCGGTACGTGCCCAACGTCATCGTCGTGATCCCCCTCGTCGTGGCGCGCCCCCGGTGCACCGATCCCCACCGCAGCGTAGGCGGCTCGTTCCCCGCCACCCGCGTCTGGGTCATCAGTCACATACGAGAGCACTGCTCTTGACACCGTGCGTTCACGAGCGCACGATGAGAGCCTAGCCGAGAGCAGTGCTCTCCATTTGAAGGGACCAGCCATGGAAACCACACCACGACCCAGGACGACCAACCCGACGACCAACCCGGCGACCGAGGCGTCTGCTCGCCACTACCGGGCGCCGGGATGGTTCACGAGGAACGTGTTCAACAAGTTGATCGGGGCGATGACGAAGGCCGGCGTGTCGATGCGCGGCTCGCGCATCTTGGCCGTCAAGGGTCGTCGCAGCGGGCAGTGGCGCACGATCCCAGTGAACCCGTTGACACTCGGCAGCGAGCGGTTCCTGGTCGCACCGCGAGGCGAGACCGAGTGGGTCCGCAACATCCGCGTCGCTGGCGGCGGCACGTTGCGGCTCGGCCGCAAGATCGAGGCGATCACCGTCGTCGAGACGGCCGATGCCGACAAGGCGACAGTCCTGCGCGAGTACCTGCGGCGATGGAAGGCCGAAGTCGGTGTGTTCTTCGATGGTGTCGGCCCCGACTCCAGCGATGCCGAGCTCGCCGCCATCGCCCATCGCCACCCGGTGTTCCGCGTCACGCCGCGCTCGTGACAGCGAGCGTTGGAACGTTGTCCGTACCTACTGCGGGTTTCGTTTCCAACGCTCGTGGGATCGTGGAACGGCGGCGGACGGTGAGACGGGCTACGGGCGGTCGGGCCAGGCGGCGCGCCAGCGCTCGAGGTTGGCCCACACCTCTTCGGTGCGACTGGCCAACCACTCGGGCTCGACGCCCATCGGCAGGCGAGCCTGACCGACGGCAAGACCGAGGTGGCGCAACATCGCCTTCGTCGGCACCGGATTGGGCGCCTCGTCACCAGTCTCGAAGGCGAAGCTCTCCAGCAGCCGAGAGTTGACGGCGCGGGCGCCAACGACGTCGCCCTTGTCCCACAGCTTGAACATGTCCTGGTGGTCGCTGCCCGTCCAATGGGTGGCGACGCCGACCACGCCGACGGCACCGACTGCCAGCAACGGCAGCGTCATCGAGTCGTCGCCCGAGTAGACCTCGACACCTGCGGGCGCCGACGAGATCAATGCCGCGGTCTCGCCCGGATTGCCGGCGGCGTCCTTCAACGCCACGACGTTCGACGTCTCGCGCATCAAGCGCAGCAGCGTCGCCGTGGTGATCTTGCGTCCTGTGCGGATCGGGATGTCGTAGACCATCACCGGTAGATCGCTGGCTGCGGCGCAGGCCCGGATGTGGGCGTCGATGCCGGCTTGACTCGGGCGGTTGTAGTACGGGCAGACGACGAGTGCGCCGGCGGCACCGAGCGCGGCCGCCTCCTTCGTCAAGTGCACGGAGTGCGCGGTGTCGTTCGTGCCCGTGCCGGCGACGACAGGGATCGTCACTGCTTCGATCACGGCGGCAAACAACGCCAGCCGTTCGTCATCGGTCAACACCGGAGCTTCGCCGGTGGTGCCGGCGAGCACGAGACCGTCGTTGCCGTTGTCCTGCAACCAACGCGCCAACGTGCGCGCCGCGTCGAGGTCGAGACGACCGTCGGTGTCGAAGGGCGTGACCATCGCCGTCAACACGGTCCCAAAGCGTCCGGTCATCTAGAAGCTCCCCTCTTTGGCCCGATCGATGCCGAGGCTCAGGATCAGGTCTTCGTGGAGCTCCATCCAGATGTCGTGGTAGCTCCCGCACATCACACCAGTGAAGAGGTTCGACTCGCCCTTCGCCACTCTTTTAGCGGTGTCGGCGAGACGCGGCGCGTAGACGGAGAAGCGATCAACGCCGTCGCCCATCCCGAGCACGATCGGCCGCGCCTGCTTGTCGAGCTCCAACAGCCGCTCGACGACGCCCTTGTCGTACTTCGCGTCGCTGTGGTCGTTGTGGGCGCCATCTTTGAGCTGCCAGTCGCCGCACAACGCCTTGAACCCTTCGTTCAGGCCAAGGAAGTGGTCGTAGTTGGCCCGCAGCACGTCTTGGAACCCGACCTGGCCGACGTCAGCGGTCAGACGCACACCGTGCACCTCTCGGCCCTTCGGCGTCAGCTGCCAAAGGGCGCGTGCCTCGCGGAAGAGCGTCAGCTCCTCGCCTTGCAGATCGACGAGATGCGACTCGACCCCGTTGGGCGGCAGACCGCTCAGCTCGCCGAGGACATCGCACTTGGCGAAGCCCTTGATGCGAAGTGCATGGAGCACCCGGAACTGTTCGTCAGACGCGATCCCCATGACGGCGAAATCTACCAAACCAATCGCGCCCGATCGGGCCTCCCGTTCCTCAGGGAAAAACGCGGGGCGCCGGGGGACGCCACCCGTCAGCTGGCGGCCGGCACCGGGGCGTCGGCGCCGAGCTCGAACTTCAGGTACTCGTCGCCGGTGTTGTCCCAGTCTTCGAACTGGATGACGCCCATCTCCTCGAAGCGGTGACGCAGCCAGTTGTCGTTGCGGTCGAGCAGGCCGAGCTTCTTGCAGTTCGGCACGATCTTGGAGAACAGCATCTGCTGGAACATGACGCGGGTCGGGTCTGCGATCACCAGCGGCAGGACGTCGCGAGGGTTGATCCCCATCCGATCCCACACCTCCTGCGACAAGAAGCGATCGCGCATCCGGATGGCAGCCTCGAACGCGAACTGCTGGCGCTCCATCATCTCGGCGTCGGTCATGCCGTCGTAGACCTCTTTGAGGCTCAGCACGCCGAAGGCGACGTGGCGTGCCTCGTCGCTCATCACATAGCGCAGCAGCTGCTTGAGGAGCGGCTCCGACGTGAGCTGGTGTTGGAAGCCGAACGCCGCCAGCGCCAGACCCTCGACCATGATCTGCATCCCGAGGTAGGTCATGTCCCACCGGCTGTCGTTGACGATGTCATCGAGCAGCATCCGCAGGTGTGCGTTGATCGGGTAGTGACCCGAGAGCTTCTCGTCGAGGTAGCGAGCGAAGACCTCGACATGACGGGCCTCGTCGACGACTTGCGTCGAGGCGTAGAGCTTGGCGTCGTACCACGGCACCGTCTCGACGATCTTCGCCGTGCACAACAGCGCGCCCTGCTCGCCGTGCATGAACTGGCTGAGCGTCCAGTTCTGCTGCTGGACGCCGAACTCCAGCCACTCCTTGTCGCCCCACTTCTCGACGGGCGTACCGATGTAAACGTCGGGCGACATCCCCGTGCCAATCTGCGCCTGGGTCTCGATGACGACCTTCTCCTGGTCGACCTCGGTCTCCCACGGCAAGTCGGTCGTCGCGTTCCACTGGCCGGTCTTGGCCTTCTCGTACAGCTTGCGCAACGCCGGCCGCGCCAAGGAGTAGTCCCACGTGAAGATGGCGTCGGCGTTGTCCTTGACGGCGTGCTCGACGGCGTCGACGTCGGTGTTGATGACCGACAAGATGGCGTCGATGTCGTTGATCTCGTCTCGGCCGATGAGCTCTGAGTTGGCAGCAAACTCCTGAGTGGACATGTCGGTCACCTCGTTGTTGTGGGGGCAGGTTCAAACGCTGGCAATACGAAGGCGCGGGCGAACGCCATCGCCGAATCCCTATCGGCAAGATCGACGTGCGCCGACGGGGTGAAGAAGTACGAGAGCACGACGCGGACGAGCCACTCGGCGAGCCGCGCCGAGCGGTCGGCGCCGATGAACGACACGACGCGCGGCGTGAGGAACGCCGTCGCCGCTTCGATGATCACTGGCTGATCGGCGAACCCGAGGCTCGACAGCACCTCGCCCGGGCGTGACGACAACATCACTTGCAGGTGCTCGTCGGCGCGCAGCGCCCGCGTCGACTCGACGAGGATCGACACGATCAATTCCTCGAGGTCATCGGCGGCGGCGACATGAGCGTCGAGCTCGGTGAAGAATTTGTTCGTCGAGCGGGAGCGCAGCGCGTCGTAGAGGACGTCCTTGCCGCCGGGGAACAGGCGGTAGAGCGTCGCCCGAGAGATCCCCGCTTCGGCGGCGATGTCGTCGACCGTGACCCGATCCATCCCCCACCGCTCGCAGCACCGCTCGGCGGCGTTGAGGACGCGATCTTCGGGGCCGCACGTGCAGGCTCCGGGTGGACACTGGCTCACCCTTGAGACGGTAAGACGAAATCCGTCTCAGTGTCAAGGGCGGGTCGGGCCGGGTGCGTCGTGGGGCCGACCCGAGCGCAAGTCAGGCGGTGGGCAGCTTGTGGTCGGCAAAGCGCTCGCGGAGGGTCTTCTTCGAGAACTTGCCGACGCTGGTCTTGGGCACCTCGTCGATGAACACGACGTCGTCGGGCATCTGCCACTTCGCCAACGTCGGACGCAGGTGGTCGAGCACGTCGTCGCGCGTCATCGTCTCGCCCGGCTTCACGACGACGCAGGCCATCGGGCGCTCGTCCCAGCGCGGATGAGCGACGCCGATCACCGCGGCTTCGAAGATCTTCGGATGAGCCATCAGCTCGTTCTCGATGTCGACCGACGAGATCCACTCGCCGCCGGACTTGATCAAGTCCTTCGTCCGATCGCGCAGCTGCACATAGCCATCCGGGTCGATCGTCGCCACGTCACCGGTGCGCAGCCAACCATCGGCGGTGAAGCTCTCGGCCGCCCGCTCGTCGTTGTAGTACGTCTTGGCGATCCAGTTGCCTTTGGCCTGGAGCTCGCCCGTCGACTCGCCATCCCACGGCAGCTCGTTCGACGTGTCCGGCTCGACGACGCGCAGCGTGACACCGATGTGGGCGATGCCCTGTTTGGCGCGCACGTCGGCTAGCTCGCTCTCCGGTCGACCAGCTAGGTCGCTGCGCGTCCAGCAGATCGACGCCACCGGGCTCGTCTCGGTCATCCCCCACGCTTGGAGGATCGGCAGGCCGACCTGCTCGCGGTACCCCTCGGAGAGACCCTTGGGCACCGCCGAACCGCCGCACAGCAGGGCGCGCATCCGATGCGGCTTGCCGGCCAGCAGCGGCAGGCAACCGAGCCAGATCGTCGGCACGCCAGCGGCGATGGTGACGTCCTCTTCCAAGATCAACGGCACGAGGCCGGCCGGCGACAGATCGGGACCGGGCATCACAAGATCGGCCCCGGACGCCACCGCGGCGTGGGCGAGGCCCCACGAGTTGGCATGGAACATCGGCACGACCGGCAGGATGCGATCGGCCTCGCGCACACCGATGCCATCGGCGACGAGCGAGCCGACGGTGTGCAGGTACGACGAGCGGTGGCTGTAGACGACGCCCTTCGGGTTGCCGGTCGTGCCGCTCGTGTAGCACATCGACGCGGCACGGTTCTCGTCCCGCACGTCGAAATCGACGGCGTCGGCGGCGGCGAGCAGCTCCTCGTAGTCGTGGACGGCGATGCCGGCAGAGTCGCTCGGCACCTCGCCCTTGCCGTCGTCCATCACGATCAGGTGCTTGACCGTCTCGAACGTCTTCAGCAACGGGAAGAGCAGCGCGCACAACGAGCGGTCGACGAAGATGACCTCGTCCTCGGCATGGTTGGCGATGTAGGTCAACTGCTCCGGGAACAAGCGGATGTTGAGCGTGTGCAGCACCCGCCCAGTGCACGGCGCGGCGAAGTAGAGCTCCAGATGTCGTGCCGTGTTCCAGGCGAACGTGGCGACGCGACCGTCGGCCGAAACGCCGAGCGCGTCCAAGATCCCGCCGACCTGGCGCGTCCGCGCCGCCCACGCGCCGTACGTCGTGCGCTCCCGCCCGGTGCCCGTGGCGGTGATGATCTGCTTGTTGGGGAACAGGCGCTCGGCCCGCTCGAAGAAGTGCACGAGTGTCAACGGCACGTCCTGCATCAAGCCCTGCATCGATCGACTCCCCTGGTCCGCGGCGTGTTCGTGGATGGTACTGGGTAGCGTTGCCTCCCCATGGAGGACGCACCGACCGATTCGCAAGCAACCGGCGCGCCGGATCACCGCGTTCCGGTCGGCGTCGACGGCAGCGCCGCGGTCACGGCCGACGACTTTGGGGCCGCGACGCAAGCACCGCGAGCGCCATGGACGCCGCTGCAGATCGCCATCCTGGCCTGCTACCTCGGCCTGATCGTGATCGCCAACGTTGGCTCGATCACTGCGCCGACGTTGCAACGCAAGCACCCGAACGTGATGCTCGCCCTGTCGTCGCGCAACCGTCATCTGCTGCTCGCCGTCGTCAACCACATCAGCCCGGTGGCCTATGGCGCGATTGCCTTCAGCCGGCTGATGCTCGCCTCGCTCGTCTGCTACACGCTCGGTCGCGCCTTCGGGACGCGCGTCCTTGGCTGGCTGCGCCGCTACATGGGCGTACCGCAAGTGTCGATCGACCAGATGGAGCGCGGCTTCGAGGTCGCGGCATGGGCGCTCGTGCCGTTCTTCGCCGGCAGCAACCTGGTGTGCATGCTCGCCGGCTTGCGCCCGTTGCCGTTCAAACGCTTCGTCACCTTGATCGCCGTTGGGATCGTCGGTCGGCTGGTCCTGTTCTGGATCCTGGCCGAACGACTGCGTAGCCCGCTCGAGAAGTTCGTCAAGTTCTCGACCAAGTTCCAGTGGCCGCTGATGGCGGCGCTATTGGGCTGGGTGGTGCTCTCCAACGTCCGCAACCTGCGTCGCGGCCGCTCATAGCCGACTCGCCGCGCAACGAGCGCGGGAAAAGCGCGATCGGCCCCTTTCCCCCGCAGTTCAAGGGCGCTAACTTGCGGCGCGTGGCGAGCCGCGGCAGAGCCGTGACCTTCGGGGGATGCGTTCAGAGCCGTCCCCTGGCGCGCACGACCGGGTCGGGGTCCACGTCAGGCCCCGTCTCGACGGAGGCACCGTCCGTCCCGGCGACCATCGGTCGTCGTGGTGCGGAGCCTCAGCACTCGCACGTGCTCACCACGCCGACCAGCCCGCTAGGGCACCGATCAACTCTTCTGGAGGCTCCGTATGCCGCATAGCGCGTCCAAGCCGGTGTTCACTGGCGTTGCCGTTGCCCTCGTCACGTTCTTCGACGAGCACGGTCACGTCGACAACGACGCCACCGCCAAACATGCCGCTCATCTCGCCGATCGTGGCGTGCGAGCGATGGTCGTGGCCGGGAGCACCGGCGAGGCACCGCACCTGTCGTTCAAGGAGCGGTTGCAGTTGTTCGACGCGGTGCGCGCTGCGGTACCAATGCATTTGCCTGTGCTCCTCGGCACCGGCAACCTGTCCGCCGGTGTCAGCGTCACCAAGGTGACGGGGATGGCCGCGCAGCACGGCGCCGCCGCGGCGTTGGTGCTCTCCCCCACCCGTGGTGACGTGCGCGAGTTCTACGGCGAGGCTGTCGCCGCTGCTGGCGCGATGCCGGTGCTCGCCTACCACAACCCGTCGGTCGCCGAACCGGGCATCACGATGGAAGAGCTGCGGGCGATCAAGTGCGCCGGCATCAAGGACTCGACTGGTGACGCCGAACGGATGCTCGATCTCGTGTCGTGGTACAAGGGCTGGATCTACACGGGCACGGCGACGATGGTGACGTTCTCGGGCATGCTCGGCTGCACCGGAGCCATCCTCGCCGCGGCGAACTTGGAGCCCGAGCTGTGCGCCGATGCCTTCTCCGGTTCGATCGCTGCGCAGAAGGCGCTGCTCCACGCCCACAAGATCGTCGCCCACGAAGGCGTCAAGGGCATCAAGCAAGAGCTCGCCCGCAAGTTCAGTACGTCCACCGCCTGCCGTTAGTCGATCGCCGGGCCGCCGCGAACCCATCGCTCACAGGTCGAGGTAGGGCTCCAGGCCGATGGTGAGGCCGGGGTGGTCGGCGACCTTCTTGCAGGCGAGGACGACGCCGGGCATGTAGCAATCGCGATCGAAGGTGTCGTGGCGGATGACGAGCGTCTGCCCCGACGTACCGAGGATCACTTCTTGGTGAGCGAACATGCCGCGCATCCGCACGCTGTGGACGCGGATGCCGGCCGCGCCGACGCCGCCGCGAGCACCGGCGACGACCTCGTGCTTCGTCGGGTCGGCGGCCCACTGATCGCTCGCCGCGGCCATGCGCTGAACGGTCGTCATCGCCGTGCCCGACGGTGCGTCGGCCTTGGTGTTGTGATGCAGCTCGATGACCTCGGCCGTCTCGAAGTAGGGCGCAGCAAGCTCGGCGAAGCGCATCATCAACACGGCGCCGATGGCGTAGTTCGATGCGACGATGCAGTTCGAGCGCGTGAAGCCGGTGCGGAAGTTGTCGAGGTCGTCGGCGGTGAAACCGGTCGTGCCGACGACGGCGTGGACGGCATGCAACGCGCACCATTGCACGTTCGTGCGCGCCGCGTCGGCGACGGTGAAGTCGACGGCGACTTGGACGCCCGCGTCGGCCATCGCTTGCGGTGTCGCTGCGACCTCGACGCCGAGGATGCTGCGCCCGGCGGCATACGGGTCGACGGCGGCGACGAGATCGAGCACCGGGTCGGCACCGACGGCGGCGCACACGGTCGATCCCATCTTTCCGCCGGCGCCGAACACACCGACACGGATCTTGTTGGTCTCAGGTGTGCTCATCGTCGTCGACGGTACCCGACCCACCGTGCACGTCGACAAGACTGCTGAGATGCGCTTCGCGGTCAGTGCCCCGAACGTCGGCGATCCCAACGCGCTCGTGCAGCTCGCCATCGACGCCGAGGCAGCCGGGTGGGATGCGTTCTTCTTGTGGGACCACCTCCACCTGGTGCGGGCGATGGCCCTCGACGTGGATGATCCATGGGTGGTGCTCGGTGCCATCGCCCACGCAACCGAACGCATCAAGCTCGGGGCGATGGTCACGCCGGTGGCGCGGCGGCGGCCATGGAAGCTGGCGAAGGAACTGGTGACCTTGGACCACCTGTCCGGCGGCCGGACGATCGTCGGCGTCGGGCTCGGGTTCCCAGCCGACGACGAGTTCGGCGCCTTCGGCGACACGACCGATGAC
>Ga0209069_10001490_pt1 | contig 11912 bp, 10 predicted proteins | sample Str013_2_FD_187202 | JGI IMG/M metagenome (GOLD analysis project Ga0209069, IMG submission 187202) | Freshwater sediment microbial communities in response to fracking from Pennsylvania, USA - Straight Creek_MetaG_SC_2013 (SPAdes) (version 2) | ecosystem: Environmental > Aquatic > Freshwater >...
CGCTCGATCACCCGGCCGCTGGGCCGGATGGCCACCGCGCTGCGGGCGGTGGCCCGCCGCGACCTGACCGCCCGGGCCGAGGTGGACAGCCGGGACGAGATCGGGGACATGGCCGTGGCGCTGGACGAGGCGCTGACCGCGATGCGCTCGGCGATCGGCACCATCGCGGAGACCTCGCGCAGCCTGGCCGGCGCCTCGTCCGAGCTGACCTCGGTGTCCAACCAGCTTGGCGGCAACGCGCAGGAGACCTCGTCGCAGGCGGGCCGGGTCTCGGTGGCGGCCGAGGAGGTGTCCGCGAACGTCGGTACCATGTCCGCGGCCACCGAGGAGATGACCGCGTCCATCAGCGAGATCTCCCGCAGCGCCTCCACCGCCGCGCAGGTGGCCACCAGCGCCGTCGGTACGGCCCAGGTGACCTCGGAGGCGGTGGAGCGGCTGGGGCAGGCCAGCTCGGAAATCGGCGACATCCTCAAGGTGATCAACTCGATCGCGGAGCAGACCAACCTGCTGGCGCTGAACGCCACCATCGAGGCGGCCCGGGCCGGCGAAGCGGGCAAGGGCTTCGCGGTGGTGGCCGGGGAGGTCAAGGACCTGGCCGGGGAGACCGCCCGGGCCACCGAGGACATCTCCCGCAAGACCGAGGCGATCCAGACCACCACGGCCGAGGTGGCCGCCGCGATCGGCCGGATCGCCGCGGTGGTGGCCCAGGTCAACGAGTTGCAGACGACCATCGCCGCGGCGGTGGAGGAGCAGTCCGCGACCGCCTCGGAGATCAGCCGCAACGTGGGGGAGATCGCCGCCGGTACCGGCCAGATCGCCCAGAACATCGCCGGCGTGGCGACCGCGGCGGGGAGTACCTCGGAGGGCGCCGGGGTGACCCAGCAGTCGGCCACCAGCCTGTCCGGGCTGGCCGCGAAGGTGGACGAGTTGGTGCGGAGCTTCACCTACTGAAACCGTCCGGCTGACAGGTCGGAGCAATACCTGCTAACCGCCATAATCCGAAATACCCGCCTATACAGTATGACGAACCGTGAAACCCGATCACGGCCCCGGCCTGGGCCGGCCGACCTGGCAGGGGAGTGGGCATGGATCCGAAGGCAGCAAACGCGGCCGGTAGCGGCCGGTGGGGCCGCGGCGATTCCACCGGGGCACCGGCCGATCCGCTGGCCGGTGGTGGGATCTGGCGGGACCTGCTCGAGGCCGCCCGGGTCAACATCTTCGTGGCGAACCCGAAGCTCGAACTGGTCTACGCCAACCGTAAGGCGCAGGAGACGCTGCAGAACCTGCGCGGCGACATCGGCCGGGTGTTCGGGGTACAGCTGGCCGACGTGCTCGGCGGCAGCATCCACCGCTTCCACCGCGACCCGGCCCGGGTGGAGAAGATCCTGCGGAGTACCACCTTCACCCCGCACGACGCCCAGTTCACCTTCGGCGCGACCACGCTGGACACCCACATCAACCGGATCACCGACGCCCGCGGCGAGGTGCTGGCGTACGTGGTGGCGTGGGAGGACATCTCCGAGCAGGAGCGTACGGCCGCGCACGCCCGTACGGTCAACGAGCGGCTGGGCCAGACCGTCACCGAGACCGACGAGGTCAACGCCGGGCTGCAGGCCGTCGCCACCGCGATGGAGGAGATGTCCGCCACGGTCAACGAGATCGCCCGGCACGGCGCCTCGGCGACCAGTACCGCGCAGGCCGCGGTGGTGACGGTGAACGCGGCCAACGACACGGTGGCCGCGCTCGGTACCGCCTCGACCGAGATCGGCGACATCGTGCAGACCATCACCAAGGTCGCCGAGCAGACCAACCTGCTGGCGCTGAACGCCACCATCGAGGCGGCCCGGGCCGGTACCGCCGGCAAGGGGTTCGCGGTGGTGGCCGGCGAGGTCAAGGACCTGTCCAAGCAGACCAAGTCGGCCACCACCCGGATCGAGCAGATGATCGACAACGTGCAGCGGCTCAGCCGGGACGCGGTCGCCGCGATCACCGAGATCGCCCGCGTGGTCGAGCAGGTCAAGGAGAACCAGACCTCGATCGCCTCGGCGGTGGAGGAGCAGTCGGTCACCGTGGCGGAGATCAGCCGCAGCCTGGCCACCACGGCGCAGGCGGTCCAGTCGGTCACGTTCGGGGTGAAGGAGTTCGTCAACGCCAAGCAGTGAACCGGCCACCGCTGGTACCGCGACCGGGGTACCGGCGGTGTACCTGTCTTGACACGGCGTAACACCCTCGCCAGGCTGACGGGAGCGCTCCCGACCCAGCCTGGAAGGCCCCGATGACGCTCCCGCGCACCCTGCCCGCCGCCGTTGACCGCCCGGGTGGGGTACTGCCGTTCCCGCCCGGATTCCTGTGGGGCGCGGCCACCGCCGCGTACCAGATCGAGGGCGCGGTGACCGCCGACGGCCGGGGACCGTCCATCTGGGACACGTTCAGCCACACCCCCGGGCGGGTACTCGGCGGGGACACCGGCGACGTGGCCTGCGACCACTACCACCGGTACCGCGAGGACGTCGCGCTGCTGGCGCGGCTGGGCCTGACCGGGTACCGGTTCTCGGTGTCCTGGGCCCGGGTGCAGCCCGCCGGGCGCGGCCCGGTCAACCCGGCCGGGCTGGACTTCTACCGCCGGCTGGTGGACGACCTGCTGGCGCACGGCATCACGCCGTGGGCCACGCTGTACCACTGGGACCTGCCGCAGCCGCTGCAGGACGCCGGCGGCTGGCCGGCCCGGGACACCGCCGAGCGCTTCGCCGGGTACGCCGAGGCCGTGTACGCGGCGCTGGGCGACCGGGTACCGCACTGGACCACCCTCAACGAGCCGTGGTGCTCGGCCTTCCTCGGGTACGGCTCGGGCGGGCACGCGCCGGGCCTGACCGACCCGGCCGCCAGCGTGCGCGCCGCGCACCACCTGCTGCTCGGGCACGGCCTGGCCACCCGGGCGCTGCGCGCGGCCGGGGCCACCAGCGTCGGGATCACGCTCAACCTGTACGCGGTCTCGCCGGCCAGCGACGCCCCCGCCGACGCCGACGCGGCCCGGCGCATCGACGCGCTGGCCAACCGGTTCTTTCTCGATCCCCTGCTGCGCGGGCGGTACCCCGCCGACGCGGTCGACGACCTGCGCCCGGTGACCGGCTTCGACCACGTCCACGATGGCGACCTGGCCACCATCGCCACCCCGCTGGACCTGCTCGGCGTCAACTACTACAGCCGGCACGTGGTCGCCGGGCCGGCCGGTCCGGCCGGGCCCCCGGCTGGCGCGGCCCGGCCGGCGTCGTGCTGGCCCGGCAGCGAGCACGTCCGGTTCACCAGCCGCGGCCTGCCGGTCACCGCGATGGGCTGGGAGATCGACCCGGCCGGGCTGGGCGAGACGCTGCTGCGGCTGCACCGCGAGTACCCGGCCGTCGCGCTGTACCTCACCGAGAACGGCGCCGCGTTCGACGACACCCCGGCACCGGACGGCGAGGAGGTACCGGACCCGGACCGGGTCGGGTACCTCGACGCGCACCTGCGCGCGTGCCACGGCGCCATCGCCGCCGGGGTACCGCTGCGCGGGTACTTCGCCTGGTCGCTGCTGGACAACTTCGAGTGGTCCTTCGGGTACGCCCGGCGGTTCGGGCTGGTGTACGTGGACTACCCGACCCAGCGCCGGATCCTCAAGAGCAGCGGGCTCTGGTACGCCGGGGTGGCCCGCCGCAACGGCCTGGCCGGGCCTGCCCGGTGACCGTCGCGGCGGGCCGGTCTCGCGGCTCCGGCCGGCCCACCCTGGACCAGGTCGCCACCCGGGCCGGTGTGGGCCGGGGTACCGTGTCCCGGGTCGTCAACGGCTCGACCGAGGTCAGCCCGGCCACCCGGGCCGCCGTCGAGGCCGCCATCGGCGAACTCGGGTACGTGCCCAACCGGGCCGCCCGGTCGCTGGTGACCCGCCGTACCGACAGTGTCGCCCTGATCGTCTGCGAGTCCCCGGACCGGCTGCTCACCGAGCCGTTCTTCGCCGGGCTGGTGCGCGGCGCCAGCGGCGCGCTGGCCGACACCGGGATCCAGTTGTGGCTCGACGTCACCCAGTCCGGCCCGCACCGCGAGCGGCTGGCCGGGTACGTCGGCGCGCACCAGGTCGACGGGGTGCTGCTGGTGTCCCAGCACGGGGACGATCCGCTGGCGGTACGGCTGGCCGAGGCCGGGGTACCCACGGTGACCGTGAGCCGCCCGGTACGGCCCGACGGCTCCCGCCCCGCCGCCACGTTCGTGGACGTGGACAACGTCAGCGGCGCCCGGGACGCGGTGGCGTACCTGGCCAGTACCGGCCGGCGGCGCATCGCCACCATCGCCGGCCCGCAGGACATGAGCGTCGGCGTGGACCGGCTGGACGGGTACCGGGCCGCGCTGCGCGCCGCCGGCCTGCCCCGGCGGGCCGACCTGGTCGCGGTCGGTGACTTCGGCGAGGACAGCGGCGCCGCCGCGATGGCCACCATCCTGCACGCGCACCGCGACGTGGACGCGGTGTTCGCCGCCTCGGACCTGATGGCCGCCGGGGCGCTGCGGGTGCTGCGCGAGCGCGGCCGGCGGGTACCGGAGGACGTGGCCGTGGTCGGCTTCGACGACTCGCCGCTGGCCACCCGTACCGACCCGGCGCTGACCACGGTGCACCAGCCGGTGGTGGCGCTGGGCCGGGAGATGGCCCTGCTGCTGCTGCGGCGCATCCGCGGCGAGGTACCCGCCGGTACCAGCGTGCTGCTGGACACCCACCTGGTCCGGCGCGACTCCGCGTAGTGGGCGGGAGTCAGCGCAGATCGTGGCATTCGCGGGTACGGCGGCGCTGTCCCGTGGTGAGCAGCGGTGCGCCGAACAGCGGCAGGGTCGGGTCGTTCCAGGGTGGCTCCGGCGCGGGGCCCGGCTCCGGTACGGTCGGCTGGCCCCCGCCCCGCGATACCTGGCGCCGCACCCACAGCCGCCGTTTGCGATGCTCACCCACGGCCTACCTCCCGTCCGTCCACAGTGGATGTCTACTGTGGATGTCTACTGTGGACGGGTGCGGCGGGGTGTAGCCGCCAAGCAGGGAGACGAGCGGCCGCCCCGTGGGCTGCCGCTGGCCTTCACCCCGCCGCACCCCGGGGGTACCGGCCCGGACCGCCGGGGCGGTGACCGGTACCTCCGTGGGTGAGACGGTACGCGTGGATCGGTACCGGTTCATGAGCGCGACCAATGTCCTTGCGGTCACGCCGTTGCGGTCACGCCGTACCGAGACCCATCCGGTCGGCCAGCCGGCGCAGGTCCCGGGCCACGGCACGCTGGCGGGCCCGGCCGACCAGCGCGGCGACCGCGTGCCGGGCGGCCGGCAGGACCCGCATGTACTGCGGTGCCACGGCCTCGGCCTGTGCCAGGGCCACCACGGCGTCGCGGTCGCGGCCCGGGATATGAGCCAGCGCCCGGCCGAGGTCCAGATGGTACGACGACTGCCGGCTCGCATCCGGCAGGTCCGGCAGGTGCACCATGCCGGCGAGATCCACCACGTGGCGGTACTCACCGGCTTCCAACGCGGCGGACATGGCCCACAGGGTCACGTTGGTCGGCCCGAACCCCATCGACAGCCCGCCCGGCCGGACCGGCTCGCCGAGCGTACGAGCCACCGACCGGGCCTCGGCGAGGTGGTCGGCGACCAGATCGGGCCGGCGCGACTGGGCCTGCGCCAGGGCCGCGTGCAGGTGCAGCGCCCCGTAGCCGCGCCGGGCAGCGGGATCGGACGCGCGTGCCTGCAACTCCTCGTACCCGCGCTGTGCCTCGGCCGACTTGACCTGGTACGCCTCGGCCGGCATGGTGAGCAGCCGCAGGTGCTGGCACGCGCTGAGCAGCCGGTCGTCCGCCGCCGTCCGGGCATCTACCAGCGCCAGGTCCACGGCACGCCAGGCCAGGTCGTGGTACCCGATCGAGCGGAGCACCGACGCGGCCGCATGCAGCGCCTCGGCGCGCAGGGCCGGCCCGAAGCCAGCCGCGTCGCGCAGCAGCCCAGGCAGGGTCGGCGCGGCGGCGGCGAAGTCGCACACCACGCGCTGAGCGTCGTTGGCCATCAACGCCGCGACGACCTCGTCCCGGCTGCGCCGGGGCCGGTCGGCCACGCCGGCGCCGAGTTCGGCCAGGGCCAGGCGGATCTGCGGCACGCTGCTGGCGGCGATGGCCTTGCCCGGGTCGGTCGGGTCGCCGGGCTGGCCGAGCAGGTCGGCCACGGACACCTGGAGCGCGCCGGCCACCCGGATCAGGGTGGAGCGCCGGTCGATGCTCAGCACGCCGGTCTCCACCTGGGAGACGAAGCCCTGGGAGACGCCGGCGAGTCCGGCCAGCGTGGCCTGGGTCATGCCGCCGCGACGGCGGCGCCAGTACCGGATGCGGGTACCGATGTGCTCGTTGGCCGGCTGCATCGCGGACCCCCAGTCGCGGACCCAGGCACGGGCGGATACGGCGTTGCGTGCCCTGCCACGGTACCGCGCCGGCGCACGGGTCGGGTCCCCGTCGACTCCGGTGTTGACGGTACCGACCCCGGTGCGCAACCGGCTCGAAACGCCGGCCCGCGACAATGGTGGCGACGCCGGAGCCGCACCGCCGCGACCGGCCCGGACCGCACGGAAGACCGAGGTGAGCCCCATGCTGCTGCGGCTTCGCATCCGCCTGCCGGACCGGCCCGGCTCGCTCGGCCAGGTTGCCCGTACCCTCGGCCTCACCGGCGCGGACATCGTGCAGGTGGTGGTGCTGGAGCGGGCCGCCGGCCGGGCGGTCGACGACATCACCGTGAGCCTGCCATCGGGGGTGGCCACCGACCGGATCGTCGCGGGGCTCGGCGCGGTACCGGGGGTGGCGCTGGAGGGCCTGTGGCCCACCGCCGGCGTGACCGGCCTGGGCGGCGCCGGTGCCGAGCTGATCGGTCAGGTCGCGGCGAACCCGGACGGCGGCCTGGCCACGCTGGTCGACGCGGTACCGGGGCTGCTGTGCGCGGACTGGGCCGCGGCGCTGGTACTGCCGGCGCAGTGGGCCGCCGGTGCGGGGTACCGGGCGGCGGTGGCGTACGCGAGCTGGCGCGTCCCGGCCACGCTGGAGGTCCCGCAGGTGACACCGGTACGGTCCCGGGCCTTCGACGGCCCGGGCGGGGTGCGCTACGCCGCGGCGCCGTTCGGCCGGGCCGGCCTGGTGCTGCTGGCCGCCCGGGGCGGCGACCCGGTACCGCCGGGGGTACCGGCGTTCCACGTGACCGAGGTGGACCGGCTGGCCCAGCTCGTCCGGGCCGCCGGTACCGTGCTGGGACAGCGGCTGGACGCGGTGAGCGCGCCGCCGCCCGGGCCGGCCGGCACACTGCCGGTACCCACCGGCAGCCTGCTGCCCGGGCCGGTCGGGAGCCGAGGATGACCCGGTGGCGGATCCGGGCCACGGTCGCGGACCGGCCCGGGTTCCTGGCCGTCCTGACGGCCAGTCTCGCCCTGCGCGCGGTCAACATCCTGTCCGTCCGGGTTCACCGGGATGCCACCGGCGCGGTGGACGACTTCCTGGTCGAGGCCCCGGACGCGCTGACCCGCGCGGACCTGCTCGCCGCGGTGGACAAGGGCCGCGGCCGCGACGCGTACGTACAGCGGGCCGACCCGGACGCCCTGGTCGAGCCGGAGGTGGCCGTGCTGGGCCTGGCCGGGCGGCTGGTCCGCGACCCCGAGGAGCTGGCCGCGGTACTGGCCCGGGCGCTGCGCGACGGCGAGCACTGCCAGGTGACCTGGGCGCCCGGGCCGGTACCGGACGGTACCGCCGCCGGCGACCTGGTGCTGCCCGACCCGGGTGGCGGGGTGCTGCGGGTACGCCGGGACGCCCCGCCGTTCACGCCGGCGGAGCGGGCGCAGGCCGGGGCGCTGGCGGAGCTGGCCGCCACGGTGGTCGCCGAACGGGCGGGTACCGCCGCGGTGGCCGCCGCCGCGGTCACGGCTGGAACCGGTACCCCATCCCCGGCTCGGTGATCAGGTACCGCGGCCGGGCCGGGTCGGGCTCCAGCTTGGCCCGCAACTGGGCCAGGTACACCCGCAGGTAGTTGGTCTCCGTCTCGTACTGCGGACCCCACACCTCCTGCAGCAGCTGGCGCTGCGAGACCAGCCGGCCGGTGTTGCGTACCAGCACCTCCAGCACGTGCCACTCGGTCGGGGTCAACCGCACCGGTACCCCGTCCCGGGACGCCACCCGGGCGGCCAGGTCGAGGGTGAACGCGTCGGTACGCACCACCGGCTCGCCGACCACCGGGCCGGGGACCGAGCGGCGCAGCGCCGCCCGTACCCGGGCCATCAGCTCGTCCATGCCGAACGGCTTGGTCACGTAGTCGTCCGCGCCGGCGTCCAGCGCCCGTACCTTGGCCTGCTCCAGGTGCCGGGCGGACAGCACGATCACCGGTACCGGCAGCCAGCCCCGGATCCCCTCGATGACCTCCACCCCGTCCATGTCGGGCAGGCCCAGGTCGAGGATCACCACGTCCGGCGGGTGGGTACCGGCGGCGCGCAGCGCGGCGGCGCCGTCCGCGGCGAGTACCACGTCGTACCCGCGCGCGCCCAGGTTGATCTGCAGCGCCCGCAGCAGCGGGCGGTCGTCGTCGACCACGAGCACCCGGCTCACGGTCCGGTCCGGTTCGCTTCGGGTACCGCGGGCAGGGCCACGGTCATGGTCAGCCCTCCGCCCGGCGTGTCGGTGGGGCTGATCGTGCCGCCCATCGCGGTGGTGAAGCCACGCGCGATGGCCAGCCCCAGCCCGAGCCCGCCGCCGGTACGGTCGCCGAGGCGCTGGAACGGCTCGAACACGACGGTACGGTCGGCGGCCGGGATGCCCGGCCCGTGGTCGACCACGCGCAGCCGTACCACCGCCCCGGTCACCTGCGCGTCCACGGTCACCGGCGTACCCGCGCCCAGCCGTACCGCGTTGCCGACCAGGTTCGCCACCACCCGTTCCAGCAGCCCCGGATCGGCCAGTACCCGGGGCAGGTCCTCGGCCACCCGTACCTCCACCGGCGCCCCGCGCGGGCTGTGCAGCAACGCCCGGGCCACCACCTCGTCCAGCGCCACCGGCCGGTTGTGCGCCGACAGCACCCCGGCCTGCAGCCGGCTGAGCGCCAGCAGGTTCTCCACCAGGTCGTCCAGCAGGTCGGTGGAGGTGACGATGGTGGCCAGCAGCTCGTCGGTGTCCGCGGCGGAGAACGCCACGTCGCCGGCGCGCAGGCTGGACGCGGCGGCCTTGATGCCGGCCAGCGGGGTACGCAGGTCGTGCCCGACGGCAGCCAGGATGGCCGTACGGAGCCGGTCGATCTCGGCCAGCCGCTGCGCCTGCGCGGCCTGCTCGGCCAGCCGCTGTGCCCGGGCCCGCTGCCGGGCGGCCAGGTGCAGCGCGATGCTGACCACGAGCGCCACCAGCACGTACACCACCAGGGCCAGGGCGTAGTCATGGTTCTGCACGCTGAGGGTGTGGTACGGCGGGACGAAGAACCAGTTGAGCACCAGCGTGGAGGCGACCGCGGCGGCGGTACCGAGCCAGACGCCACACAGCGCCGCGACGGTGACCACCGGTACCAGGTAGAGCAGCGCCGCGTTGGTCAGCGCCCCGGCCCCCCGGGGGATGGCGCTGATGGCCACCATGCCGGCCAGGCCGAGGCCGAGGCCGGCGGCGTACCGGGCCGGCGAGCGCGCGGTTCCGGCGGCGGCCGTCATCCTCCTGTTATAGCCGGCCCGCCCGGCGCGCCGGCCAGCGCGGGTACCCGCGGCCCCGGTGCCGGCCCCGGGTCGGGCGCCGGTACCGCCGGCTGCGCCGGTCCCGCCGCGCCGCGCCGGTCCCGCCCGGCCCCGGCCGGCGCGAGCTGCCACGGCACGCTGGTGACGACCACGTCCGGGGCGAACAGCAGGCGGGCCTTGAGCCGCAGCGCGCTCTGGTTGTGCAGCAGGTGCTCCCACCACCGGCCCACCACGTACTCGGGCAGGTACACCACGGTCAGCTCGCGGCTGCCGGTACCGCGCCGGTCGGCCAGGTACTCCAGCACCGGGCCGGTGATGTCGCGGAACCGGCAGGCCAGTACCGTCAGCGGTACCGGCACCCGGTACGCCGCCCACTGCGCCTGGAGCTGGCGTACCTCCGCGTCGCTGGCGGCCACGGTCAGCGCGGTGAGCGAGTCGGGCCGGGTGGCCCGGGCGTAGGCGAGCGCCCGCAGGGCCGGCTTGTGCAGCCGGGACACCAGCACCACCGCGTGTACCCGGGCCGGCAGCACCAGCGCGTCCGGCTCCGGCGCGAGGTCGCGGGCCACCCGGTCGTAGTGCCGGTGCACCCCGGTCATCAGCGCGTACAGCGCCGGGATGGCCAGTGTCACCAGCCACGCCCCGTGGCTGAACTTGGTCACCAGTACCACCACCAGGACCACCGCGGTGGCCGTGGCGCCGGCCAGGTTCACCGCGCGCGAGCGGTGCAGGTGCCGCCGTACCGGCCGGTCCCGTTCGGTGGCCAGCCGCCGGCCCCAGTGCCGCACCATGCCCGCCTGGGACAGCGTGAACGAGACGAACACCCCGATGATGTACAGCTGGATCAGCCGGGTGGTACTGGCCCCGAACGCGGCGATCAGGCCGGCCGCGAGCAGCCCCAGCAGCACGATCCCGTTGGAGAACACCAGCCGGTCGCCGCGGCGGGCGAACTGCCGCGGCAGGTACCCGTCCTGGCCCAGGATCGAGGCGAGGATCGGGAAGCCGTTGAACGCGGTGTTGGCGGCCAGCACCAGGATCGCCGCGGTGAACGCCTGGAGCAGGTAGAAGCCGGCCGAGGAGGAGCCGAACACGGCTTCGCCGAGCTGGGCGATGACGGTCTGCTGGGTACCGCCGGCGGGGAACCCGGCCAGGTGCGCGTTGTCCGCCGTCACGTGCACGTGCGCGACCACGGCCAGCGCGGTGATGCCGGCGAACATGGTGACCGCCAGGGCGCCCATGACCGCCAGCGTGGTGGCGGCGTTGCGGGACTTGGGTACCCGGAAGCCGGGTACCCCGTTGCTGACCGCCTCGACCCCGGTCAGCGCGGTACAGCCGGAGGCGAACGCGCGCAGCGCCAGCAGTACCAGCAGCGCCCCGCCGGTGTGGTGCAGCGCCGGGGTCACCGGGTACGCCGCCGAGGCCGCGGCCACCCCGGCACCGGTGACCAGCCGTACCGCGCCGGTACCCAGCAGGGCCAGCACGATCAGCACGAAACCGTAGGTGGGGACGGCGAAGGCGGTGCCGGACTCCTTGACCCCGCGCAGGTTCACCAGCGCCAGCAGGGTGATCAGGGCCACGTTCAGGGCGACCTGGTGCGGCGCCAGCCAGGGCAGCGCGGAGACGATGTTGTCCACCCCGGCGGCCACGCTGACGGCCACCGTGAGCACGTAGTCGACCAGCAGCGCGGCGGCGGCGACCAGCGCGGCCCGCGAACCCAGGTTGGCCCGCGACACCGCGTACGCGCCGCCGCCGTTGGGGTACGCGTGGCAGGTCTGCCGGTACGAGGCGACCACCAGTACCAGCAACAGGACCACCGCCAGCGCCACCCACCAGGACAGCCACAGCAACCCCAGCCCGCCCAGGGTCAGTACCAGCAGGATCTCCTGGGTGGCGTACGCCACGCTGGACAGCGGGTCGGAGCAGAACACCGGCAGCGCCAGGCGCTTGGGCAGCAGCGTGGCACCGAGCCGGGCGCTGTCCAGGGGGCGGCCGACCAGCATGCGCTTGGCGATGTCGAACACACCGTCCAGGCAACCGCGCCGGGGGCGTACCCGCCGGTACCCTGACGGGGTCCTGACGGGCCACCGGCGCATCTTGACGGATCCTTGACGTCCGGCCGCGGCCTGGTCTGGCCTGGGCCGGGTCACCGGGCGCGGCTTGTAGCCTGGCGGGGGTGTGGCGCGGCGGTAC
>Ga0209069_10001491_pt1 | contig 11910 bp, 11 predicted proteins | sample Str013_2_FD_187202 | JGI IMG/M metagenome (GOLD analysis project Ga0209069, IMG submission 187202) | Freshwater sediment microbial communities in response to fracking from Pennsylvania, USA - Straight Creek_MetaG_SC_2013 (SPAdes) (version 2) | ecosystem: Environmental > Aquatic > Freshwater >...
GGCCTTCGCTCGGATGCTCGACGTCCTTGAAGAAGCCGACGCTGGAAAGGTGCGGATCGACCATCAGCTCCTCCAGCGAATTGACCCGCGTCGCCGGCACATCCGCTTCCGCCATCAGCCGCAGCCATTCGGCGGTGGTTCGGGTCGGCATCACGTCGGTCAGGATCGCATAGAGCGTACCGACCTCGCGGCTGCGCATGCGCGTGTCGTTGACCCGCGGGTCGTCGAGCAGGTCGGGCCGCCCGGCCGCCGTGAAGAACGCGCGCCAATGCTTGTCGGAGTAGGGCAGCACCGTGATCCATCCGTCCTTGGTGCGATACGGGCGGCGATCCGGCGACAGCAGGCGCGGGTAGCCGATCTTGCCGTTGACCGGATCGAGCATGCCGCCGGTGAAGTGCTCGACCAGATTGAAGGCGACCATGGTCTCGAACATGGGCACCTCCAGCTCCTGCCCCTCGCCGGTCCGCGCGCGATGATAGAGCGCCGCCAGCACCGCCGCGAGCAGCGTCAACCCGCTGATCTTGTCGGCGATCGACGCCGGCGTGTAGATCGGCGGGCGGCCGGTCTGCCCCGCCGCAGGGGGGATCTGGCTCGCCAGGTCGGCAAGGCCCGAGGCGGACTGGATGATATCATCGTACGCCGGTCTGCCGGCATAGGGCCCCGACCTGCCGAAGCCATTGGCGGACGCGTAGATCAGATCGGACTTCGCCGCCCGCATGTGGGCGTAATCGATGCCGAGCCGCGCCGCCGCATCAGGCCGGATGTTGTGCACCAGCACATCGGCGGTCGCCGTCAGCCGCATCAGCGTGGCAAGCCCCGCCGGGGTTTTCAGGTCGAGCCCGATGCTGCGCTTGTTGCGGTTGGCGCCGAGAAAGGTGGTGCCCATGCCGGGCGAGCGCATCGGCTCGAAATGTCGGGCATTGTCGCCGCCAGGACCTTCCACCTTGATCACATCGGCGCCGAAATCGCCGAGCCATTGGCAGGCGTACGGCCCGAACAGCACGCTGGTCAGATCGAGCACGCGCACGCCCGCGAGCGGTCCGTCGTTGCATGTGCCGCGCGCCTCTGCTGCCGGCGCGGCCGCTGAACCTTGTGTCATGTCAGTTCCGGAGTTACCACTGTGTCGGGAATGGTTCGGGCCTGAATGCTGAGCACCCGTCGCTTTCGCATTCGAGGCTGCCGCAGGATGGGCGAGCGCGTCGTCATGCACAAGAGCGTCGTTGCCAGTGGCCATGTGCGGCGGCCCGCCGCCCGTGAGCCCGCATGAGCGAGACCAGCGGAGCCGATCACATGCTGCCCGTGCGGGGCGCGCTCGAAGGCGCACGCGGGGACGAGCCACGCATGCCCCCGCAAACCGCCGCCGGCCAGGTCGCGGCGCTCGCCCCCGGCGCGGTGTTCTTTGGCATGGTGCTCGCGCTCACCTTCACCATGAACATGATGGGCCGCGGCCTCGGCGAATGCTTCGCCGTATTCCTGCTGCCGGTGCAGAAGGCGTTCGCCGCCAGCCGCTCGGAGATCACCGGCGTCTATTCGGTCTATCAGCTGGTGCATGGTTTGTCGGCGCTGATGGTGGGGTTGTTCTTCGACCGTTTCGGTGCCAGGGCCACCTACGGGGTCGGCCTGCTCGTGATGTCGGCTGCGCTGCTCGCCGCCGGCAATGCTCCGACGCTGCTCGCCTATTATGTCTCCGCCGGTGCCGGCCTCGGCGTCGCCGTTGCCGCCATGGGCATGGTGCCGGCGTCCAGCCTGATCAGCCGCTGGTTCTCGCATCGGGTCGGCACGGCCATGGGCGTCGCCTATGCCGCGCTCGGCGCCGGCATGCTGCTGCTGCCCCCGCTCAGCCAGCGGCTGATCGAGCACTTCGGCTGGCGCAGTGCCTATCAGATCCTCGGCGCCGGGGTGTTGATGCTATGGCCGGTGGTCATGCTGCTGCCGCTCGGACGGGCGAGCGCGGGATCCCCCGACTGGCAGTTGCGGCGGCAACGGCTGGAGCGCGAGCGCCGGCCGTGGACCATCGCGAGTGCGATCCGCACCAGCAGCTTCTGGGGCCTGTTCGCGATCCAGTTCTCGACCTCGATCGCCGCCTACGCGGTGCTGCCGCAGGCGGTCGCCTACATGGTGGAAAGCGGCTTCAGCGCCCGCACCGCCGCCGATGCGTTCGGCTTCACCGGGGTGCTCTCCGTGTTCGGCATTCTGAGCGTCGGCTGGCTCTCCGACCGTGTCGGCCGGCGGCCGATGATGACGGCATCGCTGCTGTCGTCCTGCCTCGGCGTGCTGTTTTTGATCCTGGTCGCGCTCACCCCCTCGATATGGCTGGTGTGCGGCTATGTGCTGTTTTTCGGCTCGATGCAGGGGGCGCGCGGACCGGTCGTTTCGTCCCTGACGGCGATCCTGTTTCCGGGCGGCGGCTTTGGCGGCATTTATGGGACCATCACGCTGGCCATGGGAGTAGGTGCGGCGTTGGGCTCCTGGAGCTCCGGGCTGCTGCATGATCTGACCGGCCAGTACACCGCCTCGTTCCTGCTCGCGGTCGGCGGCTTTCTGCTGGCGCTGGCCTCGTTCTGGGCTGTGCCGGGCATGCGGCAGGAGCAGGTCCTGCGCGCCTCGCGGGCCGTGTGACGTGCGCGGCGGCGGCCATATGTTGCTTGTGTGGTCGGCCACGGTCCTGCTCGACATCGCGGCGGCCCATGCGCAATGCCCGCTGCTCGACGAGGCGCAGGGCCCGACCCGGGCCGTGGTCCGCGTCATCGACGCCGATACCGTCGCGCTCGACGATGGCAGCGAGGTGCGTTTGATCGGCGCCCTGCCGCCGCGCCCGGACGAGCCGTCGGCCGATGCGCAATGGGGGCCGCTCGAGGCCGCCGAGGACGCGCTGCAGCAACTGCTGGCAGGAAAAACCGTCGAGGTGCGCAGCCGGGGCCGCAAGCTCGACCGCTATGGGCATCTGCTCGCGCACCTGTTCGTGGTGGGTGAGCGGACGGCACCGCGCCAATGGGTGCAGGGCTTCATGGTTGGCGCCGGGCATGCGCGGGCCTACGGCTTTGGCGACAGCCGGGCGTGCCTCGGCGAGCTCTTGCAGCTGGAGGAGGCCGCCCGCTCCGGCGCGCTCGGGCTCTGGGCCCACGCCGCTTATCAGGTCCGCCGGGCAGACGAGCCGCGCGGGCTGCTGCGCTATCGCCACAGCTACCAGCTGGTCGAAGGGCGCGTTCTGCAGGTGGCGGAGACCAAGGCACGGGTCTTCCTCAACTTCGGCGCCGATCACCGCGACGACTTCACCGTAGCCATCCTGCGCAAGGACATGCGCAGCTTCGCGGCCGTGGGCATCGATCTGGCCGGGCTGGAAGGCAAGCCGGTTCGCGTGCGCGGGTGGGTCGAGAGCTGGAACGGCCCGATGATCAAGGTGACCCATCCCGAGCAGATCGAGCTGCTTGCCGAGACCGACTGATGGCATGCCTCGACCGCGTGTCCGGGGCGGCCTTTTCTCCCTCTCCCCGCTTGCGGGGAGAGGAAATCTGGTGGGCGATCTCCCGAGCGCGTCCGGTGGATCCGGCCGGCCCATGCCGGCGGACCGACAAAAAACGCCCGGCAAGCCGCTGGGCTCGCCGGGCGTTGTCACCTTGTCGTTACGTGCAGCCGCGCGAAAGGTCAGGCCGCCTTGAAGTCGCCGGCTTCCGGAGCCGCATCCTCCCCGACCGGCTTTCTCGCCTTGGCGCTGCGCGACAGCACCTCCACGATTTTCTGCACCGCGCTGCGCTCGTCGATCTTGTCGACGGCCGCAATCTCCCGGGCCATCCGGTCCAGCGCCGCCTCGTACAGCTGCCGCTCGGAATACGACTGCTCCGGCTGGTTCTCGGACCGGTACAGATCGCGCACGACCTCGGCGATCGCGACGAGATCGCCGGAGTTGATCTTCGCCTCGTATTCCTGCGCCCGGCGGCTCCACATGGTGCGCTTGATGCGGGCGCGGCCTTTCAACGTTTCCATCGCCCTTCTGACGGTCACGTCCTCGGCCAGCTTGCGCATGCCAACGCTCTGACATTTTCCGGTCGGAACGCGGAGCGTCATCTTGTCCTTCTCGAACTGGATGACAAAGAGCTCCAGTTTGATGCCGGCGATTTCCTGCTCCTCGATCGCGACGATCCTGCCGACGCCGTGGGCCGGATACACGATGAATTCGTTGGTCTTGAAACCGTTTCGCGCATTGGCGGGCTTCAGGGCCGGCTTCTTTGCAGCCTGCACCATGCCTTGTGCCACCACGGCCTTGGGCAGTGCCGGCCGCACCGGCATCGCGGCGGCCGCTGCCGGACGAGGGGCTGTGACGACGCTCGGTGCCGCCACAGCGTTGGGAGCAACTGCTGCAACCACAGCCGCAGGCGCGGCCGCTTCTACGACCATGGCAGGCTTCGCCGCCGCAGCAGCCCTGGCCGGCGCAGCCGGCGGCTTCACCGGCGCCGCCTTGGGTTTCTCAGAAACGCGCAGCACCGCGGGCTTGGCAGGCTTTTTTGCTGATGGCTGCAACTTTTTAGCGGCCGGTTTGGCCGCAGGCTTTGCCGCCTTTGAGGTCTTCGCAGTTGATTTCATTGCTGATTTCTTTTTGGCAGCCACATTTTTCGCAACATTCGCCGGTTGTGATACTGCCTTGGCTGCCTTTGGATGCTTCGGTACCGAGGCCTTGGACTTGGCTTTGGATGTCTTGGATCCCATTGCTTTGCTCGCAGCCATACGCTTGTTCCCACACACGAGGATCACGAAAGCCTCCCCGCGGCGTGCGCCGTGGTCGGCCGGTTTGATGGAGTTCACACTAGGTGCAAACCCGCTCGAAGTAGCTTCGCCCCCCGCGAAGGCCCAGCGGTCGCCTCGGACTTGGTCACGAGCCGGCACCCCGCGGGAATCCGCTCCCGCGCGCTGGCTCCTGAGCGTCAAATCTAGAAACACCGGTCTGCGATCAAACACCTGCCTTCCCACTCAGGGAAGTGGGAGAGGTTGCTGGTCAGATGGAAATCGAGGCTCGAAAGATCAAGCCATGTTCCACTTTTGTCGCATTTCTGTTTGAGTTTCGTACCGGTTTTCCGAGGCAGCTTGTTCTACTCCGATGCCTTTATAACACAATCTTCACCGAACTTAAAGCGGCATTACACATTTCGTTCCCAGCTGAGGCCGGACCTGCTAACCGAGTCGGTCGTCTCGGTACATCGGCCGCACTAGCGCCCGCCGGTTCGCCGCGTCGTCTGCGGTCAGCACAATCGATACCGATCCGATACCGATCAATCGCCGCTTCCGGGATTTTTTGAAAAGTACTTATCGTATTTGCCGGCTTCGTCCTTATGCTCGTCCGCCTCGGGGAGCGGCGGTTTCTTCGACGTGATGTTCGGCCATTGATCGGCGTAAATCCGATTGATCTGCAGCCATTTCTCCAGGCCAGGCTCGATATCCGCCTTGATGGCATCGACCGGGCATTCGGGTTCGCAGACTCCGCAATCGATGCATTCATCCGGGTGAATCACGAGCATATTCTCACCCTCATAGAAGCAGTCGACCGGACACACCTCCACGCAATCGGTATATTTGCACTTGATGCACTTGTCATTGACGATGTAGGTCATGTGCGCCCCTTTACGCCCTGGCCATCATGGCCACGGGCGGACCTGCCGACGGGGATCGGGACCCCTGGATCGGCACATCCTGTCGTGGAATCCACGTATCATTTCCCATATTATGTCCATCCCGCACGAGCTACCAAATTCTTGAGCCTGCCTGCACGGTGCCGGCAGAGCCCCTTGCCCGCGGATACTCCGGCTCGGCTGCGCGCGTGCCCAATCAAACGATTTTCTCTCCGGGTGCATACGTCCGCAGCGCCAGGGCGTGCACTTTGCTGGCCAGCAGCTCGCCGACGGCCGTATTCACCAGGCGATGCCGCTCAACCCTGGAAAGTCCTTGGAATCGGCCGGAAACGATCAACACCTCGTAATGGCTTTCGCCGGTGCCCGGTGAGGAGCCGTGCCCGGCATGCAGATGCGATTGATTGATCACGTCCAGCCGCTGTGGCGTGAACGCAACCATCAGGCGGTCGCGAATTTGCGCCTCGATGCTCATTTACAAAGCCCTCATGACCCTATGCAACACTCTCATGCCGCTCCATTTGCGTCGTAGCTGTCTATGGCATCACGGCAACGGTGGCCGGACACCGCGAGGAGAACCGCTTGTGCTTGTTCGCCCATCTGGCTCATAGTTAAACCAATGAAGCTCAATTCAAAATATTTCGACAGCATCCGCGTCAAGCCCGCCCGCGAGCGGACGGCCCCCGTGGCCGACGAGGTGCCCTGTTGCCAGGCGAAGGGCTGCCGCGAGCCGGGCTCGTTCCGTGCCCCCATGGGACGCGGCAAGGATGGGCTCTACTACGCCTTCTGCATGGAGCACGTCCGCCAGTACAACAGCACCTACAACTATTTCGCCGGCATGAGCGACGTTGACATCGAGAAGTTCCAGAAAGACGCCATCACCGGCCACCGCCCGACCTGGAAAACCGGTGCCAATGCGTGGCAGAGCGGCGAGGACGAGCGGGGCACCGAGCCCGCCGCGCGTAAGCCGAAGATGTCTCGCTTTGAGCGATACGCTAGCTCTTTTGCCGCCAAGGACCCTCACCACATTTTCAAAGAGGATGCCACTGGCCGCAAGCCCGAGGCGGAAGCCCGCGCCAGTCGCCCATTGCGGACGGTCGAGCGGAAAGCGCTGGAATCCATGCATTTGGATCTGGGCGCCTCCCGCTCGGACATCAAGTCGCGGTTCAAGGAGCTGGTCAAATTGCACCACCCCGATCTCAACGGCGGCGACAAGCGCTCAGAAGACAAGTTGCGCGAGATAATCCAAGCCTATAACTATCTGAAGCAGGCTGGGCTGGTTTAGCGCCCGCCCTCGGCCTTCGGATCACCTTGAGCGGTCGCCAGTGACGCCACGGCGCCCTGTCACTTGAACGATAAGAACCGGACCTGTTGACCCATGCGCATGGAAAGCCAGAACGGGGCGCACGGCCGCCCCGATATGAACGTATCGGTTCGCCAGCTGTTCGGCATCGACAGCGACCTGGAGGTACCGGCCTATTCCAAGCCGGACGAGCACGTGCCGGACGTCGACGCCGATTATCAGTTCAACCGCGAGGTGACGCTCGCCATCCTGGCCGGCTTCAAGCACAACCGGCGGGTGATGATCCAGGGCTATCACGGCACCGGCAAGTCGACTCACATCGAGCAGGTGGCGGCGCGCCTCAATTGGCCGTGCATCCGCATCAACCTCGACAGCCATGTCTCCCGCATCGACCTCGTCGGCAAGGATGCGATCGTGCTGAAGGAGGGCAAGCAGGTCACCGAGTTCAGGGAGGGCATGCTGCCCTATTGTCTGCAATCCAATACCGCGCTGTGTTTCGATGAGTATGACGCCGGCCGACCGGACGTGATGTTCGTGATCCAGCGGGTGCTGGAGGTTTCCGGAAAATTGACGCTGCTCGACCAATCCAAGGTGATCCGCCCGCATCCCTCGTTCCGCCTGTTCGCGACCACCAACACGATCGGTCTGGGGGATACCTCGGGTCTCTATCACGGCACGCAGCAGATCAACCAGGGCCAGATGGACCGCTGGTCGATCGTCGCCACGCTGAATTACCTGCCGCACGACGATGAGGTGAAGATCGTGCTGTCCAAGGCCAAGTCGTATGCCAAGGGCGAGAAGAAGAAGGTGATCAACAACATGGTGCGGGTGGCCGACCTCAGCCGCAACGCTTTCATCAACGGCGATCTGTCGACGGTGATGAGCCCGCGCACCGTGATCACCTGGGCGGAGAATGCCGAGATTTTCGGCGACGTGGGGTTTGCCTTCCGCCTCACCTTCCTCAACAAGTGCGACGAGCTGGAGCGGCCGCTGGTGGCCGAGTTCTACCAGCGCTGCTTCGGCGCCGAGCTGCCGGAAAGCGCGGCGAATGTGGCGCTGAGTTGAGGGGGGAAACCCGCCATCGGTTCGTCCGAGGGACCGCCGACATGCCTCGCAAGAGCGTCAAGACACTGACGATCGAACCCGTTCCGACCCGGTATGAGGACGACCTCTACACGTGGGTGCAGGAGCAGGTGGCGTTGCTGCGCTCGGGCCGGCTCGATCAGCTCGATGCCAATAACGTTGCCGAGGAGCTGTCGGACGTGGGCAACGAGCAGCGGGACAAGCTCGAATGTGCGATCGCCGTGCTGACCATGCACCTATTGAAGTGGGACCATCAGGCGAAGCACCGCTCGCGGAGCTGGGAGTTATCGATTCGCGAGCAGCGTCGCAGGATCGCCCGTGTTCTCAAGAAGTGCCCGGGCCTGCAGCCGCTGGTTCCCGAAGCAATCGAGGAGGGGTTCGCGGATGGTCGTGACCGCGCACTGGCCGAGACGGGGCTGCCGGATGCCGCGATGTCCGAGACCTGTCCCTTTTCTTTCGACGAGATGATGACCCGCCCGATCGTGTTCGAGCCGTCACCACCACGCCGACGCAAATCGAGCCCATAATGTCCGCCCTGACGACCCGCAAACTCACCATCGATGGGTTCCTGGCCTGGATGGCAGGTCGTTCGCAACGGCCAGAGAGGTGAGCATGGCAACCGTTGCAATCGGGAAAGACGATAAGTTGCCGACCGGGCTCAACGTCGAGCAATTCCTCGAATGGGCGAAGGGACGTCGTGGGCGTTTCGAGCTGCACGACGGCGCCGTCGTCGCCATGGCGCCCGAGCGCGTCGGCAATGTTGCGGTCAAGGGCAATGTCTATCGGGCCCTCGGCGATGCGATCGCGCGTGCGAAAGTCCAGTGCAGCGCTCTGCCCGATGGCGCGGCGGTCCATGTCAGCGAGAAGAAATGGTACGAGCCGGACGCGCTCGTCTATTGCGGTCCGCAAGCGCCGGCAGACAGCCTGCACATTGCGGATCCCGTCATTGTCGTCGAGGTTTCCTCGCCCTCGACCGCCCATGTGGACGAAGGCCAAAAGCTGATTGGCTATTTCTCCATTGCCAGCGTCCACCACTATCTGATCGTCGATCCTGAGGGACTTCCGGTCGTCCATCATCAGCTCCAGTCCGATGGCACCATCCTCACAAGGATCGTTGCATCCGGCACGATCCGGCTCGACCCGCCCGGCATCGAGGTCGACGTCGCCCGGTTCTTCTCATAGGATCGCGGGCCCATCACGAAAAAGGGACATCAGCCATGTCCGCCTTGCCGACCCGAAAATTTACCGTCGATGAGTTCCTGGCGTGGGCTGAGGGCCGCGAGGGGCGATACGAGCTTTACGCTGGTACCATCTACGAAATGTCGGCCGAACGGGCGGGTCATGCGAAGGTCAAGTATGCCGTTCAGTCCGAACTGAAACGTGCGCTCACGGCCGCCAACGCCCCCTGTCATATGCTGCCCGATGGTATGACAGTGCGGGTCGATAAGGACACGTCGCACGAGCCCGACGCCCTCGTCTATTGCGGCCCCGAGGTGTCGCCGAATGTTGTCGAGATTGCCAACCCCGTCATCGTCGTCGAGGTCTTGTCCCCCTCCACCCGCCACATCGATGCCTCCGCCAAGCTTGCCGGGTATTTCCACGTCCCCAGCATCCACCACTACCTCATCGTCGATCCGGAGCCGCGCCCCACACTCCATCATCAACGGCAAGCGGATGGCTCGATCCTGACACGCATTGTCAACGCAGGCACCATCCGGCTCGATCCGCCTGGCATCGAGATCGACGTTGCCCGGTTCTTCTCCTAGGATCGCGCCGAAACCCGACCCGAACCGAATCCCGCCAGCGGACCTCGCATGCCACCTCCCGCCTCGCCCAAACGCAAAGAATCCCCCGCCGAGCCGTTCAAGCGCGTGCTCGCTCTCGCCGTGCGCGCCATCGCCGCCGACGAGGAGGTGCAGGTGCACTTCGCGCCGGGCAAGCCCGAGCTCGACGGCAAGCATGTGCAGCTGCCCGAGCCGTCGCGGGTGCCGACGGTCAAGGAGATCGCGGTCGTCCGCGGCTGGGCCGACAGTTTTGCCCTCACCGCTGCCTGCCACAACATCAAGCTGCACAACCGCCTCGCCCCCGCCGCCGGTCCCGCGCGCGCGGTGTTCGAAGCCGTGGAGCAGGCGCGCGTGGAGGCCCTCGGCGCCAACCGCATGCCGGGAATGTCCGATAACCTCACCGCCAAGATCGAGGATCAGTACAGCCACGGCCGCTTTGCCGAGATCTCCGAGCGCGCCGATGCGCCGCTCGAGGATGCGCTGGCGCTGCTGGTCCGCGAGCGGCTGACCGGGCTTGCGCCGCCCGACAGCACCAGGGCGATGGTGGACCTGTGGCGGCCGTTCGTCGATGCGCGCGCCGGCGCCGCCTTGCGGAAGATGGAGAAACTGGCGGCGAACCAGGAAGCGTTCGGCCGCTCGCTGCGCGATCTGCTCAAGTCGCTCGATCTGTCGGAGGAGTTGTCGGAAGGCTCCGACCAGGACAACGAGACGGAGTCCGACGAGGAATCTGAGGGCGGGGACGAGGACAATACCCAGTCCCAGGAGAACCCCGACGCCGACGACAGCGAGGCCGACGACGCGCGCGCCGAGGGTCAGGAAGGCGAGGACAACGAGTCGTCCGACCAGGGCGAGACCGAGGAGCTCGATTTCGATGCCGAGGGCGAGGACGAGTCCGAGTCCGATCAGCCCTGGCGCCCCAATGTGTCGGTTCTCGATAACCCCGAGGCCTTCGGCTACAAGGTGTATTCCAAGGCCAATGACGAGGAGATTGCCGCCGAGGACCTGTCGACCCCCGACGAGCTGGAGCGGCTCAGGACCTTCCTCGACAAGGAGCTGAAAAACCTCAACTCGGTGGTCGCGCGCCTTGCCAACCGGCTGCAGCGCCGGCTGCTTGCCCAGCAGAACCGTGCCTGGGATTTCGACCTGGAGGAAGGCACGCTCGACGCGGCCCGCCTCTCACGGGTGGTGACCGATCCGTTGCAACCCCTGTCGTTCAAGCGTGAGCGGGACACCAGCTTTCGCGACACCGTGGTGACGCTGCTGCTCGACAATTCGGGGTCGATGCGCGGCCGGCCGATCATGGTCGCCGCGTGTTGCGCCGATATTCTCGCCCGCACGCTCGAGCGCTGCGGCGTCAAGGTCGAGATACTCGGCTTCACCACGCGCGCCTGGAAGGGCGGGCAGGCGCGCGAAGCCTGGCTTGCGCAGGGCAAGCCGACCACGCCCGGCCGTCTCAATGATCTGCGGCACATCATCTACAAGCAGGCCGATGCGCCGATGCGTCGCGCCAAGCGCTCGCTGGCGCTGATGATGCGCGAAGGGCTGCTGAAGGAGAACATCGACGGGGAAGCGCTCGCCTGGGCACACAAGCGGCTGCTCGGCCGGCCGGAGCAGCGGCGCATTCTGATGATGATCTCGGATGGCGCGCCGGTCGACGATTCCACCCTGTCGGTGAACTCGGGCAACTACCTGGAGCTGCACCTGCGCCAGGTCATTCATGAGATCGAGACCCGCTCGGCGGTGCAGCTGATCGCGATCGGCATCGGTCATGACGTGACGCGCTACTATCGGCGCGCGGTGACCATTACCGATCCTTCCGAGCTGGCCGGCGCCATTACCGACAAGCTGGTCGAGCTGTTCGAGGAGCAGGGCGAAAAGGCCCCCGAACCGCTGCGGCAGGTGCGACGGCGGGCGGCCGGCTGAGGCGAGGTCAGCCCCGCGTCCGCTTTCGCCCGGATCACTGTCGAGATAGCGCCAGGAGGTCGTCGAGTATCGGACTGGTTACCGGTCGCTCGCAGATGGGGTTGCCCCCGGCCACTAGTGTTGTGACTCATTCATAAAGTACCCAAGGTTGTCATGGTCGGCCTTGTGCCGACCATCCAGCCATCGGCTGGCTTTGGAG
>Ga0209069_10001492_pt1 | contig 11905 bp, 8 predicted proteins | sample Str013_2_FD_187202 | JGI IMG/M metagenome (GOLD analysis project Ga0209069, IMG submission 187202) | Freshwater sediment microbial communities in response to fracking from Pennsylvania, USA - Straight Creek_MetaG_SC_2013 (SPAdes) (version 2) | ecosystem: Environmental > Aquatic > Freshwater >...
TCATCTCGGTGCGCGGCGCGCGCGAGCACAACCTCAAGAACGTCGATCTCACGATCCCGCGCGATCAGCTGATCGTGTTCACGGGGCTGTCGGGCTCGGGCAAGTCCTCGCTGGCGTTCGATACCATCTACGCCGAGGGCCAGCGGCGCTACGTGGAGAGCCTGTCGGCCTACGCCCGCCAGTTCCTCGAGATGATGCAGAAGCCGGACGTCGATCATATCGACGGGCTGTCGCCGGCGATCTCGATCGAGCAGAAAACCACCTCGAAGAACCCGCGCTCGACGGTCGGCACGGTGACCGAGATCTATGACTACATGCGTCTCCTGTTCGCGCGCGTGGGCGTGCCGTATTCGCCCGCCACCGGGCTTCCCATCGAGGCGCAGACCATCACGCAGATGGTCGACCGCATCCTGGACCTGCCGGAGGGCACGCGGCTCTACCTGCTCGCCCCGTTCGTGCGCGGCCGCAAGGGCGAGTACAGGAAGGAGCTGGCGGACCTCCAGCGTCGCGGCTTCCAGCGCGTCAAGATCAACGGCGTGTTTCACGAGATTGCGGACGCCCCGAAGCTCGACAAGAAATTCAAGCACGACATCGACGTGGTGGTCGACCGGCTGGTGGTGAAGAAGGACCTCGGCAGCCGGCTCGCCGAATCGCTCGAAACCGCGCTCGAGATCGCCGACGGGATCGCCATCGCCGAGTTCGCCGACAAGCCGCTGGCGGGCCGCAAGGGTGTCAGACCCTCCGGGTCTGACACCAGGCACAGCGCTGGAAGTGAAGGGCAGGAATCGGCACCATCGGAAAATGGTGTCAGACCCGGAGGGTCTGACACCGGGAGCACCACCGGTGTCCTGAAAAATAAGAACGAAACCCACGAGCGGTTGATCCTGTCGTCGCGGTTCGCCTGCCCGGTGTCCGGCTTCACCATCGAGGAGATCGAGCCGCGGCTGTTCTCGTTCAACAACCCGTACGGCGCCTGCCCCAAGTGCGACGGGCTCGGCACCGAGCTGAAGTTCGAAGCCGATCGGGTGGTGCCGGATGCCTCGCTGAGCTTGCGCGATGGGGCGATCCTGCCGTGGGCGAAGACCGGCGCCACCTCGCCCTACTACGAGCAGACGCTGGAAGCCTTGTGCAAGCACTTCCACGCGCAGATGGCGACGCCGTGGGAGGATCTGCCGGCGAAGCTGCAAGACGCGATCCTTTACGGCACCGGCGACACACCAATTACATTCGTCTATGAGGACGGCGCGCGCCGCTACAAGACCGAGAAGCCGTTCGAGGGCGTGATCGGCAACATCGAGCGGCGCTGGAAGGAGACCGACAGCGCCTGGGTGCGCGAGGAGCTGTCCCGCTATCAGGGCGATCACCCGTGCGAGGCGTGTCACGGCGACCGATTGAAGCCGCAGGCGCTCGCCGTCAAGATCGATCAGCGCACCATCGCCGATGTCACGCGGCTGTCGATCCAGGCGGCCGACGCATGGTTCCGCGCGCTGCCCGAAAAGCTCACCGCCAAGCAGAACGAGATCGCCGGCCGCATCCTCAAGGAGATCCGCGAGCGGCTGCGCTTTCTCAATGACGTCGGCCTCGATTACCTCACCTTGTCGCGCAACTCGGGCACCCTGTCGGGCGGGGAGAGCCAGCGGATCCGCCTGGCCAGTCAGATCGGCTCGGGGCTCACCGGCGTGCTCTACGTGCTCGACGAGCCGTCCATCGGCCTGCACCAGCGCGACAACGAGCGGCTGCTGGAAACCTTGCGCCGGCTGCGCGACCTCGGCAACACCGTGATCGTGGTCGAGCACGACGAGGACGCGATTTTGACCGCCGATCATGTCGTCGACATCGGTCCCGGTGCCGGCATCCACGGCGGCGAGATCATCGCGCAGGGCAGCCCCGACGACATCATGGCGAGCCCGAGGAGCCTCACCGGCAAATACCTGTCCGGCGCCCTCGAAATTCCGGTGCCCAAGGTCCGCCGTCCACCGGTCGACAGCAAAATGCTCGAGCTCTCCGGCGCGCGCGGCAACAACCTCAAGGATATCACCGCCGGGATCCCGCTGGGATTACTCACCTGCGTTACCGGCGTCTCCGGCGGCGGCAAGTCGACGTTCCTGATCGACACGCTCTACCGCGCCGTCGCCCGCAAGCTGAACAATGCGCGCGAGCATGCCGCGCCGTTCGACAAGCTGGAGGGCCTCGAGCACCTCGACAAGGTGATCGACATCGACCAGTCACCCATTGGAAGAACGCCGCGCTCCAACCCGGCCACCTACACCGGCGCCTTCACGCCGATCCGCGACTGGTTCACCGGCCTGCCCGAATCCAAGGTGCGCGGCTACCAGCCGGGCCGCTTCTCCTTCAACGTCAAGGGCGGGCGCTGCGAGGCCTGCCAGGGCGACGGCGTCCTCAAGATCGAGATGCACTTTTTGCCGGACGTGTACGTCACCTGCGATCAGTGCAAGGGCAAGCGCTACAACCGCGAGACGCTCGAGGTCAAATTCAAGGACAAGAGCATCGCCGACATCCTCGATATGACGGTGGAGGAGGGGGCGGCGTTCTTCAAGGCGGTGCCCTCGATCCGCGACAAGCTGGTCACGCTCGCCCGCGTCGGCCTCGGCTACGTGAAGATCGGCCAGCAGGCGACCACGCTGTCGGGCGGGGAGGCGCAGCGCATCAAACTCGCCAAGGAATTGAGCCGCCGCGCCACCGGCCGCACGCTCTATATCCTCGACGAGCCGACCACCGGCCTGCACTTCCACGACGTCGCCAAGCTGCTCGAGGTGCTGCACGAGCTGGTCGAGAACGGCAACACCGTGGTGGTGATCGAGCACAACCTGGAAGTGATCAAGACCGCCGACTGGCTCATTGATTTGGGCCCCGAGGGCGGCGACGGCGGCGGCCGCGTGGTCGCCGAAGGCACCCCCGAGCAGGTGGCGAAGGTGAAGGAGAGCTACACGGGAAGGTTCTTGAAGGAGCTGCTGGCCCGCCGCTCCGATCGTCCGAGCGCCCTTGCGCGAGGCCGTGAATCGGCGGCGGCAAGCAAAGGAGCGCCGAGCACAGGTGTCAGACCCTCAGGGTCTGACACCCGCGCAACGGTGCGGACCGTCGGCGGCGGCGGCAAGAAGCTGGCGGCGGAGTAGGGGGTGATGAGCGTCACCTTCGATAGAATTCGAGAGCTGGTGCAAAGGGAGGTATGGCGCGCCTCAGATCATGCGCTGCAAAGAATGGCGGAAAGTGATATCATTCCGTCAGATTTGGCAGATGCGATCGCTACCGGCGAGGTCATGGAGGATTATCCGACATATCATGCGGGCCCCTGCGTTCTGATCCTTCTGAGCGACCGCAATGGCCCGGTGCATGTCCTCTGGGGCCTTGCCTCGGGTACCGACGAGCCTGCCGTGATCGTAACAGCTTATCGTCCGGACCCGGCACGATGGCATGACGACAATCGGACTCGAAGAACATGACTGAGAAAAAGACGATCAAGCTGATCAAAGAGGGCCAATACATTGCCGAGGTCGAAGTGACCTTGATCGAAGAGGATCACGAGTGGTCGCCCTTCCTCTCCGCCGCGGACGTCCGCAAACTCGACACGGTGCGGCTCTCGCTCCGTCGCGGCGACCTCAAGGCGGCGAGCCAACTGGCGCGGGTCTACGAGTTGAAACCGGTCGCGGCGGAGTAGCCAGTAGGGCGGCAGGGGCCGCGCGCATTCGCGACGATCTTCTCGAGGTGTTCTGATGGCCAAACCGACGACCGGCTCGGCCATGAGTCCCAAATCGCGGGCTTGGATCAGGCGGGCTTCGCCGCCGACCGCTTCAGGCAACTCGGAATTGAGCGGTGCCTCGAAATCATCAGCGAGGCGTCGCGGCACATCCCAGACGATGCAAAGGCACGCCATCCCGAAATACCTTGGCGAAGAGTCGCAGATATCGGCAATCGCATCCGGCATTCCTACCACGCCATCGACAGCGGCATCGTGTGGGACATTCTGACGGTCGACCTTCAAACTCTGAAGGAGGTGGTGTTGGCGATGCAGGCTTCGGGCAACCTATAGTGCTGGTGGAGCACCCCATAGCCAGTAGGGTGGAATAGGCGAAGCCGTATTCCGCCGCCACAACCTCAACCTGGCCAAGACGCTGGGACCCGCTTCGCTAACCCACCCTACATCTCGACATCCCATCGATGCAGCCACCGCATTCCGCCAGTCCCGACAATCTGCTAAGCTCCCCTCTCCAGCCCAGGAGCGCCATCGTGACCAGCGCCTCAACACAGTCCGGCCGCATCACCGTCGATCCCGACATCTGCAACGGCAAGCCGACCATTCGCGGCCTGCGCATTACGGTTGAGACGGTGCTGGACTACCTCGGCGCCGGCGAGACCGCCGAAGAGATCTTGCGACAGCATCCGATGCTCGAGCCGGCGGACATTGCCGCCTGCCTCGCGTTTGCCAGTCGCTTGATGGGCCACCGCTACAGCATCGTTGAAACGGCGTAATGGCGCGCTATCTGATCGACGCCAACCTGCCGCGCTGGTTCTCGCTCTGGTCCGGCAGCGACTATGCGTTCGTTCACGATCTCGGAGCGGGCTGGACCGACTCGCAAATCTGGCATCATGCTTCGATCAGCGGTCTCACGATCGTTTCCAAGGATGCGGACTTCTCGGCGAGGGTGATGGTCACCGCGTCGGGTCCGCACGTCATTCATATCCGTGTCGGCAATCTGGTGATGCGGGATTTCCATGCCTTGCTTTCCGGCATCTGGGACGATGTCTGCCGGCTCAGCGCCACGAGCCGGCTGGTAGCGGTCTTCAAGGACCGCATTGAAATCATCGGTTAGTTCATCAGCGGTCGCCACACCACCGCCCGCAGTTTCAGCTCCACGTCCGGATGTCGACGAAATGGCCGGCGATGGCGGCGGCGGCGGCCATGGCCGGTGAGACGAGGTGGGTGCGGCCCCTGAAGCCCTGCCGCCCCTCGAAGTTGCGGTTGGAGGTGGAGGCGCAGCGCTCGCCCGGCTTCAGCTGGTCCGGGTTCATGCCCAGGCACATGGAGCAGCCGGGCTCGCGCCAGTCGAAGCCCGCCGCCTTGAAGATGGCATCGAGCCCCTCCTGCTCGGCCTGCTCCTTGACGAGGCCCGATCCCGGCACGACCATCGCATAGACGGTGCCGGCGACCTTGCGGCCCTCGATGATCTTGGCGGCCGCCCGCAGGTCCTCGATGCGGCCGTTGGTGCAACTGCCGAGAAATACGCGGTCGAGCTTGATGTCGGTGATTTTGGTTCCCGGAGCCAGACCCATGTAGGTGAGCGAGCGCTCCATCGCCGCGCGCTTGTGCGCGTCCGTCAGCTTCGCCGGATCGGGCACCTTGCCGGCGATCGAGGCGACGTCCTCGGGCGAGGTGCCCCAGGTCACGGTCGGTGGCAGCTTGGCCGCGTCGAGCTTGAGTATGCTGTCGAACTGCGCGCCCTCCTCGGAGCGGAGCGTGTCCCAGTACTGCATCGCCTCGTCCCAGGCCGCGCCCTTGGGCGATCGCGGCCGGTCCTTCAGATAGGCGAACGTCTTCTCGTCGGCCGCCACCATGCCGGCGCGCGCGCCGCCCTCGATGGTCATGTTGCAGACCGTCATGCGGCCTTCCATCGACAAGGCACGGATCGCCTCGCCGGCGTATTCGATGACGTGGCCGGTGCCGCCGGCCGTGCCGATCTCGCCGATGATCGAGAGAATGATGTCCTTGGCGGTGACGCCGTCCGGCAGCTTGCCGTCGACGCTGATCTTCATGTTCTTCGCCTTCATCTGGATCAGCGTCTGGGTGGCGAGCACATGCTCCACCTCACTGGTGCCGATGCCATGCGCGAGCGCGCCGAACGCCCCATGGGTGGAGGTGTGGCTGTCGCCGCAGACGATGGTGGTGCCGGGCAGCGTGAAACCCTGCTCCGGGCCGATCACGTGGACGATGCCCTGCCGCCGGTCGAGCTCGTTGAAATACTCGATGCCGAACTCCTTGGCGTTCATCGCCAGCGTCTCGACCTGGATGCGGCTCTCCTCGTCCTTGATGCCGAGGCGCCGGTCCGAGGTCGGCACGTTGTGATCGACCACCGCCAGCGTTTTTTCCGGGGCCCGCACGCGCCGCTTGGTCAGGCGAAGCCCTTCGAACGCCTGCGGGCTGGTCACCTCGTGCACCAGATGCCGGTCGATGTAGAGCAGGCAGGTGCCGTCGGGCTGCTGATCGACGACGTGATCGTCCCAGATCTTGTCGTACAGCGTCTTCGGCGGGGCCTTTGTCTTGGTGTTGGTATTCGCCGCTGCGGGCTTCTTGGCCATGGGTCGGATCTCCTGCGCACACTCCCGATTACTGTTTCTGATAGCGCCAATCGGCACATCTGGAAATAGCGTTGCGCGCAGGGCCGAGGCATGCCCACGTCGGGCACCCGCGTGACGGCTGGCCGGACAAAGAAAAAACCGGGCTGCACAACACTCTATCAAAGTGCGTGCGCCCGGCTTGAGGTACTTTGACCGAATTCCTCAGAATCCGGCGGAAGGCGTCAAAGGGAGGGAACTGCCTTCACTGCTGTCCGTCACAGCACAAATACTATGCTATGCTGCCAAATGACTTACAATGCGAAAGACTTCATGCCAGCTATGCAAAAACTGCAATGGTTTTTTCGAGGCCGCCCGGCCCCGGGGGTCAGAACGTCCACTGCCGCGCCTTGGCAACCAGGAAGTCGCGGAACACTTGCACGCGCTTGGAATTGCGCAACTCCTCTGTGTACACGAAATAAGCCTGCATCTGCGGCAGGTCCGCCTCCGCCTCCGGCAGCACCTTGACGAGATCGGGATCATCGCCGGCGAGGTAGTCGGGGATCACGCCGAGCCCGATGCCGGCCGCGATCGCGCGTCGCAGCGCCACCATGCCGTTGACGCGCAGCACCGGCTGGCGCGGCTCCGACCCGTTCATGCCCACCGAGGTCAGCCAATTGAGCGCCTTCAGCGGCACCGGCGGATTGGACCCGTACGCTACCAGCCGATGCCGGTCGAGGTCGGCCAGGCTTTTGGGAATGCCGAAGCGTTTGATGTAGGCCGACGACGCGTAAGCGTGAAAATGCACGGGAAATAGCGGCCGGCGAATGAGGTCGCTCTGCTGCGGCTCCCACAGCCAGATGCCGACGTCCGCCTCCCGCATCGACAGGTCGATCGCCTCGTCGTTGAGGATCAGCTCCAGGCGGATGTCGGGGTACAGATCGACGAACTCCTTCAGCCGGGGCGTCAGCCACACCGAGCCGACGCCGACCGTGGCGTTAACCCTGAGGTCACCCGACGGCTTGGTGGTGGTGTCGGCCAGCAGCGTCTCGGTCAGCTGCAATTTGCTCACCACCTCGTGCGCGGTGCGATAGAGCAGCTCACCCTGCTCGGTCAGCACCAGGCCGCGCGCGTGCCGGTGGAACAGCGGCACCGACAGCTCCCGCTCCAGCGCCGACACCTGCCGGCTCACCGCCGACTGGCTCATGTTGAGCTGCTCGCCGGCGTGCGTGAAGCTGCCGGCCTCGGCGGCGGCGTGGAAAATCCTGACCTTGTCCCAATCCATGTTGGTCATTCCGCCGCCTGGCTCGCGACGGCGTGATGGGCGAGATAGCGGTCCGCCTCCAGCGCCGCCATGCAGCCCATGCCGGCCGCCGTCACGGCCTGCCGGAACACCTCGTCCTTCACGTCGCCGGCCGCGAACACCCCGGCGATCTCGGTCGCGGTCGAATCGGGCTGGGTAATGAGGTAGCCGCCCGGCGTGGTCTTCAGCTGCCCGGTGAACAATTCGGTCGCCGGCGCATGGCCGATGGCAATGAACACGCCGTCCACCTTGCGTTGCTGCAGCTTACCGGTCTTCACGTTCCTGAGGGTGACGCCGGTCACGCTCCTGGGCTTGTCGGAGCCGGTGATCTCCTCGATGGCGGTGTCCCACACCACCTGGACCTTGGGATTCCTGAACAGCCGCTCCTGCATGATTTTCTCGGCCCGGAAGCTGTCGCGGCGGTGCACGAGCGTGACCTTGGTGGCAAAATTGGTGAGGAAGATCGCCTCCTCGACCGCGGTATTGCCGCCGCCGACCACGAGCACCTCCTTGCCCTTGTAGAAAAAGCCGTCGCAGGTGGCGCAGGCCGACACGCCGTGGCCCTTGAAGGCATCCTCGGAGGGCAGACCGAGCCAGCGCGCCTGCGCGCCGGTGCAGATGATCAGCGCATCGCAGGTGTAGCTGTCGCCCGACTCGCCCTCGAGGCGGAACGGCCGCTGCTTCAGATTGACCTTGGCGATCTGGTCCATCACGAACTCCGTGCCGACGTGCTCGGCCTGCGCCTTCATCTGGGCCATCAGCCAGGGGCCTTGGATCACGTCGGCAAAGCCCGGATAATTCTCGACGTCGGTGGTGATGGTCATCTGCCCGCCGGGCTGATTGCCCTCGATCAGCAAGGGCTTGCGCATGGCGCGGGCCGCGTAGATCGCGGCGGTATAGCCGGCGGGGCCCGATCCCAGTATCAGGAGCGGGGCATGTCTCGATTGCGCCATGATGGGGTCCCGGGTGGCGGATGGTTTTTGCTGCAGTTGCGAACAGTTGGGCTGCAATGTATGCGAAAGGTGCATAGCTGGTCAACCACGCATGCAAATTAACGAGGGCACATCCCGTGCCCGTTGCGCACTGGGCGTTTCCATTCAATTGCTGTGATACCCCGGAGCGCCAGCATCCGGGGTATCCAGGTTGGCCGTTCAGGCATCCAGGATGGCCCGGACACGAAGCCGGGCCCACGATGCGGAGGGGTGACGAACTGAATGGCCTCCCGCCTGACCGGAGCCGAGTTGATGCTGCGCCTGAGCGAAGTGAAGCTGCCGCTCGATCACGACGAGGCGGCGATCCGGGCGGCGATCCTGCAGCGGCTCGGCATCGCCGCGCAGGCGCTGATCGGCTACCGCGTGTTTCGCCGCGGCTCCGACGCCCGCAAGCGCTCGGCCATCTCGCTGATCTACACGCTCGATATCGAGGTCAGGGACGAGGCGTGGGTGCTGGCGCGCCTCGCCGCGGACCGCAACATCACAAAAACTCCCGACACCAGCTACCGCTTCGTGACGCGCGCCCCGGCCGGTATCGAGCCGCGCCCGGTGGTGATCGGCGCCGGTCCGTGCGGGCTGTTCGCCGCGCTCGTGCTCGCGCAGATGGGATTGCGGCCGATCATTCTGGAACGCGGCCGGCACGTGCGCCAGCGCACCAAGGACACCTGGGCACTGTGGCGCCGCTCGGTGCTCGATCCCGACTCCAACGTGCAGTTCGGCGAAGGCGGCGCCGGCACCTTCTCCGACGGCAAGCTCTACAGCGGCATCAAGGATGCGAAATACCAGGGCCGCAAGGTGCTGACCGAGTTCGTCCAGGCGGGCGCGCCCGAGGAGATCCTGTTTGCCGCCAAGCCGCACATCGGCACGTTCCGCCTGGTGACCATTGTGGAAAGCCTGAGGGCGAGCATCGAGGCGCTCGGCGGCGAGTACCGCTTTGCATCGCAGGTGACGGACTTCCACATCGAGGTGCCCTGCGACGGCACCCGGCAGTTGCGCGGCGTGATCCTCGCGAGCGGGGAACAGATCCGCACCGACCATGTCGTGCTGGCGATCGGCCACAGCGCCCGCGATACATTCGCGGTGTTGCACCAGCGCGGCGTGCATATCGAGCCCAAGCCGTTCTCGATCGGCATCCGCATCGAGCACCCCCAATCGCTGATCGACCGCTGCCGGTTCGGCGCGCACGCCGGCAACAAGATCCTCGGCGCCGCCGATTACAAGCTCGTCCACCACGCCGGCAGCGGCCGCTCGGTGTACAGCTTCTGCATGTGCCCGGGCGGGACGGTGGTGGCGGCGGCCTCCGAGGCGGGCGGCGTCGTCACCAACGGCATGAGCCAGTACTCCCGCAACGAGCGCAACGCCAACGCCGGCATCGTGGTGGGCATCACCCCCGCCGATTATCCCGATGGTCCGCTCGCCGGCATCGCCTATCAGCGCCAGTGGGAGCGGCGCGCGTTCGAAGCCGGCGGCGGCACCTATGCGGCGCCGGCGCAGCTCGTCGGCGACTTCCTGGCCGGCCGCGGCTCGACCGCGCTCGGAACGGTGGTGCCGTCCTACAAGCCGGGCGTGACCATGACCGACCTTGCCGCCTGCCTGCCCGATTTCGCGGTGGCCGCGATCCGTGCGGCGCTGCCCGCGTTCGAGCGGCAGATCAAGGGCTTTGCCATGCACGACGCCGTGATGACCGGGGTTGAGACGCGCACCTCCTCGCCGATCCGCATCCGCCGCGGCGAGGACCTGCAGAGCCTCAACACGCGCGGGCTCTATCCGGCTGGCGAAGGGGCGGGCTATGCCGGCGGGATTTTGTCCGCGGGCGTCGACGGCATCCGCGTGGCCGAGGCGGTGGGGTTGAGCATGGTGGAAGGCCCCGGCCGCCGGGCGGGCGGCGGGGGCCTCTCGGCGCGCGATTGAGGGCCGCTTGCTTGCGAATTCTCCATGCCGGTCGTCGACGGCGTCACGCTGCCTGCGCGGCGCCGCCCGGCGCCACCTCCTCCAGGCGGCGGTTGCGGGGCTCGACGCCCCAAACGGTGACAGCCAGGATCTGCAGCAGCAGGAGCGCCAGCATCATGCCGAGCACGCCCGGCACCTTGTAGTTCTGGAACAGCCACAGCACCGCGAACGGCGAGACCACGGTGGCCGCGCGTCCGAGCGTATTGCAAATGCCATTGGCGCGGAGCCGCACCTCGGTCGGGAACAGCTCGGGCGTATAGACCCCGAACAGGATCGCCACCTGAACGTAGATCGCGACGATCAGCAGGAAGCCGACGCTGAGAATAATGCTCGGGTCGGTCGCCGGCGTGAAGGTGGCATAGACGGCGCCGAGCCCGATGGTCATGACTGACGCGCCGATGATGCTGGCGCGACGGCCGATGGCATCGGCACCGAACGCGCCGATCGCGCAGCCGAGCGGGGAGCCGAGCACCAGCACCAGCGTGTAGGCGAACGAGCGCGTGATGGTGAGGCCCTGCTGCACGAAGAACTGCGGCAGCCAGATGACGAAGCCGAATATCAGCGTGTTGACCGTGATCAGGCAGATGCTGCCGACGATCATGCGCGAGAGCAGCGGCGGGCGCAGCAGGGCGCCGAGCCCGACGCTCACCGCGGGAGTTGCCGGGGCGGCGACAGGCGGGGGCAGCGCGCCCGCCCCGGCAGACTCCGTCTCGATCGCCTGCATGAGGGCCTCGGCCTCGGCCGTCCGGCCGTTGGCTTCCAGCCAGCGCGGCGATTCGGGCATCGCCTTGCGCAGATACCAGACGATCAGCGCGCCGACACCGGCAATGGCGAACATCGGCCGCCAGCCCCAGACGGGGATGATCAGGTTTCCGAGCAGCGTCGTCACCGGCAGCCCGGACACCACCAGGAACGCCATGAAGGCCAGCCAGCGCCCGCGCGAGGCGGGCGGCACGAACTCGGTCAGCGTCGAATAGCCGACCACGATCTCGGCGCCGAGGCCAAGTCCCTGCACGAAGCGGCAGGCGATGAGTTGAGTCATGTCCTGCGCAAAGGCCGCCGCCAGCGAGGCGAGGCCGAAGATCAGGAGGTTGATCTGGTAGGTGAAGCGCCGCCCATAGCGGTCGCCGACAAAACCGGTGATCAGCGCGCCCAGCGTCATGCCGACGAAGGTCAGCGAGATGAATTGCAGGTTTTGCGGAATGGTGGAGAACTTGGTCTGGATCGCGGAGGCCAGCACGCCGCCGGCGACGTAGAGATCGTAGCCGTCGAAGAACATGCCGGCGCCGACCAGCCCGAAAATCCGGTAGTGAAACGACGAGACCGGCAGCCGGTCGAGACGCGCGCCGGCGTTTACTGCAAGAGCCATTGG
>Ga0209069_10001493_pt1 | contig 11904 bp, 9 predicted proteins | sample Str013_2_FD_187202 | JGI IMG/M metagenome (GOLD analysis project Ga0209069, IMG submission 187202) | Freshwater sediment microbial communities in response to fracking from Pennsylvania, USA - Straight Creek_MetaG_SC_2013 (SPAdes) (version 2) | ecosystem: Environmental > Aquatic > Freshwater >...
CGCCAATGGTGATCAGGTTCTGCCCGGTGAGCAGCGCGGTCGGAGGGTTGGGCAGGCGGAGCAATTCGATCACCGCCGCCTCAGCCTTCTCGATTCCCCTCAAGTCGAGTCGCACGAGCCTTTCGTCTGTCGCGATCCTTTGATCGGCGAGCTCTTCGAGATCGTGCACGCGCTCAACCGCTTCGCCAATCACCTTCCCGCCGACCCGGGCGCGGTCGTGTCCCCACTGCCGACAGCCCATCGCCGTCCGGCGATACGAGGGGCGGATCGTGCTCCTCGCGGACGACGCCGTCCTCATCTTCGATGCCCAGCGGCAGAAGGAACAGGACGAAGTCCGCTGGACGGCCGCCCGCAAGCAGTGGCTTGCGCTGTCGTCCACCCTGGGCGCCGACCCATCAGGACGAGCCCGCCTTGCCGCCGCACCGATCTCCGCCGAGGTCGCTGCCGACAGCCGCGCCATGTACATGGCGTCCGCTGAGGTATCCGTCCGTGCCGCCCGCTCCGAGAAGCGCTGGAAGGTCGTATCGCGCATCCGACGAGCCCAGGCCACCAACCTCTACGAGGAGGCCGGGCGGCCTCTTCCTCCGCCGGACGACATCCTGGCCCTCCACCGCGACGCTCTCCTGGCCGAACTGCGCGGACACCTGACGACCTCCAAGGTCGCCGAACTCGCGAGTTCCGGCTGCTGTGCAGCGTGTCGCAAGGACGACGGCCAATCATTCAAGATCGCCGACGAACTGCGAGTTCTGCGCCTGCCGCATGCCGACTGCCCGAAGGGCCTGTGCGGCTGCGACTGGTGGCTGGCGAAGGCGATCCCCGCGAAGCGTCGACGTCGCCGCAAGGTCGCGACACCCGAGGCATAGGTCGGGTTCCGTTAGACGACGGCAGTCAGCATCAGGACAGCCACCGACACGCACGCCTCATGGTCCAGGCCCTGTTCCACTGCCAGCGAATGCCACGTGCGGAAGGCGACGAGATGGCGCGCGATAGCGCCAACGAGCGCCACGTCATACGCCGTCGGATCCGAGGCATCCTCCGCCAGGATCGCCTCCGCCAGGTAGGCGTTCCGCTCGTTCGTGGCGAGCTGCGCGGATCGGGGTATCGATGCCGCATCCCGGTAGATGGGATACAGCTCCTCGCTGTGCTCCCGGTACCAGGCGTAGAGCTCGCCGAAGCCGCGCCTGGCGCGATCGCCCAGCCCCGGGGTCGCAGCCCAGTCCTCCGCGTCCGGGGGCGCGTGCTGAGCGCGCCAATGGGCCGTGCAGGCCTCGAACAGCGAGTCCAGATCCGCGAAGTGACGGTAGACCGTCAGCCGGGTGACGCCCGCCTCTTGCGCGACGGACGCGATCGATGTGTTGGCCGGCCCGACGGTGGTGTGGAGCCGAACCGCGGCCTCGGTGATCCGCAGTCGGGTCTCATCGACCTGCTCCGCCCGCCGCCGCATCGTGTATGGCCTCGATTTCGTAGCACTCATGTGTTCACTCGATATTGACAGCCGCACCAGTTGTGTTCAATATACACCTCTGTTCACTCGATAGAGGAGGCTCCCGATGACGATCCAGGACGTGGCAGGCCCGGCGGTCCAGCTCAAGGTCGTCCAGCCCGGTGCTGGCAGGGTCGGCGGACTGGCCCCCGGCGTGGGCGTGGTGTTCAAGATCGACGGAGCGGACACGGGTGGCGCACTCTCGATCGTCGAGCATCCATTCGCCGTCAGGGCGCTCGTGCCGCCGCACGTGCACACGCTCGAGGACGAGTATTCGATCGTCCTGGAAGGCGAGATCGGGTTCCGGTCAGATGATCGCGAGGTCGTGCTGGGAGCGGGCGGCTACATCGTCAAGCCGCGCGGTGAGGTCCACGCGATGTGGAATGCGGGCTCCAGGCCCGCCCGGATGATCGAGATCATCGCGCCTGCCGGGTTCGAGCGATTCTTCGAGGAGCTCTCGGAGCTGACATCCACGGGCATCCCGGACCGGGCGGTCGTCGCGGCTCTCGCCGGGCGGTATCAGTTGCCGTTCGCGCAACCCGCCTGGTTGCCCGATGTCATCGCGCGCTACGACCTGACACCGATGCCTGGCTGACCGTGGGCACGACCTGGCGTGACTTTGGTCTCACGACTTTCTCAGGAACGTGGGCCAGACTAGGGGTGGCCCGACACTTCCCCCCAGTGTCGGGCCATTGCCGTCACGCTCCGTGGAAGTCGCCCGTCTCAGGACAGGACGCCGGGTGATCACTGGCAGGCTGATCGATCGCCCGGCGTCTCCATGTGCCCGGTCACGGTAGACTCGCCTGCGGGATCCACCCTCGGACCACTCGAAGCGGAGACGAAGCCCGCGTGCAGACCACACGGATCCGGCCGGATACCGGAGCGACCGATCGACGCCGCCTCGCTGCGGCGACCCTGTCGGCGGTGCTTCCCGGACTCGGTCAGGCGTTCAACGGACGCCGCCGACTGGCCATCCTGTTCCTGGTCCCATCGCTCATCTTCCTTGCCATCGGCCTGTTGCTGGTCCAGCTCCAGTCGCCGGTCCGGATCGCCGCCTGGGTCATCACGCCGTCGGTCCTGGGGACGGTGCTGACCCTCAACCTGCTCCTCCTCCTGTGGCGAGAGGTCGCCTCGTTCCAGGCGTTCCTCGACACCCGCCGGACCGGTCCGACCGGGCGACTCGGGATCATCGGGATGATCGTCATCGCGATCGCCATCGTCCTACCCCACTTCATGGTGTTCCAGTACGGCCGCCTCCTGGGCGAGACCTTCGGCACGATCTTCCAGGGCCAGGTCCTGGCGTCGCAGGGATCCCCGGCTCGGCCCGTCCGTCCGGTCCCGGCCGACGGGCAGCGCATCAACGTGCTGATCATCGGCGTGGACACGACCTCCAAGCGGACGGCGACCCTGACGGACACGATGATGGTCGCCTCGCTGGACCCGACCGGGGGCAGCGTGTCCATGGTCTCGATCCCGCGCGACCTGATCAACGTGCCCCTCGGCAACGGCAATGTCTACGGCCCAAAGCTCAACTCGCTCATGTCGTATGCGGACCGCCACGCGGACCAGTTCCCGAACGGCGGACTGTGGGCACTGCAGGATGCGGCGGGCGCGCTGCTCGGCATCCCGATCCACTACTACGCGACCATGGACATGACGGGCTTCATCGCCATGGTCGATGCCGTTGGCGGGGTGGACATCACGGTCAAGCAAGGGTTCGACGACCCGAGCTACGACGGCTACGGGACGAACCAGCGCGGCTTCGGCATCACCGCCGGCAAGCACCACCTGAACGGCATCGAGGCCCTCGCCTACGCCCGCGTGCGCAAGGCCAAGGGCGAGAGCGACTTCACCCGGGCGGCTCGCCAGCAGGACATCCTGTCCGCGCTCCGCCACAAGGCCACATCCGGGGGCAGCCTGTTCTGGCAGCTGCCGGACCTGCTCAAGGCCGTCGGAGCCTCCGTCCGCACGGACCTGCCGACGGAACGATTGCCTGCCCTGGCGGCGATCATGGACGTGTCCGGGAGCGACAGCATGACCCGCGTCGTGATCAAGTTCCCGCTCGTCCACCCCAAGCCGACGAAATACGGCGACGCACAGGACCCCGACCTCGCCGGCATCCTCGCGATGGCTGCGCGGTTGTTCCCGGCACCGGGCGGCGCCCCGGTCGGCTGGCCCGCGGGCTCGCCCTCGGCGGCGCCGTAACGCGATCGCGCCTCGGCCGACTGATCGCGCGATCGGCCGAGGTCGGGTCCCGTCAGGACCGAAGCCAGCACAGGCGCCTCGTGGAGCCATGGATCTTCGACGATCCCGGTCGATCCTGGCCGGCGACCAAGCGTGTGCGTCTCGATCGCGGTCCGCACAGGACCACTGCCGCATCGCAGGGGTCACCGGGGCCTTCCGCGCCTAGAACCCGAGCTCGGTCAGCCTAGGGGCCATCCGTCGAGCGGCGCGCGCGCGATGCGAGATGGCGTGCTTCTCTTCGGGGGTCCAGAGGCCAAGGGTGCGACCACCGGGCGGCTCCGACGCCGGCTCGAAGATGGGGTCGTACCCGAATCCGCCCGTTCCACGCGGTGCCGCGGCGATCCGACCGCGACAGGTCCCGCGCGTGAACCTGAGCGTCAACGCTGACTGCGTCGGGAGCGCCAGCGCCAGCACGCATACGTAGCGCGCTCGGCGACGATCCGGCGGCACGTCCGCGAGGGTCGCGAGCAGCAGGCCGTTGTTCTCCTGGTCCGTCGCAAGCTCGCCCGCGTAGCGACGCGTCCGCACGCCCGGGCCGCCGTCGAGGGCGTCCACCTCCAGGCCGGAATCGTCGGCGAGCGTCGGCAGCCCCGTCGCGCGGGCCCCGTACCGAGCCTTGATCGCGGCATTCGTCCGGAACGTCGCCCCGGTCTCCTCCGGATCCTCCCCGATGCCCAGGTCGTCCAGGGAGACGAGGTCGCCGCGGACGAGCTGGAGCAGCTCCCGCAGTTCGCGCAGTTTGTGGGCCGAGTGCGTCGCGATGAGCAGACGCGGCCGACTCACCGCCGAACGGTGGCGAGGACGGCCGTCTGCGCCTCGAAGAGCTGGGCCAGCCCCGCATCGGCGAGATCGATCAGGCCGTTCGCGGCGGCTCGGTCGTACGGCTTGCCCTCGGCGGTGCCCTGCAGCTCCACGTAGGCGCCGCTATCCGTGCCCACCACGTTGAAGTCGACGTCGGCGCGCGAGTCCTCCGGGTAGTCAAGGTCCAGGTACGGCTGGCCGTCGACGATCCCGACCGACACGGCGGCGATCTTCGAGATGAGATGGCGATCCATGCCGTACGTGATCATCGCGGCCGCCATCGCGACGTAGCCACCGGTCACCGACGCGGTCCGGGTCCCACCGTCCGCCTGGAGGACGTCGCAGTCGATCGTGATGGTCCGCTCGCCGAGTCGGGCCAGGTCCACGACGCCACGCAACGAGCGCCCGATGAGTCGCTGGATCTCGTGCGTCCGGCCGCCGATCTTGCCCCGGGCCGACTCACGGTCGCTGCGTTCCTTGGTGGCTCGCGGCAGCATCGAGTATTCGGCGGTCACCCAACCGGTGCCCTTGCCGCGAAGATGGGGCGGGACGCGATCGGCGATCGTGGCCGCGCACAGGACTTCCGTGTCGCCGAATCGCACGACGCACGAGCCCTCGGCCCACTTCTGGACGCCCAGCGTGAAGCTGACGGGGCGCATCTCGTTCGGACCGCGTCCACCGGAGCGCTCGGGTCCCGGCCGGTTGCCGATCGTCATGTCGTCCTCTCCTCAGCCTTCGCGTTGTCCCACAGGGTATCGAGTGCGGCGAAGTCGAGATCGCGCAACGCGACACCCCGCTCGGCAGCCTGGCGTTCCACGCTGCCGAAGCGGCGTCGGAACTTGGCATTGGCGGCCCGCATCGCGGCCTCGGCTTCGACGCCTTGCCGGCGTGCGACATTGACGAGCACGAACAGCAGGTCCCCGAACTCCTCGGCCCAGTGGCTTGGCGTCTCCGCCTCGCGCAGCTCCTGGGTCTCCTCGATGACCTTGTCGAGGATGCCGTCGATGGACGGCCAGTCGTACCCAAGGTTCGCCGCCCGCTCCTGCATCTCCTGGCTGGCAGCGAGCGCGGGCAGCGAGGCGCTGATGCCGTCAAGAGCGCTCTTTGGGGGCGCTGCAGCGCCGGTCGTGCCTTCGGCGGCTGTGGCGGTCGCCCGCTCTGCCGCCTTGATCCGCTCCCACTGGCGGTTGACGTCGCTCACGGTCTCGACCTCGGCATCGCCGAACACGTGCGGGTGGCGGCGGACGATCTTGGTCGCGAGGGCGGCCTGGACATCGGCCAGGTCGAATACGCCCGCCTCGGCCGCAAGTTGAGCGTGCAGGACGATCTGGAGCAGCAGGTCGCCGAGTTCCTCGGCCAGGGCCGGCGTCGCACCGCTCTCGAGCGCGTCGTAGACCTCGTAGGTCTCCTCCAGCAGATGCTTGCGGAGGGAGGCGTGGGTCTGTTCCCGGTCCCACGGGCAGCCGTCCGGGCGGCGCAGTCGGGCGCTGATCCAGGGCATCGCCCAGGGCCCGGCCACGGCGCGTTCCGGGGCGATCGGACCGACATAGAGTGCGCCGGACAGGTCGTCCGGGGTCAGCGCGGCGACGGTCGTCGTGTCTGCCCGGCCGATCCGGCCGACCGCGTGGTCGCCCGGATACAGGCGTTGCAGGACCCCGATCGGGTCAGAACCGCCCGGCCCGTTGCGGCCGGGCAGGGGCTCGACCGCTGCGCCGTCGACCGCGCCGGCCCGCAGGACGGACAGCGGCACGATCAGGAGCGGGCGCGACGCTTCCAGCGGACTCCCGATGAGTCGCTCCGAGGCGATCACCTGGAGGCCGTCTGCCGGATCCAGGCCCCATCGCAGCCGGGCCTCGGCGACGAGCGCGTCGAGCACCGGACCTCCTGTCTAATTGGTCGGCGGCACGATGGACGGACTGCGAGTGATCGTGGCGGCCGCCTTCTTGGGCGCGTACCAGTTGTCGAAGGCCTTGGCCTTGATGGCCTGCAGCTGACGACCTTCCGGGGTCCGAGTGGCTTCCTCGTAGACCTTGAACAGGTAGATCCCATCGGACGGGACCACCACCACGGCACTCGTCTTGCCGACGGTCGCTGCGAAGATGGCATCCGTGGCGAGCTTGTCGAACTGGCCCTGGGCGATCCAGCCGATGCTGCCACCGGTGCTGGCATCGGGCGCATCGGAGTAGTCGCGGGCGAGGACACCGAAGTCGGCGCCGGCGTCCGCCCTGACCTTGAGCGCGTTCAGTTGATCGCTGTTCGTGGGGCCGTACATGATCTGGATGACGTGCCACCCGAAGACCGACTTGACGGGCGGCAGGATGTCGCCTGGCTTGACGCCTGCCGTGAGGATGGCCGCCTTGAAGGCGCCGTCGATCGCGCTGTCCTTGTCGTAGTAGGGCAGCTTGCCGCCGGTGCCGGTAGGCCCGTTGGCCTGGGTCTCAGCGCTCTCCGCGCGCGCGATCGAGTCGAACAGGGACGGATCCGCCTGGAGCTTGGCGTACGTCGCGTCCGCCTTGGCCTTGGCGGCAGCCCAGGCCGGATCCGTGGCGGGCAGGGCTGCGGCCGCCTTGGGGTCTGCCGTCGGCGAGTACAGGATGTGTCGGACCTTGACCGCGCCGGCCTTCTCGGCGGCCCCGGAGGCGTGGATGTAGATCTCGGCGACGCGTCGTTGCGGGGCCGCCTTGGTCGCGTCGGCGACGATCTTCTCTTGCAGCTTCTGGCGAATGACGTCGCCCATCACGACGGCTCGATACTTGGCCAGGTCGATCCCGTCCGCCTGCATCCTGTGCTGGTAGTCCGCGTCCACGGTCTGCGGGGCGATGGCCGTGACGAGGCCGATCCGGAAGATGCCGTCCGTTCCCTCGACGACCGCGGTCGGCGTGTTCACGGGGGCGGCGAAGATGGCGGTGAGATAGGCCTCGTCCGCCTGGGTGTCATCCTTCTGGACGAAGCCGAGATCACCGCCCTGCGGCGCTGTCGAGTCCGAAGAGTCCGTCTTGGCGACGTCTGCCCAGGCGGCCCCGCCCTGCACCTTCTTGAGGGCGGCCTCGGCCTTGGCCCTGGCGGCGGCTTTCTGTTCCGGCGTGGGATCCGTGGCGCCGGCGGAGATGACCGGCGCGACGGCGATGATCCAGGCGTGACGGGATTCGGGGATGGTGGCCTCGACCAGGAGGCGGGCGTCGACTTCCGCGGCCGTGACCGTCACGCCCGCATCGGCCGCGAGACCGGCCTGCAGGTCCTGGTCGATGATCCGCTCCAGGGTCGTCGCCGCGAGGCTGTTGCGCTGGGTAGCCACGGCCTGCAGTTGGGTCGCCTTCTGCGCGGCGGTCAGCTGGCCGTTGATGCCGGCGGTCCGGATCCGCGCCTCAGCCTCCTCGAGCCGTCGGGTCTCGATCGCGTAGCGGTCCTTGAACTCGTCCGTGGTGATGGACCGGCCGTTGACGCTGCCGACCGGCGCGAGATGGTCGTTGTAGTAGCTCAGTCCCGCGGCGATGAGCAGGATCGAGACCGCGAGGATCACGACGATGCCGAAGCCGATATTGAGGTAGAGGTTGCGCCGGTCCTGGCTCTGCCACGAGGGCTTGTGGGAGCGTTTCACGACGGGTTTGGCTCGGAAAGTCATGTGCGTCAGTTGGTCCTGTATGCATGCGGTGGGCGGCTCCCGGAGAGGCCGGGGCGGTCGGTAGCGTACCTCAAGTCCTGCAGGGGCCCGGCAAACGAACGATCAAGGTTTCGCAACCGCGGGTCGCATGACACCATTCATCCGGGCAGGCGCGTGCGCACCGATCCGACGGTCGCCTCGAGCCATGGCATCACCTCACGGAGCGACTCGTCCCACGAACTTGGCAAGGTGGTCGGAGGCCCAATGGGTCGGCCGCTCGTCACCTCCTCCGCTGCTTGCACGATGGCTGCCGCGACGCTCTCGACGTCCGGCCGCACGCCCCGGATGGCCGGCGAGATCGCGGCCAGGGTAGCGGCCGTCTTGCCGCCGAAGGTGTTCGTCACCACGAGCCCACCGGCCGTCGCCATCTCGAGTGGTGGGTAACTCGTGTGCGGTGACAACATGAGGGACAACAGGACGTCGCTCTCGCCCAGATAGGCGGCATAGTCGCGATACGTCAACTTGGGCTGCGGCACGAGGAGATAGCGGTCGGACAACCTCCACACACGCGTCTCCCCGCCGATCGCGATGAACTCCCAGCCACCATCGGTGAAGACGGGGCGCCTGACCGCCTCCGCCAGCGCTCGCAGGCCCAGTTCGAACAGGTTCCTGGGGTGCGCTGGTCTGGCATAGAACACGATCCGGCGGACGTCGGCGTGTCGGTCTCGAGCGCGGAACGTCGTCCGGTCGACGGCCGGCATGAATGAGATCGCCCGATCGCCTTCATCGGGGCCGATCGGCAGGTCCCCATCGCGACGGAGATGCTCAAGCAATGACGGCTCGTTGACGATCGCGCGGAATGGCATGCGATAGGTCGAGAGCGCCATCGCATACTGCGTCGACCACGGATGGAAGCCGGGCTCGAAATCCTGGATCAGATAGATGAACTCGTCGGCGTCCGTGGATGCAAGAGCGCGCTGCGCCACATGAGCGGTAGGCCACCAGGTCGCCAGCATGGTGTCGCCTCGTCCGACGGACAGCTCGGCACCCGGCCCGGAACGCTCCAGGAATCCACCCGAGGTCGGTCGCTCGACACCCGTGATCTGCCGGATGTGGCGCTCCAGTCCGACCGGATCTTGATCCATCGGACCGAAGCACGCGACATATCGGACGTTCGTTCCACGAGCGGCCAGCCGCTCCGTGATCTGGAACACGGTATTGGGTCCACCGGTCATCCTGGCCACCGATAGGTGCGGCATCAGGACCACGAGGCTCGGATCGGCATCCAGCGTCGGGTCGTGCCGGACCCTCGGCCCGCGAACGAGCTCGGCGACCTCGTTTGGTTCGCTCGTCCCTCCTCCGCCTCCGGAGGTCAATCCGGCCATCGCCCGGATGCGACCGACCCTGCGACGGATCCGGATCCCGCTCATGGCCTGCGATGCTCGCTTCCGGACGCTTCGGTGGCGTCACTCGGCGGTCCCGTCGAACGGCCGTGGGCGGCGAGGAGGGGCTCGACGGCCGACAGGATCGCATCGACTCGGTGCCCGAAGGTGTGTCGCTCGATGATCGACCTTCGGCCATCCTCGGCCAGGCGCGCGCGTTCTTCCGGGTGATCGAGGTAGAACTCGATCAGGTCGCGCAAACCCTCGCGATCGTGGAAGGCGACGACAGCGCCGTCGAACTCTTCGTCCAGGCCGGGTACGGCCTCAGAGATCACAAAGGCGCCGGATGCCAGCGCGTCGTAGACGCGATTGGCGATGAATCCTTCGTCGCGCATGTCGGACCAGGAGTCGCTCAGCACGATCGCAGCGCTGGAATAGTGTCGGCGCAGGTTGTCGTTCGAGACCCACTCGCCACGCAGGTGACGTGGATCCAGGAGGTCGGGGGTCCAGTTGCGGCCGTAGACGGCCAGGTCGTGGGTCGTCCCGGCGAGCGCTTCAGTGATCGGTCGACGGACCTTTCGTGAACTACCGACGAACAGGAGTTCGTGCGCCGGACCACCAGGTTCTGGGTAGAACCGGTCCACGTCAGTCGCCTGGTGGAGTGAGATCAGCGGCGGAGCAGCCGGGCCGAGCCAGCCACGAAGAAACTCGAGGAATCGATCCGAAGCGACGCCGACGATGTCGTAGGGCGGGCATAGGTCCCGGTCGATGAAGTCAGGGTGGCTGATGATCCAAAGCATCGACACCTGTCGCGGCCGCACGGCAGGCGCACGGACGCCGAAGATGTGCAATGCGAGGTCCGCCCTGACGGCGGGCGCGCTGTCGCGCTCGGCGTGGACGTGCACGGTCGCCGGCCAACCTCGACGCTCGAACCCCTTCTGGACGTCGCGCCCGAATGGCGTGTCACCCCAGCTGGCCGCGGCTTCCCAGGTCACCGGGCCGATATGGATCGCGACGCGTCTGGCGGTCACCCATCGCCTCAGGGCAACCGAGAAGTCCCTGGCCCCCGGCGCCGTCGCAGGATCCGCCGCCACCCAGGCGGCCTTGACGGAGTGGGCCTCCACGCGAGCGCGCGTGACGTCGTCCGCGACGAGGACGATGTCCAGGTCCGCGAAGCGGGGAAGGTTCGTCCACTCTTCTGCCTGAACGCCGACCCAGCCGACGGTGATGACGTGACGCGGCAGGGTGCCGATGTCGGCCAACGGTTCGAGCAACAGGACGACCTCGACTGCCGGGTCGAAGTCTGCCGCGGAGTCGACGAGACCGAGCGCGACCGCGTCGAGCGCGACTGCGTCGAGCCCGATCGCTTCGAGGCGTGCCTGGACATCGTGGATCGTCGCGGTCCCGGACCTCGGGGTCCCGAGGAGCGCGACTCTGACCCTGTCGTTGGCGAGCGTGAACGATCCCGACAGCCGATCGATCATGACGGCCCGGAACGTCGCTGCGGGATCCGACCCACCGGCATAGTCGTCGGCCTGATCGGTGGACGGCCTGGCGGGGCGGCGATCCCAGGCCACCGCCGTGCCGACATACTGGACCGTCCAGCCATGCTGGAAAAGCCGCAGCCCCAACCCTGTCGCCGTCCCTTCGAGATCGACGCCAAGCACAGGCCCGACATCATCCAACGCCCGACGCCGGAGCAGGAGGCAGCCTCCATCGACTGCAGCCACGCGCCGATCCGCTGCGAACTGCGGATCGAGTGGATCGGCGCCTCGGGGTGGATGCGAGGCCTGCGGAAGGCCATCGATCATGCGCAGCATCGAGCCGACATGAGACAGACCCGATGCATCGCCCGCATCGCGACCCAACCGGGATCCCCAGCGCGACCCGCCGAATACGAGGCGAGCGCCGGAGGCCCCTGATCCCGAGCGCTCCGCGCCGTCCACGAGCCGGGCCAGCCACCCGGATTCGAGCGGTTCGATGCCATCGTCCAGGAACAGGACGAAGTCGGAGCGGACTCCTTCCAGGGCCAGTCGGATCGAGTCGTCGAGATCCCGACCCTGGACCAGGGCGGCACGATCGCCCAGCTCGTCGGGCAGCGAGCCTTCGACGGCGATCGACGTGCCGACGATCCGGATGTCCAGACCGAGCCAGGACGTTTCAGCCAGCCGACGCATGGCGACCCCAAGTCTCGATAGGTCGCCAGACCAGCGGAGCACGACCGTGACAGAGGAGTCCATGTGCGACGGGCTTGCCGGGAGCGCGGACACGAGCGCCAACCCGAGCGCCCGCTCCCGGTCTTGATCGGCGCTACCTGGAAGGATCGCCGAGTCGGAGCCTTCGCGGCTGGGGTCGCGGGCGAGGCGGATCGAACCGATCGTGCGCCTGATAGG
>Ga0209069_10001494_pt1 | contig 11901 bp, 12 predicted proteins | sample Str013_2_FD_187202 | JGI IMG/M metagenome (GOLD analysis project Ga0209069, IMG submission 187202) | Freshwater sediment microbial communities in response to fracking from Pennsylvania, USA - Straight Creek_MetaG_SC_2013 (SPAdes) (version 2) | ecosystem: Environmental > Aquatic > Freshwater >...
GGGGTGAGGGGCGGCAACAAATTGTGAGGGGCAGCCGTTTGCGAAGACGGCAAATTCGTCCATATGCCGCCCCACACCCAAAGGCCTGTCATCCCCCGGCGCGCGGCGAACCGCTTGCCGTCGCACGACAGCGCGTCCGGGGGATCCAGTAATCCTGGACGGTTCAGGAGTACTGGATCCCCCGGATGCTGGCGCACCGGGGGATGACAGCGGGGGGAAACCGGGCAAGGACCGAACTGTTAACCAAACCGCCCTTCATCCATTCATGTGCGCGCCTTCGGCGCTCATGGTAACGCTCCCCACGGAAGAGCGGGGAGGACTGCGGTGGGTCGCCGGAAAGTGATCGGATTGCCGTCGTTTCGGCATTATATTACGCGGCACGCGCATTCGGCTCGCGGCTGGGATGAGGAAGGAACCGGTTCATGATGTTCGCCCGCAAGAAGCTGGTATTGCCCTCCAGGAGCGAGGCGCTGCCAGGACGCTCGACCCCGATCGCCACCGCGCCGGCGCACTTTGTCAGCGATGCTCCCCTGAAGGGTCCGTATCCAGCCGGTGCCGAAACGGCGATCTTCGGCCTCGGCTGCTTCTGGGGGGCGGAGCGCATTTTCTGGAAACTGCCGGGCGTGATCGTGACGGCGGTCGGCTACGCGGGCGGGGAGACTCCCAATCCGACCTACGAGGAGGTGTGCTCGGGGGCTACCGGCCACAACGAGGTGGTGTTGGTGGTGTACGATCCTGCCAAGGTCTCGTACGAAACCCTGCTGAAGACCTTCTGGGAGAGCCACGATCCGACGCAGGGCATGCGCCAGGGCAACGATATCGGCACGCAGTACCGCTCCGGCATCTATGTGACCAGCCCCGCCCAGCGCGCGACAGCTGAAGCGTCCAAGGCGAGCTACCAGCAAGCGCTCGACGGCCGCAAGTACGGGGTGATCACCACCGAGATTGTGGACGCCCCGGAATTCTATTTTGCCGAGGGCTACCATCAGCAATACCTGGCGAAAAACCCGGGTGGCTACTGTGGTCTGGGCGGAACCGGCGTCTCCTGTCCGGTCGGGCTTGCCGCTAAGACGGCCTGATCATTTCTTTGGTGGTCGGGCTGCAGCGGGCGCCGCCGACAGCACCGCGCGGCATGCGGCCGGCATGTCGTCGAGCGACATCGGCGGCTTCGGCTTGACCGGGGTCGCGGGAGGGGCCGGCGGCGGCTCGGGTTTGCGGGTCAGCAGCGCGAACCACTCGTCCAGCTCCTTGCCGCAGCCGTCCTCCCCGGTGGTCGGCGTCTGCTTCTGGCAGCCGGGGCTGTCGGCCGGGCAGCCGATGCGCAGGTGGAAATGGTCGTCGTGCCCCCAGAACGGCCGGATCTTCTTCAAAAACTCACGGTTTTCACCTGCCGCCTCACACAGCGCCTTCTTTACCGCCGGGTGAACCAGCACGCGCTCGACCTCGGCATAGGAAGCCGCACGCCGCAGCAGCGCCACATGTGCCGCGGTGAAGCGGCTCGGGTTCACGTGCGTGGCGTCGGCGAGCATATTGCTGGCGGAGGTCGTCTCCCGCTCGGCCGCGGTCAGCCGGCGGCTGGGCATGCCATCGTACCAAAGATCGACGTCGAGCCCGATCTGATGACTGGCATGGCCGGTCAGCATCGGTCCGCCGCGCGGCTGCGACATGTCGCCCACCAGCAGGCCCGGCCAGTTGTCCAACCGCTTGGCGTCCCTGGCGAATTTCTCGATGAACGCGACCAGCAGCGGATGCCCCCAGTTGCGATGGCGGGATAGCCGCATGGCCTGCCACTGCGGACCGCTCACCGGCAGCGCGGCAGCTCCGGCGAGGCAGCCCTTGGAGTAGAAGCCGATGGCCTGGGTCGGCAGCCTGGCCGCCGATTTGACGGCTCCGAACAGCTGTTTGGCAGGGGTCGTCGCCCGTTTCGGCACCGGCTTTCGTGTCGGAGGCGGGGCGGGCTGAGCGGCCGGCGGCGGGGAAACCGCGGCAGGCACCGGCACCGCCTGCCAGGGGAGCGGCTTGGATGCCGAGTTGGCCGCCGGCCCGTTCGCCGGGGGAGATGCAATCGCTTGCCAGGGAAGCGTTTGTGCGGCAGCAAGGCCGATCCCGGCCCCACCGAGGAGCCCCGCAAGCACGAGCAGATGTCGCCACATTGAGACGCCCTCGGTGCAGGATTGGATGCCCTACTATAGCGGTGAATTGGCCGAAATGCGGCTTGGATTGCCGCACGCGGTGCCTCCTCGAAGTCCTCGGTCCGGGGGCGGGGCGGCGATGTCGCAGAGGATGCAGAGCATGACCGATCTGCGGATCACGGGGACGCCCGACTGCCGGGCGACGCTGATCCTGGCGCATGGTGCCGGGGCCGGCATGGAGACGCCGTTCCTGGAGTTCTTCGCAAACCGGTTGCCCGAGCTGGGCGTCCGGGTCGCGCGTTTCGAGTTCGCCTACATGAGGGAGCGCGCCAACAGCGGCAAGCGGCGCCCGCCGCCGCGTGCCGAGCAGCTCACCGGCGAGTATCTGGATGCGCTCGCCGCCCTGGAGCCTGCCGAGCGGCTGTTGATCGGTGGCAAGTCGATGGGCGGGCGCGTCGCCAGCCTGATCGCGGACGATCTGTTCAGGCAGCGGCGCATCGACGGTCTGATCTGCCTCGGCTACCCGTTCCATCCGCCCAAGGCGCCCGGCAAGCTGCGGACCCAGCACCTGGAAGTCCTGGCGTGTCCTGCATTGATCGTTCAAGGCGCGCGGGATCCGTTCGGAACGCGGCAGGAGGTGGCAGGCTACGGGTTGCCAAGTTCGATCCGGCTGCATTGGGTGGGAGGCGGCAACCACGACCTGGCGCCATCTGCAAAAGCCCGCGAGGCGGCCTGGCAAGGCGCAGTCGACGCCATTGCCGCGTTTGCAGTCAGTGCCGGTCCGAAGTCCGGCGACGGCAGACAAAATTGAGGCCCCGCACTTGCGCGCGGAGCCTCAACCTGTCCAAAAGCAACGTCAGTTACTTCTTCATCGGCTCGGCCGGCTTGGCCGGGGCCGGCGCCATCGCCATGCACGCGCCCTTGCCGTCCTTGCCGCCCTTGTCGTCCCACTTCATCTTCGCCTTTTCGCAATCGGCCTTGTTGGCCGGGGCCGGGGCAGCGGCGGTCTGCGCGAAGGCGGGTGCGACCGCGATGCCGGCCAGAACGGCCGCAATGGCAAATACTTTCATTTAGGCTTCCTCCGTTGAGCGTATGACTGGTGCTAAACCCGCTGAGGGGCTCCCTCTCGGGATATTGCGACTTTGCGCGTTTGAATATGAACGGGGTCTTGGTGCCCCGTTCATGCGCCATTCACCTATCGCGAAGCGATCGGAGACGTTGCACGGCGACCTTTAACCACAGCCGGCGACGGTTTACCAGCGTCAAAGCCAGCGGGGTGTGGCGGCTCGGTAGGCGGTATAGGCTGCGCCGAATTGTGCCTGCAGCTGGCGTTCCTCGGTGGCTATGACCCACCGGGTCATCGTCCACATGTAAAGGGCGATGGCGGTCATGGCGGCGAGCGGCGCATACCAGGCCAGCGAGGCCAGAGGCAGCAGAAAAGCAACGTAGATCGGATTGCGGGAATAGCGGAACACGCCGCCGGCGATCAGGCAATTGGGTGTGCCAAACGTGTTGGCAAGCAGGGAAAGCCGCATATGCCGCTGGATCGACGCGACAACCATCAGGAAACCGATCACCGCGCCGAGCATCAGCCATAAGCCGGCGCCACCCGCGCAGAGGTCGGGAACCATGCCGGGATCGAGCGCGCAGGCGGCGCCGAACCCGGCAACGTAGCAGGTCCAGCTCAGCCAGCAGCTGCGGTCGATGGTGAGCGGCACTGCGCGGGGCGGGTGCCCCGTGCGTGTTTCCAAATGACTCGCAAAGCTCAGCTCTTCAGCACACGATTGCATGGGCTTCATCAATATTGTGTGGTCCGGGACTGCCGCGCTCCGTGCGGTTGCACGACAGTCGGAATGCATCAGGGCTTCCGCAAAAAGCATGCCTGAATTGATCTTAAGATCAGGTTCGGCTCGCAGACCAGTCAGGCGCAATCCGGCTCAAATCGAAACGACGCCTGTTTCAAATCGTGCCAGGGCGGTTTGGCGCCAGCAAAAGGGGCGGATGCAGCGACCTCGGCCACCCTATTGCCTATATAGTCCATGGGAGTTGCTGCATCTCGATGAAGGACCGATCTGTTTTCAAGTCGCTTGGTTGTGGCGGGGACTGGGGAAGGGGGAGGTGACCGTGGAGTTCGAGTGGGACCCGGACAAGGCGGTGACGAATCTCCGCAAGCACAAGGTCGACTTCAACACGGCGATCAAGGTGTTTCTCGACCCTTTTCATTTCGAGTACGAGCAGGATGACGACGACGGCATGCGCTTCAATGTGATCGGCGTCGTCGAGGGTTATATGCTACATGTCACCTACGCGATGCGAGGCGACGTTTACCGCATCATATCCGCGAGACCCGCAGAGCGACATGAAAAACGATTCTATCACGAAGGTTAAGCTCGATCCGGCCAATCCGCCGAAGTCGGATTGGAGTGCGGTCGACAAACTGACCGAGGACGAGATCCACGCGGCAGCCCTGAGCGATCCAGATGCCCAGCCCGCGACGCCTGAACAACTGGCGCGGGCGCGGCGCGTGGTTGACGTGCGGCTCATCCGTGAGCGGTCGGGAGTATCGCAGGAGGAGTTTGCGCGGCGCTTCGGGCTGCCGCTTGAACTCGTCCGCGATTGGGAAGAGGGCAGGCGCCCGCCGGACCCAGCGGCCGTCGTGCTGCTGCGCGTGATCTGGGCCGAGCCGGAGGCGGTTTGCCGGGCGGTGGCGGCGGAGTGACCGCGCCCCGTGGGAATACTAAAATTCCCCATTGGAAACAGTACGGGCGACCGCTGGGGCCGCCCGCAAGATTTCGTTCAAAGATTCCTGAAGCCTACACCGAGTAGTACATATCGAACTCGACCGGGTGCGGGGTCATCTCGTAGCGCTCGACCTCCTGCATCTTCAGCTCGATGTAGGCATCGATCATGCCATCGGTGAACACGCCGCCCTTCTTGAGGAAGTCGCGGCCCTTGTCGAGGTGCTCGAGCGCCTCGCGCAGGGACCGGCACACGGTCGGGATCTTCTCCAGCTCCTTCGGCGGCAGATCATAGAGGTTCTTGTCCATCGCTTCGCCCGGATGGATCTTGCTCTGGATGCCGTCGAGCCCGGCCATCAGCATCGCCGAGAAGCCGAGGTAGGGGTTGGCGGCGGGGTCGGGGAAGCGCACCTCGACGCGTTTCGCCTTGGGGCTCGTCACGTGCGGGATGCGGCAGGAGGCCGAGCGGTTGCGCGCCGAGTAGGCGAGCAGCACGGGGGCCTCGTAGCCCGGCACCAGCCGCTTGTAGGAGTTGGTGGTCGGGTTGGTGAAGGCGTTGATGGCGCGGGCGTGCTTCAGGATGCCGCCGATGTAGTAGAGGCAGGTGTCGGAGAGGTCCGCGTACTTATTGCCGGCCATCACCGGCGTGTCGCCCTTCCAGATCGACTGGTGGACGTGCATGCCGGAGCCGTTGTCGCCGAAGATCGGCTTGGGCATGAAGCACGCGGTCTTGCCGTAGGCCTGCGCGACCTGATGGATCACGTATTTGTAGATCTGCATGTGGTCGGCCATGGTCACCAGCGGGCCGAACTTCATGCCGAGCTCGTGCTGGGCGGACGCCACCTCGTGGTGGTGCTTCTCGACCTTCACACCCATCTCCGCCATCACCGAGAGCATCTCGGAGCGGATATCCTGGGCACTGTCGACCGGCGGCACCGGGAAGTAGCCGCCCTTGGTGCGCGGCCGATGCGCCAGGTTGCCCATCTCGTACTCGGTGCCCGAGTTCGACGGCAGCTCCATGCTGTCGAGGCGGAAGCCGGTGTTGTAAGGGTCCGAGGTGAAGCGCACGTCGTCGAAGATGAAAAACTCGGCTTCCGGACCGACGAAAAACTTGTCGCCGACGCCCGTCGACTTCATGTAGGCCTCGGCCTTCTTGGCGATGCCGCGCGGGTCGCGCTCGTAGAGCTCGCCGGTCGACGGCTCGATCACGTCGCAGAAGATCGCCATCGTGGTCTGCGCGAAGAACGGGTCCATGTGTGCAGAGGCCGGGTCCGGCATCAGCGTCATGTCGGACGCTTCGATGCTCTTCCAGCCGGCGATCGATGAGCCGTCGAAGGCGTAGCCGTCGGCGAACACGGACTCGTCCACACAGCTGACATCGGCGGTGACATGCTGCACCTTGCCTTTGGTGTCCGTGAACCGCAGATCCACGTACTTGACGTCTTTGTCCTTGATCGTCTTGAGGACTGCATTGGCGTCAGACATAAAGAGCTCCCCTGTCGTTCATGCGTTGCGCTTAGGTTTTCTCGGATTAATGCGAATGCTCGGTTCGGGCGGTTGCCGCCCGGTCAGGCAGGATGGCGAATGGCGTTCGCGGCCGCGAAGCCCCGTCAGGACCGCGAAAGGCTAGATCGCGTCGCCCCCGGTCTCGCCGGTTCGGATGCGGATGGCCTCCTCGATGGTCGAGACGAAAATCTTGCCGTCTCCGATCCTGCCAGTTTTTGCCGCTTTCTGGATGGCATCGATGGCCTTTTCCAGCATTTCATCGGCCAGGACAACCTCGATCTTTACCTTGGGTAGAAAATCCACGACATACTCCGCGCCGCGATAGAGCTCGGTGTGGCCCTTCTGGCGGCCGAAGCCCTTGGCCTCGATCACGGTAATTCCCTGCAGCCCGATTTCCTGCAGCGCTTCCTTCACTTCGTCGAGCTTGAAAGGCTTTATGATCGCTTCGATTTTTTTCATATCACCCCAGCACCCTCATCCGCCACACTTGCTGCATTGCCGAACCATCCGCGCGTTGCGGAACGGCAGCAATGCCAGACATGGTTAAGCACGCCTTGTGCCAATTTTCAATCCGCAGGCCAAATGCCTCATTATCAGCAGCTTTTCGGCCTGCTGGTGCCATTGCATGTCAACGTGACAATCTTGACTGGCGCAATTTTGGGCAAACTGCTTCTTTTAAAGGCATGCCGATATGGAGGTTGCCCGCATGCTATGATGCAGTAGCATACCTTCAGCCCGCCTGGTGTCGCGCTCCCGCAGGGCGATTGCAGAAATCGGGTTTCATTGATGGCATTGGTCACCGCGCCGATCGAGCTGTTGACACCGACCGAGATGGCCGAAGCCGACCGGTTGGCCATCGCGGGCGGCATCGCCGGATTGACCCTGATGGAAAACGCCGGCCGCGCGGTGGCCGATGCGGCTGCCGAAATGGTCCCGCCCAAGGCTCGCGTCACCATTCTCTGCGGCCCGGGCAACAACGGTGGCGACGGGTTTGTGGTGGCTCGGCTGCTGGCCGACCGCGGTTTTGAGATCCGGCTGAGCTGCCTCATTCCGCTCGAGCGGCTGAAAGGCGATGCCTCGGTGATGGCACGGCGATGGAGCGGGCCGATCCTGCCGCTGAGCCTCGAGCTGATCGGGAGCTGCGAGCTGATCGTCGATGCGATGTTCGGCGCCGGCCTGGTCCGGGATGTCGAAGGCGCGGTTGCCGGACTGATCGAGGCGGCCAACGTGTCGGGCATCCCGGTCCTCGCCGTCGATATGCCGAGCGGCGTCGACGGGGCCTCGGGGGGCATCCGCGGCCGCGCGTTCACGGCCCGGCGCACGGTCACGTTTTTCCGTCGCAAGCCCGGGCACCTGTTGCTGCCGGGCCGGCGTTGCTGCGGCGAGCTGGTACTGGCGGATATCGGCATTGCAAGCGAGCTGCTGGCCGCGATCAGGCCAGGCACCTGGGCCAACGCTCCGGTGCTCTGGCAGAGCTGCTATCCAGAACCGCGACAGGATGGCCACAAATACACCAAGGGTCATGCCATCGTCGTCTCCGGTCCTGGGCATCGCACGGGAGCGGCACGGCTGGCGGCACGCGGCGCCCTGCGTGCGGGGGCCGGTCTCGTGACGGTGGCGAGCCCGCCCGACGCCGTCGCCGTCAATGCCGCGCAGCTGACCGCGATCATGGTGGAGCCGTTCGAGGGCCCCCGCGGCCTCGCCGCCCTGCTGTCGGACCCGCGCCGTAACGCATGCCTGATCGGACCCGGCGCCGGCGTAGCGCTGTCCACCCGGCTGCTCGCGCAAGTTGCGCTCGAGTTCGACGCGAGCGTGGTGCTCGACGCCGATGCGCTGACCGCGTTCACCCTCGATCAGGATGATGACGCCGACCCCGTTGTCGAAAACCTGTTCGCCCACATCAAGGAAAAGCCCGCGCGAGCCGTCGTGCTGACGCCGCATGAAGGTGAGTTCCGGCGCGTGTTCGGCGCCTTGACCGGCTCCAAGCTCGAGCGCGCCCGGGCGGCCGCGGAACGGTCCGGCGCCATCGTCATCCTCAAAGGTGCCGACACGGTGATTGCCGCCCCCGATGGCCGCGCCGCCATCAACGAGAATGCGCCGCCCTCACTCGCCACCGCCGGCTCGGGTGACGTGCTGGCCGGGTTCGTCACCGGGCTCGTCGCGCAGGGCATGCCGGCCTGGGAGGCCGCCTGCGCCGCCGTCTGGCTGCACGGGGAATGTGCCAACCTGTTCGGTCCGGGCCTGATTGCCGAGGATTTGCCTGAGGCGCTGCCGCACGTGCTGCGGAGCCTGAGCGCTCAGCCTCTCACGCCTGGATTGAAGCTGTCCTGAGCATCGCGGGCTCCCTGCGCTTATCCCGGGCCGCCAATCCCGATCAAATCATCGCCGCTGTCCGCCCTGCGCCGCTGGGGCATACCAAATCCGGCTGATCAATTCGCAACAAGAACCGTTCAACCGGAGGCTGTATTATTCCATTCCAGCGTTGTCATCATACCCGGTATGCCGGCATCCGGAGTATCCGGTCCTCCTGAGCGGTTCAGGCATCCTGCCCCGGAACCGCGCCCCCTTTCCCGGTGCTGCGGCAATGACTATGCTGCGCCGGCGGCGCCGCCGCAGCTTCGCTCGGGCAGCTTCAGGAATCTCTCATGATCATCGAGAACCAGCAGCAGGTGACGCAAGCCGTGCTCGAGGCGTTCGGGCGGACCGCCGACCCCAGAACACGGGAGATACTGCTGTCGCTCGTGAAGCACCTGCACGGCTTCATCCGCGAGGTTCGCCTGACCGAGCCCGAGTTCCAGCAGGCGGCGAAACTGATCGCGGACATCGGCCAGAAGACCACGCCCTCGCATAACGAGGCGGTGCTGATGGCGGGCTCGCTCGGCGTCTCGACGCTGGTCTGCCTGCTCAACAACGGCAACAACGGGGCGACCGAGACGCAGGCCAATCTGCTCGGGCCGTTCTGGCGGGACGACCAGCCGATCTGTGACAGCGGCGCCTCGCTGCTGCGCTCGCCGACGCCGGGTCCCGGCATGCTGGTGACGTGCTGGGTCAATGACCAGCAGGGACGGCCGGTCGCCGGCGCCGAGGTCGACATCTGGCACACCTCCCCCGAAGGGCTTTATGAAAACCAGGATACCACCCAGGCCGAAATGAATTTGCGCGGTCGCTTCACTACCGATGCCGACGGGCACTTCGAGTTCACCAGTGTCATCCCCGCCGGCTATCCGATCCCGATCGATGGGCCGGTCGGCCGACTCATCAAGGCGACCGGACGGCACCACTACCGGCCCGCCCACCTGCATTTCATGGTCTACAAGCCCGGCTTCAAGACGCTGATCACGCAGATCTACTCGGACGACGACGAGCACATCGCATCGGACGTGCAGTTCGGTGTCACCCGGTCATTGATCGGTCATTACCACCGGCACGATGCGCCGAACGCCAAACACGGCTTGGCGAGCCCCTGGTACTCGCTCGATCAGCGGCTGACGCTGGAGCCGGGCGAGGCGCGGCGGCCGCGGCCGCCAATCAGCGCCAAAACCACCGTGCCGGCCGAATGATGCGGACCAGAAGCCGCTAAAGCGCTAGCCTGAGGGGCTGTGTCGCCGGGCCACCGGATTCATAGCCGCGGGCGAGACACTGCCCCTGTGCCGGGTCGGCGATCATGACCAGGCGTGTGCGCTCGTTGAGGATCGGCGGCGTCAACCAGGAGAAGCCGGGATCGTCGAGGTCCGCCCGCGCCGTCAGCATCTCGCGCGCGCGCCGCTCGCTCTGCTCGCCCCGCGGCCGACCGGCCCAATCGCAGGTCCAGTGATTGGCCGCCGACGCCGCGGCCTCGCCTTCGCGCAGGTGCGCCGAGCGCTCCAGCCGCTCGATGACGCACCGCTCGTCCGGGGTGAGACCGACCAGGCTGAAGATCGCCGGCGCCGACACCGGCGTATCGATCAGCAGCGTTCGTGCCTCGGCGAAACTGCGGGCCTCCTCGAACGTCCGGCGCAGCAGATGCGCCGGTGTCAGGTGCGGCATGCGCCACACCCTTCGCCGGTTCACGGCCCAGTCGAGCGGCATCACCCCGACGGGCGTGGCCATCGGCGCCTGATTGAGCGCGGCGGCGAACCGTTGCGGCGCGACCGCCTGCAAGACGCCTGTGAAACCCGGCCATGTCAAGCCGAGCCAGCGGCCGGCCAGCCCGCTGATGCGGGCGGCCATGACGTGCCGGCCGAGGCCGTGCGTGCGCCAGTCGAGCACCCGCACCAGCTGCACCGAGCGGCCATCGGCGGCCGGCCGCAGGCCGACGGTGCAGCCCCATTCGTAGTTGACATTGAGGAAGTAGGCGCCCGGCCGGCCGAGGCTGGTCGCGATCGCATCGAGCTCGGCGAGGTACGGCGAGCCCGATTTTTCCAGCCATCGCCGCGAAATCCAATCGGCCGCCACCAGCATGCGGGCGGGCATGCCCTCGGTTGCCAGATCGAGCATGGCGTGCGCCTGCGCGCCGGCCGCCGCGAGGCTCCGGATCGGAAAATCCGGGCCGCAGTCGATCTGCGGAATGTGGGGAAGCGGATCCGCACTGCGGCGTTCTTGCATGGCCGAACCTGCTCGCTTCCTCGATTGTGCCGCCCGCTTGCGGGCGCCCAGGGGCAATCCGCTCGTTGCAAGCTGGCGTACGGATCGCCATCAGACTTGGGGGCGAGGCGAGGCATCGCCAATGCCCCGGTTGCTCAAGGCGTGTCAAAACCCGGGATTTCTCTGCATGAGGGGCGCGGGTGAGTTGCGGCCGATGACACCGTCGAGCGAAAGACTTGACCCATCACACAACCTGTCGCTCGACGGTATCACGCGCGCAGGGTTGGTGTGGGTGCGCCATAGCACGAAGTGCGTGTCTCCACACGACGCACAAGCAAAGACTCATACCGGCGAGCAGACCGTAGAAGCATGGATCAAATGTACTGCTCGCCGGTATGCCACCCGCGATCGTTTCAATGGCGCTGAGCGCGGACAGTCCCTTGCGCCGGGTGGATATCGGCGCTAGATACCGTTCCGGCGCCTCATGCGTGGCGCCGCGGCTGAGGTGGGGGATCGTCTAACGGTAGGACCCCAGACTCTGACTCTGGTTGTCTAGGTTCGAATCCTAGTCCCCCAGCCACCTAACTCACTGATTTCGCACTGTTTTTCGTCTATCTGCATACGGCTAAATAGTCGCGACATATCCGCGACTTAGCTGACCGGCCCACGGCACCCAGCCCCTCAGAGACCCAAAATTAGGACAATCGGCACGAAAACGGGCGCCGGGTCTCTTGCGGCCGTTTTCGCGCGACCAGATCAGGAGCGTTTATGCCACATGAGGTGCAGCTCACGAGACGTTGATGCTGTCGATCAGCGCCACGTCTTGACCCCCCATCGGCGTCCTGGCGCGACCCCGCTGCTCGAGCCCTCCGTTGCTCCGCTACGCTCCGCAACTCCGGCCTCGAGCAGCGGGAAGACTCACGCAATGGAGGGGTCAAGATTGCACGCCGATCCGGGGTCAA
>Ga0209069_10001496_pt1 | contig 11898 bp, 11 predicted proteins | sample Str013_2_FD_187202 | JGI IMG/M metagenome (GOLD analysis project Ga0209069, IMG submission 187202) | Freshwater sediment microbial communities in response to fracking from Pennsylvania, USA - Straight Creek_MetaG_SC_2013 (SPAdes) (version 2) | ecosystem: Environmental > Aquatic > Freshwater >...
ATATAAAATATAAGTCAAATTTCCGCCTGATAATTCGTGAATACCGAAATTGACGCCGGACACCAATGGCCGGCCGGCGAGACCGTCGCCGCTTGCCTGTGCTGAATTGGAACAGCCCCGATTCGGCAGGAACCGGCGCCGCGGATCGTGTGCCGATACGCGACACCGAGGAGCGCCGGAGCGGTTAGAAATCGGACGCGATGCCGCCTTTTTCCCAGTCGCCGTAGCGGGTCGGATCAGGACCATCCTGCCCGCCGATCTCCTTGGGCCGGCGGCTCGCCTCGGACTGGCCCGCACGGCGCCGCTGCTCAGCCTCCGCCAGGGCACGCTCGGCCGCCGGCGAAAGCTTGCGGCTGCCGTCCCGTCCGACGGTCGGGTCGTTTCGGTCATCGTGTCGCTGTGTCATGGTAAAATCCCGAAGCGGAGGCGTCGGCCGAAGCTGGTTGCCGACGATCGCGGATCCCATATAGCATTGGTGAGCCGGGTCGCCGGCTGCAAGTCCCATCGGTCGAGGGATCGAAGCATGCTGCTGAATTATGTCAAGACCGCCGTGCTGCTGGCCATCCTGAGCGTGATCCTGGTCACGATGGGGTATGTCGTCGGCGGGGAAAGCGGCGCGCTCATCGCCCTCGTCGTCGCCTTGGGCATGAACGTGTTCAGCTATTGGAACTCGGACAAGATGGTGCTGCGGCTGCAGAACGCGCAGGAGGTCGACGCGCAGTCGGGCGGCCAGTTCTACGAAATCGTCCGGGGTCTGGCGGCGAAGGCCGGGCTGCCGATGCCCCGCGTCTACATCATGCGCAATCCGCAACCCAATGCATTCGCCACGGGGCGCAATCCCGAGCATGCCGCGGTGGTCGCCTCGACCGGCCTGTTGGAGCTGCTCACCCCGGAGGAAGTGACCGGTGTGATCTCGCACGAGCTGGCGCATGTCAAAAGCCGTGACACGCTGATCATGACGGTGGCGGCGACGATCGGCGGCGCCATCTCGCTGCTGGCCAACTACCTGCAATTCGCCTGGCTGTTCGGCGGGCGGCGCAACAACAACCTGGGCGTGCTCGGCACCCTCGCCGCGATCCTTTTGTTCCCGTTCGCCGCCATGCTGGTCCAGATGGCGATCAGCCGCTCACGCGAGTATCAGGCGGACCGGCTCGGTGCGGAGATCTCGGGACACCCGCTGTGGCTCGCCTCGGCGCTGGAGAAAATCAACGAGGCGGTCAAGCGGATCCCCAATCCGGACGCCTCGCGCGTGCCGGCAATGGCGCACCTGTTCATCATCAACCCGCTGAGCGGGCGGGCGACGGACAGCCTGTTCTCGACCCATCCGAGCACGCAGAACCGGATTGCCGAGCTGGTTAAGCTGGCGGCCGAGATGGGCCAGACGTCCGCGCAGGGCAGTTTTCTGCCCGGCGCCGCCCGCGCGATGCTGCAGCAGGGCGGCGGCCCAGGGCCGATGGACAGCGGCGGGCGGCCGTGGGGATGACAGGCGAACATATGGAGCCAGCCCGTGCGACTGCCAGGCCGGCAGTCGCGAAGAGTCATTCATGCGCGGGCGGGTTCGTGAGTGAGGGATAATGACAAACCGCGGGCGCGTCCGATCGGCCATGATCGACCCGGAAAGCGCCCTCCCCGCGCCGGAAAAACCGCGGCACCAGGCAAGGTGGACCCGGCAGGCTTCATCTCCCGCAATGCCGCGGCGGCAGTGCTACATTCCGTGCTGGCCAGACACCATGCGCTCGACGACGCACTGACGCAGATCGGCCAGCAGGATCCCTTCCGATCCATGAGCCTCAGGGACCGTGCGTTTACCCGCGTGATCGTCGCCACGGTATTGCGGCGACTGGGCCAGCTCGACGAGGTGCTCGGCCGGTTCGTGACGAAGCCGCTGCCCGAGAAGCGGGGCAAGCTCCGCGAAATCCTGCTGTCGGCGGCGGCGCAGCTGCTGTTCCTGGCGACACCGCCGCATGCTGCGATCAGCCTGGCTGTCGATCAGGCCAAAGCAGACGGCGGCGCCCGACGGTTTGCCGGGCTCGCCAATGCCGTGCTGCGCCGGGTGGCCAGCGAGGGGCCGATGGTGCTCGCCGGACAGGACGCCGCCCGACTCAATACGCCGGAATGGCTGTGGCAGCGCTGGTCGGCCAACTATGGCGAGGAGAGGGCGCGGGCGATTGCCGAGAGCCACCTTGCCGAGGCGCCGCTCGATCTCAGCTTCAAGACGGCGGCCGAGGCGGCCGGTTGGGCCGGCCGGCTCGACGGCGTGGTGCTGCCCACCGGTTCCGTGCGGGTGAAGGCGCACGGTCCGATCGACGCCATGCCCGGTTTCGAGGACGGCGCCTGGTGGGTGCAGGACGCGGCGGCGGCGCTGCCGGCCCGGCTGCTGGGTGATGTCGCGGGCCTCAGGGTGGCGGATTTGTGCGCCGCGCCCGGCGGCAAAACGGCTTGCCTTGCGGCGGCCGGGGCGCGGGTGACGGCGGTCGAGCTCGCAGCCGACCGCATCGATCGCATGCAACAGAACCTGCGCCGGCTCCACCTGGAAGCCGAGATCGTGCGCGCGGATGTCACCCAATGGCGGCCTGCAGCACTGTTCGATGCCGTGCTGCTCGATGCGCCATGCTCGGCGACCGGCACCATCCGCCGGCATCCCGATATCCCGCACCTGAAACGGGCCACGGACCTCATCAAGCTCGCCGAAACTCAGCATCTGCTGCTGGCAAGCGCAATGGGCCTGGTGCGGCCGGGTGGCAGGCTCATCTATTGCACGTGCTCGCTCGAGCCCGAGGAAGGGTTGCAACGGATCACCAGCAGCCTCGCGGAGGCTCCCGGCTGGCGTCTGCTGCCGATCGAGGCCGGCGAGCTCGGTCTCGAGCCTGGCTGGATCACGCAGGAAGGCTGCCTGCGCACGCTGCCGTGTGACCGTTTCCGTGAATTCCCTGAAAGTGGCGGGATCGATGGATTTTTCGCCGCGCGGTTGATCCACAGCGCAGAGTAGCCGGCCGGGCGGCCGAGAGGGTTCGGCTTGCCTCGGCGGCAGCCAGCCGCTATCGCAGGTCACCATTGGCAGGGAAGGGGCGCGGCGCATGGCCTCACGGCGGCTTTCCGAGCGGACGCGGCTGGCGCTGCTGGCGGCCGAGGAGGCGCGGCGCAGGGCCAAGCGACGCTTATATCGCTCGCCGCTGGTCCGCTGGCGCTATGGCGGCCCGTCGGTCGAGCAGCTGCTGATCCTGCCGCAGGACCTGCGCACGGGTGATCCTAGCTTTGCCGACGAGGTGGCGAGCGGAAGCTTCGGCCTCGCCGGCGCGCTCGCCATCATCAACGACGCATCGCCATTTGCGGTCCGCGCACCCAGTCGCGGCTGGGAGATCGCGCTGCATGGATTCGGCTGGCTCCGCGATCTGCGCGCAGCGAGCGATGATGCCGAGGTGCGCGAACTCGCCCGCGATCTGGTGCTGGACTGGATCGCGCGCTGCAAGGTTTTCGACGGCATCGCCTGGGAGCCGGCGGTCACCGCCCGGCGCGTGCAGGCGTGGATCGCCAACGGGGCGCTGCTGCTCGAGAATGCCGATGATGCCGGTTATGACGTGATGATGCAAAGCCTCGACCGGCAGATGCGGTTTCTGGCGGCCTGCTATCGGGATATCCCGCCGGGTGAAGCGCGGCTCACGACCCTTGCCGCGCTGCTGACCGCCGGACTGTGCGTCGCCGACCAGCAGAAGCTGGTCGATCGCCACCTCGAGGCATTCGCACAGGAGCTCAGGGCGCAGATCCTTCCCGACGGAGGGCATGTCACGCGCAACAGCGCCGTGCTGATCGAGCTGCTGCTCGACCTGCTGCCACTCAAGCAATGCTTTCTGGCGCGGCAACGCACGGCGCCCGTCGCGCTTGCGGAAGCGATCCGCCGGATGATCCCGATGCTGCGCTACATGCGGCTCGGCGACGGTACGATCGCGCATTTCAACGGCGTCGGCGCGACGGCCGCGCATGACCTCGCCACGGTGCTCGCCTATGAAGAGCAGCCGGCGGTGCCATTGGCCGCCGCGCCAGACACGGGCTATCTGCGCATCGAACGGCACGCGAGCAAACTGCTGCTCGACGTCGGCCCACCCCCCATCCTGCAGCTGTCGGGCGACGCGCACGCCGGCTGCCTGTCGTTTGAACTCTCGAGCGGCCCGTGTGGCATGATCGTGAATTGCGGCGCCCCCGGCGCGGCCCATCAGGATCTGCGCACCGTGGCCCGCTCCACGGCCGCCCATTCGACGCTTTCGGTCGGCGACGTATCCTCGGCCAGGCTCATTGAAAGTGCGCTGATCGAGCGCCATTATGGAGCTCAGCCGATTAGCGGCCCCCGCAACGTGACCCAGCAAGTGGCCAATCACGACGGGGTGATCGAGGCGGTGATGAGCCACGACGGCTATCTGCCGCGGCTGGGGCTGCGCCACACCCGCTCGCTGCGGATGGAAACCCAGGGATTGCAAATCGCCGGCAGGGACCGGCTGACGGTTATTCAGGGGAGTCGGCTACCGCTGTCGGGGGTGCCGTTCGCTGTGCGCTTTCATCTGCATCCCGAAGTGGAGGCGCGCAAGGGGGAGGAGCCCGACACGGTGGAACTGACGCTCGGCAACGGCGAGACGTGGCAGATGATCGCGCGCGGCGCCAAGCCCGGACTCGAGGATTCGACGTTCTACGCCGATGCCTCCGGCCCCCGGCAGAGCCTGCAAATCGTGTTGCGCGGCCTGTGCGCGGACGAGATCAGCGTCGACTGGAGCCTGGCGCGGACGAGAGCTGGCGGGCGGTGAAGGCGCAGCTGCCGACGGGTTCCGCCCGGGGACATTCCGTGCTACCCGCGCCTTTGGCGCTCAATCACTGCTGACAGGACGCACCATGACCTGCCCATCGCTCGAAACCAACCCGCGCATCGCCCGCGCGCTCGTGTCCGTCTCGGACAAGAGCGGGCTGCTGGAGCTCGCCGAGGTGCTTCACCGCCACGGCGTCGAGCTGATCTCGACGGGCGGCACGGCGGCCGCGATCCGGGCCCACGGCCTGCCGGTGAAGGACGTCGCCGATGTGACGGGCTTTCCCGAAATGATGGACGGCCGCCTGAAGACCCTGCATCCCAAGGTGCACGGCGGCCTGCTTGCGATCCGCGGCAATGCCGAGCACCAGCGGTCCGCCGATCAGCATGCCATCGGCCCGATCGACCTCCTGGTGGTCAATCTGTACCCGTTCGAGGCGACCGTGGAAAAGGGCGCCGCATTCGAGGACTGTGTGGAGAACATCGATATCGGCGGGCCGGCGATGATCCGTGCGGCGGCCAAGAACCATGCCTCGGTGACGGTGGTGGTGGAGGCGGAGGACTACGCGCGGGTCCTGGCGGAGATGGCGGCGAACGCCGGCGCCACCACGCTCACCACCCGCAAATCACTGGCCGCCAAGGCGTTCGCGCGCACCGCCGCGTACGATGCGGCGATCGGCAACTGGTTCGCCGGCGCGCTCGGCGACAGCGTTCCGGCGTTTCGCGCGTTCGGCGGACGGCTGGCGCAGCGGTTGCGGTACGGTGAAAATCCACATCAGACAGCGGCTTTCTACACATCGGCGGGCGCGCGGCCGGGCATCGCCACGGCGCGGCAGCTGCAAGGCAAGGAGCTGTCCTACAACAACCTCAACGATACCGATGCCGCGTTCGAATGCGTCGCCGAGCTCGATCCGGCTACCCCGGCCGTCGCCATCATCAAGCACGCCAACCCGTGCGGCGTGGCGGTCGGCGCGGACCTGCGCGAGGCCTATCTGAAGGCGCTCGCCTGCGATCCGGTGAGCGCGTTCGGCGGCATCGTCGCGCTCAACCAGCCGATCGACAAAGCCGCCGCCGCGGAGATCAGCAAGATCTTCACCGAGGTAGTGATCGCGCCCGACGCCAGCAAGGACGCGATCGCGCTGTTCGCGGCCAAGAAGAATTTGCGACTGTTATTGACCGGCGGCCTCCCGGACCCGCGCGCGCCGGGGCTGACATTCCGTTCGCTCGCCGGCGGCTTCCTGGTGCAATCGCGCGATGACGGCTGCATCGACGACATAGAGTTGCAGGTGGTCACCAAACGCAAGCCGAGCGCGCGGGAGCTGGCCGACCTGCGCTTCGCCTTCAAGGTCGCCAAGCACGTCAAATCCAATGCCATCGTCTACGCCAGGGACGGGGCCACGGTCGGCATCGGCGCGGGCCAGATGAGCCGGGTCGATTCGGCGCGCATTGCCGCCTGGAAGTCCGAGGAGGCGGGGAAGGCGGCCGGTGCGGACGCGCCGCTCGCCAAGGGCGCGGTGGTGGCGTCGGACGCCTTCTTCCCGTTCGCCGATGGATTACTCGCAGCGGCGGCCGCGGGCGCCACCGCCGTCATTCAGCCGGGCGGCTCGATGCGCGACGACGAGGTGATCAAAGCCGCCGACGATGCCGGCCTCGCCATGGTGTTCACCAACATGCGGCATTTCCGGCATTGAACCGCGAAGCGTGAGGCTTGGACCGGCCCTCGGTCATCCTCACCCCGGCCCCGCCAGATGCGCGAAGGCGTTCACCACTTCGGCGTACACGGCGCGCTTGAAGGGCACGATGCTGGCAACGAGATTTCCGATCGGCGACCACTTCCACGCCTCGAACTCGACCTGGTGGCCGTCGCGCGGACCGATATCGATCTCGCTGTCGGGCCCGAGAAAGCGCACCGCTACCCATTTCTGCTTCTGCCCGCGGTAGCGCCCGTCCCAGGCGACGCCGACGAGCTCGGGCGGCAGATCGTAGGTCAGCCAGCCCGGCGCCTCCTCGATCACCTCGACCGAGCGGATGCTGGTCTCCTCGAACAATTCGCGGAGCGCGGCCTGGCGTGGGTCCTCGTTGTCATCGATGCCGCCCTGCGGCATCTGCCACCAGCTGCCCGGCCCCTCGGCCTCGCCCGGCATGTCGACGCGCCGGCCGACCCAGACCAGACCCTGCCGGTTGAATACCATGATGCCGACACAGGGGCGGTAGGGCAGCAAACCAGCTGTGGCGGCCATGTCATGCTCTCTGCCGGAGGAAGTCATCGTTTGTCTTCCGGCCATGCACCGCAGCGGCGGCTATTGCGCGGGCCCCAACCCGTTGATGGCCGTCAAATCAGATTTGGGCGGTGCACGCCTCGGCGGGGATGCCGCTGTGGTCGAGGAAGCGGCGCCCCCGGCCGGGCGGCGCACGGGGGGAGGCGGCGTGCGCTCGGGCACGTCGGTTGCAACAGCGGCTGTGGGCGGTGCCGTGGCTACTGGCTCGGGCGCCGCGCTCGCGGGCGTTGCGCTGGCTGGTGGAGGTGGCGGAGCTGGATTGGCCGACGGCTGCGCCGTGAGCATCGGGGCGAGCACAGGGGAGCTGACGGTCAGGGCCCGGTCGATCTCCGCGCGCGCGCGCTCGAATTCGGTTCTCGGCGGGGTGGCGGCGGTGTCCTCGCTGACCGGCATCGCCACGGGCGGCGGTGGCGGCGGCAAAGCGGCTAGCTTCGGCGGATCGGGCGGACGGACGGCGACCTTGGCCTCGGCGAACGGCTCGCCGTCGCGCTCGTCGGCCTTCAGTCCCAGCACCACAACGGTGACGGCAGACGCCAGCACCAATCCGGTCGTTGCGAGCAACAGCCCCTTCATGCGCTTTGGCCTCCCAGTCTCGAGCGGGATTGCAGAGCCCGCGCTCGCCTCGTTTCGCCTTCTGGCCGCCCGGCTCCGCGCAACGGCGATGGGCGGCGCCGGCAGATCGCTGCGACCGGCGCGCAGTACGGACTGCTGCGCCGGTCGCATGCGTCGCTCAATTGGGAACCGCTTCGTTCTTCAGCGCGCCTTCCTTCTGCTTTTCGGTCGCCGATGGTGCCGCCGGGGTGCTGGTATCGGCGGTGCGCAGCATCGTCAAGGCCTGCTGCAGCTGCGTATCCTTTTCCTTCTCCTTGGGAACATAGGCAGAGGAGCCGGAGCCTTCCTTCTTCTCCTGCTCGCCCTTGAGATGGCCGCGCAGGCTCGATTCGCCACGCGGCTTATCGGCCGCCGCCTTGGCCTTCAACTCGTCCGGCAGCTCCTCCTCGACCAGCTTGTCGGGCTCGATGCCCTTGGCCTGGATCGAGCGGCCCGACGGCGTGTAGTAGCGCGCGGTGGTCAAACGGATCGCGCCATGATTGCCGCCGAGCGGAATGATGGTCTGCACCGAGCCCTTGCCGAACGAGCGGGTGCCGAGCAGCGTGGCGCGCTTGTGGTCCTGCAACGCGCCGGCGACGATCTCGGAGGCCGAGGCCGAGCCGCCGTTGATCAGGACGATCAGCTTCTTGCCTTCGGTGATATCGCCCGGATGGGCGTTGGCCCGCTGGGTCTCCTCGGCGTTGCGGCCGCGGGTGATGACGATGGCGCCCTGCTCCAGGAAGTCGTCGGACACGGAAATCGCCTGATCCAGCAGCCCGCCCGGATTGTTGCGCAGATCGATGACGTAGCCCTTGAGCTTCTTGCCCGAGGTCTTCTTGATCTGATCGACCGCCTTCACGAGATTGTTATGAGTCTGCTCGTTGAAGGTGGTGATCTTGACATAGCCGACGTCGTCCATCGCCTCGAACTTGACCGGGTTGATCCGAATCACGTCGCGCGTCAGCTTCACATCGAACGGATCGTCCTTGCCCTTGCGGACAATGGTCAGCGTGATCGGCGTATTGACCGGTCCGCGCATCTTCTCGACTGCCTGCTCGAGCGTCAGCCCGACGATCTGCTCGCCGTCGAGCTGGGTGATCAGATCGTTGGCCAGCACGCCGGCCTTGGAGGCGGGTGTATCGTCGATCGGGGAAACCACCTTGACGACGCCGTTCTCCATGGTCACCTCGATGCCGAGGCCACCGAACTCGCCGCGCGTCTGAACCTGCATGTCCTTGTATTGCTTGGCATTCAGGTAGGCGGAATGGGGATCGAGGGCGGACAGCATGCCGTTGATCGCGGTCTCGATCAGCATCGGATCGTCGGGCTTTTCGACGTAGTCGGCGCGCACGCGCTCGAGCACGTCGCCGAACAGATCGAGCTGCCGGTAGATCTCGGAGTTCGGCGAGGTTGCGGAATGGGTTCGCGAGACGTTGACCACGGTGGTCGCCGCAGCGAGTACCGCCATCAGCACGAACGTCCAGAACGCATATTCAGGCTTGCGCGTCATCCTTGCACCTTCTGAAGTCCATCCGGCACCCACCATGGGTCTGGATCGATCGGCCGCTTATCCTTGCGAAACTCGATATATAGCACGGGCGATGTCGTCGGCAATTTGCCGTCAGCAGATTTATTGGGCTGCGCCGGCGGCCCACCCATGGTTCCGACAGGTTCGCCTGTCAGCACGAACTGGCCCAAGGATACGTCGATCTGCGACAAACCCGCCAATAAAATGTGATAGCCCCCGCCCGCATCCACGATCAGGATCTGGCCGTAGGTCCGGAACTCACCGGCATAAACCACCCAGCCATCACAGGGTGACGTAATTTGGGCGCGCTGGCGAGTTTCGATAACAATTCCCTTCGAACTGCCGCCATACTGGGTCTTGTCGCCGAAATGAATGACGCGGCGGCCTTGCGCCGGATAGGGCAGCGATGCCCTGGCCTTCTCGAACGGCACCTTCGGCGTCATCGGATCGCGCGGACCCAGCATCGCCACCACGTCGCTGTGGGGGGCCAGCTCGACCGCCGGCCGGCTCGGCTCGGCCGGCGTGATGGTGGGCTTCAGCAGCGCGATGGCGGGCGGGCGCGCATCCGCCAGCTTCGGCTCGGGCTTTGCGGGCGGCGGCGCGCCGGCGGCAGGCGGTGCCGGCGGCGGCGCAGCAGGCGGATCGGTCCTGGCGGCGGCCTGCTGCTCCTGGCGGGCGAGCTCCTGCTTATAGGCGTCGAGCCCCGCCTTCTCGGCAATGATCGGCTGGGTTTTGGTGATCAGCTCGGCGATATCGGGAGCGTTGCGGGAGATATCCAGAATCGCCTTGCGGATCTGCTCGACCTCGTTCTTGCGCTCGTCGACCAGCAGGCGCTTCTCGGAGTTGAGCGCTTCCAGGCGGCTGCGGCGCTCGTTCAGCTCGGCGGTCTCGGCCCTCAGGTGCTCCTGCTCGCGCTGGCTTTCGAGGGCGACCCGGTCCAGCTCGTCGAGATCGGCCTTCAGGGCGGCGGCCTTGGCGATCAGCGCCTTGGTTACCGGATCGAGCAGCATTTCGCCGCGAAACATTTTCAGCACATCGTCGGGCTGGGTGACGATGGCGGGCGGCAGGTTGCGACCCATGCGCTGCATGGTGGCGAGCAGCCGGGCGATATCCTTCCGCCGCTGCCCGAGCGACTCCTGAGCGACCTTGGTCTGCTCGGCGAGCTGATCCAGCTTGGCCTCGATCTCGCCGAGCCGGCCCTCGCTCTTCTGGATCTGCTGGGCGATGCCGATGCGCTGGCTGTTGATGCGGGCAAGGTCGCGGCCGATCAGCTCGATCTCGGACTCCTTGCGTTTCTTGGTCTTCTCGAGGTTTTCCTTGCGTTGATCGGCCTCGCGCCGCTGGGCCATGTCGCCGGCCGGCTTACCCTGGGCAATCGCGGCCTGCGGCAGCGCAGCGACCAGCATCGCCGCGGCCAGCGGCGCGGCGAGAGCACGGCGGCGATGGGGCGGCAGCCGGAGAGCCATAATGGACAACGCCTCAATGCGACAGCGGGGCCGGATTAGCGTGCGCCCCCCGGGTTTCAAGATAGCCTGATTCCTAGGAATAAGATTAAGGCAAAGTGTTGCTATTTGGTCGATCGGCCCCAAATCCAGCTAAATTATTGGCAATCCTTGCTGCCTCGCCGCGAGGCGCGCTCGGCGCCGTTCTATCGAGATCGGAAACGATGACCCATTCGCTCTCCAGCCTGTCACCGCTTTTGGTCGCAGCCGTCGTGGTGGTGCTGGCGCTCGGGCTCTGGAACATGCTCCGCAACGGCAGCTCGTCGACGAGTCAGACGCTGATGCGGTGGCGGGTGGGGCTGCAGTTCGTGGCGGTCTGTGTGCTCATGATCACCTGGTGGCTGACGCATTGAGGGGGCTGAGCGCCCCTGATCGCGACGGCGGGACAAAAACTTGACGCTGCTGACAACGTTGCTACGGTCACTGCATCGACTGCCTTGGAATTACTGTGGTGGGGCACGGAGCGGCTCATGGTCGTCCTCAACAAAATCTATACCCGCACCGGGGATGCCGGCACGACGGCGCTCGGCAGCGGTGAGCGGGTGCGCAAGAGCTCGGCGCGGATCGCCGCCTACGGCACGGTCGATGAGACCAATGCGCAGATCGGTGTGGCGCGGGTGGCGGTGCCCGAGTCCCTGCCGCACATCGAGGCCATGTTCGCCCGCGTACAGAACGACCTGTTCGACCTCGGCGCCGATCTGTGCGTGCCCGAGCGCGCGGCTGCCGCGGAGCGGCCCGACGCCGCCCCCTCGCGGCTGCGGATGTCGGACGCCCAGGTCAAGCGGCTCGAGGATGAGATCGACCGCATGAACGAGGAGCTAGAGCCGCTGCGCTCGTTCGTGCTGCCGGGGGGAACACCCGCTTCGGCGGCGCTGCACGTGGCCAGAACGGTGTGCCGGCGCGCAGAGCGGCTGATGGTCGAGCTGACCGAGCTTCCCAATGAGCCGGTCAGTGCCGTCGCTCTCAAGTACATCAACCGCCTGTCGGATTTCCTGTTCGTCGCCGGCCGCTACCTCAACGACAAAGGGCAGCGGGACATCCTCTGGGTGCCGGGCCAGAACCGCTAATCAGTCCGGTCGCATAACCCCACCCGCGAGGTCGCCGCGTGTTCGTACCGATCTATGATGAAAATCCGTTAAAAAACATACGATATCAATATGTTACGGTCGCGTTGATCGCGCTCAACGTGATCATCTATCTGATCACCAA
>Ga0209069_10001498_pt1 | contig 11890 bp, 8 predicted proteins | sample Str013_2_FD_187202 | JGI IMG/M metagenome (GOLD analysis project Ga0209069, IMG submission 187202) | Freshwater sediment microbial communities in response to fracking from Pennsylvania, USA - Straight Creek_MetaG_SC_2013 (SPAdes) (version 2) | ecosystem: Environmental > Aquatic > Freshwater >...
CTGCCATCCAAGCCTTCGATCAGCGCCTTGCCGCGCGCCACGTAAAGCTCACGCATTTTCCGCGTTTCAGGAAATTCCTGCGACATCGCAAAAGCCGTCGCATCTTGCAAGAATTGGGGAGAGCCAAACAGCAGCGCTTCTGAAACTGGCAAGACCCGTTCACAGAAGTCCTTCGACGCCGCAATCCAACCACAGCGAAAACCCGGAAGTGCGTGGGATTTTGAAATGGATGAGCAAACAATCACCCGTTCTTCCAGGCTTTTGTCAAAGAACGGCGAGAAGAACTTGCCATCGCCGTGGATCAGCGTGGCATAGACTTCGTCGGACACAATCCACAAATCATGCTGCACCGCCAAGGCTGAAATGGCGCGAATTTCAGCTTCCGTGAAAACCGCTCCCGTTGGGTTGCTGGGTGAGTTCAACAAAATCGCGCGTGTGTTTGGTGTAATCGCTTTGGCGATGGCGTCCATGTCCGGGTGAAAACCACGGTCTGCATCCAGCTTGACGCGAACGGGAACGCCGCCAGGGCCAGACACCACAGCCTCATAAGTCGCATAATAGGGATCAAGTAAAATCACTTCATCGCCCGGTTCAATGATCGCCAGGAAAGCCATGGCCAAGGCTGTCTGAGTGCCCGGCAGGAACAGAAACTGTTCAGGTGAAATGGAGCGGCCAGTTTGCTTGCTATAAAACTCTGCGAGAGATGCCAACAATGGCGCCTCGCCGTTGCCGCCAGAATAACGTGTGCGGCCCGCCATCATTTGTGTCGATGCCATTTCCAGAATGGCCTTGGCCGGCGGCAAATCAGGTTCACCGATGGACAGGAAGATCACATCCTCGCCTGCCGCCTTGCGCTGTTTGCCTTCAAAATGAACGGCCCATTTATCAGAGCCCAAACCTGCAACGCGGGAAGTGATTTTGGCAAAGCGCATGACGAATCCTTTTCTGGTTTCAGTCTATACACCAACTTGCCGTTCTTGCACTTCTTGCGTGTTCATTTCTGCCCTGAGCGTAACGCAGAATGACTACCCCTCCACCCTTTCCAGGGCCATGCGGATCAAGGCTGCATAATCTGTCTTTCCGGAGCCGAGTAGGGGAATCTCAGCCAATGTCACCAAAGTTTTCGGCACCATCAAGTCCGTTGAGCCGCGCGCCTTCATGCCATCACCAACCACTTTGCGGTCTGGCTTTTCCTGTGTGGTGAATAGCACCAGCTGCTCGCCCTTGCGTCTGTCGGGAACGGCAACAACGGCATTGGCCGCATCAGGGTACACCAACTGCACATTGTTCTCGACGGCAGTCAGCGAAACCATCTCGCCCGCAATTTTGGCAAAGCGCTTGGCGCGACCCAAAATGGTAACGAAGCCTTCAGCGTCAATATTCACAATGTCGCCGGTGTCATACCAGCCATCATGCGGCACTTCGATCTCGCCGGGGTTGTCAGCGCGCAAATAACCCAACATCACATTGGGCCCTTTGATGAACAGGCGACCGCCCTCATCAATGCCGGGCACAGACTCCAGCCTTGCTTGCATGCCATCAAATATCCGGCCCACTGTGCCGGGCTTGCTGTGCATGAAAGTATTGGCGGCAATGGCAGGCGCACATTCGGTGGCACCGTAACCCTCGATAATGCGCAGGCCATATTTATCCATCCACAATTGCCGCGTCTCTGGCTTCACGCGCTCAGCTCCGCCCACCAAAATGCGCACGCTTTGGAAATCATAAGCATGCGCCGTCTTGGCATAATTGGTGAGGAATGTGTCGGTGGAGAACAACACAGTTGCCTCAGTGTCATAAACCATTTCCGGCACAATTTTGTAATGCAGCGGCGATGGGTAGTGGAAAGACTTCATGCCATTGAACAAAGTGAGCAGGGTGGCAACAAATCCAAAAGCGTGGAACATGGGCAAGGCGTTGAAGAAAATATCCGTAGGCATGAACGGAATGCGCGTCATGATCTGGGTGGTGTTACTGACAAGATTGCGGTGAGACAATACCACGCCCTTGGGCAGGCCCTCAGAGCCTGAAGTGAACAACACCACCGCAGGGGTATCAGCACTTTTCAAAGCACCGTGAGACGCCAAAACCTGTTTGACAAAAATCCGCTCCACCAAACCGCGCAGTTTGTCGAAGGTGCCCACCTTGGTGCGGATGTCTTCCAGATAAACGATACGCGCCCCCTTGGCCAAAATATCCAGGTCGGCCTGCATCTCAGCCACCTCAATGAATTTGCGGCTGGTGATGATGGTGCGCACCTGGGCTGCCGTGCAGGCCGCCGCCATGTTGATGGCACCGGTGGAGAAATTGAGCATGGCGGGAACGCGGCCAAAGGCATGCAAGCCAAAGATCGTCACAGGCGTTGCAGTGGCGCTGGGCAAAAGCAGGCCCACATATTTCTGGCCCTTGGTTTCAGCGGCCAGTTTGCGCCCCAAGATCAAGCTACCCAACACAAAACGATTGTAGTTCATCGGCACGCGCTGAATGTCTTCAAGAATAATCTGCCTGCCGCCATGATCACGCCTTGCATCCAGCAGTGCCTGCCAGATGGTGCGGTTGATATTGGTGGAGCGGAACATCATGTCCGTCATTACATCATAAAGCCTGCCCGCCTGATGATCACGCAGCGCCGTGCCAGCCAAGCCGTTGGGATTATCCAGCTTGACGGGCGGCATGAAGGTGAGGGTGATTTTCGGAAACCAGCGCATTTTCAATTTGCCGCGCATGCGTGAGAAGGGCGAATAAATCGCACCATCAATGCGCAGCGGCAGAATTTGCGCATGGGCCATTTGCGCAATGGCGGCCGGGCCTTCATAAATCTTCATCAGGCCGCCAGTTGACGTGCGCCTGCCTTCCGGAAAAATCACCACGCGCTGGTTGCGTTTCAGGCGGTGCACAAGTTCGCGCAGGCCCAGCGGATTGGTGGGGTCAATCGGGCACAAATCAAACAGTGCAAAAGCGGGCTTCACCCACCAGGCTTTGGCGATGGTGCTGTTGATGGCAAAAGCAGAGCGCCCCGGCAGAAACGCAGAAAGCAACGGCCCATCCAGATAAGATGTGTGGTTGGGCACAATCAGCGCCTTTTTGCCCGCCGCATGAAAATGCTCCATGCCTTTGATCTCAACACGGTAAAGCAGGCGGAACACAAAGCGCGCGGCAGCGGCCAGCAAAGTTTGCGGCATGTAATAGGCCAGCCAAACCACGATGGCCAAATTGGCAAGCCCAAGCCAGAAATAGAGCCCGCTCACCGAAAGGCCCATTTTCAACAACAGGCCAGAGACCACCGAAGCACTCACCATGAAAATGGCATTGATGATATTATTGGCACCCACAATACGTGCGCGGCGATAATAGGGCGTGCGCGCCTGCATCATGGCAAACAGCGGCACCACAAAAAGCCCAGACATGAAGGCAATGCCGAACAAATCGATCAGGGTGCGCAAGCCAGAGAAGTGGCCGAGCAGGTCATAAGGCCCGGCTGGATTTTCTGGCGTGTTCAAAGACCCAAAACTATTGCCTGCAAAATAAAGGTCAAACACAAACAGCGACAACATCAAGCCTGCCAGCGGCACATAACGCACTGTCACGCGGCCCTTGAGAATACGGTTGCAGGCTGCAGAGCCCAAACCGGTGGCCAGGCTGAACAACGCCAGGATCATCGTTGAGGCATTCAGGCTGGCATGCAAGATATCTTTGGTGAAGGGCTGGATCTGCGACAGAAACACCACACCCAAAAGCCAGAACCATGAGATGCCCAAAATGGAAAGCCAGACATCAGGTTTTTCCATCGCCATTTTGACGGTGATCCAGGTTTCCTGCGGCACATTCCAATTGATCTTCATGTCAGCTTGCGCGGGCGGTGCTGGCGGCATGAACCAGGCGGCAAAATAAGCCACCACAGCAAGTCCGATCATCACCACAGAAACAAATTCGCGGCCAAAGCCAGCGGTGATGAAGAACATGCCAAACAACATGCCCAGCAAAATGGAAATGGCGGTGCCGCTTTCAATAAGGCCATTGCCGCCCAGCAATTCATCCTTGCCCAGATATTGCGGCAAGATGGAATATTTAATGGGCCCAAAGAAAGTGGATTGAACGCCCGCCAAAAACACGCAGGTCATCTGCAGGGTGATGTTTTGGGTATAAAGCGAATAGCTGGCAATGGCGATCAGGCCGATTTCAAACAGTTTGATGCGCCGCGCCACGACGGATTTGTCAAACTTGTCAGCGATCTGCCCGGCCAAGGCTGAGAACAAGAAGAATGGCAAAACCAGAAGGGCCGCGAGATATGAGTTGGCCGCTTCAGGATCTGCCACCACATCATGCAACGCGCCATAAATATAGAGCGTGGAAAGTGAGAGACGAAAGGCATTGTCATTAAACGCGCCGATGGATTGGGCAATAAACAAGGGCAGAAAGCGCTGCTTGGTGAGCAACGAAAATTGATTGTGTTCAGACATTGCGGCGCTTCCCAGAAGAGTTTTCTTTCTTAGATAGCCGCGTTAAGCAGCTGACGCATTACTTTTTCTGTTTCCGCATGCGTGGCGCATAAATGTTGTGCCCCTGCCTCTCGCAATTGCGAAAGACGCGACACTGAAGTAGAAAACCCGATGAAGTGCACTTGATTTTTAAGGCCAGCCACAACGTCGCTCACATTGTCGCCGATAAAAATGATGTTTGATCGGTGCAGGCCTGTGGCCGCAATGGCCCGCGCCAGAATGTCTGATTTATGCCCACCACCTTCAGCGCCAAAGGCCAAGCCTGAAACGGGTTGCCACATGCCAACCTGCCGCAAACGCAACTCTGCAGCGCGGTGAAGATTTGCAGTGGCGATGCCAAGGCGGGCCATAGGCGCAAGACGTTCCAACAATAGGGCAGCACCTCCAATGGGCACAGAGCGCAAATCTTGCTCCAAAGCCCGCTGCAACAGACACAAATATTCTTCGGTGATTACGGCATATTCGGAGACTGGAAAGCCGTGTAACGCCAAAATCTCGCATACAATTTCTTGGTCATTGCGGATTTTGTAACTGTTCCAATCACGCGAAAGCTTGGCGGCATCCATGCGCGAGGCAAAAGGCTCAAAGAATAATTCCTCTTCATCGCGCGTCAGTTCCAGCAACACGCCGTCAACGTCGAAAATGATCGCCCAGTTCATTTGCCAAATCGCGCTGGCGAAATTTCGGCAACGCGCAGTCCTGCCGCCAAGATATCATCGGGCACAGGCGCATGGGTGGCCAATGCTGCTGCAACCCGCGCCATGGCAGGCGCAGTCATGATCCCATTGCCTCCCTGGCCTACCAGCCAGAAAAACCCTTCGACTGCTTTGTCATAACCCACAGCGGGGCTGCCATCTGGCGTGAAGCTGCGAAGGCCACCCCAAGAATGTTCCAACCTGTTCACTTCTACCGTGGTGGCCTGGGTGAAACGCTCTATTCCTTCAGCCAAAGCAAGATCATCGGCATAAGCATCATGCGGCTCAACCGGCGTTTCATCGGCTGGTGAGACCAGCAACTTGCCGCTCTGTGGTTTGGCATACCAAGTCTCATTCACATCCACCACAAAGGGCCAATTCATCACATCCGGGTAGTCAGCCATGGGTACAACACCCACGGAGCGCCGTTTGGCCTGCAAGCCAATAGGGATGGCCCCAGCCAATTTTGCAACGCGGTCTCCCCATGCCCCAGCCGCGTTGACAACAACAGGGGCCGTGATTGTGCCCTGAGGTGCATCAACTTGCCAAGTATGGGCAATGCGCCAGATGGCTTTTACGGGCGCTGAAACAAACAGCTTGCCCCCCTGCTGACGAAACTGGCGCAGAAATCCTTGATGCAAACCATGAACATCAAGGTCGCCTGTATCAGACGAATAGAACCCGTGGGCGGCATAATCGTGCCGGATGATCGGATATAACTTTTGGATTTCGTGAGGCCCGATTTGTTGCACACCGTGCATATCCGTCAGATACTCATGGCGGGCCGCAGCTGCTGACTTTGGCACCAGAACCAGTGAGCCGCGCTTGGTGAAAAGTGGCGCATCGCAAAAGCCTTTGGGCGTATTGAAGAAGAAACTGCCACTCGCGCGCGTCAGAGCCACAAAGGGCGGTGGCCCATAATTGGGTTCATAGGCCGCGGCTGATCTGCCAGTGGTGTGATAGCCGGGGCGGTCTTCCATTTCGAGCAGCGCCACTTTGGCCGTCGCTGAAAGTTCGGCCGCAACCGAAGCGCCAGCAATGCCCGCGCCAATGACGATAAAATCAAACTGGCTCATGCCCAAACAAAACCACGTGGCAAATCACTTGGCAACTCAATGTTTCAGGTTATGGTGGGGGCGGAGGGGTTTCTCATGCCAGATTTCAATCAGCCACTTTCGGGCTTTGTCACACCGCGCTTTGCTGGGATAGCAACCTGGGGCCGCTTGCCGCACGTGGCGCTGGAACAGGCGCAGGGCATTGACATTGGCATTGTGGGCATTCCCTGGGATGGCGGCACCACCAACAGGCCGGGCCCGCGCCATGCGCCGCGCCAGATCCGTGATCAATCTTCCATGGTGCGCCGCATGCACCAAACCTCGCGCATTGTGCCCTATGATCTGTGCAATGTGGCTGACTTGGGGGATTGTCCGGTTAACCCGGCCAATCTCGATGATGCAATGAAGCGCGTTGAGACTTATTTCAAGAAGTTGGTGGCCAAGGGCATTAGCCCATTGAGCATGGGTGGTGATCATTTATGTTCGCTGCCCGTGTTGCGTGCTGTGGGGCAGAAGAAGCCGGTTGGCATGATCCATTTTGATGCCCATACAGATTTATACGACAGCTATTTCGGCGGTTTTAAATTCACCCATGGAACGCCTTTCCGCCGCGCCATTGAAGAAGGGGTGCTGGACCCCAAGCGCACCATTCAAATTGGCCTGCGTGGTTCGATGTATGACACCGAAGATTTTGACTATGCCGAAAAAGTCGGCGTGCGCGTTGTGCGCATCGAAGAGGCCAAGGAAAAAGGCGCGGCCGCCATCATGCAGGAAGCCCGCGAAATTGTGGGCCAGGGCGAAACTTACGTGAGCTTTGACATTGATATGCTGGACCCAGTCTATGCGCCGGGAACGGGCACGCCGGAAATTGGTGGCTTCACAACCTTTGAAGCCCAACAGCTTTTGCGCGGCCTGCGCGGCCTCAATATCGTGGGGGCCGATGTGGTGGAAGTCTCACCGCCATTTGATCCCTCTGGCCTCACAGCTTATGCGGGGGCAGTGATGATGTTCGAAATTCTGTGCAGCATGGCCGAATGCAGGGCCGCCGCAAAGTCTCGTTAAGCCGCGCGAAAGTTGGGGCCAAGGCCATTGGCTCTGGCGGCACGTGCCTGTTCTTCCAACGCCCGCTTGCGCACCACGCCCGCATTGTCCGCAATCTTGAAAATCAGTTCGGTTTCAGCAGGGTGAAGCTCTTGGTCGCAGAAGGCAATGTCCCACATCAGGCCAACCAAAACGGATCGATCCTCAACACTGAGCAGTTCCGGCAATTGCCGCGCCACTTGAATGAGATCTTCTGGTTTGAAATCTTTTTCAAGAAATGCCAGCGCCAGCTCTTGGTCATTCGATGAGAACTGGTAGCGGGTTTTCAAATGGCCAAGAAAGTGCTGGAGCTCGACATCAAGAATTTTGCCATCGCAAGGAACGACGGAGGCCAGAATGGCAGCAATCAACAAGCGGCGCTGTGATGACGAAAGCTTGGCAAAACCATTGTGCTGGCGCGTCAAGCCAATGATTGTAGGAATATCCAAACCTGCTAGAGGCTTGGCTGCCCCTGCAATTTTCTTACGACCCATAGTTCCCCCAGTTCAAATCTAACGACCTTGCACAATAATCCATCGCCCAAAGGCCCGTTGTATAGATTGGGGTGGTCTTATATGAAAAACTCGAAATGCAAAAACCAATTTTGTTGATTCTTCGTCGTCTGATGCCATTCCTCCTCGGGGCGGCAGCCGCGCTGGCTCTGCCACCCAGCAATTTATGGTGGCTGCTCTTTTTGGTGCTCCCGTCGGTTTTGCATTTTTGGTCGAAGCAAGCATCAAAGGGCCTAACAAAGCAATTCTTCTTCGGCTGGCTTTTTGGCCTCGGTTATTTCCTCGTTGCCCTGCATTGGATTGGCTATGCCTTTTTTGTCGATGCAGAAGCAGATTTGTGGATGATGCCTTTTGCGGTGGGCGGCCTATCCGCTGTTCTTTCAATCTATTGGGGCCTCGCATTTATGATGGGCTCATTGCTCGTCAAGCGCGGCCATCCATCGTGGCTGGCGCTGCCGCTTTGCCTTGGCATTGCAGAGTGGCTGCGCGGCATTTTGTTCAGCGGATTTCCCTGGGCGGTGTGGGGCCAGATGGTTGACGGCATGGGCGGGGTTTCCCAATTTGCTTCAGTTGTGGGCATGGTTGGCCTGACCTTTTGTATCCTCCTCTGGGCCGCAGCACCGCTCGGCATTTGGCGCGATCAAGGGCCGCGCCGCGCGGTGGCCATTATTGTGCTGGCAAGCCTGCCAGTGATTTTTGCTTGGGGCGAATGGCGATTGGCGCAAAATCCAACGCAATATGTATCTGACGTGATGCTGCGGTTGGTGCAGCCCAACATCAACCAAAGTGACAAATGGCGCAACGGCAACGCCAGAGCCATTTACGACCAACTGTTACAAATGACGGCAGCGCCCTCATCAACCGGCAAACCGATCACCCATATCATCTGGCCAGAATCTTCCGTGCCGTTTTTGATTGATGAAAGTGCTCCCGGCCGCGCCGAATTGGCGGCGGTGTTGAAACCCAATCAAATCTTGCTCGCCGGTGCCGTTCGCCGCGACAGCGCCACACCGGATGCCAAGTACTTCACTTCAATTTTGATGTTCGATCATAATTCGGATGTAATTTCGCACTATGACAAATTTCATCTCGTTCCCGGCGGAGAATTTCTGCCGCTAGAATGGGCACTGGCCCCACTGGGGTTTCGGCGTCTGGTCAGCCTGCCGGAGAGTTTTACACCCGGTGATGGCCCCAAGACGATCGCAGTGCCCGGTGCTGGCTGGGCTGGCTTTTCCGTTTGCTATGAGGCAATCTTTCCGGGTGCTGTCGCTGGCACTGATCGGCGCCCGAACTGGTTGGTGAATGTGACGAATGACGGCTGGTTTGGAACATCTACTGGGCCCTATCAGCATTTGGCGATGTTGCGCTTGCGAACAATTGAACGCGGTGTACCCGCGGCAAGGGCAGCCAACACAGGCATTTCGGCGGTGATTGACCCACTCGGTCGAATGACGTTCAATTCACAACTGAATACAATCGGGAGTTTCGATCTGGCGCTACCAAAAGAAATGGGTGAGACAGTTTACGTAGAAATAGGCAGTATTTTATTTACTATATTGATCGGAACTCTATTTTTAGTTGGCGATTATTTGAAGCAGTACTAAAAGGTGGTGCTTCGTCGTGCTCAGGTGATTGGCCTAAAGTGCGTCGAGCTAGTGCTTGCAGGGCGGGGGAAGCCAAGGTCGGCGCGAAGGTAACAGGCTGGGGGTAAACGGTCTGAGGAAATTAATGACACGCAGAGACCCAAATTATATCGATGCCCATGTTGGTGCCCGCATCAGAATGCGCCGCCAACTTGTGAACATGAGTCAAGAGCGCCTCGGCGAATTGCTCGGCATCACCTTTCAGCAGGTTCAGAAATACGAAAAAGGTTCCAACCGCATCAGCGCGAGCAGGCTGTTCTATGCCTCCAAAACGCTGGGCGTTCCGGTTCAGTTTTTCTTTGATGGCCTGCCTGGATCAGAAGATGCCGATGGCATGCGCGAAGGTGGTGGCGATGAATTCAGCGCGGCTTTGATGTCGCCTGAAGGCGTGCAATTGGCCAAAGCCTTCAAGGCTGCGGATAGCACAACCAAACGCAAGTTGATTGCCAGCTTGGCGCGGTTGATTGTGGATAGCGACGCCTGATCTGCTGCTTCGCCACTTGAATCCTCTGAAAATGCCTGTATGAGGGCGGTTGTAAACACATAAAGATTTCTTTATGTGCTTTTGAAACCGCTCTTAAGCAGAGGATTGTCATGGCGCGCAGCAGTTATCAGTTCACTAGCGAATCAGTATCAGAGGGCCACCCCGACAAGGTGTGCGACCGGATCTCCGATGAAGTGGTGGATTTGTTCTACCGCGAAGCTTTGGCTGACAAGATGGATCCATCACGCGTGCGCGTGGCTTGCGAAACGCTGGCCACGACCAACCGCTTGGTCATTGCAGGCGAAGTGCGTGGGCCGCAGTCTGTCACCAAGGAAAAGATCATTGATGTGGCCCGCAAGGCCATCAAAGCCATCGGCTATGAGCAATCTGGTTTCCATTGGGATACCGCCAAAATTGAAGTTCTGCTGCATCAGCAGTCGGCAGATATTGCCGTCGGTGTCGATGAGGCAAATGACAAAGATGTTGGCGCTGGCGATCAAGGCATCATGTTTGGTTATGCCTGCGATGAAACGCCTGATCTCATGCCAGCCCCACTTTACTATGCGCAGCGTATTTTGCAGCTGTTGGCGCAGGCCCGCCACGCTGGCGAAACCCGCTTAGGCCCAGATTCCAAGAGCCAGGTCACTGTACAGTACAAAGGCGGCAAGCCTGTTGGTGCCACCCAGATCGTCGTGTCACATCAGCATATGGATGAAGACATGACTTCAGCTGATGTGCGCAAACTTGTGGAACCATATGTGCGCAAAGCTTTGCCGCGCGGGTGGATCCACAAGCAAACCGTATGGCATGTCAATCCGACCGGCAAGTTCTTCATTGGTGGCCCCGATGGTGACTCAGGCCTCACGGGCCGCAAGATCATCGTGGATACCTACGGCGGTGCAGCCCCACACGGTGGTGGCGCTTTCTCTGGCAAAGACCCAACCAAGGTTGATCGCTCTGCCGCTTATGCCGCGCGCTATCTGGCTAAGAATGTGGTCGCCGCCAAATTGGCCAAACGCTGCACCATTCAATTGTCATACGCCATTGGCGTTGCCAAGCCGCTTTCGATTTATGTCGACACCCATGGCACCGGCAAAGTGGCCGAAGCCAAGATCGAAAAGGCCCTCGCCAAGGTGATGGATTTGAGCCCACACGGCATCCGCACCCATCTGCAATTAAACCGCCCCATCTATGCCCGCACGTCGGCTTATGGCCACTTTGGCCGCAAGCCCGAAAAAGACGGTGGCTTCTCTTGGGAGAAGACTGATCTGGTAGCGGCGCTGAAAAAGGCTGTTAAGTAACCTATCCAACGCTTTCCCTCCCCCAAAAGTGGGGAGGGAGAAATATCTCGGACATGACCCTCAGCACCATTGCGGCACTCATCACTTTTGCATTTGTCACCAGTGTCACGCCGGGCCCCAATAACATTATGCTGATGACCTCGGGGGCCAACTTCGGCTTCCGCCGCAGCATTCCCCACAATATCGGCATCGCCGTCGGCTTTTGCTTCATGCTGTGCCTGTTGGGTTTTGGATTGATCGGGATCTTCGAATGGTTCCCTCTGGCCCACACCGGGTTGAAAGTGGTTTCGGTATTTTATTTCATCTGGCTGGCGTGGAAATTTGCCAATGCTTCGCCACCCACCGAAGGCCAAGCCCAGTCTCAAAGCCAACCCATGACGTTTTTGCAGGCAGCTGCCTTTCAGTGGATCAACCCTAAAGCCTTGATGATGGCCATCGGCGCAATCACCACCTATGCGCCAGACAGAAGCATATTATTAGTGGTGTTGGTTGGCGTTGTCTTCGGCTTGGTCAACGCGCCGTCCACTGCCATATGGGTGGTGATGGGCACAGAGATCAGGCGCTTTCTGCACCGGCCAAATCTATTGCGCGGTTTCAATTGGTTGATGGCGGCTTTGCTGT
>Ga0209069_10001501_pt1 | contig 11885 bp, 8 predicted proteins | sample Str013_2_FD_187202 | JGI IMG/M metagenome (GOLD analysis project Ga0209069, IMG submission 187202) | Freshwater sediment microbial communities in response to fracking from Pennsylvania, USA - Straight Creek_MetaG_SC_2013 (SPAdes) (version 2) | ecosystem: Environmental > Aquatic > Freshwater >...
GGCCCGACCGCATCTCCGAGGTCACGGCCATCATCGCCGATATGCGGGCGCGCGCGGCGAAGCACGGCCGCACGCTAAAATTCGGCTATCGCGTCCACGTCATCGTGCGTGAAAGCGAAGCTGAGGCGCGCGCTTACGCGCGCCGGCTGCTGTCGAAGCTTGATGCCGATACCGGCGACGCCATCCGCAAACGCTCGCTCGACCACACCTCGGCCGGCGTGCGTCGCCAAGCCGAAATTCGCGACGCCGCCGATGAAGACGGTTTTGCCGAGGCCAATCTGTGGACCGGCATCGGCCGCGCCCGCTCGGGCTGCGGCGCGGCCATCGTCGGCGATCCGGCGCAGGTACTGGCCAAGTTCAACGCCTATCGCGCCCTCGGCATCGAGGCCTTCATCCTCTCAGGCTACCCGCACATCGCCGAGTGCGATCTTTTCGCCCGCCACGTCCTGCCCCATCTCGACCACGCGCCGCTATGACTCAGTTGGCACTGCGGCCGGCTACGCCACGAGACCTTGCCGTAATCACGCGCCTGGCCGAGGCATTCAATCTCGAAGACGGGCATCCGCTGACGCCGGAGGGAAAGAAGGCGCTGGAGATACTCTGCCAAGGCACGCCGCACGGCCACGCATTCATGATCGAGCAGCGGCAACACTGCATCGGCTACATAGTGATAGGACTCGGTTTCAGTATCGAGTTCGGCGGCATCGACGCGTTCCTCGACGAGTTTTACATCGAGCCGCCGCATCGCGGCGCCGGCTTGGGATCTCAAGCGCTCGAAGCGCTAACGGCGTTCGCCCAGGAAATGCAAATCAGAGCTATCCACCTCGAAGCGATGCCGGAGAACGACAAACGCCGGTCAAGAAACGCTTCGACGGCCACTTCATCGGCTGCGTTGAACACGCAGGGATAAGCGCCTCTTTTTTTCAGAGCTTCACGGGCCAGGCGCAAGCACGGGAAGCGGCGCGTTGAGACCTTGGCAAAATCGAGGCGGCGCAGCTTGCCCCAATCGAGGGCTATATCCTTAGATGCAGCCCGCTCCGGGTAGGTTAGCGCATATTGGATGGGCATGCGCATATCCGCAGGCCCCAGTTGCGCCAAGATGGACCCATCCACGTACTCGACCATCGAGTGCACCGTGGATTGGGGGTGGATCACTACGTCGATTTGGTCGGGGCGCATATCGAAAAGCCAGTGCGCCTCGATGACTTCAAATCCTTTATTTACCAGTGTTGCGGAATCGATGGTGATTCTTTGACCCATGCGCCAATTCGGATGGGCCAGCGCCTGCTCAGGCGTGGCTGAAGCCATCTCGGCGAGCGGGGTCTTGCGGAACGGTCCGCCTGAAGCCGTCAGGATCAGGCGCTTTACTTCGCCGTGGCGCCCGGCCCGCAAACACTGGTGGATGGCGTTGTGTTCGCTATCCACGGGCAATAATTCGACGTTGGCCTCGCGCGCCGCCGCCATCACGATTTCTCCAGCGGCTACCAGTACTTCCTTGTTCGAAAGCGCGACCTGCTTCCCTGCTTTCACCGCTGCATATGTGGCTTCCAGTCCGACGACGCCCACTGCCGCCGAGACAAGAACCGCGGCCCCCGGGTGCGTGGCTACGGCGGAAAGCCCAGCAGCGCCGTGCTGAATCTCCGGCAATTTTTCAAGGCCTGCGGCGCGCAGTCGATCGGAAAGGTCCGTGGCGAGCGCGGCATTGCCGATGGAAACCAGTTCCGGACGGTGCCGGACGACCTGGCGCGCCAGTTCCTCTGTGTTGCCTCCGGCGGCCAGCGCGACCACTTTGAAGCGCTCGGGCATGGCCTCGACGACGGCTAGCGTCTGCTTACCGATGGATCCTGTCGAACCGAGAATGGAAAGTTGTTTCAAGCCAGCTGCTCCATATTCTTTCGCGGGGTACGCTATCTGCGTCAGGGCAAGCAAGTTGCTGGCGCGTCAAACAGGCTGCGGAAAAAGTGTGTCTAAACCCTTCAGGGGTTAAAACCCCTGAAGGAACAAAAGCCATTATGTTGCGGCTAAAGCCGCGACACACAAACATTTGGGGCTTTTTCCATAGTCTGTAAAGCCACCGCCATGCCACGGCTCGTAGTGCCCGGATACTGTTCCCGCCGGGCTCAAAGTAGAGCCCGGTCTTTATTTCTAGCCGGGCTCAAAGTAGAGCCCGGTCTTTTTTCTAGCCGGACTCAAAGTAGAGCCCGGTCTTTATTTCTAGCCGGGCTCAAAGTAGAGCCCGGTCTTTATTTCTAGCCGGGCTCAAAGTAGAGCCCGGTCTTTATTTCTAGCCGGGCTCAAAGTAGAGCCCGGACCCGTCAATATTTTTTTATGATGAACCATTCAAAATAGTACCAGACAGCGGGCGCGGCAAAAATCAAAGCGTCTATTCGGTCCCACATTCCTCCGTGTCCCGGGATCATCGTTCCGGAATCCTTAACGCCCGCGCAACGCTTAAAGGCGGACTTGAATAGATCACCAATCTGGCCGGCTACGCTGCCAAAGGCGGCCAGCGCCAGCATGTGCGCAGGTTGAATGCCCGTCCAGTATCCGAATAACGCGCCGACCAACAAAGCAGCGAAGAGATTGGCCAGCGCGCCTTCCCAAGTCTTGTTGGGGCTTAGCTGCGGCGCCAGCTTGATCTTTCCAAACCCGCGTCCGGCAAAATAAGCCGCCGTATCACCCATCCAGACCAGGACGGCTGTGAAAAGGAGAAGTTTCGGACCGAAAACATCCACACCATGCAGCCGCACCACGGCGCTGAACGGAAGAGCAATGACGAACAAACCCGCGGCGCTGAGCGACACCGAGGACAATACTTCAGCGAGAGGGCGACGGCTGGCAAGCGCGATCAAGGCAGTACCCATCAAAAACAGAAACAAAACGGCATCCAGAGAGAATTGAGGAGAGCGTGCTTCGTAGAGAAGGTCGCCTAATCTCGCGATGCTTGCCTCTCGAGCCTCGTGCCACTGCTGGGCAAAAACGCCGAGCGCGGCCAGATACGTCCAGAAACTGTAGGCGTGAAAACCGAGGCGCTCTCCCATGGCAAATAATTCAGTCATCGCAGCGACCGCCACGAGTGCCCCCACTACCGCGACCAGTCCGGTAGGCCCCCACCAGATTGCGGCCGCCACCAGGGGAATCAAAATCGCCGCGGTTAGAACGCGAAGCTGTGTGCCGGCAATCATTCCAGTCCTTTCTCCGTTACTTTTGAACCCAGCGGCGTTTCCACTACCGCAAGCTGCTTATCGTTTTACCGGGGACAATATCCTGCGGCGCCAATAACGGTTCCGTACGGTTCGATCCACTTTCTCTCATTCCGGGCGCGAAATGTTCGGGAATAATTTGTGTTGTGCCGGGTTGGAAAACTTTCCCATGCAGGAGAGGCACGAAAAATGGGCGGGCTTCAAGTAAAGCCCGCACCCTTATTTCGGCGGGCTTCAAGTAAAGCCCGCACCCTTATTTCGGCGGGCTTCAAGTAAAGCCCGCACCCGTCAAACAAACCGTCAAACCGTGATTCGCTGGCGTGATTCCTTTAGGCCGCCGTAACGGCGTTCGCGTTTCTGGAAGTCCAGCAGGGCCTCATAGAGTTGCGCGCGGGTGAAATCAGGCCACAACGTTTCGGTCACATAAATTTCGGCGTAGGCGATTTGCCAAAGCAGAAAATTGGAAACACGCATTTCGCCGCTGGTGCGGATCAGCAGGTCCGGATCGGGCAATCCAGCCGTGTAAAGGTTTTGCGAGATCATGTCTTCGTCCACGGCAGCGTTGGCGGGCCCGTTTTTCCGAAGGCAATCGAGAATACGATTGAAAGCGTCCACGAGCTCGGCGCGACCGCCGTAATTAAGGGCGACGGCAAGCTTCATGCCCGTATTTCCCGCTGTTAGTTCGCTGGCCCGTTCAATATCGGCACGCACGGCATCGGGCAACTGGTCTGTGCGGCCGATGACGAGAAGGCGAATATTATTTCGATGGATAACGGGAAGTTCCTTGCGCAGGTATTCGCGAAGCAGGCGCATCAGAAAATCGATTTCCGCCTTGGGTCGGCGCCAATTTTCCATGGAAAAAGCGTAGAGAGTCAGGGCGGAAATATTCAGGCGCGCGCAAGTCTCGATCACGTTTCGGGCGGATTGCACTCCGGCGCGATGCCCGGTAACCCTGGGCAAATGGCGTTTTTTTGCCCAGCGGCCGTTGCCATCCATGATAATGGCGATGTGCTGGGGCAGGCGGTCCGCATCGAGTTCACGGAGCAGCCGTTCTTCATCACGATTCGAGGGTTTGAGCGATTCCGGTACGTTCACGCAATTATTCCCGGGATTTCCGTGTGGCTGCGAGCGGTTATTTCGCGAGCACATAGAAAAGTTAACATAGGGCTTCTCAGGGCGCAACACGACCGGGTAACTCTCCTGTGAGGCGGAAGAGAAAATTATCCGGAAAGACCCGGTACGGCGCTGGAATGGAAGATGCTTACGTAGACCAGAATCAGAGTCAGGGCGATGACGGCGACAGCAGTGATCCAGGCCACGGCGTTGAATGTCTTTGTATTCACCATGTCGCCCATCAGGTCGCGGCGATTCACCAGCATGAGCATGAAAATCAGAACGACGGGCAGCCACACTCCGTTGCCAACCTGCGAGAGGACAAGAATTTTCTGCAAGGGAGCGTGCGGGATCAGGATGACGGCAGCTCCGACGACAATCATTCCGGTATACAGGCTGTAGAAAATGGGCGCGTCATTGAATTTGTGATCAATTCCCGCTTCAAAACCCATGCCTTCGCAAATAACGTGCGCGGTGGACAGGGGCAGGATCGAGGCGGCGAACAATGAGGCGTTCAGCAGTCCGAAGGCGAATAAGAGTCCCGCCCATTTTCCGGCCAAGGGCACCAGGGACTGAGCCGCTTCGCTGGCGTCGTTGATGTTGGTGTGGCCGGTAGCATGCAACGTTGCCGCGGTGCACACAATGATGAAGAAAACGATGGCCATGCAGCTGACGCTTCCCACCAGTACGTCGGCGCGAGCTTGCTTGTACTGGCGGCGCGCCACGCGCTTCTCGACAAATCCTGCCTGCAGGTAAAAGAATTGCCAGGGCGCGATGGTGGTGCCGATCAAGGCGGTCAGCATCAGCAAGTACCCACCGTTGAATTGCATGGTGGGTATGACGGTATTTTTTGCAGCGAGCAGCCAGTCGGGCTTGGCGAGAAACGCGGAAGCAACGTAAGACAAATAGAGCACGCAGGCGGCGAGGAAAATCTTTTCGACCGCCCGCGACGTTCCGCGCATGACGAGAAACCATACGGCCAGCGCCGCAATCGGCACGGAGATATATTTGGAAATTCCAAAAATCTGCATGGAGGCGGCGACGCCGGCAAATTCCGCGGCGACGTTTCCCATGTCCACGATAAGCCCGGCGAGAATAACAAAGAACGTAGGGCGGAATCCAAACTCCTCGCGGATCAGGTCGGAGAGGCCCTTGCCGGTGACCACGCCCATGCGCGCGCACATCTCCTCGGTGACGTAGAGCGCGATGGTCATGGGAATCAGCGACCACAGCAAGGCGTAACCGTACATCGCTCCGGCCTGCGAATAGACGGAGATTCCGCCGGCGTCGTTATCCACATTGGAGGTGATAACGCCGGGGCCCACGACGGCGAGAAAAAGCAGCAACCGGCGCCGCCAAAAACGCGTTCGCTTGCCCCATTCGGCCAGGCGCACGCGCCACGGCTCAACCCAGCCCGGGACGAGCTTCCAGCGCGTCACCGGAGCGGGATTCTCCGTTTGCCTTTTTTCCATCTCGCGTTTGTCCAGAGTTGCCACGAAACTGGTTTTTCCTTTTCATTAAAACTAGAAGCCGGCTGATAAATGAAACGCCGCCCGTTGTCAGGAAGGCGTCAGGGGCTAAAGAGTCTGTGTGAGAACTCCCTTTGCGTCGCGGCTAAAGCCGCGACCCACAAAGCCTATTTATGCGATGGCTCGCAACTTAGCGATTCCTCAGGCGCGTCACGATGTCGTCCACTTCTATTGCGCCCAGGGGATGGCCGTATTCGTCCACCACTGCCAGACTGTGCAGGTTGTATTTGTCGAAAAGCTCAAAGACTTCCCTCTCATCGGCCTCCGCATGAACCGAAAGCAGGGGCTCGGCTTTGAGAGCCTCCATGGGTTCGCCCGAAGGAGCGAACAGCAAGCGTCCCAGGGAAACGGCCCCGGAAAACTTCGCATCCTCGTTGATCAGGAAAACAGTATCGAGCTGTTCCAGGTCCACATCTTTTTCATGAATCCAGTCTATGACTTCATCGCGCGTGGCTTTTTCCCCGACGAAGATGAAATCCGTATTCATCATGCCGCCGGCGGAATTTTCGTCGAATTTCAAAAGTTCGCGGACTTCGCGCGCTTCTTCCCCAGGCATCTCGCGCAAGACGTCGCGGGAGCTTTCGGGAGTCAAATCGGCGAGCACGTCGGCGGCCTGGTCCGGGTCCATTTCTTCCAAGATGTCGGCCGCTTTTTCCGGATCCAGAGACTCGACGATCTCCGTGGTCAAGCGCTTATCAAGCTCAGCAAGGGCCTCAGCGGCGGTTTCTTCATCGAGAGAGGCGATGATGGATTGCCGCTGGGCCGGAGACAGCTCTTCCATAATGTCGGCCAAGTCAGCCGGATGCATGCGCTCGAGTTTCTGATGCGTGATGCGCAGCTTCACGCGGCGCAGCGGGTCCGGCTCGATTAAATTGACGAATTCCCAGGGGATTACGCGGGTTGGCAATCTGGTGGCCAGGCCGCGAACCATGTTGGGCGAAGCGATGCCGTGCAACAGACGACGGGCCGCGCCCGTCAAACCCACATCCACGGAAATGACGCGCAGTTCGACGGTACCGTTGGTGTGATGCTCGGAAAGATCAATATCATTGACCCGCACAACTTTGCGTCCGCCGGTATCAATGATTTGCTGGTCGAGCAAATCCTTGCGAAGCGATAGCCAGCTTTCGTTTGGCTGGTAATGCTCGAGCTGTTTTTCCTCGACGTTCAGGCGAATCAGGCCCGGTTCCACAAAGGCGATGGAATCGTAGCGCACGACCAGGGGAAGGTACTTCCCTCTGCCCAGCAGGATGCGAGCGACGCGATTGGGTTGGTCAGCCGGCTCGATAAAGAGTTCGGTGACTCGACCGACGAAATGGTTGTCACGATCGTAAGCTTCTCCGCCGATGAGATCTGTCGCGTATAGCATTTCGCCTCCTTTCTCGCGCGGGCTCCAAGTAGAGCCCGGACTTTTACTAATGCGGGCTCCAAGTAGAGCCCGGACTTTTACTAATGCGGGCTCCAAGTAGAGCCCGCACCCGTCGCACAGCCTAACGGGAATGGCTGAACCAGTTAGAGAGCCGATTCAGCGTGAATTACGATTGCAAAGCTAGTTCCGGAGCAGTATCCGCTGCGGCTGATCGAAACGAAATACCACCGCGGAATTTATGTTGGTGCAGGTCCGAGCCGCCGACGCGCCAATGAAAGCACAATGGCGGCGCATGAAGCCCATATCTGATGGCTAGAAACCCGCGAGCAAAGGGATCACCCGGCCGCGGGAGAAGGAGATATCCCGGCTACCCGAGGCCTTTGCTGCAACACGAACAATCGTAGCGGATGGGAGACCCGAAACCGATCCGCCGGGCCTGCTCGAAACGCCGCCGCACCCATCGCTTGCTACCAGGTAAATCGTTCTTGTCCACGCAAAAAAACTCCAACTCAGTAGGTAAACGGTGTTCAAATCTTTGTCAAGGAAAGAATGCATGTTCGAGTGATTTTTTTATTGATTGGAGGCGAATCAGGGATGATTTCGCGCATCGGCTGAATAAAGGCCTGCGCGGGCGAACGATCAGGCGCCCTTGCCACCGGACAGCGCGCGATCCACCGAGAAAGCTCCAGCTCCAGCAAACATGATGGCGAGGGCCATGGCAATCATCAGAAACTGATACTCCATGCCTTCACCCTTCTGCTTGCCGGCCCAGTTAATGAACATTCCAAATTTGCTCGTCGTCGTAATCGCTGCGACGGTCATATCAACGGCAATTCCGAAGGCCGCAATCCTGGCAAGAGCGCCGAAGATCAGGCCCAAAGAACCGAGGAATTCCGCCATGATCACCAGGAACACGAGAGGAGCGGGAAACCCTCGTTGGCCAAAATTGTGGATGGTGGCCGTAAATCCGCTTCCGCCAAACCAACCAAACATTTTTTGCATTCCGTGCGGCAGCATAACGCCGCCTGCCACCACGCGTAGTAAGGTGAGAATCCAATCGTTTCTAGTGCGCAGCAGTTTGGAGAACACGGAGACTCCTTGCATTTGGCCGGAACATTTCGCCAACGCCGGAACGCTGGAACACGCGGTTTAATAAACCCCGTTCAGCGGGAGTGGCACGCGGCCAGGAACGAGCGCTGAAACAATCCGATAGTCCGCGATTGACCGGAATAGATCAATAACAATTTTGTCGCCCGGCAGCGCGAATCGAATTAAGATGATCGGCGACCTGCCTGGGCGATTCAGCGGTCCGCGCAAACGTTAATGCCGTTTTTCCGATTTAGAGAAGACGATTCGGAACAGAAGCATAAAGGGTATAAACTTTCTGCAGACGTCCGGTGGCGTTCGGGAATATTCCGCGCCCGGCGCTTCACAACCTCATGATTGAACCAGCCACTCCGCTCATGCGGCAGTATCAAGGGATCAAGACGCGTTATCCGCACGCGCTGGTATTGTTTCGCCTGGGCGATTTTTACGAACTCTTCTACGAAGATGCGATCGCGGCGTCGCGCGAATTGCAAATCACGCTGACTTCACGCAATCGTGAAAAGGGCGAGCCCGTTCCGATGTGCGGAGTTCCCTACCACGCCGCCGAGGGATACATCGCGCGATTGCTGCGCGCCGGGTACAAAATCGCCGTTTGCGACCAGATGGAATTGCCGAGTCCAGGAAAAAAACTGGTGCGGCGCGAGGTCGTGCGCGTCATCACTCCGGGAACGACCACCAGCCTGAATATCCTGGAGCCGAAGGAAAATAATTATCTGGCGGCGCTTTCGCGGGGAGCGTCGGGGACGCCCATAGGGCTGGCGCACGCGGACGTGACCACGGGAGAATTTCTGGTCACGGAATTTTCCGGCGCGGACGCCGAAGAGAAACTACGCGACGAGCTGCATCGCTTGAAACCGCGCGAAATCCTGATTCCGCGGCAAGCGGGACTTTTCGCCGGGGGCGCGGGGGATGCGGAAGGTTCCGGACCCAATCCCGGGGGGCGCGGAGAAATGCGCGATGCTGTGGAAACGCGCATCGAGGAATGGGTTTTTCGCGGCGATTATGCCGAACGGATGCTGCGCGAACAGTTTGGCGTGGCCACGCTGGATGGATTTGGGCTATCAGGACACCAGCAAGCGGTCTCCGCAGCGGGGGCCATGATTCACTACCTGCGCGAAACATCGGCCAGAGGACCGGAAGACGGCAAACATTTCGAGGCGGCGCTGGGGCACATGGATCGCGTGCGGTATTACGAGCAAGCGGACGCCTTGATGCTGGACACGGTGACGATTCGCAACCTGGAACTGGTCGCGCCAATTTTTTCCGAGGATGCCGGGCGCGGAAGCGCTCCGACGTTGCTATCGGCGTTGGACGAAACCTCGACGGGGATGGGTGCGCGGCTGCTGCGGCAATGGATTCTGCGTCCGCAGGTAAATCGCGAGGAGATCAACGCGCGACTGGAAGCCGTGGAGGAATTGAAAACGCACACGGTGCTGCGCGAGGAAATTCGGCACAATCTTGCGGGTGTTCAGGACCTGGAGAGGCTGGCCGGGCGCGTAACGCTGGGCGTCGCCTCTCCGCGCGATTTGCTGGGGCTGCGGCAGTCGCTCACGCGCATTCCGCTATTGCGCAAGTATTTGGAAAATTGCACCTCCACGCGCCTTTCCGCACTTCATGCGCAAATGGACGAACTAACCGACGTGCGCGAGCGGATCGAGTCGGCGCTAGCGGACGATCCTCCGGCGCTGGCGTCCGATCCGGGCGTGATTCGCCGCGGATATAACGCGGAACTGGACCAGATTCGCGAGCTTTCGCAACACAGCAAACAAATCATCGCGGCCATGGAAGAGCGCGAACGCAAGCGCACCGGGATTGCGTCGCTGAAAATCCGCTTCAATCAGGTGTTCGGCTACTACATTGAAGTGACCAAACCGAATGTGCACCTGGCGCCCGACGATTTCGAGCGCAAGCAAACGCTGGTGAACGCGGAACGCTACACCACTCCGGAACTGCGCGACTACGAACGCAAGGTCCTCGACGCCGACGAGCGCATCGCGGAGATCGAGCGGCGGCTGTTCCTGGAGCTGCGTCTGTGGATCGGGGAGCAGGCGGCGCGGCTGCGGCGAACGGCTGCGGCGGTTTCTCAACTTGATGTGCTGGGAAATTTTGCGCGGCTGGCGGCTTCGAGAAATTATGTGCGCCCGGAATTCGGCGAAGACAGCCAAATCATGATCGTAGCAGGGCGGCATCCGGTGATCGAGCAATTGCTGGTGCAGCGCGGCGAACGGTTTGTGCCCAACGATTTGTACCTGGATGACGCAGCACAGCAAATCCTGCTGATCACCGGACCCAACATGGGCGGCAAGTCCACGTATCTGCGGCAGGCCGCATTAATTGTGTTGATGGCGCAGATGGGATCGTTTGTGCCAGCGAGCCAGGCGCGGCTTCCGGTAACGGATAGAATTTTCACGCGCATCGGAGCAGCGGACAATTTGGCGCGGGGACGCTCAACATTCCTGGTGGAAATGACGGAGGTCGCGGCGATTTTGAATACGGCGACGCCCGCCAGCCTGGTGCTTTTGGATGAAGTGGGGCGTGGAACGGCGACATTCGACGGGCTGTCGATCGCATGGGCCGTGGTGGAACACATATCGAGTGAAACGAAATCGCGCACGTTATTTGCAACGCACTACCACGAATTGACCGAGCTAGCCGACTTGCTGCCGGGGATCAAAAATGTGCATGTCTCGGCGCGGGAAACCTCCAGCGGAATTGTATTTTTGAAACGCGTGGAAACCGGAAGCGCGGATAAAAGCTACGGCATTGAAGTGGCGCGAATGGCGGGGTTGCCGCCCGCGGTGATCGCGCGGGCCCGCGAAGTTCTGGAGCGGCACGAACAGGCCGAGCACCAGTTGAGCGAAAAACTGACCCCGGGTTCCGCTGCGTCGGGAGAACCTGCTCCGGAGCAGCAGGCGTTGTTCACGCCGCTGGATCGGAAGGTGCTGGACGCGCTGCGCGAGGCGGACCTGGATAATATGAAGCCGATTGATGCACTAAATCTTTTAGCGGAGATGAAGAAACAGGTCCTATGAAATCCGGGCGGAACAAAGAAGTCTTGGCGCTGGGGATCATGTCCGGAACGTCGGCGGACGGAATTGACGTGGCGCTGGTGCGAATTTCGGGACGCCGGGCAAGGCTCGAAAATTTCGCGGCGATGAAGTTCAACGCAGGAGTGCGCGAAAAGATTTTGAGCCTGGGTGAAGGACGCCCTGTGACGACGGGCGAACTCAGCCAGCTTAATTTTCTGCTTGGCAGGACATTTGCAAAGGCGGCGCTTGCGGCGTGCAGGGAATTCCGCGTTTCCGTTTCGCGGATTTCCGTTATCGGGTCGCACGGCCAAACCGTGTTTCATCAGGGTACGCCTGCGATTTTTTGCGGGCAAAAAATAGCGTCAACGCTGCAGATTGGAGATCCGTCGGTGATTGCAGGGTTGACGGGGATCACCACGGTCGGCGATTTTCGTCCCGCGGACATGGCTGCGGGCGGACAGGGCGCGCCGCTCGTGCCGTTCGTGGATTTCATGCTGTACCGCAGCGGGCGCGTGGGGCGCGCGGCGCTCAACAT
>Ga0209069_10001502_pt1 | contig 11876 bp, 9 predicted proteins | sample Str013_2_FD_187202 | JGI IMG/M metagenome (GOLD analysis project Ga0209069, IMG submission 187202) | Freshwater sediment microbial communities in response to fracking from Pennsylvania, USA - Straight Creek_MetaG_SC_2013 (SPAdes) (version 2) | ecosystem: Environmental > Aquatic > Freshwater >...
TACCAATATCGTGGAAAGTGGTGTCGACATTCCAAACGTAAACACCATCATTGTTAACAATGCACATCATTTTGGACTGAGTGATCTTCACCAGCTTAGGGGAAGAGTGGGCCGAAGCAACAAGAAAGCTTTCTGTTACCTCCTTACGCCTTCGCTGACTACTTTGCCTTCCGACTCCCGGAAAAGACTCCAAACGCTCGAGCAACACAGTGACCTGGGCAGTGGTTTCCAGATCGCCATGCGCGATCTGGATATCCGTGGTGCCGGCAATATGCTCGGAGGAGAACAGAGCGGATTTATGGCAGAAATCGGTTTTGAAATGTATCAGAAAATACTCAACGAGGCTATTAAGGAATTGAAAAGAACCGAATTCAAGGAACTATTCAAGGAAGAGATTTCAAAGCAGGAAGACTATGTCCAGGACTGTACGATCGATACAGACCTTGAAATACTGATTCCGGATCATTATGTGGAGAGCATTACAGAGCGACTCTCACTCTATACACGGCTCGACAGTTGTGAAACGGAAGAGGAATTGCAGTCATTTCATGATGAACTGACAGACCGGTTCGGATCGGTTCCAAAACAAGTAGAGGATTTGTTTGATACTGTGAGAGGAAGAAAGTTAGCGGTTCAATTGGGGTTTGAAAAAATGATTTTGAAGGACAGAACATTGAAGTGCTACTTTATCAATCGTCCCGATTCGCCCTATTTTGAATCTGAAACATTCAATAAGCTCCTATCTTATATCCAGCGTCAAACGAATAAGGCCAAACTGAAGCAAACCGGTAAATTTTTCCTGTTGGTAGTAGAAGATGTGGAATCCATGGAAGAATTGCTTCGTTTTCTGAAGCGCATGTGGGAAAGCGTTGGAGCCGGTCGTAGCCTTACAGTTTCTTCTCCATAATATAATGGGCGATGGTTACTTCTTCGAATTCGTCGCCAGTCCGGTGATAACCCAGTTTTTCATAAAACCCAATGGCTGTTTTACGGGCATGCATGACCAGGATCTTGTAGCCCATATCGCGGGCAATATTTTCCGCAAAGATCATGAGGGCCCTGCCGATGCCCTTACCCTGCATATTATTGGGGACGGCCATCTGTCGCAGCCGCACAGTATCCGGAGCAGTTTTGGTAAGCAGGCAACAGCCCAGGATCCTATCATCTTCAAATGCTCCAATTAATACATCCTCCTTCTCTTTTTCCAGTTCATCCTCGGTAAAACTCAGTCCCAGTGGTTTGCGCAGGATATCGATCCGCAAACGAATCATCTGCTGATATTCTGTAGTTCCATGATCAATGAGCTTAAGTGCCATGCTGGGTTGTGGTTTTGATTGAGCGTTCCCGAAGATATTTTAAATTATGCAAATTCCCCGCGACATGGCGGCTCAAAAAACTTACATTCGGTAGTCAAATCAATGTGACGTAAGGGTATTTTGTCTTTCAAGGGCAGTGTAAAAGTCGGCCGTGTCGGGTGGGGGGGTTAATAATAGTCTAAAGCAGTAAAACTACCAAATGTGGTCCAAAAAATTAAAAACAACCTATTTGTTGTGTTTAATTCAAAAATTATATTTTTGCAGCCGTAACTAAACTTTACAAAAATGTCAGACATCGCTACAAAGGTTAAAAAGATCATAGTTGATAAATTGGGAGTCGAAGAAGCTGAGGTTACCAACGAAGCTTCTTTCACCAACGATCTGGGCGCTGATTCACTGGATACAGTGGAGTTGATCATGGAATTTGAAAAGGAATTTAATATTTCCATTCCCGATGAACAGGCCGAAACCATCACTACTGTAGGCCAGGCGATTGCGTATCTGGAAGAACATGCGAAATAAGCGAGTCCCTGTTTTTTTGCGATGAAATCGTTCGATCCGCTTCTCGAAAGCTCCGGCTTAGAAAGCGGATTTATCACTTCACAAATTTTCCGGGCAAGTCATATGGAATTGAAACGGGTCGTAGTTACTGGGATCGGTGCACTCACTCCGATAGGCAATAATTTAACTGATTATTGGAATGGACTCCTTCGGGGAACACCCGGTGCCGATTTCATTACATTATTCAACGCCACCAAATTCAAGACCCGTTTCGCCTGCGAATTAAAGAATTTCGATCCTCTTCAGTTTCTTGAAAAAAAGGAATCCAGAAAGCTGGATCGTTTTGCGCAAACAGCTGTTGGAGCAAGCGACCAGGCAGTAAAAGATGCCGGCATCACTAAGGATAATGTAAATCCTGATCGCATCGGCGTCGTCTTTGCAAGTGGAATCGGCGGGCTGATCACCTTCCAGGAAGAAGTGATCAATTTTGCCAGGGGCGATGGTACACCGAGGTATAATCCATTCTTCATACCTAAGATGATCCTCGATATTGCGGCGGGTCATATTTCCATGCGTCATGGTTTTCGCGGACCTAATTTCGCAGTGGTGAGTGCCTGTGCATCTTCTACCAATGCAATCATGGAATCTTTCAATCTAATTCGGTTAGGCATGGCCGATATAGTGTTGTCGGGCGGTTCGGAGAGTGTGATCAGTGAAGCGGGTGTAGGCGGATTCAATGCCATGAAGGCGCTCAGTGAGCGAAATGAAAATCCCCAGACTGCCAGCAGGCCCTATGATAAGGACCGCGACGGATTTGTCATGGGAGAGGGCGCCGGCGTAGTGATCCTGGAAGAACTCGAACACGCGATGAAGAGAGGTGCAAAAATTTATTGTGAGATTGCAGGATGTGGTGCAACTGCCGATGCTTATCATATCACTGCACCGCATCCTGAAGGTCTGGGCGCAAAAAATGTAATGAATGCGGCCCTGCGCGATGCACATATGCAGCCTGGCGATATCGACTATATTAATACTCATGGTACATCTACCCCACTCGGCGATGTGTCCGAAGTGAGGGCCATTATGGACGTTTTCGGGGAAGATGCCTTCAAACTCAATATCAGTTCAACCAAATCCATGACCGGACATTGTCTCGGCGCGGCGGGTGTTGTGGAGGCTATCGCCTGTATTATGAGTGTGGTTCATGATATGATTCCTCCCACGATCAATCATTTTACTGATGACCCTGAACTGGATCCGCGGCTTGATTTTACTTTTATGAAGCCTAAACAAAGAACGGTAAGGGCTGCACTCAGCAACACTTTCGGTTTCGGCGGCCATAATGCTTGTGTGATTGTGAAGAAGTATCAGGCTTAGTTTTAAAGGCCATCAATCATCGGCCATCGTCAAAGTTCCTGAAGCCATAATGTTATTATTTTTAACGTAATCGAAAAAAATTGTAGATTGTTGGGGTGGGAATTTTAGACCGTATTATAAAATCCGATTCTTCCGTTGCCTCTTTCAAAAAACAACTGCGCAATGTTCTGGGTTTCGCACCCGGCAAAGCCGTCCTGTACAAAACGGCGCTCACTCACCGCTCGGTAAAAGAAGGTTCTGACCAGAACAATGAGCGACTCGAATACCTCGGCGACGCCATTTTGAGTGCGATTATTGCAGATTTTCTCTTTAAAAAATATCCCTACAAAGAAGAAGGTTTCCTCACTGAAATGCGGAGTAAGATGGTGAATCGCAACCAGTTGAATGATATAGCCATAAAAATGGGGATGAAAAAAATATCTTATTTTAATAAATTCGATTCATCCCTTAAAATGAGCCAGATCTTTGGCAATACCCTGGAAGCCATTGTTGGAGCAATTTACCTCGATAAAGGATATGACAAAACCAGCCAATGGGTGATTGAACGACTGATCCAGCCCTATCTTTTTATGGATGACCTCGAAAACCTGGAAATCAACCATAAAAACAAACTTTATGGTTGGGCCAATAAAAATGGTAAAAACCTGGAGTTCGAGACCCTGGACGAGCGGATGGAGGGGGGCAGAAGGCTGTTTACAGTGGGTGCTGTGGTAGATGGTGAACTGATTGCCCAGGGAAAGGCCTACAACAAGAAAGACGCCAGCCAGATAGCCGCGCAGGTCGCCATTGACAAACTTGCTCTCAACAAGGTTGAAAATGAGGGATAAGGTTTAATAACTACACCAATATTTCAAAATCTTCCAGTAAACTTATTCACATTTTTACTTGTTTTTGTTGACAATGCGAAAAAAGCTTTATAATTTTAACGCTCAATTCCAATGAAGACTGCGAACGATTAAGATCCTCTCCCCTTTGTACTAAATCTAGATTTTCTGTCAAACTTTCAATGCCTTTACGGCAAGTGTTGACTTTTCATAGCAAAAATCCATCCTTACGACTTACTCCCGAATCCGTTGACTATGGTTACCTCAACCACATTCAATTCATTAAATGATTTAGTATGAAAAAGTTTTACTTGCTTTTTGTGATGGCAATTGCCGTGCTTGGATTTACAAATCAGGGAATTGGGCAGACTTACACTGCTACCAGTACCGGAAACTGGACATCTGGGGCAACTTGGGATATCAATGGCGCTCCTGCACCAATTTGCACTGATTGTACCATAACAATTAACCCAAGTGTTACGGTTACCCTGAATACAGATATTTTGCTAAAAGGGAATTCGTTGCTTACTATTGGCAATGGCGCAAAAATTTTAATTACGCCAAGTACAAATGTGCCGCCTGCGACGACTCCAATGCCTGTGAGCGGATATCATCGAATTGATATGGTATATGGCGACAACGTAAAAATTGTATTAACAAGCAGTACTTCTGTTATTGATGCAAGCACTACACTTGCTTACGATGGGGTCTATTTATATGTTCCAATCGGCAACCCACAGTTGACACCATATTTTGCATTACAAAGAATGGGAACTGCTACGCCTTCTGGATTATGGCCTCCAAGTACCATCACTACGTTAGGAGGCCCTACAACCCTAACCACCAATGGTACCTTGCCGATTTTGCTATCCAGTTTTGATGCAGTATTGGATAAAAATTCAGTTGATTTAACATGGACATCTGCCATCGAAATAAATTCAGATTTCATTGAAATTCAACATAGCAGTGACGGATCAGCTTGGTCTAGTATTGGGCATGTGAAAGCGAAAGGATTCTCCAGTATAAGTGTAGATTACTCATTTACAGATAATTCTCCTTTTAATGGAATTAATTATTATCGCTTAAAATTGGTCGATTTGGACAGCAAGTTCAAGTATTCGGAAATTAAAGTAGTGCGGGCTGGTGTGGCTCAAGGTTATAAGATCTTCCCAAATCCGGCAAAGGACTATGTGAATATATCAATTGGAACAAATGCTGCAGATCAACTGACATTCCGTTTGGTAAACCAAAGCGGACAAGTACTTCAGGAAAAGAAATTCAGCCATGTTGCAGGTTCAACAGTCTCATTACCAGTATTTAGCTATCCTCAAGGCAATTATGTGCTAACAATTAGCGGTAGCAATGGGGAAAAAGAAACCAAAACAGTATTGATCGCGCGCTAATTTCCTTTTTCGAACAATATTGTAAAAGCAGGCCTAAATAAGGGTCTGCTTTTTTTTGTGGGTTTTCTTACATACTAAAAAAGGGTAATTCGCAGTTATATGACATAGAAATCCAATAATCCAATTTCCGTGTGAAAGCCCTGAAGCCTATATCCTATTTAAAGAAAATCCTGACTTGCCTTGCCTTGCCTGCTTTCATGTATTTTAGCGCTGCTTCGCAGTGCATTCCCCCATATTCTACAATTACTTACGACACTTTGATTATCGGTTCAGGAAATGATTATCACTCGATTGCCCTTTCGCAATTTGATCCTTCCATCGGTACACTGATGGGTGTGGATGTTTCTTCGGTGGTGTCTGTTAATTATGGCTTCACGCTGAAAAACACCAATACAATACCTATAAACTTTTCCATATCCGTTGGTCGGAATGACAATATTCAAAGCACAGTGCTGACTTCTGACTACTCAAATTCGATTGTTGCCAATGTTGGGACGTTTGCGTTGAACCCAAATCAAACGATTACCCAAGCACCTGTTACAGTCATTAACCGCTATGACAACAATATCCATCTAACGAATAACCTGGTCAATTTTATGGGCTCTTCGACAGTTGGATTTGATTATTCACCACAAACCTACACTGATCATAGTGGAAGTTCAATCTATCAATACAGTGCGAGTGCCAATGATACCATTCACTTTTCTATTACCTACTCCTACTGTAGTAATATTCTTTTGAAACCTGCGATTAATAGCTTCACTGCAAAAAAAATCGGTACTAATGAGGCAGGCCTGACCTGGAGTATCGTCAACGAGCAAAAAAATCGCACTTATCAAATCGAAAGAAGTGTTGACCAGTCTTATTTTTCCGGTGTGGGAACGATTACTTCCGTTGAAAACGCTCCTGAATCAGATTATTCATTTAACTATCTCAGGCAGAAGGATGAAAAATTAAAACTCTATTTCCGACTAAAAATAATAGAAGCCAATGCCTCCATTAGTTACTCAGAAATAAAAATGGTTGACCTTGGTGAAGGAACTGTCGGCATCCGTCTTTATCCAAATCCATCCGACCGATTTATCAATCTTGTATTCAATCAATCCGATGTAAAGAACTGGCAGGTAGATATTATTGGTGCAACGGGAAGTCTTCTCCAGAGAAATCTTTTTATTAATACCAGCATGGCTCATATTGACTTTGTGAAACCACTTGCTGCCGGTGTATACTTCATCCGGGCTGTTGATCAGCAAACACAGCAAAGTCATGTGCTGAGCTTTACGGTTCGCTGATACTGGATCCTCAGAATTTAAACGGCGAAATCATTGTGTATTTTTCCCCAGTCTTTTTTCATAAGTCCCCTTAGTTTTCATTGAATTGATCACATCGTTTCTGTCCGACCCATTCCGAAAATCTTTTCACAGCTGCCATGAAATTTTATTTTCCATAACAACCTACGGAAGCGCCGCTTTTCGCATTAACCAATCCGGCATATTGTTTTGCTGCATCTTCCCAGTTACTTTGGGAAAAGCCAAGTAATGCCGGCACGGCGCCCAATGCCTGGCGCTGGATGCTAACGACCATCTGTTTATAGGCAGGGTTGCTCACCGCATCCCCGTATTTGACCTTTGCGATGATGTTGTCGACAGTAGTACAAAGTATTTTTATTTTCCCCAGGTATTCCATCAATAGGCCCGAGGCGCTGCTAAGGTAATCGTTCCGGGCAGCTACCCGTTTGGATTCATAGTCAGCCGCGCGTCCCTTCATACACGCGCAGGTAGGGCCTGCGTATCCACCCTGTTGTACCTCGGGGCAATTTGGCCCTGAGGGTACGTTTTCAATATTTGACTTATCTAGCTTCATTGTTTTCATCGAGAATTCATTAATCAGTTGGCTAATCTGTCCGCAAACTGTCTGGGCTTGTCCAATCTGGCGTCCTATCTCAGCGCTATTGTCCTTAGGCTGCGTTGATGGTGTTCCCGCCTGAGGGTGGCCAGCTTGTTGAGGGTTCGCACTTTGAGCTTGCGCCTCTGACGCTCTTTGCATGGCTTGTTGTTTCATTTGCTCAATTTGATCTGCAGTAGGCGGCGATGTGGGATGACCCGCTGCACTCATGTCCTGCATGGCCGCCTTATTGATCTCATCGAGTATGTTCTGGAGTTCTTTGAACACAGAACCCTCATCGATGATGCTGACAGCGCCGTTGGAAGGGTCTGTTTTTTTGTTGCACGTTGCAAAACATGCGTCGCTGCTGGATGGGACCGGAATTTTTGAAAGAAGTGAAGTAATCTCCACAGGATAGGCTTTTTGTGCTAACACGCATTGACTTATCACCAGGATGCAGGAGATCATGACGAATGATCCGACTGAAAATTTTATTTGGTGTATCATATATGGTTATGTTTTAGCTAACTCAATGCTTGCCGGATGAAGGCGTTTTCGCAGTGCGTGGTGGTTTGGGTTTGCCATTTCCGTCATTTTCTACATGTACGGAATAAGTGCCGTAAATAATTATCTCGCTTTCTTTGGAATTAATATCCTTTGCATTGAATTTACCATCTACCAGCACGGGATCGTTATTTTTTACAGGAAGCAGGAAATCAACAAAAAGCATTTTTCCGACCGTCGCCGAAGTGTTCATCGATTGCACCCTGTTTTTCATTTCCATAATTTTTTCATAACTCACATTCGCATTGGAGGAAGCCATCTGTTGCTTCAGGGTTTCCATTTGCTGCTTTATCTGTTCTGCCTGCTGTTTCATTTCTTCCTCCGACTGTTGGGCACTTCCATTGTCCACTAGTTTTTTTTTCGCGTTCAGATCCTGGAAAAACTGATCCATACCGTTCACTCCCAGGTTTTGTGAATAGCTATAGGGAAACTGCCAGGTTCCCGCATCCGCGGGTTTCGGACTGAACCCAGACAACATGATGGTGTCATGTCCCGGATTGCAGAAATCCATGCTGAGGTTCTCAAGAATAGTGAGATACTTTTTCGTGCCGACATAAGTAATTTTTGGTGCTTGGGGCGGAGTTGTGAATTCATTTGCGATCAGCTGACAGTCGATAGACTGTAACATGGCTGGTTTATAAAATCCAAGAAGGTCCTGCTTATCTTCATCTGCTACCACCCATTTATAACATTGGTTGCTGTCCCGCTGAATGGAAGGAATGATGTGGCACTCACCTTTTAAATGGCATAGGCGGTAAGCATTGTTGTTGCCCACTTTAATGTCCATTTCGATGTTAAGCTTGAAGCCATTCATGATCTTCAGAATTTTGTTCAGGTACGTATCGAAGAAACTTTCATTTATACTTCCCGATAAAAGGGCATTATCACGCATTAATTTAAACATGAATGGAACATTCGCTATCTGGCGCCAATCATTTTTCCTCAATTCCTCATAGTAGAAATCGGTATTCTTTGCCACCAGAGTGACCAATTCCTGATAGATGTCATTATTTTCATTGCTACCCGACAAAAGAATCCAATCTCTTGCCACAGCGAGAACAGTCCTTGCGATGGCTTCTGATGCCTTAAAATTGTTGTGATTGCTGCGTACCAGCTTATCAGCCCGCATATATAGATGGTGACCTATGTCTCTGACCGCATTAGCCAGGGTTTCCAGTTCCATATAAGCACAGGGCGCTGATTTTGAAGGATTCTTCTTGTCTTTTTTGAAGAGATTGTCATAAGTATCTGGGTCTATACCTTTCCCGGCCTCTATACCCAAAAGGGACATATCGTGCAGAATGTCCAACCCTTTTTTTATGATACTGTCTTCCGGGTGCATAAAATCCCTTATGTAATGTGCAATAGTAGTATCATATACTTTACGCACATTGGAATCACAGGCGTAGCAATTGTATTCAAAGGCAGGCGGTGGCGGAACATTCAGGTCATTACCATGTCCTTTCACATGGTCCTTGTAATAATTCATCACCATGTCATAGTCGGCCCTGGCAGACTTGCACAAGTCCTGGGATTTATCTGCCACGGAACCTCCGCTTCCGTGTCCTTGCTTTCTACCCTGTTCCATCATATCATCCTTGGGCCCTATTTTATATCCTTCGATTTCTTGTTTTCGCTCTTCCGAAGCCGGACGCAGGATATCATGTAATTGCTTGGTGGATGGATCCAGGTTGTCGCCCGGAGCATTTAAACTATTTAAGTATTCTTCTTCCGATTTCAGCGCGTCATCCATTCTTTTGTTCCATGCTTCGGTGTTACCATTTTTCATATGGAAAGATCCATCGGGATCTACAGTAATGGTGCCGCCTCCTTCCGGGTTATTGTCCCCGGGAGTTTCTGTCTCATCACCTCCTGAACCTGCACCACCGACCGGATTTCCTATTCCATTGCCATTTCTCTTTCGGGCATCGATTATAAAAACTTTTTTATTGGAAGGGCTCCAATGGCCAGTGAACCAGAGAAAATGGCGCGCATCAAAAGGGCCTGCTTTTTCTGTACTATCCTTGCTCGTTTGTGCAGTTAAATCCGGTGAAATGATCAGCAACCATGCAAAATATAACAGACTGGATCTTGACATAATAGAGTTAGCGTTTATCGTTGTAAATGTTGATGAGTTTTCATTGCAAGCATTTTCTTTTTGTTACTTGTCATAAATCAGTTTCTGAATTTTATCGGTGTCGAGTGATTGTATAAATTGGGATATATATTTAGGATCGCCCTCCACGTGCATTGCAATCGCCCTTACCTGGTCGCAGGGAACTGTCTTGACTGTTGTAACGTCCATATGCTTGTCGCCTGGGTGGTACAGCGGAAAATAATTGAGATCACTAACGGGCTTTGCTATCCAGGCGCCAAAAAGCAAAAACACGAAATCATTGCAGCGGGTAAACTGATTCAGGTCATAAATTCCATGATCATCCGTTTTGTCATTGTGTGCCCGGATCGCCACCAGCGAATGGGGAACAGGCGCCATCGTAGTTATTCTTAAGTTCTCCGTGATCGTGGAAACCGCTGTTGACCAGGGATTGATTTCAAATTTTACCCTGAGCATACTGGCATTCCGGTAGGATTCCGTTTTGATTTTGAGCACAGCTTTCATTTTATCGAAGCCGGACATATAAGTCGTCATGTCGCCACTGCCCTTTGCCTTTTCGATTTGATCCTGCATATAGCCCGTATATTCTTTCAGCCAATTCTTCCAGGCAAGTATCGAGTCCTGATCCACAATGACGATAAAACTGATTTCATAATCATGCGGCGGCCGAAATTTAAAATCCAGGGGACCCAAACGATTTGCATTCAAGTATCCTGATCCACCAGTCTCGTTAAAGACATACATCGCCCATTTTTTCATGTCGGCGATTTTTTGCAACTGGTCACTGAAAAATTGATGCAGCCTTATTTCCATGCTTACTTCTTGTGGAATCACCGGATTACCGAACCTCTCGGAAGAATCCGGTAGTTGCCCGTCGGAAGAGCAGTCTGCAGGATAATAATCACATTGGCCAAAAGAAGTCTGTACGAACATCAAGAGAATAAAGGTTAGCAATACAAAGCAGCGCGTGCACATAGAATAGGGTTTAATGGTTCTGGTTAACCTTGCTGCATGCTTATTTTTTTGGGAACGGATCAATTGGATGTCTTTACAAATTCAACCCGTCGGTTATTTGCTTTTCCTTCGGGAGAACTATTATCTGAAATCGGTTTCGAATCTCCAAATCCCCTGGTTGTTAACCTGCCCGCATCTACGCCCATGCCAACCAGCTGTGATTTCACGGCATCCGCTCTTTGTTGCGAAAGCGTTTGATTGTGTGCCACCGCACCGGAATTATCGGTATGACCATCGATCTCAAATTTCAGCTCCGGATTGTCTTTCAAAATCTGCACAATCATATTCAGGGTACCCATGCTTTCTGGTTTGATCGTGGCTTTGTCTATATCGAAATTGATACCATGCGTTACGATCCTGGCATCCGTAAATTTCTTCCCGATCATGTTCATGCCACCACCTTCGGCCAGCCTGAAATTTTTAAAAATAATAGGTGCGGCCTGCGTACCGATGCCGCCAACATCTACAAATGAAACTTTACAATCTCCGCAATCAGGCATTACCAAAACCCTGAACTGGTCGAGATAACATTTAATTTGATTTCCTTTTTTAACCATGGCAGCATGGTGCCATTTTTTTTCGAAGCTTTCCTGGTCTCCGGGGTAGGGTGCATTCAGGTCATTGGGAAAATAACCAGTACCGGTTTCCTTTCCAAATGAGATATACCGGTTTTCATCGGCTCCTGTTGTAAACAGCAGCATGGGAACAGAAGCATCGGGTGCTGCGAAGTAATCAAACTCAACCGTGAAATTGTCGGGCAGATAACCTTTTTCTGCTTTCATCCTCGGGCTCACGCGTACATAGTTGCCGTCGGTAAGAAAGAAGGCCTGTTCGCCGGCAATCTTATTGACCACGGCCTGACCCGCCGTTAATTTCC
>Ga0209069_10001503_pt1 | contig 11875 bp, 8 predicted proteins | sample Str013_2_FD_187202 | JGI IMG/M metagenome (GOLD analysis project Ga0209069, IMG submission 187202) | Freshwater sediment microbial communities in response to fracking from Pennsylvania, USA - Straight Creek_MetaG_SC_2013 (SPAdes) (version 2) | ecosystem: Environmental > Aquatic > Freshwater >...
GCGTAGTGCAGCCTGAGAATTTTAATATCAAAAGTATTGCACCGGAAAAAATAGAGCGCATCAATGTATTGAGCAAAAGCGCAAAGGATAAATATGGAGAAAGGGCCAGGGCTGGCGCCGTAGAAATATCAATGAAGCGGGACAATCAACCGGGCAAGCCGGCATCTTCGCAGCCTTCGGTTGTGTGGGAGACTTCTAAGCCCGGTAACATTAAACCTGATTCTCTTCTTGCTTCCCTTAAAGTTGCAGACAGTTCGGGTTCAGTAGAAGCAAACATCGGCAAGAATTCGCTCAATTATTTTCCGAAGGATGTGTTGGTAGTGATTGATGGCAAAGAAATGCCGCCGGGTTTAAATTTCAGTGAACTGGCATCGCCCAACAGCATCGAAAGCATGAATATTCTGAAGGGCAAAGATGCGGTTATAGCTTATGGCGACAAAGGAAAAAATGGGGTTATCATTATAAAGTCGAAACATGCGCTACAGCAAAATGACAAACCCCTAAAAATAACGGCAGATACCATCAGCTTTAAAAAACAACAATTAAGAATTACCGGCGGCAGGTTTGAAATGGAAGGAAAGGAAAATGTTTTTAACGGAGATATCCATTTTGGAAAAAAGGGTACTGGTATGCCAATGGTTTTTTACAATGGCAAAGAAGTAAAAGCGGTTGCTGCTTTTAAAGCCGTCAATGCAAAATACAGCCTGTTGTCGCTGGAGAAGGAACAAGCCATTGCAAAATATGGCAGCAGGGCAAAAAATGGTGCCGTAGAAATTACCCGTTTGTAATACGGAACAAAAAATAATTTTGCTGTTGCAGCGGAAATTAGTCAACACATTTGCCTTTACATTGTTTATTTTGCGCGTGTGTTACTAATTATCATTCATGGCATCTTCCCCCGTTCTTAAAAGAGAAATCAGTTTATTACAGGCTACCAGCATTAACATGATTGATATGGTAGGCATTGGCCCCTTTGTGGTAATGCCGCTGGTGATAAGTATGATGGGCAGCCATATGTTTTTGTGGGCCTGGATATTTGGCGCCGTAATCGCATTTGCCGATGGAATGATCTGGAGCGAACTGGGCACCCAGTTTCCGCTGGCCGGGGGCAGTTATAATTTTTTAAAAGAAGCGTACGGTCCCAAATGGGGCAGGCTGATGTCTTTTCTTTTTGTGTGGCAAACCTGTCTGCAGGCCCCGCTGGTAGTGGCTTCCGGGGCCATTGGCTTTGCACAGTATTTCAGTTATTTAATGCCGCTTACCGGCATAGAGAGCAAGATGGTTTCGGGCACCGTTGTTATACTGATTACATTTTTGCTTTACCGCAACATAAAGACCATTGGTAAAATGGCGGTGTTTTTATGGGTGGGGGTTATCATTACCATTTTATGGATTATCATCAGTGGCTTTACGCACAAACAAGTAGCTTATTCTTTTCTTCCTGACGGTCATGGGCAACCGATGTTTAGCATGGCATTTGCCCTGTTGCTCGGCCAGGCTTCGGTAAAAACCATTTACAGTTACCTCGGCTATTACAATGTCTGTCACCTGGGTGCTGAGATCAGGAATCCCGATTACAATATTCCGCGCAGCATCTTTATTTCTATTTTTTGCATTGCCATGCTGTACCTGCTTATGAACATCAGCATTGTAAGCGTGGTGCCCTGGCAGGAAGCCATGAAGAGCCATTTTATTGTAAGCACTTTTATGGAAAAGCTGTACGGCAACCGGGTGGCCAATATTGCCACCGTGCTGGTATTGTGGATAGCATTTGCTTCGCTGTTTGCGGTGGTGCTGGGTTACAGCCGGGTGCCTTATGCAGCAGCGGCCGATGGTCATTTTTTTCCGGCTTTTGCAAAGCTGCATCCCACCAAAGGATTTCCGTATGTGTCTCTTTTATTTCTTGGCGGCATCGGTTTTATTTTTAGTTTGTTGTTTAAACTGGGCGATGCCATCAGCGCCATCCTTGCCATGCGCATCGTGGTACAGTTTATCGGGCAATCAGTGGGCGTTATCCTGCTGCGTAAAAAGACACCCGCCAATACCACTCATTTTAAAATGTGGCTGTACCCTTTGCCGGTAATTCTGTCGATATGGATATGGCTCTTTGTTTTTTATTCTACCGGCACTTTTGCATTGTACGGTATGGCACTTACACTTGCCGGCGTACTGGTCTATTTCCTCACAAAAAATCTCTGGAAGCGAACTGTACCACAGCGATACGGGGAGACGGAGGGGCACAAGGCTCTGGAAAGTTAGCACCAATGCCGCTTATTGATTTGTGGTTGAAGGGTGCGACGCAAGACTGTTGCCAGGGATTTAAATGAAGGGCCAAAAAAAATCCAAACAATATAAGTGCCTGGCTGTTATAAGAGCCTCGTGGGATGCTGACCTTTGTGCCTCCATGGTTTATTTGTATATTTGCTGTTCTTTAATTTTTTATTTGTATGAGCCGTAAAGGAAAAGTATTGGTGGCAATGAGTGGTGGTATAGACAGTACCATTACTGCCCTGATGCTCAATGATGAAGGGTATGAAGTAGTAGGCATTACCATGAAAACATGGGATTATGCAACCAGCGGCAGCAGTAAAAAAGAAACGGGCTGCTGCAATTTGGACAGTTTTAACGATGCCCGTATGGCGGCCGTACAGCACGGTTTTCCGCATTTTATTCTGGACATACGCGAGGAGTTTGGTGATTTTGTGATTGAGAATTTTGTAGACGAATACATTGCCGGCCGTACGCCCAATCCCTGCGTAATGTGCAATACGCATATCAAATGGCGGGCATTGCTGAAAAGGGCCGATGCCATGGGTTGCGAATTTATTGCCACCGGGCATTATGCAAAAATTCAGCAACATACCAATGGACGGTATTTTGTGAGCAAAGCCATTGATGATACAAAGGATCAGAGTTATGTGCTGTGGGGATTGCAGCAGGATTTGCTGAGCCGCACTTTGTTGCCGCTGGCGCCTTACCGCAAAACCGAGATCAGGCAGATGGCGCTGGACTATGGCTACCCCGAACTGGCAAAAAAAAGTGAGAGCTATGAAATCTGTTTTGTGCCCGATAATGACTACCGCGGGTTCCTGAAAAAGAAGGTGGAAGGCCTTGAAGAAAGGGTAGCCGGCGGAAATTTTATTGACAAAAATGGTAAGATCCTGGGCCAGCACAAGGGTTACCCATTCTATACCATTGGCCAGCGCAAGGGCCTGGAGATTGCCTTTGGACACCCGGTCTACGTTACCGGCATCAACCCCGAAAATAATACCGTGGTCCTGGGCGAAGAAGACGATTTGAACCGCCAGGAAATGATGGTTACCAAGATAAATTGGGGCAAATACGAAGGCATTTCGGATGGCATGGAAGCCACTACCAAAATACGGTATAAAGACCAGGGCACCCTCTCTAACCTGTACAACCAGGAACAAGGAGTGCAGGTTCGGTTTTATGAAAATGCCAAAGGTGTTGCCCCTGGCCAAAGCGCCGTTTTTTATGAGGGCGATGATGTGATTGGCGGGGGTATTATTATGCGGAATAAGTAGGGCGCCTTACCGCTTCTGCTATTGGGTATTAAATGTTCAGCAATAAGCACTTAAAGCGCAATAATTTTGTTTTTTATACGTTTGCAAACCGGGAAGGAAACGCTTCCCGGTTTTTTTATTAAATGCATCGTTAACCCCTTTTTCCTTGTCTGGTTTTCCTGGTGCCGCTTTTAAAACTGACTGGTATTTATGAAGAACAAATTTTCTGCGGTCGTGCTCATTGTTTTTTGCAGCCTGTTGCTCATCCGCTGCAACAGTAAGAATGACCTGGTAAGTGCCCGTATCAGCGACTACAGCAATATGGGCCTGGGCAAATTTGTAATTTACAAATTAGATTCTACCGTAACGCTGCCTTTTGGCACCGGCTTCACCGTGCACACCTATACGGTGAAGGACAGCATCGAGGCAATGATTACCGATAACCTCAACCGGCCAGGCTACCGTATTGTGAGGTATACATTCGACACTGCCAGTAAAACCTGGAACAACAGCAATACATTCATGGCCATTCAAACTTCCAATACTTTTGAATACACCGAAGACAACAGGCGCCAGTTAAGGCTTGTAAGCCCGATTGTAGACAATTTTACCTGGCCCGGTAATTCAGCGGTGGCGGTTTCACCATTTAATTTCACATCATCGGACGATGCCAACTTTATTGACTGGATTTTTTCTTACAATAATGTTGGAATGCCCTTTAAAGTAGGTAACCAGAATTTTGATACCACAATTACGGTAGTACAATACGACTCTACTAACAATAAACCGTTTTATGTAAACAGCCTCAGCACTTACAGCCGATCTTATGAAGTGTATGCGAAAGGTGTTGGCAAGGTTTTCCAGGACCTGTTTTCATGGGAGTACCAGACCAGTTTTATTACCCGAAACTGTGTGTTGATACATTGCCTAAACAACAAGTGCGATACCACTAAAATTAAATGCAACAGCGATGCCACATCGGATGCCTCCAATAAAAACTGCGATTCAATTGCAAGGGCCCAGCTGGATGCAGGGGGAAGGGTAGTTTGTGATACTATACCAGGCAATTATTATTTCAATGGTTATGGTGTACAGCTTTCTATCTTAAGCCATAACTAGTTTTCTGACGACTGAAATAAAAATGAAATGAAAAAATATTACCTGCTGATTGTACTGTGCGGACTGGTTTTTTCATTTACTGCAAATGCGCAATACAGCCGTTATATTATCCGCCTGAAAGATAAAAAGGGCAGTCCCTATAGCCTAGCAAGCCCGTCAGCCTATTTATCGGCCAAAGCCATTGCACGGCGTACCAATCACAAGCTTGTAACAGACTCTACCGATTTGCCAGTGATAAAATCTTATGTAGACAGCATAAGGGCCGTACCCAATGTAATTGTGCTGAATACTTCCAAATGGCTGAACCAGGTATGTATTAAAACGACCGACCCTACGGCAGCACTGGCAGCCATCAATGCATTTTCCTTTGTAAAAAGTTCCAGTCCCATTGCAGTAAGAACAATCCGGCCCTCAGCCGGCCCTTCGCCCAAAGCGGATGAATTTAACCAGCAGTCGGTGGCTTTGCGCACTAATGATATAGAGGGTGGTTCGGGAATCGCAGGTATCCAGGATTTTTATAACTATGGCGGCAATGCCGGCCAGGTACACATACATGAAGGCGAATACCTGCACAACCTGGGTTTTCACGGAGAAGGTATGACGATTGCGATTTTGGATGGTGGATTTTTCAACTATTTAACCAACCCTGCGCTGGATAGTGTGCGGCAGGCTGGCCAGGTGCTGGGTACCTGGGATTATGTGGCCAATGAAGCCAGTGTAAACGAAGACAATCCGCATGGCGGCTGGTGCTTTTCTGTAATTGCTTCCAATAACCCTGGTAAAATAGTCGGTACCGCTCCCAAAGCAAAATTCTGGCTATTGAGAACAGAGGATGTGAATTCTGAATACCCGGTGGAGGAACAAAACTGGGTGGCAGCGGCAGAATTTGCCGATAGTGCCGGTGCAGATATTATTACATCATCGCTTGGTTACAGCGACTTTGACGATGCGTCTTTTGACCATAGCTATGCACAGCGGGACGGAAAGACCTCTATTATCAGCATTGCGGCCAATATGGCTGTAAGAAAAGGCATGCTGGTAACCAATAGCGCCGGTAATTCCGGCGGCCTGGCTACCGATGGAAAATTTGTGATTTGCCCGGCCGATGCAGACAGTGTATTGACCATTGGCGCCACCGATGTAAATGGCATCATCGCCCCTTTTAGCAGCTGGGGCCCCAACGGTGCCGGAAAACAAAAACCCAATGTGGTTTCAGTGGGCTGGAACGCAGTAGTTGCCAACTACAATACCGGTAACCCGGCTTTTCTCAACGGCACATCTTTTTCTAATCCCAACCTCTGCGGATTGGTGGCCTGTTTATGGCAGGCTTTTCCCGGGTTCAGCAATATGGAAATCTTTAATGCACTTCAGCGGAGTGCTACCAAATACAATACGCCCGATTACCAGTTTGGCTATGGCATCCCCAATATGCGGCTGGCTTATCTCGACCTGCAACAACAGCAGGTGGCCCAAAATTACCAGCAGGTGCTGGGCAATAACTGGATCAAAGCTTATCCCGTTCCTTTTAGTACTGTTCTAAATGTTTTGCTGAAAGCACCGCTTACCGGCAATAGCACGCTGCGCCTGGTTGATATGAGCGGAAAAACCATTGAAATAAAAAGCACCGCAGTACAAGAAGGCAGCATTTATACACTCAACTTTAGTAAAGCAAAGTTTCTGAGCAAAGCTGTGTATACCGTACAATACAGCGATGGAAAAAATAAAGTATCACTGAGGGTGGTTAAACAATAGCATACAGTATTCAGATACCAGTATTTAGTATTCAGACCCGCGGAAGAGAAAAAGTATGCAGGTACTGGTATTTAGACCTGCAGCAGGTATCGGCAGTCTCAATACTTTGTCCGCAATATTAAATACGCTTTCTAAACAAAGCCGCAAACATGGTATCTGCTTTTTGCGCATAGCCTTTTATGATTTCCATTTTTACAATTTCTACAGCAAAGCTGGTTTCAATAAAATGGGCCATGTCTTCATTTTCTTTTTTAAAAACAGAACAGGTGATGTAGAGAAAATAACCGCCGCTTTGCAGTGCATGCATGGCTGAGGTGACGATTTTTTTTTGCAACTGGCTATAGCTGTCAATTTCCTTTTCTTCAAAAAAAGACAGTCTTTCCGGCGTTCTTCCCCAGGTGCCCGAGCCGGTGCAGGGCACATCGGCAATGATTAAACTAAAAAGGCCGGGCAGTTTGTTTTTACCGCGGTGGGAGAGATCTGCAGTCTGCATTTTATAATTACGGATACCCGCTTCTTCGAATCTTTTTTTAAGGTTGGCAAGAATGGCAGGCCTGATATCTGATACGGTAAGATCAATATCGCCCAGTGTATCTTTTGCCATGATTGATTTGCCACCACTGGCCGCACAACAATCCCATACGCTGAAGCCCGATTGGCTGGCAGGCACCAGTTGCAGCCATTCACCGGTTCTTTGCGAGCTGTAATCCTGTACCACTACTTCTTTATTTACCTGCAGCAGTTCGTCAACCTTAGTGCCAGCCGGCAGGCTGATGCAGTTGGCCTGCAGTAACCGATAAGCAATGCCTGCTTTTTCCATTTTTTCAATGACAACATTTGCATAGCCCGGCCTTATCCTTAGAAAAACATCTGGTTGAATGAGATGCGATTGGTCAAACACTGCTGCGTCAATGCCAGGGCTGAGTTGACCGGGGAATGGAAATATTTTTAAAGCTGCCGGTGTTGTATTTAACAGTGTACATTTCTCTTCAACAGATGCAGTGACATGATGATTCCAGTCTGGTTGCAATGCGGCCAGTATTTCACCCGGAACATGGCTGCAGAGAAAGAGGGCCTGCACAATGGCATCTTCCGCAACCATGTTTTTTGCAGTTGGTCCCAGCCTGAAATAGCAAAAGCAGAGATGTGTTACCTGTTTGCGGTCTTTGGAACCGTATTTTTTATGTTGCCTGAAAAAATCTTTAATGAACAAATGAAAAGGCTGCTGTGCGCTGTATTGCCGGATAATGGTTGCCGCAGTATTGACGTGAGAAAAATGTTTCATCGCCTGCAAGGTATAAAAACAAGGCTGATCTCAGGCTTCTCTTGTTTTTATAAAAGCCGCCATGGTAGAAAAACCGGCAATGGTTTTCAGCCAGCTTAAATACGCGTTTAGTTTTTGCAGCAAGGGGTTGCCGGATGTTCTCCTGGTGTAAAATGGCATGCTGCGGTAAGCCGTTAAATCGGCGTATTCCCACGGATGAAAGTACAGGCTCAGGTATTGATCTTTTTTTAAAGCCAGCAGGCTGTATTGTTTTATCAATGGCAGGGGCAGGTTTTTAAAAGCTAGCCAGAAAAGTGGAATGCGCAGGCGGGGCGTAACGGAAGAGGGGAGGATCCACAAACCGTCTTTTTGAAAAACCGTTCTGGGTTGGTTCAGGTGATTGTAGCGGCCCGGCAACCAGGTGGGGTTGAGCGAGGCATCGTACTGGTAGCCCGCTTCTTTTATTAATTGTTTACTAACGGGGGCCAGCCGCGGCATCCGGAACCCGGTAATTTCCTGCCCGGATATTGCTGCCAATACCTGGCGCGATGATACAATATCGGCATCTGTAAAACGGCTGTGATAAAATGTATGGGATGCTATCTCGTGGCGGAGGGCGAGTTCTTTTACTTCTGCCTGGTTTTGCTGCGCATAGAAGGCTGTTGTAAAAAAAGTAACAGGAACCTGCAACTGGTTCAGCACCGGCAGCAGTTTGCGCATACCGGTTGCCGTTACCAACAATTGCTCTTCTACCGGTAATGCAGCACCGTATTCATTGGGTATGTCAAACTCCTCCAGGTCGAAGCTAAGCAGTACGCGGTATGGCTGTTTTGAATTCTGCATCAAAACGTCTTAGTAATAACAATTTATCTTTTATCAGTAAACGGCAAAAATTGCCTGCTTCTTTCAGGTATACAGCAGACGACATGCTGGTAAATGTAACATCTTCCCGCAGTTTTACCGGTAATGCTTTGATGCGGATATTACTGTAAGAACTGGCCAGCCAGATAAACTCGGTATCAAACAGGAAGCGGTTGATGGTTGTCTTCAGCATCAGCTCACGCCCGATTAAATTAATGCCTTTTAAACCAGACTGCACATCCTTGTAAGGCAGGTTCAGCAGGGTCTTGTTCAGGTAATTACATCCATTGGAGGCCAGTTTTCGAACCCAGGAAAGTTTCTGATTGTAAGCCGCTTCGCGAACGCCCATTACCAATTCTGCCTTGCCGGCAACCAGGGTATGGTACACTTCGCAAATATCAGCTACCGTATAGGGGAAATCGATATCGGTATAAATGATATAAGGCGCCTGCGCAGCTTCTATGCCTTTTCTTACCGCATAACCCTTGCCCATATTGTAATTGTAGGAAATGAACTTGAAATGCGGACAGCGTCTGCTTAAAAACCTTTTTGAAGAGGGCGTTACTGGTACAGGCGATCCATCATTTACAACAATCAGTTCTATTTGTATATCTGCAGGCAGGCTGTTCCTGATCTGCTGGTATTGATTGGCTACTTCAAGGTGCCAACCTGGTTTTGGATTGTAGCAAGGCAAAACGATACTTAGATTGAGCCTTGCATATCTCAATTGATTCATTCTAGGGGGTTGTTTTTATAAATTAGCGGAATAAAGGTAAGCAGAATACCAATTGATTTAATCCGATTTTAATTCGATTTCAAAAAAAATGACGTCTAAGCGGGCGCTTGTGGATAAACGGTTAGGATGCTTGCAGTTCGGGGGCCGGTCCTTGCTTGCGAAAGCCTGTTTTGTGCAGCTGCCAAAGGATATAAAACCAGGCAATTACAGCTGGAAGCGCCTTCAAAGATTTTCTGACAATAAATTTCTTTGCCACGCCCGGCACCAGGTCGGAAGGGGACATGCTTATGAGTAAAAATGCAAATATGATCAGGAACAAGTGAAACCGGCTAACGGGTTTTGGTTGCAAAACATACCAGATGGCAACGCCCGTCATGGCTATGATATAAGTGGAGGATTCTGAACCGGTACTGAATATGGTGCAAAAGATTAAAATAGCAGACAATACCATCCATTGAAAATAAGGTTGACTGTATTGCTTAAAATGAATATAAACAGAGCCCATGGCCGCTGCACCCAAAGCCAAAAGGGGCCATGTGGGCATGCTTACCCAGCCCAGCCCTCGTCTAATTAAACCAAAAATGGAGATGTCCTGCAGGGAGGAAACCTGTACATTTAAATCGTTTTTGGCTACCAGCTGTTCAATCCATTGACGATAGGTGAGGGTAAGAAAATCCATATCGGTTACCAGCAAAGGAACTGCTGCTAAAACAACCGTCCATAGCAAAAAGCCGGCAACGAATTTTATTTTATTGGTTGAAAAAGGAAAGCATGCGAGTGCTACGATGGGATAAATTTTCATGAGCATGCCCATTGTAATGAAAAAACTGGCCCATCCTTCTTTTTTCTTTTGTACAAATACAAATGGCAGGATGATGCAGGCTGTAATAAAGGGATTTACCGTGCCACGCTGGATGGTGGTCAGCAGTTCATGTGCTATTAAAAATAGCACAACCAGTTGATGTTCGGGGCGGATGTTTATTTTACGTATGGCATAATAAAGTATCCATACATTGAATGCAATCCATAAAAACCAGCCTAACCAAAAGGGCACAAAACCAAATGGTGCAAACAGCAATGCAAAAAGGGGACCGTATAAAAACAGATCGCCATATTCTCCGGGATGAAGCCCGTACAGCGGAACCCGGTGCGTTAAATGAGTATAGGAATAGCGGAAGATGTCGTAATAATTGTGCGAGCCAAATATCTGCTGCAGGCTTGCAACCAGCACCATCACTACATACAGTACGTGCAGGATCTTCCAGCTTTTGAACAAGGGGTAGTCAAATATTTTGATGATTTGTTTATACATACCCGGATGCTGCAAGGGTGCTGAAAACACACTGCATTGGTAAACACAAGTTAGTAGTAGTGATGAATAAAAGATTGCTGGTTTGCAAATTGCAATTACTGATTACAATTCCAGTAAGGTTTTTACAGGATCCTTGCCAAACAATAATAGTTCAGGATTTTCAAGCAATTCCTTTAGCCTTACCAGGAAGCTTACTGATTCGCGGCCATCAATGATGCGGTGGTCGTAACTCAGTGCCAGGTACATCATGGGCTTTATTACCACTTGCCCGTTTATTGCCATCGGTCTTTCTTGTATTTTGTGCATACCCAGTATGGCGCTTTGGGGGATATTAATAATAGGAGTGCTCATGAGCGAACCAAATACTCCGCCATTGGTAATGGTGAAGGTTCCGCCCGTCATCTCTTCTATGGTGAGTTTGCTTTCTTTTGCTTTGGTAGCCAGTTCCACTACTTTCTTTTCAATTTCGGCCATGCTTAAACTCTCTGCATTGCGGATAACCGGTACTACCAGTCCGCGCGGCGCAGATACAGCAATGGAGATATCGCAGTAATCGTGGTAAATAATAGAATCGCCATCGATATAAGCGTTTACAGAAGGCCATTCTTTTAAGGCAAAACAGGCAGCCTTTGTAAAAAAGCTCATAAAGCCCAGGTTAACGCCATGTTTTTTATTGAAAATCTCTTTGTATTTAGTGCGCAAATCCATGATGGGTTTCATGTCCACTTCATTAAAAGTGGTCAGCATGGCAGTGGTATTCTTCGCTTCTACCAGCCTGCGGCTAATGGTCTTGCGCAGGTTGCTCATTTTTTCTGGTTTCTCGCTGCGGGTAAATGCCACGGCACCGGGTGAGCGGCCGGGGTTGCTGAGTGCGGCCAGCACATCGTCTTTCAGGATTTTGCCATTGGCGCCGGAAGCAGTTATGGTAGAAGGGTTCACTTTTTTATCGGCAATAATGGCGGATGCTACCGGCGTTGCTTTTACACCTGCATCGGCAGTGGCTACAACCGGTTCGGGCTGTTTTTCTGCTGCTTTGGGGGCGCTGTTTTCCTGGCTTTTGGGAGCAGCGGTTTCTTTTATACCCTCTGGTTTGGGGGCAGTTTCATCAATAGAAGCAAGGGAATCGCCAATTTTCAATGTATCGCCTTCTTTGGCCGAAATTTTTAAGATCCCGGCTTTTTCTGCATTCACTTCAAAAGTGGCTTTCTCGCTTTCCAGCTCTGCAATCACTTCATCACGGTCTACATAATCGCCATCCTTTTTGGTCCATTTAAGTAATGTTACCTCGCTAATGGACTCACCAACTG
>Ga0209069_10001504_pt1 | contig 11873 bp, 12 predicted proteins | sample Str013_2_FD_187202 | JGI IMG/M metagenome (GOLD analysis project Ga0209069, IMG submission 187202) | Freshwater sediment microbial communities in response to fracking from Pennsylvania, USA - Straight Creek_MetaG_SC_2013 (SPAdes) (version 2) | ecosystem: Environmental > Aquatic > Freshwater >...
GGTGATACCACCAGGGTTTCGAATACCATTCCTCCGGCAGATGCATCCGGGCTTACTCTGCCGGCAGGATTTACCGGGGTAAAAATGGTAACTGATCTTGGCCGCGCAAGGCATATTACTGTTGCGGCCAATGGCGATGTATTTGTAAAACTGGAAAAATTAAAAGACGGGAAGGGTATTTACCAATTGCACGACAGCAATGGTGATGGGAAAGCGGATGTGGTAACTGGTTTTGGAAATTATACCGGGACTGGTATTGCCATTAAAAACGGTTACCTGTATGCCTCTTCCAATACCGAGGTATTCCGATATAAGATAAATGAGAAAGAAGGAAAAGTAGATGAAGCTTCTGCCGAAAAAATAATTACTGGTTTGATTGATAAAGGTCAGCACAATTCCAAATCAATTACATTGGATAACGCCGGAAATATATATGTAAATATTGGTGCACCTTCCAATTGCTGCCAGGTAGAAGACAGGGTAAAAGGATCACCCGGACAGGATCCTTGTCCCATACTTGAAACTGCAGGTGGTATCTGGCAATTTAAAGCCGATAAACTAAACCAATCTTATGCTGAAGGCGTTCGTTATGCTACTGGTTTGCGCAATGTAGTAGGATTGGACTGGAACTCGGAAGTAAATGATCTCTATGTGATGCAGCATGGACGTGATATGTTGTTTCAATTCTATCCAGAATTATTTGACCAAAAGGCAGGTGCAGAAAACCCTGCAGAAGAAATGTTCCGCATTAAGAAAGGCTCCGACTGTGGTTACCCTTATTGTTATTTTGATAATGATAAAAAACAAAAATTACTGAACCCTGAATATGGCGGCGACAGAAATAAAGCGGGTCGCTGTGAAGACAAAACCAAGTCTGTCATTCAGTTTCCCGGCCACCTTGCACCCAATGGCTTAATGTTTTATACAGGGTCTCAATTTCCGGCAAAATATAAGAATGGCGCATTCATTGCATTTCATGGATCATGGAACAGAACACCAGAACCACAGGCCGGATATTTTGTAGTATTCGTTCCATTTAAAAATGGATTGCCTACTGATAAATGGGAAGTATTTGCAGATGGATTTGCAGGTCCCAATATCAACAGGGCTATTTACCGTCCATGCGGACTGGCGCAGGGCCCTGATGGTTCCTTGTATGTTTCGGATGACAACAATGGTACTATCTGGAAAATTTCCTACAGTAAATAATTTATTCGCACGACAGGTATTCAATTATCCAAACGACTGAACGGCTTTTTAAATATGAAAATATTCATTGCTACTAGTATTATCGGCTTTATTGCATTTTGTTCATTCCAGGTAAAACCTGTACAGGCGGGATTAAAAGCATCGATGGAAAGAGGGAAAAAAGTGTATGACGCAACCTGTCTTGCCTGTCACCAGGCAGATGGATTGGGTGTTCAAAGAATGAACCCGCCGATTGTTAAAACAAAATGGATAATGGGCGATAAGAATGCCCTTGTAAAAATTGTACTGAAAGGACTGAAAGGCGGAGAGATAGATATTGATGGGGATACTTTTCACAATCCCATGCCCCCGCAGGAAGCCCTGATGAATGATCAGCAGATAGCGGATGTACTCACTTATGTACGAAACAGTTTTGGAAACAAAGCAAGTGCAGTAACCGCAGCGAATGTAAAACTGGTAAGAACTAAATTGAAATAGTTTTAAACGGGATTGATATCATTGCTCCCTTATTTTTATTACCCCACCAACAATGAAAAGAATCTTATTTATCGATCGCGACGGCACACTGATTAATGAGGCACCCCCCACTTATCAACTGGATCACTGGGACAAACTTGTTTTTTACCCGCAGATGTTTGAATACATGGGACGGATTGCACGCGAATTTGATTATGAACTGGTAATGGTGACCAACCAGGACGGATTGGGTACTCCATCTTTTCCTGAAAATACTTTCTGGCCCATACATGAACTGGTAATGAAAAGCCTGGAAGGGGAAGCCATTCACTTCAGTGCCGTACATATAGACAGGACTTTTCCAAAAGACAATGCGCCAACCCGTAAACCTGGCATTGGAATGTTGACCCAATACCTGGATAACCCTGACTATGATATTGAAAATTCATATGTCATTGGTGATCGGATTACAGATATTCAGCTTGCAAAAAACCTTGGATGCCGTGGTATTTGGCTCAATAATGATCCTGGTTTGGGTGCCGGAGAAATTGCTGATAAAGCCACTTCCCTAAGAAACGACGGAACCATTGCACTGGAAACCACCAAGTGGAGTGATATCTATGTTTTTTTCAAACTTGGATTGCGGCAGGTGGTACATGAAAGGAATACCAACGAAACACAGATTAAAATTGATTTAAACATTGATGGAAGGGGAAGGGCCAATATTGTTACCGGCCTTGGTTTTTTTGATCATATGCTGGAACAGATCGCCCGTCATGGAAAAATGGACCTCACTATACGTTCCAATGGTGATTTGCATATTGATGAACACCATACCATTGAAGATACCGGTATTGCGCTGGGAGAAGCGTTTGCAAAAGCGCTTGCTGACAAACGTGGAATGGAAAGATATGGTTTTGCATTACCCATGGATGAAGCAGAAGCAAAAGTGTTGATTGATTTTGGCGGGCGCAACTGGATTGTATGGAATGCTTCGTTTACCAGGGAAAGAATCGGGGAAATGCCAACGGAAATGTTTTTCCATTTCTTCAAATCATTTTCCGATGCGGCTAAATGTAACCTTAATATCGAATGCCATGGTGACAACGAGCACCATAAAATTGAAGCGATTTTCAAGGCTTTTGCAAAAGCCATTCGCATGGCGGTGAATAGGGATCCTTTTAGCAATTACCTGCCCAGTACAAAAGGAGTGCTTTAATAAAGACGAAATTATTCAGGCAAGTACATCCCTGAATTCAGCTTTCTTATCGAAAACAGATTTTGCAAAGGGACAAAGTGGAATGATTTTCATGTTGTGCGTGCGGGCGTATTCAACTGCAGTGTGGACCAGTTGCAACCCAACACCTTTGCCGCTGAGCGATTCATCCACTTCTGTATGTTCGATGATCATTTTGTCTGCAGATGGTTTTGTATATACCAGTTCGGCGAGGATGGCACCGTCTTGTCCTGCAAAGAAAATTCCTTTAGTCCCAACCAATTTATGTTGTATCAGCATAAGCAATATTAAACCATTAATTTTTGAAATTGTTCATATCCCTGTGGCCAAAGACCAAGATTGCATGATGAATTGATATGCCCGCAATCACCAATGTTTACCAACGCACTTCCCCATTGTTTCGCAAAGTATTGAGCTCTTTCTAAAGTTACATATTCATCGTTGCTGCTTGCAATGACAATGGAAGGGAAAGGTAAAGAAAATAAAGGCATTGGTGCAAATCCGCTGGTCCCTGGTGGATAGGAGGGCGCTTCTGAATCACTTGGCCCAACCAACAACGCACCTTTAATAACACGCTTATATTTTTCGGCCCATTTAACTGTGGCACAGCAGGCACTACTGTGGCCGATCAAAATAACTTCTTTCAATGGCAGATTTTTTATGGCAGCATCAATCGTGGCAATCCAGTCATTGCAGTTTGGTGTATCCCAATCGGATTGAAGGATGCGGGTAAATCCGTATTTGTTTTCCCAATGTGTTTGCCAGTGATCCGGCCCGGAGTTGTACAATCCGGGTAAAATGAATACCAAAGGTTTGTTCATTTATAAAAATAAAATATTTCCGGGAAAGAGAGGACGGTTGTTTACAACATAATCATTGGATCATCCACTACTCTTAAATTTTCATGGAATCCATTCATTAAACGGATATCTGCTTCTTCTATTTCAAAATCAAAGACATCAAAATTTTCTTTGATGCGCACCGGATTCGAAGATTTGGGAATAGCGGAAACACCCAGTTGTATATTCCAGCGAAGAATTATTTGTGCCGGAGTTTTGTTGTATTTTTTAGCGAGGCCCAATAATTTGGGATCATTCATTCTTTTGCCCCTTACTAATGGTGTGTAAGATTGTAATTGAATTTTGTGCTCCTTTGTATAGTTTAATACATCTTCCAGGAACAAATACGGGCTAAACTCCACCTGGTCCACCGCCGGTGTTACTGAGGAATAGTTTTTTAATTCTTCTAAAAAAGGGACCAGGTAATTGGCCACACCAATACAACGAACCTGTTTATTGCTATACAATGTTTCCAAAGCTTTCCAGGTTTCTTTTCTTTTTCTTTTGATGGGCCAGTGCACCAGGTATAAATCCACATAATCCATTTGCAACAGCTTACAGCTTCTTTCAAAAGCTTTTAAAGTTGAATCATAACCCTGGTCGGTATTATTGACTTTGGTGGTGACAAACAGCTCCTTCCTGGGAATGCTGCTCTTTTTAATGGCATTGCCAATTTCTTTTTCGTTGGCATACATCGCGGCGGTATCAATTAACCGATACCCTGTTTCCAAGGCCGTTAATACCGCGGCTTCTGCCTCATCACGGTACATATCATATACACCCAAACCCAACAATGGCATTTCAACGCCATTGTTGAGCAAGGTAGTAGTGGAAAGTTTATTGTTGTTTACCATTTTTCTAACCCCAATAATTTTTTACCCAAGGGGGATAATACCGCGGTGGAATATTTTGTTTGTTCCCATTTGCGGGGGTCACCGGGAAATGCATAACCCTCTGGTGCCACCCTGTCTTTCCAGGAAGTAATGCGCCATTGTTTTAATGCTTCATTGTCTTCTTCTGCCGGCATCATGGAAATATATTGCGCAATACGCACTTTGTTTTCGCTCCTGTTCGGACGAATACCGTGTGGCTGCAGACTATTAAATATGAGAAGATCGCCTGCTTCCATTTTTACTTTTTCTAGTTGAAACCCTGTTGTATCAGGTTTAAAATGATCACGGTCATCCGGCTGAGTTAGTTTCCAGGTATCGTAGGTTCTGAACAACTCGGGTATACATTGAAACCCACCCATGTTCTCATCCGTTTGATCAGCCAGTGCTAATACGCCCTGTACATTGACGGGTTTTGTTTCCGGATCATAATCCCAATGGATAAAACCTTTGTATTCAAAGCCAGGTTTAATGGGAAAGTTGAGATTGGCCCGGTCGATGGTTACCCACAATTTATCCGTGCCCCATATATCTACGAATGCATCATAAATGCGTTGCACCTGGCGGTTGTTCCATAAAGCCTGGGTATTGTATGCTTCCACCATACCTGTATTGGTCAATTCTTTCATTTGCATTTCAGCGCGTGGTGGTGCGTACCAGGTAGCAGGGTCATTGGGATTTTTTTCTTCAAACTCCCATAAGAAATCAGCCGTTGCTTTTGCCTGTTCTTTGGGTACTGCATTTTTGATTACTATATAACCATTTTGTTTCCAGAATTGCCAGTCTGCCTCACTCAATACACGCAATGGTTGTCCATTGCTGCGATCGTTTAATTTTTCTACGCTGCTTTTGGCAACGGAAGGGTTACCGGGGATTTCCTTGTGCTGGTTGGCAGGTGCCATGGTGGGTGTCATTGTGCGCTGTTCCATATAGCAATGTTTATTGATTGAAAGTTAAAGTAAATACTGTTGCCGGGCAGGTGCGGTGGCTGCGGGTACAATAACCTTTTTCCGTTCTGAATCTGCAGGTTCCGGGTTTAATAGGTTTTATGGCCTTGCTGGTAAATACGAATGGATGGCTTAAGTGGATTAAAGCCTGTTGAAGAAAATTGGCCTTGTTCATACAATTGGTTTGAATTTACTGATGAGTCAAAAGTAGTCAGTATAGCTACCCCGTTTCTACAGTTGAAATGGCCATAATTTGTTCTGTATTGATATTTTTCTTAGCTTTTAGCTACTATTTTGCTAATAAGGCACAAAAATGACTTCATAATGCTGTTGGCACAGGTGCTTTATTTTAACTGGCTATATTACCCTTCTGAATTTGCCGGTTTTAGATAAAGTGGGGGATACAAAAGCGGGGTAGTAAAGTCCTACTTGCTACCTACCCTCTTCGGTCCATAGAGGGGTTAAAGGCGCAGTTTTAGCTAAAACTGCGCCTTTGGGACGAAGCAGGTACGAAGAAGGATCGGAGGAGCTGCGAAGAAATGGTGGCTAAGATTGCGGTAAGGACAGGAGGGTTCATTTTTTTGTTGCAAAAAGCTATTTTTTGCAATAGCTATTGATAATCAGCTATTTTGAATAAATCAAACCGTTAAATCTCAATTCTGCAGAATGAAATTGAAAAGAGAGGCCATATTGCCTGATGAGGACAGTTCCTTCAAGATACTGCTCACGCCCAGGCTGAATGATTTGTTTTACTGGCATTTCCACCAGGAATATGAGATTGTTTATGTGGAGGCAGATAGTGGTATCAGGCATATCGGGGATCATATTTCAAAATATGAAGGCAGCGATTTGGCCCTGATTGGCCCTAATATTCCCCACCTCAATTTTGATTATGGGGCCAAAACCACCGTTGAAACAGTGGTGGTTCAAATGAAAGAGCATTTCCTGGGGACTACTTTTTTTTCGTTGCCGGAAATTGCCGCTATCAATGATTTGTTTGAAAAGGCGAAAACGGGATTGGCATTTTATGGGGAATCAAAAAGACTGGCGGGAGAGAAATTAAAGCAACTCACGGCTTTGTCTCATTTTGATCAGCTGATTACATTGCTGCAGGTGTTCCAGCTCCTTGCCTCGGGAAAGGAATATGTTGATTTGAATACAAGAGCCATTGCGAATGCTTCAGTTTTGAAAGAGCAGCAGCGCCTTCACAGGATATACAGTTATATAGAAACGCATTACCAGCAGCAGGTGGATGTGAATGAAGTAGCGAAGCTTTCGCATTTAACCACATCGGCTTTTTGCCGGTATTTTAAAAAATCCACGCACCTTACTTTTACCGATTTCCTCAACCAGTATCGCATCAACCAGGCAAAAAAGTTATTGCTGCATGATAAAAACGTGACGGAAGCCTGTTACAATAGTGGATTTGAGAATCTTTCCTATTTTAATAAAACCTTCAAAAAGCTAACAGGTGTAAATCCTTCTCATTTTAAAAGGGAATTTGCGGTGCAATAGTCAGGCAAAGGTCAAATTTTAATAAATAAGGCGATTGTATCCATAAAAAATTTGCTGGAATAAATTTTCTCACCCATATTTGCAATGCAATGACAAAATCTATATTAAATAATCAGTGGTGGTGGCATACAAACCTCGAACGGGGCAAGTGATGCTATATCACCATGGTATAACCATACTAGGCCCCGATATATTCGGGGCTTTTTTATTTTGCCGAATAGCCTGACAAAAGCTGAAGTGTGCGACCCACCCATTCGGTCGGGCAGGCGCAAGGATGCTGATGGAAGTACGAATGATTGTAAACAAAAATAAATTCCCGGTAAAAGGGATGCGGTATGAAGAAAATAAAATTAGAAACCTCCTGTAAGAAAATGCTGGCAGATGTGTTTACCCCCGTAGGTATCTACCTGCGGTTGCGGGATCGTTTTCGTGATACTATTCTTTTGGAGAGCACGGACCACCATGCAGCAGAAAACAGTTTTTCTTTTATCTGTATTAATGCCATTGCGGGTATTGAAATTACCAGCACCAAAAGCATTGAAACAAAGCTGCCCGGGCAATTGCCTGAAAAGATTGCCATTAAAAAAACAAGTGAGGTGCCACAGCTGGTCTGGGAATTTATGCAGCGCTTTGATGTGCATGGCACCAGCAAAGAAACCGCGCAGGCACAGGGATTATTTGGATATACTACGTTTGATGCGGTGCAGTTTTTTGATTCCATCTCTTTGAAATCGGGATTGACTGAGCCTGTCATTCCCCTGATGCGTTATCGTTTGTACCAGTATGTGATTGCCATCAATCATCATAAGGATGAGTTGCACATTTGTGAAAATGTAGTAAGTGGTGCAGAGAGTGAACTGGCAGTAGTGGAAAGTTTGATAAGCAGTAAGGATGTGCCGGTGTATCCATTTAAGATAATGGGTGCAGAAACCTCAAATATGACCGATGCTGATTATCGCGCCATGGTAGAGAAAGGCATCAGCAGTTGTCACAGGGGAGATGTATTCCAGATTGTATTGAGCCGGCGATTTCAACAATCATTTATAGGGGATGAATTCAACGTATACCGTGCGCTGCGCAATATCAACCCTTCTCCTTATTTATTTTTCTTTGATTACGGCGATTATAAACTGATGGGTTCTTCTCCTGAATCACAAATCTTAATTCAAAACGGAAAAGCAATTGTACATCCTATCGCAGGAACTTTTAAGCGAAGCGGTGATGATGCTATTGATAAAAGTGAAGCGGCAAGATTGCTGGAAGATGTAAAGGAAAATGCGGAGCATGTAATGCTGGTGGATTTGGCGAGGAATGATCTTAGCAGGCTTTGCGATGAAGTAACGGTGGATCATTACCGCGAAGTGCAATTTTACAGTCATGTAATACACCTGGTGAGTGAGGTGAGCGGAACGGTGCCGGAAGGAAGCAACCCGTTTGAATTGCTGGCAAAAACATTTCCTGCCGGCACCCTCAGTGGCGCACCCAAATTTAAGGCGATGGAGCTGATTGATACCTATGAACCCACTTCAAGAAGTTATTATGGGGGTGCAATTGGATTTATGGGATTCAATGGAAGTTGTGTTCATGCCATCATGATTCGTACATTCATGAGCAGGCACAATACACTGGTATACCAGGCGGGTGCAGGTATCGTGGCGGCGAGCAAACCCGAGAGTGAGTTGCAGGAAGTAAACAATAAACTGGGTGCATTAAAGAAGGCGATTTTATTTGCCGAGAATATTTAAACCATGAGAATTCTAGTATTTGATAATTACGATTCATTTACCTATAACCTGGTTCACCTGGTAGAGAAGATATTGCACCAGAAGGTGGAAGTGTTTCGCAATGATCAGTTGCCGCTGGAAAAAGTAAAGGAGTATGATAAAATAATATTATCTCCAGGACCCGGTATTCCGGAAGAAGCCGGATTATTATTGCCGTTGATAAAAGAATATGCAGCTACCAAACCAATACTGGGTGTATGCCTGGGGCACCAGGCAATCGGGCAGGCATTTGGTGGCACGCTGGTGAATTTGAGTACCGTATACCATGGAGTGGCAACACCAGTAAAAATTAAAAGCGAATCGTCTGGAAAAAGAAGTGAGTTGTTTGATGAATTGCCCGATGTAATTGAAGTGGGACGTTATCACAGTTGGGTAGTGAGTGATGATAATTTTCCTTCAGTACTGGAGGTAACAGCAAGGGACGACAATAATTTTATAATGGGCCTTCAGCATAAAACATTTGATGTACAGGGCGTGCAGTTTCACCCGGAGAGTGTGTTAACTCCCAGCGGAGAAAAGATAATGCGGAACTGGTTAAAAAAATAATCATGAGTGTATGAAAAAGATTTTACAGCATTTATTTGAACACAAAACGCTCAATCGCCTGCAGGCGAAGGAAGTGTTGCTGAATATTGGGAAAGGCCTATACAACGAACATGAGGTAACAGCCTTCATGACGGTATTCCTGATGCGCAGTATAACCATTGAAGAATTACAGGGCTTCAGGGACGCGTTGCTGGAACTGTGCGTGCCGGTGGATTTGAATGGATTCAGTACAATTGATATTGTTGGTACCGGTGGGGATGGGAAAAATACGTTTAATATTTCAACATTGTCTTGTTTTGTGGTAGCGGGTACCGGACAAAAAGTGGCCAAGCATGGTAACTATGGCGCTACTTCCATTAGTGGTGCATCCAATGTGATGGAACAGCTAGGATATAAATTTAAGAATGATAAGGATCGTTTGAAAAAAGAAGTGGAGGAGGCGAATATCTGTTTCCTGCATGCGCCATTGTTTCATCCTGCATTAAAAACAGTTGGGCCGATTCGCAAGAACCTTGGTGTAAGAACATTCTTTAATATGCTGGGCCCGATGGTAAACCCGGCATCTCCAACATTTCAACTGGTGGGGGTTTACAACCTGGAGATGGCGCGTATTTATAATTATTTGTTGCAGCAAACAGGAAAAGCCTTTACCATCATACATGGATTGGATGGGTATGATGAGATTTCTCTTACAAATGATACAAAGGTGATTACCCGCGAAGGGGAACAAATAAAAACCCCGGAACAATTGGGTAAAAGGGCTGTTATTGCCGCTGATATCTATGGGGGTAATTCTGTGGAAGAAGCTGCAAAACTGTTTAAGAAAATACTTTATGGTGAAGGCAGCTGGGCCCAGAACGCTGTAGTATTTGCCAACGCAGCGATGGCATTGAATTGCACAGGCAGTTATGAAAGTTACGATGACGCTTATGCAGCGGCTGTGGAAAGCCTGGAAAGTGGCAAGGCGAAACAGGCGCTGGAAAAATTAATTGCACTTCAATAATCATATTACAACTGGCAATTGCCATGAATATATTAGAAACGATCATTGCCGCAAAAAGAAAGGAAGTAGCCGAAAGGAAATCAAAGGTGAGTACAGGATACCTGGAGAAAAGTAAATATTTTGAAAGAGAAACCCTTTCGCTGAAACAATTTTTGCTGGATGAAAGTAAAACAGGTATTATAGCGGAGTTCAAAAGGAAGTCGCCATCGAAAGGTATTATTAATGATACCTCCAGTGTGGAAGAAGTGACGAAAGCTTATACCGAAAATGGGGCGTCCTGTCTGTCGGTTTTAACGGACGAATATTTCTTTGGAGGAAGTACTGATGATTTAATAGCAGCAAGAGTAAATGATATACCAATATTGCGAAAGGATTTTATTGTAGATACTTATCAAATTGTAGAAGCTAAATCTATGGGAGCGGATGTAATTTTGCTGATTGCGGCAAACCTTTCAGTTCCCGAAGTAAAAAGACTGGCTGGTTTTGCGAAACAATTGGGATTGGAAGTATTGCTGGAACTGCATGGAGAAGAAGAATTGGAGCATATTTGTGATGAGACTAATATTGTGGGTATCAACAACAGGAATTTAAAGACATTTGAAGTGAATATTGAGAGAAGTTTGAGGATGGCAGAGAAAATTGGCCCTGGAATAACGAAGGTAGCGGAGAGCGGCATTGGATCAGTGAAGGACATCCGGTTGTTTCAGCAGAATGGATTCCGCGGATTTTTGATTGGGGAGAATTTTATGAAAGAGAAAGATCCGGGAATTGCGTTTAAAGTGTTTGTAAAAGAATTGAAAAATAAGTAACCATACGATTGCAATTGCCATATACTAAAAATGTAAATCCATTACAAACATGAGAGTAAAAGTATGCGGCATGACAAGAATTGACCAGGTGGATCAATTGGCAGGAATCGGCGTTGCCTTTGCGGGATTTATTTTTTACCCAAAGAGTCCGCGTTATGTATTCAAGCACATGACCACCACACAAATAAGAAAGGAGAACAATATCAACAAAGTGGGCGTGTTTGTTAATGCCACGGTGGAAGAAGTGTTGCATATGGTGGACGAATGCAGGCTGCACATGGTACAGTTGCACGGTGATGAATCACCCAGGTTCTGTGAAAAGATTGCAGATTATGTGTCAGTGGTAAAGGCATTTCGGCTAAGTGAAAATGATAGCGTTCACTGGCTGATTAAGCCTTATATGGATGTGTGTGACATGTTTATGTTTGATACGATGGGTGCAGGATATGGCGGAACAGGAAAGAAGTTTGACTGGAACATGCTGAAAGGGCAGGCCGTTGGTAAACCATTTTTCCTCAGCGGTGGTATTGAACCAGGAGACGAAGAAAAATTAAAGGAGTTTACAGGCGAGCCTGAAGCAAAGGCGCTGTTTGCCATTGATATCAACAGTCGTTTTGAGGTTTCGCCAGGCATAAAGG
>Ga0209069_10001505_pt1 | contig 11872 bp, 11 predicted proteins | sample Str013_2_FD_187202 | JGI IMG/M metagenome (GOLD analysis project Ga0209069, IMG submission 187202) | Freshwater sediment microbial communities in response to fracking from Pennsylvania, USA - Straight Creek_MetaG_SC_2013 (SPAdes) (version 2) | ecosystem: Environmental > Aquatic > Freshwater >...
AGCAGCAGCTGACGATCGATGCCGCGCTCGAGCCGCTCGACGAGATCAGCGCCGCAATCGTGGCCGCTGCCGAGAGGCGGATTGCAAACCGCAAGGCGGCCATCACCTGAGCAGAGGCCCATCGACAGCTGTTGCAGATGTAGACCTTTGAGGGCGGTCCGCCGCTTTCAGAGCTTTTGAGCGCCGGCCATTGCATGTTGCAACGCATTTGCTGCGCCGCACAACGGTTTGTGCGACATTTCGTGGACACCATCACCCTCAAAGGCCATATAATTCGGCTTGCGAAGGCATGTGGAGGCCGACGATGAGTGAACCTAAAGAATTTGAAATCCCCGATACCGTGCGCAAGCTGACCGAGACCAGCGTCGAGCAGGCCCGGCAGGCCTATAACCAGGTGCTCGAGGCGACCCGCAAGACCCAGGACATGGTGGCTCGCTCCTCCGATGCGATGGCCACCGCGTTCCGCGACGTGCAGGCGCAAACATTGCGGTACACCGAGCAGAACATGCAGGCCAACTTTGCCCTTGCCGCCGAGTTGGCGCGGGCGCGCGATCTGAAGGAAGCCTTCGAGATCCAGTCGCGCTTCGCCCGCACGCAAATGGAAACCTATGCCAGCCAGGCGAAAGAAATAACGCGGCTGATGAGCGAGGCCGCCCAGCGCGTCCAGCCCAACACCTGAGGACAGGCGAAACTGCCGGTCCGTGTCGACGCTGCGCGGCGGGCGACGGCCTGCTCGCGAAACCATCTCAGTTGAAACAAGGACCCCCGGCATGACGCGCGCGCGCACGGTCGACATTCATAGCCATATCCTGACGAAGGAGGCCATGCAGCGCCTCGCCAGGGAATCACCGCGCGTCACCCCGGCATGGACCGATCGCACCGACCGCTCGGCGACCATGGAGATCGACGGCAAGGTGGTGCAGCGGCCGATGCCGCACGAGATCTGGAACCTCGACTGGCGCCTGCGCGACATGGACGCCAACGGCGTCGACATGCAGCTGATCTGCCCGACGACGCAGACGTTCTTCTACGATTGCGAGCCCGCGCTTGGCCTGTCCTGCGCGGCGTTGCAGAACGAGGACATTGCGCGCGTCGTCAAGGAGCATGCAGGCCGTTTCGCCGGCCTGGCGACGGTGCCGATGCAGGCGCCGGAGCTTGCTGCACAGGAATTGCGGCGGGCGATGACGACGCTCGGCCTCAAGGGCATGGAAATCGGCTCGCAGGTGCGCGGCCGCAACCTCGATGATCCGGCGCTCGATCCGGTGTGGGCGGCGGCCGAGCAGCTCAGCGCCTTCATTTTCATTCATCCGCTCGCCTTCGGCCCGCGCGAGCGGCTGCAATCCTACTACCTCAACAATTTTGTCGGCCTCACCTTCGAAACGACGCTCGCCGGTGCCTCGCTGGTGTTCGGCGGCGTGCTCGAGCGTTACCCCGACTTGCGGATTTGCCTCTCGCACGGCGGTGGCTATATCCCCTATCAGCGCGGGCGGTTCCTGCATGGCTGGCAGGTGCGCGAGGAGCCCAAGGCGCGCCTCCATGGCAACCCCGACACGTCGATCGATCGGCTGTATTTCGACAGCATCACGCATTCCGCGAAGGCGCTGGAATATCTGGTCGACGTGCAGGGTGCCGATCACGTCCTGCTCGGCAGCGACTATCCCTTCGACATGGGCAACCTCGATTGCGTGCGCAAGGTCGAGGAAGCGCAGCTGCAGCCGGCCATCCGCGAACGCATCCTGGGTGGGCGCGCCCGGGAGCTGTTGAAGCTGGGCGACTGAACCGCAGTCCGGCAGCCCCGCCGCGGCTACATGCGCAGCAACCGCTTGGCGTTGCCGCTGGCGATCTTGGCCTTGTCCTCGTCCGACAAAGGCATGGTATCGAACCACCGCGTGGCCGGCTTGTTGTCGGACTCGAACGGCCAGTCGACGGCGAACAGGATGCGGTCGATGCCCATTTCCATGACGCAGCACAGCAGCGCCGGGTTGGAGAAGAAGCCGCTCGTCGTCAGCCAGAAGTTGCTGCACAGCACGTCGCGGAAGGCCACCTGCTTGGCTCCGGGGCGTTTCAGCGCGTGATCGATCCGCCAGACCATGAACGGCAGCGTCTCGCCGAGATGGCCGAGGATCACTTTGAGCTTGGGATGGGCGTCGAACAGGCCGCTCAGGATGAGCCGCACGCCGAGCGTCGCGGTCTCGACCGTGTAGCCCCAGGCCGCACGGATCACCATCGGGAAATCCTTGGCGTAGTCCTTGTAGTAGACGTCCATCACCGCCGGGTGCGGCACCGAGGGATGGAAGTATATCGGCACATCGAGCCGCTCGGCGCGCGCATAAATCGGCCAGAAGCGTTTGTCGTCGAGAAAAACGCCGTTGCCGAGGCCATGCAGCATCGCACCCTTGAAGCCCAGCTTGACGGTCCGTTCCAGCTCGTCGGCCGCTGCCGCCGGATCGCAGGTCGGCAGGGCGGCGAATGCGGCGAACCGGGTTGGATTGGCGGCGACAATGGCCGCCAGGCGGTCGTTGACACGGCGCGTGAGGGCAACCGCCTCGGGCCCCGAAAGCTCCTGCGCCGACGGCGATCCGTGCGAGAGCACCTGGATGTCGATGCCCGCCTCGTCCATTTCCCTGAGGCGCACCGTGCCGACGTCCCTGAGCCGCGCCGCCAGCTCCGGCTTGAAACCTTGATCCGACGCAGCCAGCTCCTTGTCCCAATAATGTTCCTCCACTGCGATGACTGGGCATTTCGGCTTGATGAGCATGCTCGTATTCCTCGAAACTTTCGGTTGCATCTCAAATGACGGATGCGCCGCGCCAACTACTGTGCCAGCAGCGCCGCCGCGATCCGCTCGCGCGTCAGCGGCAGGTCGCGGATACGGGCACCCAACGCATGTGCCACCGCATTGCCGATGGCCGCCGCCGTCGGACCCGCCGTCGCCTCGCCAACGCCGAGCGGCACCTCACTGGTCGCGTCCATCAGCTCGACGTGGATCGGCGGAACCTCGCTGAACTTCAGCACCGGGTAGCTGTCCCAATCGAGCGAGCTGATGCCGGCGCCTTCGAACCGAACCTGCTCCTTGAGCACCCAGCTGATCGACTGGATGATGCCGCCCTCGAGCTGATTGATGGCGCCGTCCGGATTGATGACGAGCCCGGCGTCGGCGGCGCACCACACCTCCCGCAGGCGAATCTCCTGATCCACCTCGAGATCGACGACGACGGCGGCGTAGGCGGCGCGATCCTTGTAGCGGGCGGCGCCGATGCCGCGAGCGCGGCCCGTGCCGGCCGGAGCGCCGACCACCCAATTTGCCATTTTCGCCACGCGCTCGATGACACCGCGCATGCGCGGCTCGGTGAGATTGGCGAGGCGGTAGGCGATCGGGTCCTGGCCGATGCGGTCGGCCAGCTCGTCGATGAAGCACTCGATGGCGTAGACGTTCGGCATGGCTCCGAGGCCACGCAGCGCCGACGTGCGCACGGGCGTCTCGGGCACCAGATGATGGATTATCCGCTTGGCGGGGATATCATAGATCGGCGTGCCGTTGCGGGTGCCGCCGCCGCCGCCCGCTTCCGGCGGGTCATTGGGTGCATAGGCGGCCGGCGGTTCGGGCAAGGCCTGCGCCGCCAGCAACGTGCCGCTGCCCGGCCGCGCGCTGTGCGTGCCGCTCCAGATCTCGGCGGTCCAGTCCTGCGGCCAGCCGCGGTCGTCGAGCGCGGCGCGGACCTTCACCACCATCGCCGGGCTGACCGGCTCGAAGCCAAACTCCTCCTCGCGTCGCCAGCGCACGCGGATCGGTCGGCCCGGTATGCGAACCGCGATCACGGCGGCGTCGGCGGCGGCATCGTCGGCGCCATTGTGGCCGTAGCAGCCGGCACCTTGCACGTGCCGCACCGTGATGGCGGACCGCTCCAGGCCGAGCGAGCGCGCCAACTCGGCCTGCAGGGGATAGACGCCCTGCGCATGCGTCCACACCGTCAGATGACCGTCCTGATAAATGGCAATGCCGCAGGAGGGTGCAATCGCGGCATGGGCGAGATGGGCGCGGCTGTAGCTCGCCTCATGCCAAGTCTTGCCGCGGAGCGGCTCCGCCGGCAGCGGCGCGCCCAGCACCCGGTCGATCGAGGGGCGTTGCAGCAGCCAGCTCGCCTCCTGCTGCTGCGAACTCAATTGCTCGACGCCCTGCCAGCGCACATGCCTGGAGGCGATTGCTGCGGCGTTTTCGACGACCGTCTCGTCTGCGCCGACGATGGCGAGGAAATTGCCGTATCTGACGATCTCAATCGGCCCCTTTGCCGCGCGCCGGATCGCCGCCTCGTCGACGGCTTCGAGCGAGGCTCCGCGGGAAGGCTGCCGCACCACCCGGGCATGCGCCATGCCTTCCAGGCGAAGGTCTTGGATGAACGCGGCCCCGCCGAACACCTTGACCGGCAGATCGAGGCGGCCGGAGCTCTGGCCGATCACCGCGTAGCTCGATACGGGCTTGGCTGTGCCCGAACCGGTCGCATTGACGGCGAGATCGACCTGGGAGGCAAGCGACCAGTAATCCTGACCGCTAAGCACCCCGTTGCGGTGGAAGCTGCCATCCTTCACGGTCAACTCGCCGGGAGCGCAGCGCAGGGCATGCGCGGCCGCGCTCAAAAACAGCTCCCGCGCATCCGCGCACGCCTGCCGCAGCGCGACGCCGCCGAACTGGATGGATTGGCTGCCCGCCGTGAACCCCTCGTTCGGCATCAGATCGGTATCCCCCGAGCGGATCGTGATCCGGCCCGGAGATACGTCGAGCTCCTCGGCGGCGATCTGCGCCATGGCGGTCAGCACGCCCTGGCCGATCTCCACCCTGCCGGTGGAAATGGTCACGCGCCCGCGCTCGGGGAACGCGATCCACCGGTCGAGCCGCGGATTGTCCTTCAATATGGCAGGCAGTGTGGCGGTGCTCATGTGCGGCTCCCGTCGCGAAGCATGGTCGCGGCTTTTGCCACTGCGCCGAGGATGCGGTTGTGCGACCCGCAGCGGCAGATATTGCCATCGAGCGCGGCGGCGATCTCTGCCCGGGTGGGCGAAGAGTTGCGGTCGAGCAAGGCTTTCGCCGAGATCAGAATGCCCGACAGGCAATAGCCGCACTGGCCGGCCTGCTCGTCGAGAAAGGCCTGCTGCAGCGGATGCGGACGCTCGGGTGTGCCCAACCCCTCCACCGTCGTCACCGATTTTCCGGCAACACTTGCGAGCGGCAATGTGCAGGATTTCTCCGCCTTGCCGTCGATCAGCACCATGCAGCAGCCGCACTGCTCGAGGCCGCAGCCGAACCGCGTGCCAACGAGGCCGAGCTTGGTGCGCAGCACCTCGAGCAAGGGGCTGTCATCCGCCGCCGCCACGCTGACCGGTTGGCCGTTCACTGTCAGATCGATTTGCCGGGACATGGTTTGGTTGATCCATCAAGCCAATGAGAATGCATCGTGGTAGGCGCCCTGGATGCTGCCGCCGGGAACCGGCCCGCCGCCGGGCACGTGGACGAGATCGCCGATCACCGCAGCGGTCGCGCCATGCAGCCCGTGTCGCGGCAGCTTCATCGGCGTCAGCGCTTCCCAGCTATCGGTCTTGGGGTCGTAGGCCTCGTTGGTGCCGAACACTTTGCCGGTCGCCTCGCCACCGAACACGATGATGCGGCCTTTGTGATAGACGGCCGAGACGCCGCTGCGGGCGGTGGGCAGCGGCGCGCGGAACGACCAGCCGTCACTCTTGGGATCGTAGACGGCGTTGAGGCTGGTATTGAAGTCGTAGCTGTCCATGCGTCCGGCGATGGCGTGGATCAAGCCATCGACCACCACGACGCCCATGTGATCACGCTGACCGACGAACGGCTGCGTGCCGGTCGAGCCGCGCATGCCGGCGAGGATTTGGTACTTGTCTGTTGCCGGATCGTAGATCTCGTGCCACTCGACCGAGCGTACATCGCGCCCGCCGAGCAGGTGAACCTTGCCATCCAGCACCACGGCGGAGGACGCCCCGCGCGGCCGCAGCAACCCTGCGATCGGCTGCCACGCGTCGCTTGCCGTATCATAAACGAAGCATTTGGAATGCGGGCAGCGGTTCTGCTCGAGAAAACCGCCGAACGCATAAATCCTGCTGCCGATGGCGGCGAGCGCCACATGGTTGCAAGGCACCGGGAACGGCGCTTTCAGCGTCCAGGTTCCGCTGGTGGGATCAAAAACCTGATGGAAATCCCCATCCACACGGTGGCGGGCATAGCCCGCGACGACGTGGATCTTGCCCATGCAGGTGACCACGCCATGCTCGCCGACCGGGATCGGCAGCGGCGGCTGCTCGACCCATCGCCCGGGATTGGCAGCCACAGGCGCGACGCTGGTCATGTAGCGCTGCTTGTGGGCCGCCTCCGGAATGGCGGTGATCTTGCGATCGAACAGACCCGCATACAATGGATCGCTGCTCATACGTAACTCCTGTCAATCGCCAGCGCTCGATCGCGCATGCCATCATGGTCAGGACACCCGCAACAATAAGTGCTCCACTTTCAAGCACCGTTTCCGAGTACGAATTCCTCAAATTTTTCGTCATGGCCGCGAAGGCGGCCACCCACGACAGCTATCAGCAGTTCAACTGCGCAGGCACGGTCATCCATTGATCTCATGATATTTTTTCTCAGGGAACCCCACCGCGTTTGAGATGTGTCGTGGGTGGCCGCCTCCGCGGCCATGACGGTCGAATGGGTGTCGTGGGAAGGGCATCAAACTGCTCCCGATCGATTCACTTATTGTTGTGGCTCTCCTTAGCAGCCGGCAGAGTCAGATTTTCGCCTCCCGCAACAGCTGCCGCGTCAATTCCACGCCTTCGTTGGCGACATCGTAGGGCGAGCGCTGCCACAGCTCCGGGTTCGGCGCCTCGTAGCTCAGATAGCCGGTATAATTCTTCTCGGCCAGCAGCGAGAACACCTCTTTCCAGCGCACCGTACCCTTGCCGGGCGCGAGCCGGTCGGTCGGTCGCTTGACGCCCGTCACCGGATTGGGCGACAGATCGCTGTACTGGAACACAAAGATATCCTTGCCCGGCACGTTTTCGAAACCACGGCCGCCGGCACCGCTTCTCGCCAGATGGTAGGCGTCGAGCAGCAGGCCGCAATTCGGCTTGCCGGCGCCGCCGACGATTTCACGTTGCACAGCGAGGCTGTTCAGCACCTCGTGCTGGGAATTGAACTCGATGGCAAGTTTGAGGCCGTACTCGGCGGCGATGTCCCCGGCGATGCGCAGATTGGCGATCGCCTCCTTCACCGTGCCGGTCACAGGGCCAGGCGCGCTCATCAGCATGCCGCAGCCGAGCGCGACGGCGTTCTGGCAGGACTGGCGGAACACCTCGTAAAGGCGGCGGCTTTCCTCGCCTTTGGCAAACAGCCAGCCGTACTCCACACCGAGCACGCCGACCGGGATGCCGGCGCTTCGGATCAGCTCCAGCACCTGCTCGTTCCGCATGCCGGCATCGAAACAGCGCTTGAAGTCGATCCGCCGCAGCTCGACAGCGTCATAGCCCGCCTTCTTGGCGGCATCGAGCGCCACCCCCAGCGGAGTCGTATCGATGGTCCAGGTATGCAGGGCCAGGCGACCGAATTTATCTGTCATCTTCGCAGCTCGCTGGAATGGCTCTGGAGGTGGGTCAGCGGAGGCGTCCAGCTCGTCAGCGGAGGCACCTTCGGATGGCACGGCCCGGCACGTCTCGCTCGTGACAACCGGACTGTTGCATCACGGTCGGGCTTTGTCCAGACCAGCCCGGGATCGCGGCTCGGCCGAGCACAAGGAGAGCCGCGAGAGCCCAATAATTTGACAACAGCATGGCGTCATCATCATTCTGCCACGCCGGGTCCGCGCAAGCAGCGGCGGCCGCCGCGATGAACCGCAATGGAGTTTAACGACCATGAGCACCGGACGCGCCCACAATATCAAGTTCATCAGCCATTGCGACCAGGGCGGGCGGGGCGATGGCGTGCAGGTGATGGTGCACAACGGCTATGCCTACATCGGCCACGGTTTCAGCAACGGCATCACCGTGATCGATGTGCGCGACCCCAAGCATCCCAGAACCGTGAACTTCCTTGCCTGCCCGCCCAACACGCGCGCGCTGCACCTGCAGGTGCATGACAACCTGCTGCTGGCGGTGAACGGGCCGAGCATGTGGACCATGCAGGTGAACGAGAAGGCGTATTTCTCCGGCTCTCCGGCCGAGCTGCTCAAGGGTCAGGAGCGCAGCTATGCCTCCGGCCTGCGCGTCTACGACATCTCCCGGCCCGAGACCCCACGCGAGATCGGCTTCATGCCAACCGCCGGCGTCGGACCGCATCGGATCTGGTACGTCGGCGGCCGCTACGCCTACGTCTCGATCCATTTCGCCGAATACACCGATCACATGCTCGCCATCGTCGACATGTCGGATCCGACCCGCCCAACCGTCGCGGGCAAATGGTGGCTGCCGGGCATGTGGTCCGCCGGCGGAGAGACGCCGAGCTGGCCGGCCGGCCGGCGGTACGCCTTGCACCATGCGCTGGTTGCCGGCAATATCGCCTACGGCGCCTGGCGCGATGGCGGGCTTACCCTGATCGATGTTGCCGATCCGGCCCGTCCGAATCTGCTCTGCCACCGCAATCTCGATCCGCCGTTCGGCGGCGGCACGCATTCGCCCCTGCCGCTCCCCGACCGCAATCTGCTGGTGCTGGCCGACGAGCCCAACTACGCCAATTGCAGCCAGGGTTTGCGCTATATCTGGATTTTCGATGTGCGTGTACCGACCAATCCCGTCAGCATCTCGACATTGCCGGTTCCCGACGACGACGACTATTGCGCCAAGGGCGGCAACTTCGGCGCCCATAACCTGTGGGAGAACCGGCCCGGCGCATTCCAAAGCTCACGTTTCATATTCGCCACCTACTACAACGCCGGCGTCCGCGCCTATGACATCGACAATCCGTTCCATCCCCGCGAGATCGCGTATTTCGTGCCGCCCAATCCCGAACGCATGTTCGATCCAAGGCCCGATCGGCCGAAAGTCACCAGCTCCAACGACTGTTTCATCGACACGCAAGGCATCATGTATCTCACCGACGCCAATGGGGGGCTCAATATCCTGCAGTTCGAGGGATGAGGCGCGGCTCTTCGCACGCCGGCACGGCAGAACTTTCGGCAGACTGACGCCCGGCCGCGCATGGCGCATCAGGCGAAGCCCAGATGCGCCATGCCGCACGCAAGACGGCGCCATACGCACCGCTATCGACGCCCTACGCCCGGCAACTGCCTTGCCCGTCGGCACGCCATGGCCGGACACTATTTTCAAACTGAGACACCACCCTATTTCCACCCTATTTCGTTGACAGGCGCCAGCGGCGCACCCATGCTGCACAAACAGAGTGCCGTTTGAAACGGCCCATTCGGGGAGAAGCGCCATGCCTCAGTCCTATGAGGAGTTCGTCGGCAAGACGTTGGATGACTCGCCAATAACGTCAACGCACGTCAAAGTGGTTGCGTTGATCGCAGCCGGGTACTTCTTCGACGTGATCGATCTGATCGTGCTCGGCTCGCTCATTCCGGACATGGTGCAGAGCAAGTTCGCGACGGCGAGCGAGCTTGGTCTCGTCGGCAGCGCAACTCTGGTCGGCCTCGCCATCGGCACCATCGGCCAGGGCCAGTTCACCGATCGCATCGGCCGCAAGGCGGTCTACCAGTTCAATCTGCTGCTGTTCGGGCTGGCCACGATCGCCGCGGCGTTCGCACCGGACGTGTACTGGCTTGCCGGCTTGCGCTTCCTTGCCGGTATCGGCCTCGGCGCCGAGCAGCCGTTGTGCTTCGCCTATGCGGGCGAATATTCGCCCAAGCGCATTCGCGGCCGCATCCTCGCCATCGTGCACTTCATCGGCGGCGCCTGCGTGTGGCCTCTGGCGGCCCTGTTCACGCTGTATTTCCGCGACACGCTCGGCTGGCGTGGCGTCTGGATCGTGATCGGCATCGGCGCACTCATCGTATTTTTGCTGCGCTTCTCGTTGCCCGAATCGCCACGCTGGCTGGCCACGCACGGCAAAGGCCAGAAGGCGCTCGATATCCTTGCCAAAATGGGGCTTCCCGGGCCGACCGGGCCGCTCACCACGGATGCCGCCAGCGATACCAAGTCCGATCCGTTCCTGGTGGTATGGCGGGATTTCCCGGTGCGCGTCCTCGCCGGCATGATCTGTTTCAGCGCATTCTTCGGCGTCGCCATCGGGCTCGGCACCTGGTTGCCAAACCTCATGAACAGTCAGGGGTTCACGATTACCAAATCGCTGACCTACACCTTCGGCATGACGCTGGCGGTGCCGTGCGCCAGTCTGTTCATGATGTTCGCGCTCGACCGGTTCGGCCGCAAGCTCACCTCGACGATCGCGTTCGTGCTGGCCGGCATCATGGCCATCGTGTTCGCCAACGCACAGAGCGATATGCAATTGCTGGCCGCTGGCTTCATCATGATTTTCTGCTATCAGGTGGCCGGCAACGCGATGCAGATCTTCGCGTCGGAGGTGTTTCCCACCAATGCGCGCGCGTCGGGCTTCGGCATGGCCGCCGGCGTCGGCCGGCTGTCGACCGCGGGCATCATTCCGGCGATCCCGTGGATCCAGACCAATTACGGGCTGACGGCCGTGTTCGCGTGCATCGCCACGGTGCTCGTGATCGCGGCGGCCACCGTGAACTTGCTGGGCCCGGAGGCCAAGGGCCTCGGGCTCGACGAGGTCGCCGCACCGACCGGTTGAGAGGGGCGGCGCGGTTCTATCGCGCCTCGGCGTTTCGTGAGATCAGGCCGCCCACGCGTGTCGCCAGTGTGTTGGTGAGCCAAAACTCACGGACGCCCTGGCCGGCATGGGAGGGCGCGCCTCAGCCAAGCTCGCCGGTACGCCCGTTGGAAAAGGCCAAACGCAACCGGCTGTTGTCCATCGCTTCTGCGGCGGTGACGTGGACCAGTATCATGGGTCGGCCGGCGGGCTCATAACTCGCTCTGCCTCACTCCGCCGCGACCGCGCTCAACTCTCCGGCGGTCTCCATTTCCATGCGCAGCCAGTCCGGGCACATATCGAAGCCATTCGGCCACGTGGGCGCGCCGAACTCCAAGAACACGCGAGCGAAATACTCCTCGTTCTGCAGCGGCTTCACCATGGGTCCTTCGCCAGCTATATGGGCGGTGCAATCGTGCACTCCCCGCCGTCCGTCATTGAATCGGACGCGGATGCTGAACGGTGCAATCGGCTCGATTTCGATGACTTTGCTAAGCATCAAGGCCGGATGCCGAAGCGCACCAATTCATTCCGCCGCATTTCGAGTGGCCGAGGTGTTCGGCTCCAAGAGCCCGGCTGCCTCCATATCAGCGTGCAGGCGGATGGCATCCAAATCGAAGCCGTTGGGCCATGTCGGAACTCCACACTGGACGAATACCCGGCGGAAAAAATCCGCCCTACGCAGTGGTTCGACCATGGATCCGCCTTCGGCCAGGATATCCGACAAATCCATGATTCCATGCTGACCGTCCGAAAAGCTGAGACGTAGCCGCGTTGCGTCGAGGGCTTGCACGCCCGTGACGTTGATCAGTTGCTTCATTCGTCTGCTCCCGGAACCAGCTGGAAAGCTTCACGCCGCTCGCCCCGCTCCCAATTCGCCATCAGCTCGTCGCGATGTTCCTCGGTCCATTCACGTAGAATTCGCCTAGCCTTTTTGGGTACGTAACCAACGAGGACCTCACCGGTTTCAATGGAGATCAGTGCCTCGCTGCCCTGAAACGAAACAAATGTCGATCCGGTGGCCTACCCCCCACCCTGGCCCTCCCCCTCAAGGGGGGAGGGGAATGCGCTTAAATTGAGAGG
>Ga0209069_10001506_pt1 | contig 11865 bp, 9 predicted proteins | sample Str013_2_FD_187202 | JGI IMG/M metagenome (GOLD analysis project Ga0209069, IMG submission 187202) | Freshwater sediment microbial communities in response to fracking from Pennsylvania, USA - Straight Creek_MetaG_SC_2013 (SPAdes) (version 2) | ecosystem: Environmental > Aquatic > Freshwater >...
CCCTAAAACGTACGACATGAAAACATTATTACCCATTTTGGCCCTCGTTTTAATCGTGGTAATGTGCGCCGGAAGCTCTATTCTTTTTTTGAATAACAATTACGGTACATCTGCCCTCCTCACTATCTTGTGGTTTGCAGGCGTTAGTTTGCTGATTTTTCGCAAGGTGCAGCAGAACGAAACCGAAGAAAGGGCATAAAGTCTATTCAGGATCCTGGTTGGTCCAACAAAGATGTTATTTAACTAGATCTGGCAAATCTGTCAGCATCCTGAAGCTTATTGTTGGGGTTGGCAGGATGAATATGTTTGTTGATCCGGGCTGTTGAGCCATTATTGTATCGTGTATAACAATCTGCACCCGGCGTTCGCCCGGTTGTGTATTTGTTTTACAAAACACCTGTTAAGTTCAAGATATTACAGTTCCAACATCTAATTTTGCGAACATCATTCATTTTTTGTTCGCATGCTGTTAAGATGGACTTTTTGTTTTTTATTTCTGGGATATCATATTACTGAAACGAACGGGCAGGCGCTCACGTTAAAAGAGGCCCTGCAAAAAGCGCTTGCGAATTATGGTACGCTCAGGGCCAAAGCGCATTACGCGGACGCATCTAAGGCGCTTGTCAAAGAATCCCGCCGCGAATACCTACCCGATCTGAATTTATCCGCGCAACAGGACTACGGAACCATCAACAGTATAAACGGTCCTATCTATGGATATCGTGGGCTAAGCGTCGGTTCCTCAGGCCCCGTACTTCCTTCACAGAACTGGAATGCTGCATTCGGAGCATTGTATCTTACCAATATCAATTGGGATTTTTTTGCATTTGGCAGGGCCAAAGAGAAAGTGAGAGTCTCACAATCACAGGTAATCCTCGACCAGAGTGATCTCGATCAGGAGAAATTCCAGCACCAGGTTAGAGTTTCTGCCGCTTATCTCAATCTACTTGCGGCTCAAAGACTCAGCAGGTCACAGCAAAATAACCTCGATAGAAGTCTTGCACTCAGAGTCTCCGTTAAAGCCAGAGTATTAAATGGACTCAACCCTGGAGTTGACTCATCGCTGGCTAACGCGGAAGTGTCCAATGCCAGGATTGCATGGACAAACTCCAAAGATTATGAATTGGAGCAATCCAATATTTTAGCGCAACTAATGGGTATCAATGCGCCGGGAGACGGATTTTTACTCGATAGCTTTTTTGTTGCGCGCATTCCGAAAGGCATCTATGACAGCGTACAGATCAAACAGCAGAATCATCCTGTGTTGAAATATTACGAGAACCGGATTGCATTGAGTGAAGAAAGAGCCAAATATTTTCAAACCCTAAACTATCCGGTCTTTTCACTTTTCGGTGTTTTCCAGGGTCGTGGCTCCGGTTTTTACAATAATTATGGATTGCTTAATCAGGATGCTTTCACTCATACCTATGGAACCGGCATTGATCCTACGCGTGCAAATTACTTATTGGGCTTTGGGGTTACCTGGAACCTGACCAGCCCGCTGAGGGTGCAGCAGCAGGTGCTGGCCCAACGCCTTATTTCTTTGGGATTAAAAAATGAGTACGATGTGCTGAATCAGAATTTAACCGATCAACTGATATTATATGACAGCAGAATAAGAAATGCCATGGCCAATTACCTAGAAGCACCAGTTCAGGTGAAAGCAGCTTCAGAGGCTTATATACAGAAATCAGTCATGTATAAAAATGGCCTAAGCAATATCGTTGATGTTACGCAGGCACTATTTGGATTGAATCGTGCGGAGACAGACAGGGTAATTGCTTATAACAATGTGTGGCAGGCGCTCCTGTTGAAGGCTGCAGCCAGCGGCGATTTCGGCTTATTCATCAATGAATTTTAGAGAATGCACGTTCAGGGAACCATATTTTTTTCACCAGGCCATTTTGCTTCCAGGACAATTGGCGCTGTAACCAAAATATTATGGGATTGATTAAAAGTGCGCTGAGAAGACCGATCACCATTATGGTTATTGTGGCGGGTGTTTTTTTCTTTGGGATCAATGCCGTGCGCAATATCAAGATTGATATTTTCCCTGATCTGAATTTACCCGTGATATATTTATCACACCCTTACAGCGGGTTCACACCCGACCAAATGGAAGGATATTTTGGAAAGAATTATGTGAACCTCATGCTTTTTGTATCGGGGGTAAAAAATATTGAAACAAGGAATATCCAGGGAAACACCCTCATGAAACTTACATTTTATGAAGGAACCAACATGGCCCAGGCTGCTGCTGAAGTAACTGGATTCGCCAATCGGGCGCAAGCAGGATTTCCTCCCGGAAGCAACCCCCCTTTTATCATTAGGTTTGATGCCTCTACGCTACCAGTGGGCCAATTGGTATTAAGCAGCCCCACAAGATCAAACAATGAATTGCTGGATATGGCGAACGTGTATGTCCGTTCCTCTTTCACATCCATACCCGGGCTCATCGCACCTGCTCCATTCGGCGGTAATGTAAGAACAGTAGTGATTAAGGCAGATCCTGGGCTGATGCGCTCGCATCATATAAGTTCCGATCAATTGGTGGAAGCGATCCGTATTAATAACCAGGCTTTGCCTTCGGGAAATGTGAGGATCGGCGATATCAATTACTATACGCCGACGAACGCCAATATCCCCAAAATAAAAGAATTCGAAGAAATACCGTTGTTCAAAGGGGGTGTGCAGACACTCTTTCTGAAAGACGTTGCCACGGTGGAAGATGGCGCAGATTTTTCGACCAGCTATGCATTGATCAATGGTAAACGTTCGGTATACCTGCCAGTGACCAAATCGGCAGATGCTTCGACCTGGGAAGTAGTGCAGAGTCTCAAAAAAGCAATTCCCCGGTTCCAGGCCCTGTTACCAGAAGATGTGAAACTTTCCTATGAATTCGACCAATCAGTATACGTGATCAATTCCGTAAAAAGCCTCCTTACGGAAGGCGCCATTGGGGCACTCCTCACCGGGTTGATGGTGTTGCTTTTTTTGGGTGATCTTCGTGGATCCATCATCGTTATACTTACTATTCCAACATCAATTATTTCGGGTGTATTGTTCTTATATCTTTTTCATCAAACCATCAATATCATGACGCTTAGCGGCCTCTCACTGGCGATCGGAATATTGGTCGATGAGTCGACAGTGACCATTGAGAACATCCATCAACACCTCGATATGGGCAAGCCCAAAGCGCTGGCCATTTGGGATGCCTGTAAGGAAATCGCTTTCCCTAAACTGCTTATCCTTTTTTGTATACTCGCTGTTTTCGCACCGGCCTTCACGATGAAAGGTATTCCCGGCGCATTGTTCATGCCCCTGGCAATGGCCATTGCTTTCTCTATGATCACTTCATACCTGCTGGCACAAACTTTTGTGCCGATCATGGCGAACTGGCTGATGAAGGCACATCATGCACCGGGTGTTACAGACGCTGAAGAATATGCTGCTTCCGCTGCTTCACATACTTCAGCCAAAGATACCTGGGATCAGAAAAAAATGCTGATTGAAAAATCTGCCTCTTCTCGCGACCTAACCCGTTTTGAAAAATTCAGGAATCGCTTTCTACGTTTTATCGACAGGCTACTTCCTTATCGCATGCCGATCGTACTCGCGTACCTGATTATTACATTGGGAGCAGCCTTCCTGCTATTCCGGAATATTGGACATGATGTATTGCCGAAAACCAACAATGGCCAGTTCCAAATGAGGATCAGGTTGCCCGATGGTTCAAGGGTGGAGCGGACAGAAGAAAAAATGATCACCGCCATAAAATTGCTGGAGGACATGGTGGGTAAGAAAAATATCACGGTTACTTCTGCCTTCGTGGGCCAGCACCCGGGCCAGTTTTCAACGAGCCCGATCTACCTGTTCATGAGTGGTCCGCAAGAAGGTGTCTTACAGGTAGGCCTACACGAAAATTATAAAGTAAATACTGAAGAACTGAAAGAAAAATACAGGAACCGCATGAAAGAAGTCATGCCGGAAGTGGCACTTTCGTTCGAGCCCATTGAATTGACCGATAAAGTGCTCAGCCAGGGCTCTCCTACTCCTGTTGAAGTCAAAATCTCGGGAAAAAATAAGCCACTCAACGAAGAGTATGCTCACAAAGTGATCGCATTGTTGAAAAATATCTCGTACCTCCGTGATGTACAACTCGGCCAACCCATAAAATATCCAGCCATCAATATTCATGTGGATCGTACGCGAGCAGCCCAGTTGGGAGTTGACATGAGTGACATTACGAGGTCTCTGATTGCATCTACTTCTTCTTCCCGGTTTACGGAAAAAAATATCTGGCTCGATGAAAAAGCATTGCTGAGTTATAATGTGCAGGTGGAGATTCCCGAGAACAATATGAAATCCCTTAATGATATCAGGGAGATCCCGGTGCTTAAGAATTCCGAGCGACCGTTATTGGGAGAGGTCGCGACACTCAGTGAAGGCACCCAGTATGGAGAAAACGATAATATCGGCGCTATCCCGGAGCTTTCCGTGACCGCAAATATATATAAGCGAGATCTGGGTAAGGCCTCCGAAGATGTTGACAAGGCACTTGCATCGCTCGGTAAATTGCCGAGGGGACTGAGTATCGACGCGAAAGGGTCGAGCCGCACGTTGTCGGAAACACTGGACAGTTTACAAACCGGGTTGCTTACTGCTATCATTGTGATCTTCCTGATGCTGGCTGCTAATTTTCAATCTTTCAAAGTTTCACTGGTGGTATTGTCGACCATTCCTGCTGTGTTGCTCGGATCACTGACCTTGCTGAAACTCACAGGTTCTACCCTAAACCTGCAATCTTATATGGGAATGATCATGTCGGTCGGCGTATCCATTGCCAATGCAGTACTGCTCATTACCAATGCCGAACACCTGCGTATGCACAACGGAAATGCGGTGGAATCAGCCCGAGAGTCTGCTGCACTCCGATTGCGCCCCATTCTTATGACGACGCTGGCCATGGTGGCGGGTATGATACCGATGGCCGTGGGTTGGGGTGAGGGTGGCGATCAGGCATCTCCGTTAGGAAGAGCCGTGATTGGCGGATTGATCGCTTCTACTTTTGCTGCCCTGCTGATTCTTCCCCTGGTTTTTGCCTGGGTGCAGAAAAAAGCAACGATAGCATCGGTATCACTGGATCCGGAAGACAAAGAAAGTAAACACTATATACCTTCGCTTTATGAACCGGATTAATCTACGTTCGACGGAAATGATTATCGCCTGTTGGATTTTGTGCACCATCGGATGTTCGACTGCAGAACCAAAACCTGCAGAGGATACGGTGACGCAAACCAAAACGACAACTGAGGTATTTTCCCTGACCCGGGAAAAACTGCCTTCTGCTATACAGATACCCGGGGAATTGATCGCTTATCAACAGGTGGATCTATATGCAAAAGTGAACAGCTTTGTTCAAAAACTGTATGCTGATGTCGGCACTGAAGTGAAGGCAGGACAGGTTTTGGCTTTGATGGATGCGCCGGAAATCAGTTCACAGCTTGCGGGGGCACAGTCCAAATTGAAATCTATTGAAGCGACCTATCTTGCGAACAAGGCCAGTTACGATCGTTTATACCAAACGAGCCAAACACCGGGTACGGTATCACAGAATGATATCGACCAGGCGCTCGCAAAAATGAATTCTTCGGAGGCCGATTTGGAAACTGCAAAATCAGCCTATCGCGAAATCGCCGACAATAGAAATTACCTGGAGATACGTGCTCCTTTTCCCGGCGTGATCACGGCGCGCAACGTACACCCGGGCGCGTATGTAGGACCATCTGGAAAAGGATCAGAACTTCCTCTATTTACTTTGCAGGAACAAAAAAAACTTCGGCTGGTCATTTCCGTGCCGGAGATTTATACCGGACAGGTGAAAAATTTGGAGAAGACTGCCTTTACTGTAAAATCACAACCCGAAAAAAAATATGAAGCATCAGTTAGCAGGCAGGCAGGTGCATTGGATACCCGGCTTCGTGCGGAGCGTATAGAAATGGACGTGGTAAATGAGGACAAAAAACTACTTCCGGGCATGGTCGCAGAAGTCAATATACCACTGGCTGCAGATGACAGCAATTTTGTGGTACCCAAAACCGCCTTCGTCAATGCCACCGAAAAGAAATTTGTTATCCGGGTCAAAAACAACAAAGCCGAATGGGTCGAGGTTGAAAAGGGACGAGAGGCCGGAAACCTGATGGTAGTATATGGAAAACTTTCCACGGGCGATCAATTGGTAAAAGTTGCGAGTGAGGAAATCCGTAACGGATCTTCGCTGGATGTTATCAAAAATACCACATCACACTAATCTTCAGGAACACTTAATAGAACTAGTTCTACAAACCTGACAAATTATTATTTCAGCTCAACGAAAGTCGGTAATTTTGTAGCTTGGATACCGTTACTTTTCACCCTCCGAAGACGATCCATCATGTTATATTTAGTTACAATCAAAGCAGGATGCTATGAAAAAATATCAACCTATGGCCAGATCCCTTTTTAGCATAATTCTTTTGCCCTTTGCTTTATTGGTATTTTGCCCGGCTAAAGCGCAGCTGTCCAAAAGTTTATACGACTCAACGTACCGGCACAAAAATAATATCAAGCTTAACCTGACTTCCTGGGCTTTGTACAATAGTGTTTTTGTGCTTAGCTATGAAAGATCGGTCACTAAGCACCAAACTTTTGCTATTACCGGAGGAATGATGCAATTCCCTTCTTTTGGATTATTGGATTTATCCAATGTAAAATTTCAAAACGCCTCGAGTAAATCCGGCTTTACAATCGGTGGCGAATACAGGTTCTATCTGGCCAAAGAGAACAAATATGCTGCTCCACACGGGCTTTATATTGGGCCGTATTTGAATTATTATCATTTTAACAGTTCCCGAAATATAAGTTTTACGGACAGCAGCGGCAATGTAAGCACCGCAGATCTGGGTTCTAAAATTTCGGTCTTTAATATTGGATTGCAAGTCGGCTACCAGTTTGTACTGTGGGATAGATTTACGATCGACATGATTCTTTTCGCACCTTCCCTATCCAGGTATTCAGCAGATTTTACATTTGATGGTAACCTTAATCCTAATCATGAAATTCAGGTTAACCAGGAACTGGTGAATGCACTCAAAAATCATTTTCCGCTGTTGAATAAGCTGATCTCAGATGGATCACTGCACGTAGACGGACAAACCCATAACAATGCCAGTGCCTGGGCGCCCGGATTGCGATTTACTTTCTTTGTTGGATATAGGTTTGGTAAATGAGCAGTAAAACGGGTACTGAAATCCGGTTGAATTTATGGGAACAAAAGAATCTTTTTTTTATCAAACCGACCCGTCGCTTCTGATCCTGATCCTTTTCATGGGAATGATCACCCTCATGAAACTCGGATCTTATATTGGTCAAAGAATAAATCTCAATAAGGATGATACGGAAAATCCGGGTAATGCAACAGTACTTGCTGCAGTATTTGGTCTCTTTGCTTTTTTACTTGGATTCACTTTCAGCATGAGTGGAGGACGGTACGAAGCCCGCCGACAAAGCACCATCCAGGAAGCAAATGCAATTGGTACGGCTGTACTCAGGGCTGATCTTTATGCTCCTGAAGAGCGGGTTGCTTTTCGTAAAGATTTCAAGGCTTATACTACGGCGAGGATTGAATACTTTACTTCGGGACGCGATAGAATGGCGATGGCGCGTGCTGCTGCCAATGCTCAGGTATACGGCAAAATGCTTTGGCAAAGAGCGTCGGAGGATGCGAGGAAAGCTGGTACTGTTTTTCCAGCCAACCTGATGATTCCCTCCCTGAATGACATGCTGGATGCCGGCAATACAAATGACTACGCTGAGAAATTGAGAGTGCCTGATCCCATTGTGATACTACTATTTGCGCTTTGTCTGGTTTGCTCTTTTTTTGTTGGTTACCATTCTTCCCGGAAAGGCCGTTTTGATTGGGTAATAGCAACAGGTTTTTGTTTGCTGAGTGCCCTTGTTATTTTTATTACACTTGATCTTGACCGACCCAGGTCAGGTTTTATCCGGCTCAACACCAGTCATCAGGCAATGACAGATCTCATCCAACAATTCGACAATCCCTGATCAAAAGAGGACGTCCTTCATTCAACGTTTAGACATTAATTATCTCTGCAAAAACAAAATTGCGAACACAACCTTTGTGTAAACCCGTCGTATCTATTGTTATGGACCGGCGCAAAAAAGGGTTTGCGTAGTGCATTTATTAGCCATCAGCAAACGGAGGAGGATTTGTATATGCGTAGAAAATATATATTAATTGCTGTATTGGTATGGGCTTTGCTTCTCGGAATGGGATTGTACATATACAATAAGCCCCATGCGAGCATAGCGAATGTAAGGGCGGATTATTCATTGGATGCAAAAGATCTTTATCAGCAATTCCAGCAGGATGAAACAGTGTCAAATAGGAAATATTTAGACAAAATCATCGAAGTGAAAGGAACAGTAGCCGAAGTACAACACTCGGGTAAAAGCGCCACCATTGAATTGAAGGAAGACTCGGCTATGGGTGGAATCAATTGCAGTTTCACGAATCTGGAGAAAAACATACAAATACCATCCAAGGGTTCGTTACTTACTATAAAAGGTAAATGTTCGGGTTTTTTAATGGACGTCAACCTGGTTGATTGTGCTTTGAAGGAATAAATAGGCTGGTGACGTTCTGGTATCTCAAGTAACTATTATGAAGAGAATTATTCACGTTGCTATTATGGCAACTACGGGAGTTATTTTATTCTCACTGGCCTGTACCAAAAAGAATGAAACGGAACTGGTTCAATCTGTCACGCCGGTCGTTTGTATTACTGATAGCATGTCCTACAGCAAAGACATAGTACCGATCCTTGAAAGTAATTGCTATGGCTGCCATGGAAATGGAAATACAGGTGGTAGTGGTGGTATCAATCTTGATGGCTATGCTAACTTGAAAGTGAGGGTAGACAACGGCGAACTGGTAGGTTGCGTAACGCATGCGCCCCACTTTGTACCCATGCCTTTTGATCAACCAAAAATGCCCGACTGTGAAGTTAGCAAAGTCGTTGCCTGGGTCAACCAGGGTGCAAAAAATAACTGATCACTTCAATGCACGTTCATATCATGCAAAAAATGCTACTCCTTACAGTGTTCCTGGCCGCTTCTGTAATTGCGCAGGCACAACTTTATATGACTCGAACGGGGACGATCTCATTTTTCTCAAAGACAGCTTTGGAAGACATTCAGGCGGAGAATAACCAAGTATATGCTGTTATTGATGCCGGAAAGAAAAACTTGGCCTTCACCCTGCTAATGAAAGGCTTTATTTTCCGAAAAGAGCTGATGCAGGAACATTTCAATGAAAACTATGTGGAAAGTGATAAATATCCCAAGGCGAATTTCACCGGAATGTTTACGGGAGATTTTACCCCAGCTAAAGATGGTCTTTATCATGTGATCGTTAAAGGTAGTCTGACCATTCACAATACCACAAGACGAATTGAGCAACCCGCTACGTTTGAATTAATCAAAGGCAGAATTTCAGGAAGAGCCGATTTTAAAGTGAGACCGGAGGATTACAATATCAGTATTCCATCGATCGTGAGAGATAAGATCTCCGGTGAACTAACTGTACATGTGCGCGTCGATTGCAAAATTACGCGTTAAGTTCCGTTAGGGAAACAAGGCCGTTTAATATACTAACCAATAAAACTATTCAGACATTTAAAAATCTGACCATGCACCATAAGAAAATCACCTGGCTGCTTGTAACCATACTTTTTACATTCCAACTGGGAGCGCAGGATAGTTCACTGCTAAAAATGATCAATGATTCGATGTCAATACATGAAAAATCCATGCTGGTTACCGGCACTTTCAAAGCCAATCATGTGATCAATATGCAAACGGTAGAAGGCCCTGCGGCAGGCGCACTCAACCTAATGATTCAGCATCGTTTCGGAAAGCTGAATGACGGGATCTACGATTTCTTTGGTTTGGACAATGCAGGTTGGCGCCTGGGTTTTGACTATGGTATCAGTAACAGACTGGTGGTGGGCGTGGGAAGAAGTTCATTTCAGAAAACTTATGATGGATATCTCAAGTATAAAATGCTTCGGCAAACAGAAGGCATAAAGCAGGTGCCTGTGACCGTTAGTATCCTGGGTACCATTAGTAACTATACACTGAGACAACCCGATAAACCATATCTCACCGCTGCTTACCGAACTGCTTACACGGCCCAACTGCTGATCGCTAGGAAATTCGGAAGCCGTTTTTCGGCCCAACTGACTCCCACCTATCTTCATTACAACCTCGTTCCTACTGCGGCCGACAAAAACGACATTTTCGCTGTGGCTGCCGGTGCCAGGATGAAGATCACAAAAAGAATGAGCATCAATGCCGAATATAATTACCTGCCCGCTGGCCAGGTTGTGTCCGCCAAAGTGAATGATTGTTTTTCACTGGGATGGGATATTGAAACCGGTGGTCACGTGTTTCAACTCGTCTTTAGCAATTCACAAAGTATGATCGAGACGCAGTACATTACCCAAACCAACGGTCAGTGGACGAAAGGAGATATTTATTTCGGGTTCAATGTATCCAGGAATTTCAATGTTAGTAAAAAAGCCAAGGCTGGAATGTTACACTGATCCAGGCATCCTTCATTTATTCTTTCATTGAAGGAGGATCTGGCGAACAGGCAAGCCGACCCGAACGGATCGCTTTTTTAAATGTTTCAAAATCTTTTTCTGTTTGATTGGCATAAGCGACAGCAAAGCGGCTAATGGATTCATCCAGCATCTCTCCTTTTCCCATATACCCGGCAATGATTGACGCATTACCCGTCTTTGCATGAGCTCGAGCCAATGTACGTCCGCAAAGTCGTGCATAGGCTGTAAGCAATGTCTTATCGAATTGAGCGGGATCAGGTGCGATTTTTTTATCCCGCAGTTGGCGGAAATAATAATGTCTTCCGGTTGGGCTGCTGCTCCATCCTAAAAAAATATCACTGGCTGCCTGTACCAAACGTTGGCCCTCCACCACACGTTGACCATTGTGGGAATAGATACCCGCAACGGTGTAAGCCTCCAATACACTCGCCCTCGCTTCTTTAATCTGCAGGAATAGCGGATCGTTTTTCTTGTTCATGAGCAGGGCCACATAACAGCGGGTTCCGACACTGCCTACACCAACTACTTTGAGTGCAACATCCATGACTTCGAATTGCTGAAAAAGCCAACGCCTGTCGGGTTGAAGTGTTTGAGCATATTGATCCAGGAAACCAAGGATGGCTTCGTGTGCTTTGTGAATGTCGAAAGGATGATAAACCAACGGGAGTTGGTCTGCTATCGAAAATTTACCGAGTACATTTTGGGTGATCTTATAAAATGTCTTTTGATTGGTGTTTTTATTGGCCTTGAGTATGGCGTCACTCAGAAACTGCTTTACTTCAGCATTCTTTGCATTTTCTTTAAGGGCTTCAACATCAAACTTCATATACCAGAGATCCAGCGTATTCATTTGGGAAAAGAGGATCATATTCTCCCTGTAGGATTTCGACAATATCCAGGCCATCTCCCGAGCATCTATCGCCTTCATCTGAATGTCTCTGGCAGCCAGTACAAAACTGGTGGCGAGCCTTTTTAGATCCCATTCCCAGGACGCAGGAAGGGTTTCATCAAAATCATTTACGTCAAAAATGAGCGTCCGTTCCGGCGTGGCAAATCCTCCGAAATTCATCAGGTGGCAGTCGCCGATGGCTTGTACCATCACATTGGTATACGGCAAATGAGAGAGATCCTGCGCCATCATCGATGCCATGCCGCGATAAAATGTAAAAGGCGATTC
>Ga0209069_10001507_pt1 | contig 11857 bp, 9 predicted proteins | sample Str013_2_FD_187202 | JGI IMG/M metagenome (GOLD analysis project Ga0209069, IMG submission 187202) | Freshwater sediment microbial communities in response to fracking from Pennsylvania, USA - Straight Creek_MetaG_SC_2013 (SPAdes) (version 2) | ecosystem: Environmental > Aquatic > Freshwater >...
CCGTCGACCGCCGGTTCGCGCGTCAACGCGGAGCTGAACACGTTGACTGGCAGCTATAACCAACGCTTCAACCGGCTCGCCCTGCAGGTGCGCGGCGCCATCACCGACAGCGCTTACTCGGGCGGGCTCGCCACCACGCCCGAGCGCAACTCGACCCGCAAGGACGTCGCCCTGCGCGCGTCATACGAGGTGAAGGGGGGCGTGTCGGTGTTTGCCGAGGAGGCGACAAACCTGCGCGAGTTCGAGCGGGTCCAGAGCAGCGACGGCAGCCGCCGGGATTCCACCGGAACGCGGATCCGCGCCGGCATGGCGCTCGCCACCACGTTCTGGACCGGCGAGGCGAGCCTCGGCACCGCACGGCAGGAGTATGCCGACCGCCGGCTCGCCCCCGTAGATGGCATACTCATCGACGCGAGCCTCACCTGGCGCCCCTCGGCCACCGACGCAGTGCTGTTCACGGCGCGGTCCGATATCACCGACAGCACGCTCGCCGGTTCGGGTGGCGGCCTCTCGCGTAACCTCGGCGTCGAATACCGCCACAACCTGGCGCGGTATTGGCTCGTCAGCGGCGGGCTTGCCTACAGCATCGTCGATTACGGTGGCGTCGGCGTTTCGGAGCGGCAGTGGCAGGCTACCCTCGGCACCGAGTATTATCTGAGCCGCCGGGTGGTGCTGTTCGGCCGCTATGACCACTTCGACTTCACCTCCAGCCAATCCGGCCGCGACTTCATCGACGATCAGCTGCGCGTCGGCGTCCGCCTGCGGCAATAGGGCCTGTCGCGGCTCAATCCTGGCTTGGTGCCAAGTTGATGAAGGCCGCGGCGCTGACGATGCCGAGCAGCCCGACAACGGCGGCCGCGATCAGCAGCGTCTTGTCGAGCCCGATGGCCGAAGCGCCGAACCCGTACACGACGGGTCCGCTCGCCTGCCCGAGGAAGAACGAGAACGCGTGCATGGACACCGCCGCGCCGCGCGCGTCGGGGGCCAGCTCCATCACCTGGTTCTGCACCGAGTTGTGCATCATGTAGAAGCCGAGTCCGATCAATGTGAACGCGGCAAACTCGGCCGGCCAGGAGTGGACCAGCGCGGCCGCGGCAAGGCCCGAGCCCGCCAGCAGCCCGCCATAGCGGATCAGGCCGAATGTGCCGACGCGGCTGAGCATGAAGCCGATGAACGAGGTGAACACCAGCCCGCCGATGCCGAGCCCGGCCAGCACGAACCCGGCTTCCTGCATGCCGCCGGCCTGGTTGGCCTCCAGCATCAGCGCCACGAACGGCATGACACCGAAAATCGCCAGCCCTTCCGTGAACACGGTGCCGTAGCAGATCGGTGCGCGCGGGTTGGCGAACACCTTGCGATATCCGGTGCGAAGCCCGGCGAGCGTAAAGCGGGTGCGCACCGCGCCCGGCCGGGGAGCCAGCTTGAGCACGGCAACCAGTAGAGCGATCAACGTGGCAGTCGCCGCGAGCGCAAGCACCAGCCGCCAGCCCGCCCGCGCTGCGATCAGACCCGAGCCGATGGCGCCGGCCAGCTGCCCGACCAGGGCGGCGGCCAACACGCGCGACAGCGCCACCTGGCGCCGGGCGGGCGGCACGCGGTCGGCAACCAGCGCAAACGCCAGCGGGCTGATCCCGCCTGACGCGACGCCCGATGCGATGCGTGCCACGAACAGCTGGCCGAAATCGGCAGCCAGCGCCGAGGCGCCCAGCGCCAGTGTCAGCACGGCAAGGCAACCTTTGATGACGCGCGCCTTGCCGAGCGCGTCACCCAGCGGTCCGAGCAATGGCTGGCCGAACGCGAACGGAAACGCGAAGGCGGATGCCAGCAGCGCAGCGGTTGCCGGCGCGACCAGGAGGTCGCGGGCGATCGCCGGCACCATCGGATCGAGCACGCGGGCGCTGATCGAGGCACAGAAGCAGACCAGCGAGATGGCGAACAGCAGCGGCATGGCTCACTTTGCGAGGTTGCAATGCGGGTTCAGGCAACTTCGGTGGGGTTTCACCCGCCGCGGTCAACGGTTTGTTCTGCGCCATCGCCCAGGTCCTGCAGGGCGATGGCGGCAGTGAACGCAGGACGTAGCCGGCAGCGACCCGATGGCCGCCGAGCGGCGAAGTTACGCTGAGCGTCACGCTGTCCTGGTGTTGCACCAGGTCCGCGATCGCCCGCGCCGCGCATGCACGAATATCATTATTCAACGGCGAGACCAGCGTCATGGCGATGGTCGCTTGTGAACCTCACGAAACTAGGCCGGAGCCGAGCCGCCGCTCCATCTCGCGGCGCGTGGCAATCGTGTCATCGCCGGCCGGCACATCCACATCCGACCAGCGCACGATGCTGCCGCGGGCGACGTTCCGATTGAGCCGCAGATTGTGGGCAAGCCCGATCGGCAGCGCGCCGGCCTCCAGGCTTTTTGCCGCCGGCATCGCCCGGCCCCAGACGGTGAACCCGCCCTCCCCGTCGAGGCTCTCGCCGGCGCGCAGATCACGCTTGGCGATGGCGCCGACGTCGCCCTTGAAGGCACGCGCCTGCCCGGTCGGCTCGCCGCGCAGGACGGCGGACAGGATCGAGATGTTCAGCTCCATGCCGATCAGGTGGTACGGCTTGTACATGGCGGCGTATCTGCCGCTGGCGTCGGTCTTCAGGCCGTATTGCCGGAAGCAGGCGGCGGCGTAATCGTTGGGCGCCTCGAGCACGGCGTAGACGCCCCAGCGCAGATCGCGATAAACCGGCCGGCCATCGCGCTCCAGGCAGGACACCACCTCCACCATCCCCGATCGATCGAGGATGCCGCCAGCGCCCCGCGGCCGCAGAATGTGCGGCAGATCATCGACGCCGCAGGGCGGGAAGGCGAGCCCCTCGGCCGGCACCTCGAGACCGGTGGCGTTGGCGATCGCCGCCATCTCGATGGCGGACTTGGTGCCGTCCAGAAACGAGTTGAACATCTGCGGGTTCATGCCGGCCGCCTTGGCCTCCGCCGGCGAGAGGCCGTAGTGGGACCACACATCGTCCGGCGTCACCTCGTGATAGGCCGGAAGATATTTGGTGCCCTTGCCGGCAGCGACGACGCGAAAGCCGGTGGCTCGCGCCCAATCGACGATCTCGGCGGTCAGCGCCGGCTGATCGCCATAGGCCATGGAATAGACGAGGCCGGCGCGGCGGGCCTCCTCCGCCAGCAGCGGGCCGGCCAGCACGTCGGCCTCGACGTTGACCATGACGACATGCTTGCCGTGCATCATCGCGGCGCGGGCATGGCGGATGCCCGCCGCGGGGTGACCGGTCGCCTCGACTACCACCTCGACCGGCTCGCGCGCGATCGCGCCCGGCGCATCGTCGGTGAAGCGGGTCGCCGCGATGCGCGCCTCCTCCCAGCCGACCGCCCGGCACGCCGCCCGCGCGCGATCGGGCGACAGATCGCAGATCACCGTCACCTCCAGCCCCGGCGTGTGCGGCACCTGGGACAGGAACATGGATCCGAATTTGCCGGCGCCGATCAGCGCGACGCGCACCGGTTTGCCGTCCGCATGGCGCTGGGCCAGCCGATGATGCAGGTTCATCGGCCTACTCCGCGGCCTGGCGGCGGCTGCGCGCCCACGCGATCAACGCGTCGTCGGCCACCGGCTCGATCGGCGTGAAATCCCGGTGGGCGATCCATTCCGCGCGGGTCGGCTTGCGAATGGCGTTCGAGACCGCATTCAAGGTGAGGTAGACGATCCGGCGCGGGAAGGGCGTGATATTGCCGGCCGAGCCGTGCACCAGATTGCCGTGGAACATCAGCATGCCGCCGGGCTTGCCGGTGGGCGCCACGATGCCGCCTTCCCTGACGAGCTTCTCCACCGTCGCATGGTCGAGCGTCCACAGCGGGTAGGCGGTGGTGGCGGTATCGTGTCCGGCCTGCAGATTGCCGTGATGCTGCGAGCGCGGCACCAGCATGAGCGGACCGTTGATGGGCATGACCTCGTCGAGATACACCGAGATATTCATGGCGCGCGGCTCGGGCATGCCGTCGTCGCGCAGCCAGGTGCCGTAGTCCTGGTGCCACTGCCAGACGTCGCCGTCGAATTTCGCCTTGGCGTTGATCTTGTACTGATGCATGTAGACCTTCTCGCCGAACACCTGCTCGACCGGGCGGATCATGCGCGGGTGACGGCCGAGGATGGCGAACGCCTCGTTGTAGGTGTGTGCGGCGAAGGCGGTGCGCGGCGCGCCGTTCTTCTCGCGCCACAGCTCCGGCCGGTTGCTCGCCAGCACGCCAGCCGATTCCTCGCGCAGCACCGCGACCTCCTCGGAGGTGAACAGCTCCGGGAGAAACAGCCAACCCTCGGTGTGGAACTGTTCCAGCTGAGCGGGGGTCAGGTTCATGGCGCGCCTCCTTGGTTTTCGTTGTCGAGAGCGGGCGGGGTTGCTTCTCCCTCCCCGCGGAAGAGTGGGGAGAGGGAACCCGCCCGTCCGCTGCTGCTCAGGATAGCATCTGAAACGCCGAATTGAACTCATTTGTCTCGTGATGCCGCGACAGCCGCAGCAGTTCCAGGCTCTTTGACAGTAGGCGGTCGCCCGTTTCCGTATGCTATGCTCCGCGCATGCCGACCGTTTCAGCCGACTGAGGGAGCTGCAATTTGCTTGCGATCGCGCGCGGCCTCGGCCGCCTGCTGGACTTGGTGGATGGCCTCGTCAAATGGCTGGTGCTGCCGCTGCTGGTGCTGCTGTTCCTGCAATGGCCGCTGCGTGACCTCGTGCAGGCCTACTCGCGCGAGGCCAACGATCTCGGACAATGTCTGTTCGCGCTCTATGTGGCCGCCAGCGTCACGGCGGCGACGCGCGCACGCGCGCATCTGGCGGTCGACGCCTTCGCCCGCCGGCTGAGCGGCAAAACGCGCAATGCGCTTGCCGTGACGTGCAGCCTCGCGGTGATCATCCCATGGGCGGGGTTCGTGCTCATCTCCAGCCGATCCCTGCTGATCGGCTCCGTGCTGCAGCTCGAGCGCTTTCCCGACACCGCCAATCCCGGCTATTTCATCGTCAAGCTGGCGCTCGGGCTGCTGGCCGCATTGATGCTGACCGGGGCGCTGCGCGAGCTGGCGGCGGCGCTGGGCGGGGACACGCACCGATGAGCGAGCTCGGCCTCGCCCTGCTGGTGATGGTCGGGGCCGGTGTGGTGCTGACGGGTCTGCCGGCCTTTGCCATGCTGATTCTCGGCGCCGGCATCGGGGCGCTCGCGGGTGTGCTGGGCGGGGCGTTCGAGCCCCATCTGCTGTCGGCGCTGCCGAACCGCCTCGTCGCGCTGCTCGAGCACGATCTGCTGCAGGCGCTGCCGCTCTACGTGCTGATGGGCATCCTGCTCGACCGCATGGGCGTGGCGGAGGCCCTGCTCAAGAGCATCGCCCGGCCGCTGCCGGCAGGCCCCGCCTCGCAGATGGTCGCCGGCATGACGCTCGGCGCCCTGCTCGGACCGATGAACGGATCGGTCGGTGCCAGCGTGCTGGCGCTGTCGCGGGCTCTCGCGCCGCGGCTGCGGGACGCCGGCGTTCCCGAGCCCACCCGCTACGCCGTGGTCGCCGTCGCCAGCACGTTCGGCATCGTCATCCCACCCTCCCTGGTGCTGATCCTGCTCGGCGACGCCATGCTGAACGCGCATACGCTGGCCATCAATGCGACCGGGCGGGCCGACCGCGTCGTCAATACCCAGGACATCTTCCATGGCGCGTTCGCGCCGGCCGCCCTTCTGGTGGTGCTGTGCATTGCGGTTGCGTGGCGGCGCGGTCGGGCGGTGCCGACGGCGGCCGGGCCGGACGGCGCCTGCGCCGCGGCGGAGCCGCCGAGGCGGGCCGAAGCCGCGCTCGCAGGCCTGTCGGTGGCGCTGCTCGGCGTGCTGCTCGGCGGCGTGGCGGTCGGCCGGCTCTATGCGGTCGAGGCGGCGGCAACAGGCGCCTTCGCGCTGCTGCTGGGCGGCTTTGCCAGCGGCCGGCTCGGGCGCCACAATCTCAGAGCCGCGCTCGCCGATACGCTCGCCACCACCGGCGCGCTGTTCGCGCCGTTGCTCGCGGCGACCACCTTCACGCTGGTGCTGCGCCTGCTCGGCACCGACAAGCTGATCGAAGCATGGATCACGTCGCTGCCGGGTGGTCCACGTGTGGCGGTCGCGGTGGTGCTCGCCGCAATCGCGATCTCGGGGCTGGTGCTGGACGCCTTCGAGATCGTATTCGTGGTGGTGCCGATTCTGGTTCCCCCGCTGCTGATGCGCGTGCCCGACGCCGCCTGGGTGGCCGTGCTGGTGCTGCTGACGCTGCAGGCGAGCTTCCTGTTCCCCCCGGTCGGCTACGCGCTGATGATGACCCGATCGACGCTCGGCGGCGGCGTCCGGCTCGCGGGGGTGGTGCGCGCGCTGGCCCCGTTCCTGGCGATACAACTGCTGGTGCTGGGGCTGGTGCTCGCCTTCCCGGCTCTCGTGCATCCGGGCCGCGCGGGGGCCGCCGGAACGTCCGGGGCGGCGCCATTGTCGCGGGAGGAGGTCGACTTGAAATTCAGGCAGCTGCGGCCGCCGTCCGCGCCGGATGGATTGCCGAACTTCGGTGGGACGGGCGGGACGCGGCGGTGACGTGCCGCCGCCTGCCGTTATCAATTGAATGCAGTCGTGTGAAGGCGATCATTCATACTGCGTTACCACCCCCCGTCCGCGAACGCTTGCGCGGCCGGCGGATTTGTCTTAAGCCACCGCCCAGTCGGCGGCGGGTCGGCAAGTTGCCCGATTTGACAGGGCGGATGGCCTGCGGCAGACGGTCCTGATGTCATTGAGTTCGAAATCAGCGAGTTGCACGAGACATGCCGGGTTAGCTCAGCGGTAGAGCATCGCATTCGTAATGCGGAGGTCGCAGGTTCAAATCCTGCACCCGGCACCAGTCGGACGTTGCTGCGTCCGGACAGCTCGGCCGGCCCCTATCCTTTCACCATGCGGCCCGCTATGGTCGGCGCGGAACCATTCGTTTCGGCAAGAGGATCGTGACCATGGCGGGATCGGCGGTACCGCATTTCTGCAATGATCTCGGGGTCGAGAAGATCCACATCGGGGTTCGCGAGCTGCAGTGCATGGGTGCGCGCCCACCGTTCGATCATCCCCACGTTTATCTCGACATGGGGGCGGAGACGCAGATCTTGTGCCCGTACTGCTCGACCCTGTACGTGCACGACGCGCGGCTCGATGCCGACGAGAGCGAGCCTGCCGCGGCGCGCTTCACCGCCGCCGACCTCGCCGCGTCCGCGTGAGTTGAACTCTCAATGGGCGAGGCAGCGCCGATCCTGATCGCGGGATGCGGCATCGGCGGGCTGGCGGCGGCGCTCGCCCTCGCGCGGATCGGTCGCCAGGTCCTGATCCTCGAGCAGCACCCCGACTTGCGCGAGAGCGGCGCCGGCATTCAGCTCGGCCCCAACGGCGTCAAAGTCTTGCGCCGCCTCGGACTTGCCGACCGGCTGGCGGCGATGGCGGGCGTGCCGGATGCGATCGCCGTGCATAGCGCCCGCACGGGGCAGCTGTTGAGCCGCCTGCCGCTCGGGGCCTGGATCGCGGCACGGCACGGCGCACCCTATTGGACGCTGCACCGGCAGGACCTGTATCGGACGCTGCTCGACGCCGCGCGCGCGCAGGCCGGCATCGGCATCGAGACCGATCTTGCGGTGACATCGATCCGGCTGGCCGCCCACGGCGTGGAAATCGGCTCGGCCGACGGCCGGCGGCGATCGGGCGTGGCGCTGATCGGCGCCGACGGTCTGTTCTCGCGCGTGCGCAGCACCGTATTCGGCCATCCAGCCCCCCGCTTCGCCGGCAAGACCGCCGCCCGCGCGGTGCTGGCGCGCGGGGAGGTTCCCGCCCTGCTCGGCGGCAACGCCACCGGGGTCTGGCTCGCCCCCCATGCGCACCTCGTGCACTATCCGGTGCGCGGCGGGGCGGAACTGGCCTTGATCGCCATCATCAGCGAGCCCTGGCAGAGCCAGGAGTGGTCGGCCCCGGTCGATCGGGAGCGTCTGCTGGCGGGCCTCGGCGGGTTCGCGCCGGCCGTGCGCGAAAGCCTGGCGGGGATCGGGGAGTGGCGCAAATGGGCGCTGTTCCGCTCCGAGGTGGCCGAAACCCCGTCGCGGGGCCGCGTGGTGCTGCTCGGCGACGCGGCGCATCCGGTGCTGCCGTTCCTGGCGCAGGGCGCGGCGATGGCGCTCGAGGATGCGGTTGCGCTGGCGGAAGCGGTCGAGACGCATCGGGCCGATCTGCCGGCGGCATTCCGCGCCTATGGTGACGCGCGATCGGCGCGGGTCCGCTGCGTGGCGGCGGCATCGGTGCAGAACGGCCGCATCTATCATCTGAGCGGGCCCGCCGCCTGGGCGCGCGACCGGGTTCTGCAAAGCGTATCGCCGCAGCGGCTGATGGCGCGCTATGATTGGCTGTATGGCGGCTGACAGTCGTGCGGATCGATCCGGAGAGGGCGATCATGGCCAAGCTTCTGCGGGCGATCGGGCTGATGAGCGGCACCTCGCTCGACGGTATCGACGTGGCGCTGATCGACACCGATGGCGAGGGAGTTGTGCGGCGCGGCGCCAGTCGCAACTACCCGTATCCGCCGGAGTTTCGCGCGCGCCTTGCGGCCGGGCTCGAGGAAGCGCGGCAGATCCGCCTAAGGGAGCAGCGGCCGGGCTCGCTCGCGGCGCTCGAGTGCGAGCTGACCGAGCGCCATGGCGATGCCGTGCGGTGGTTCCTGTCCGACGCGGCCGGCGATGCCGCATCGATCGACGTGATCGGCTTCCACGGCCAGACCGTGCTGCACCGGTCGGCGCAGCACCTGACCGTTCAGCTCGGCGATGGCGCGGGGCTGGCGCGGCAGACCGGGATCGATGTGGTTCATGATCTGAGGGCCGCCGATGTCGCCGGCGGCGGTCAGGGCGCGCCCCTGGTGCCGGTGTATCATCAGGCGCTGACGGCGCCGCACCCCGAGCGGCCGATCGCGGTGCTCAACATCGGCGGCGTGGCGAACCTGACCTGGATCGGCCGCGACGGGCGCCTGATTGCCTTCGATACCGGACCCGGCAACGCCCTCATCGACGACTGGATGCTGCGGCGCTGCCGCGTGCCGGTGGATAGGGATGGCGCGACCGCGGCCCGCGGCCGGGTGGATGCGGCGGTGCTGAGCACGCTGCTTGCCGACCGCTTTTTCGCCGCCGTGCCGCCCAAGTCGCTCGACCGCAACGCGTTCAGCGCCGCGCCGCTGGCGCATCTGAGCGAAATCGACGGAGCGGCGACGCTGACGGCGTTCACGGCGGCCTCGATCGCGCGTGCACGCGCGCATCTGCCGGAGGAGCCGAAGCTGTGGATCGTTTGCGGCGGCGGACGCAAGAACCGCACGCTGATGGCGGCGATCGCCGGCGAGGTGAGCGGCGCGGTGGCGCCGGCCGAGGCCGCCGGCCTCGACGGCGATGCCATCGAGGCGGAGGCATGGGCGTATCTGGCCGTGCGCTCGCTGAGGGGCCTGCCGATCAGCTTCCCCGGCACCACGGGGGTGGCGAGGCCGCTCACCGGCGGGGTGCTGGCGCGGGGGAGATGATCCCTCACATGCTCAGCGGCCTCGGCTCGCCGGCCGCCTTGATCTCCTCTTCAACCAGCACTGCCTCGGGGTTATCGGCCTCGGCGTCCGTCTCCTTATTGAGATGCGCATGCATGCGGGCCACATCGAGCGCGTTCTCCCACTTGGAGACGACCACGGTTGCAACGCCGTTGCCGATCAGGTTGGTGAGCGCGCGCGCCTCCGACATGAAGCGGTCGACGCCGAGGATCAGCGCGATCGAGGCGACGGGGATGGTGCCGACGCTAGCGAGCGTGGCGGCGAGCACGATGAAGCCCGATCCGGTCACGCCGGCGGCGCCCTTGGAGGTCAGCAGCAGGATGGCGATGACGCCGAGCTGCTGCCATAGGCTCAGATCCGTGTTGGTCGCCTGGGCGAGGAACAGCGACGCCATGGTGAGGTAGATGCAGGTGCCGTCGAGATTGAACGAGTAGCCGGTCGGGATGACGAGTCCGACTACCGATTTCTCGCAGCCGAGGTTCTCCATCTTGGCGATCATGCGCGGCAGCACCGACTCGGACGACGAGGTGCCGAGCACGATCAGCAGCTCCTCCTTGATGTAGCGGATGAACTTGAAAATATTGAACCCGCCGATCCAGGCGAAGAAACCGAGCACGAAGATGATGAAGATCAGGCAGGTCGTGTAGAACGCCGCCATCAGCTTGGCGAGCGAGAACAGCGAGGCGACGCCGTACTTGCCGATGGTGAAGGCCATGGCGCCGAACGCGCCGAGCGGGGCGACCTTCATGATGATGCCGACCACCCCGAACAGGGCGTGGCTCGCCTGATCGATGACGCCGAGCAGCAGCTTGCCGCGCTCGCCGAGCGCCTGCAGGCCGAACGCGAACAGGATGGCAAACAGCAGCACCTGCAGGATCTCGCCCTGCGCGAAGGCGCCGACCACGGTGTTGGGGATGATGTCCATCAGGAACTGCAGCGTCGACTGCTCCTTGGACTTGGCGACGAAGCCCTGGATGCTCTTGGTGTCGATCGTCTTGGGATCGATATTCATGCCGACGCCGGGCTGGAAAACGTTGGCGACGATGAGACCGACGATGAGCGCCAGCGTGGTGAGGAGCTCGAAATAGAGCAGCGCCTTGAGCCCGACGCGGCCGACCTTCTTCATGTCCTGCATGCTGGCGATGCCGTGCACCACCGTGCAGAAGATGATCGGCGCGATGATCATCTTGATGAGCTTGATGAAGGCATCGCCGAGCGGCTTCATCTGCTCGCCGATCAGGGGTTCGAAATGTCCGAGCGCGACGCCGATCGCGATCGCGGTGAGCACCTGCAGATAGAGGCTCCTGTAGAAGGGCTTGTGGCCGCTCGCGGCGGACGCAGGTGTCGACAAGCTGGCCATCGTGTTTCCTCCCTCGAGAACGGTTTACGATTGATATGAAGCGCCTTTGATCCAACTCACGCTCCCGGATCACGCGTTGATGGGACTCATTTTTCCGGTGAACTGAGCAGGCGCGGCGCATCCGCGCGCACCGGCATGGGCTGGCCGGCCCTGGTGCGCTCATAGATCGGCAGCACGTTCGGCAGATGCGCCTTGATGGCGGCGATGCGCGTGGCGCTGGCTGGGTGCGTCGACAGCCACTGCGGCGGCGCCCCCTTGTTGGCCGCCGCCATCTTCTCCCACAGCCCGACGCCCGCGCGCGGATCATAGCCCGCCCGCGCCGCCAGCTCGAGCCCGATCAGATCGGCCTCCGATTCATCCTTGCGCGAGAAGCGGAGCGTCAGCAGGCTGCCGCCTTGCGCGCCGATCATGCCGCCGATGTCGCCGCCGATCAGCAGCCGGCCGACGATCTGCGAGATGATGTTGGCCGCGTTGGCCTTCACCAGCCGCGCGCGCGCATGCTCGCGCAGGGCGTGGGCCATCTCGTGCCCCATGACGATGGCGACCTCGTCGTCGCTCAGCTTCAGCTTGTCCAGGATGCCGGTGAAGAAGGCGATCTTGCCGCCCGGCATGCAGAACGCGTTGATGGTGGGAGAGCTGATCGCGTTCACCTCCCACTTCCATTTGGGCGCCCGCTCCTCGTTCCATTCGACGGCATAGGGCACGAGCTTGGCGGCGATCGCGCGCAGCCGCACGGTGGTCGGGTGGGTCTGCGGCAGCAGCTGCCCCTTGGATTGCGCCTGCTGCTGCAGCTGCATGTACTGCTGGGCCGAGCTCTGTTCCAGGCCTTCCGCCGGCACCAGCTTGCGCAGGATCGACGCCTTGCCGACCTCGTCCTTGACGCCTTCCTTGACATCCTTGG
>Ga0209069_10001508_pt1 | contig 11848 bp, 12 predicted proteins | sample Str013_2_FD_187202 | JGI IMG/M metagenome (GOLD analysis project Ga0209069, IMG submission 187202) | Freshwater sediment microbial communities in response to fracking from Pennsylvania, USA - Straight Creek_MetaG_SC_2013 (SPAdes) (version 2) | ecosystem: Environmental > Aquatic > Freshwater >...
GCCCTGTATCATAATTGTTTTACTATTACAACAAGGTTTTTAAAAGGTCACAGATTTTGGTTTTCTAACCGTTCCTGGTCCTTATTAAAGGGTAAGGCATTTCTGCCTGTAGCGGGGAGCCATGGGGCTCCCCTTTTAATCAGTATTGAATGGTCTGAATTGAATGGTCTGAAATGGTAGCTTTTCGATTGAAATAAGTTGATTATAAAGTAAATTTGCCAGCTCCGTTCAGCAATAATAACCTCCTGTTCAGCTTCCATTTTCTACCAGTCGGAAATTTTAGACAAATGCATGATAATGCTAGCATTATTATTGATTTCTGTAATATAATAACTTTTAATCCAGGCATAAACAACTAGTATGAAAAAAGGCGTGATTTTGTTGTTATTGGCGAGTTTCTTCACTATACCGTACCTGGTTATTAGTTGTAAGCACGAGTTACCTCTTAGTTGCGCAGATATTAAATTCAAATTAACCGCTTCAAAGACGGATGCAATACTCAATAATCCAACAGGTACTATCACTGTTACGGCTACTGGTGGTAGCGGTTTCAAATATAGCTTAAATGGGGCTTCATTAGTAGATACCGGATATTTTACCAGTCTTGCCCCATTTAAGGAATACAGGATTGTTGGACATAATGCAGAAGGGTGTACCGATACCCTGGTTGTTCCTATTGGTTCAATCGATCCTTGCCAGGGCGTTACAATAAATGTTACTGCAACAAAAACAGATGCCGGGGCCAGTCAATCGAATGGGGCTATTACCGCTTCAGCCTCTGGTGGAAATAATTTTACTTATAGCCTGAATGGTGGTGCCTTTCAACCAGGTGCCGTCTTCAATAACCTGGCAGCGGGAAACTATACCATTGCCGCAAAAAGTGATGCAGGCTGTTTAGGAACTGCACAAGTAACGATTGGAACCGTCAATCCTTGTGCTGGGATCACAGTTGCCATTACAACTACGCTTGTGCAGCCTACGGGAACTTCGGCAAACGGATCTATTACTGCTACTGCCACGGGTGGTTCCGGATTTTCCTTTAGCATCAATAACGGTGCATTCCAATCCAGTGGAACATTTTCCAGCCTGGTTGCGGGTAATTATACCATCACTGCAAAAAATTCAAATGGTTGTACTGGTTCAACTACTGTAGCACTGGGTGCAAACAATCCTTGTGCGGGTATAACCGTTGTAGTTACTGCAACCCAGGTAAACCCAACAACAGGAACATCCAATGGTTCCATTACTGCTTCTGCAACGGGAGGTTCCGGATTTACCTATAGTTTAAATAATGGTACTTTCCAGTCGAACAGTACATTCAGCAATCTTGCAGCGGGCACTTATACTGTAACGGCACAGAATTCAAATGGATGTATTGGCTCCCTCCAGGTAACATTAACGGCAACAAGTGCCTGCGGAAGTGTAACCATAACCCTTACTTCAACAGTAACGAATACCACCCCCTGCATTACGCCGGCCAATAATGGAAGTATATCACTTTCTGCCAGTGGATCCACGGGATTTACTTATAATGTCAATGGTGGTGCTTACCAGGCAAGTAATGTATTTCCCAATTTAAGCGCTGCTAATTATTTAATGGGTGTGAAAGATGGAAATGGTTGTACCAATACGCAATCAGTAACGGTTGGGATTGTACCGCAGGGGCCAACATTCGCGCCAGTACGTGCGTTGATTTCCTCCAGGTGCAGTGGAAGTGGGTGCCACATGAATGGCGGCAATGCAGCCGGGTATAATTTCGATAGTGATTGTAATATTGTTACTTACTGGAGTCAGATAAATGGCGCGGCGGTTACCTATACATTAAAGAAAATGCCCCAAAGTCCTCAGCCATTGCTTACTGCAGCTGAGAAACAGACCATCACCAATTGGGTGAATGCGGGGCATCGATATACAGATTAATTAAAAACAAAAATTAAGTACCTATGAAACCAAAATTATTGTTGATTGTCGCTTTGCTGGGAATTCTTGTAGTGATGGTATTGAATGCCTGCGTACATGAATTGCCCGTACCTCCGGGTACAGATGGAACAGGAGGAGGTGGTGGTGGAACTGTAACTCCACCGGTAACGCCTACCTGCAGTGCCGATACTGTTTATTTCCAAAATTCAGTATTGCCATTGTTGAATTCAAGTTGCGCCATGAGCGGTTGCCATGATGCCACTTCCCACAGAAGCGGTATTATCCTCAACTCATACGCCAGCATTACAAGCGCTGGAGTAAAGCCTGGCAACCCAAATGGAAGCAGGATTTATACAGTGCTGAGCGCAACTGGTGGAGACAGGATGCCGCCGGCACCGAATGCCGCTTTTACCCAGGCCCAAAAAGACATCGTGTCTAAATGGATATCACAGGGTGCGCTTAATAATTCCTGTAATGCTTGTGATACTGCAACTTTTACGTTTGCGGGGGCAGTTGGACCTATTATGAATAACTATTGTAAAGGTTGTCATAATCCAAATTCATTGGGAGGAGGGTATGATTTGAGTACTTACGCCGGCGTGAAGGCTGTAGTGGCCAGTGGAAGGCTGATGGGAAGTATCAATCACACAGCAGGTTATTCTGCGATGCCCCTGGGAAGCAGTCAATTATCCTCCTGCCAGATTACACAAATACAAAAATGGATCGACGCAGGAACTTTAAACAATTAAAAGAAAAATCAAACAGGATGGAACGTAATCGTAAAGGCATATTCATTACAGCAGTTGGTTTAATCACATTAACGGTCTTGTCACTTTCGGGCTGTTATTACGATAAAGAGGAAACACTGTATCACAAAAGCGGAACAGTAGATTGTACTACCATCAAAGCAACATTCAGTAATGATGTAGCGCCAATAATTTCAAGTAAATGCGCTACCTCAGGTTGTCATGATGCAGCATCAGCTGCTGGTGGTACAACTTTAACCAACTATGCCCAAATAAGTGGCAAAGCCGATAGGATCAATCAACGCTGTATAGTGGACAAGACGATGCCTCCGGGATCACCCCTTACACCTACAGAAGTAGGAATTTTACAATGCTGGATTAGTTCTGGCGCACCCAATAACTAAAAACACAAAAATTATGAAAACCTGGAAAAAATTATTGTACGCGTTCTTGGTAATCTTTTTTGCCGCCGCAGGTTTTGGTTTCTATTTATACAATAAGAAACCGGCAGATGTCAGAAAATTATCTGCAAATTATGAACTCAGCGCAGCCAGTCTCCTGGAAGATTTCAATAAAGATGAAAAAGCTGCTACGCTGAAATACCTGGAAAAGGTAATTGCTGTAACTGGTAAAGTAGCTGATATAAAAGTGGATGCTTCCGGTCAGGCAACGGTTTTCCTCGACAGCGGTGATCCACTGGCTGGGGTTACCTGTAGTTTTTATGATGAAGAAGCCAAATCCCTTGCCGGAGTCCAGAAAGGCTCTACTGTTACAATAAAAGGTAATTGTACCGGGAAACTGATGGATGTAGTGTTAAATAAATGCAGTATTAATAAGTAAAATCTAAATACCAACATTATGAAGAAATTATTTTTTGCAATCAGCGCTTTGTTATTAATCCATACCTCTTTTGCACAGAAAAGGTATTTTACAAAGACCGGAACAGTATCCTTCCAGGCCGGTACAGCTTTGGAAGATATAGATGGAACCAATAAATCCACCACTACAGTATTTGATGCCAGCAGTGGCCAGATAGAATTTTCCCTGCTTGTAAAAGGTTTTGAATTTAAAAGCGCCCTTATGCAGGAACATTTTAATGAGAACTACATGGAGAGCGATAAATATCCAAAATCAATCTTCAAGGGGAAGATTACCAATATTGATAAGGTAAATTTTCAGAAAGAAGGTAATTATCCGGTAACTGTGAAGGGAACACTTGAACTGCACGGCGTTACAAAGGATGTAGAAACAAATGGAACATTTAAAGTAGCCGGGGAAGGAGTAGAATCTGTAGCAGAATTTGTGGTTACACTGGAAGATTACAAAATAGCCATACCCGGTGTGGTGAAAGATAAGATTTCCAAAACAGCCAAGATAAAAGTGAATTGCAATTATGCAGTTCTTAAATAAACCTTTTAACCAGATTACCATGAGGTATATTTTTTTAACCCTCCTTGTTGCCAGCTCCAATATCCTTTTTGCACAAGGCGACCTGTTATCACTCGTAGAAAAAAAAGGGGAAAAGAAAAAGGAATACGTAACCAATGCATTTAAGTCGTCGCGGGTGGTTAATGGCCATTCCATGGAATTTATTGGTAAAGGGGTATTGGATGTAAGAATCCTTCACCGTTTTGGACTTGTTAATACAGGTATCAATAATTTATATGGTCTCGACCAGGCAAGTATGCGCTTTGGCCTTGACTATGGGATATTAAAAAGCCTTACAGTTGGATTTGGAAGAAGTAATGTAAATAAAGAATGGGATGGTTTTATAAAGTTCCGCCCCATCTGGCAATCAGAAGGCGGTAAGTGGCCTTCGCCGGTATCGGTGGTATTGGTATCTGGGATCACCTACAGTACCATGCCATGGGCAGACCCTACAAGGAAAAATTTTATTACCAGCAAGATGGCTTTTTATAATGAATTAATAATAGGAAGGAAATTCGGGGAGCGATTCAGTATGCAGTTGGCACCCACCATGGTACACCGTAACCTGGTGGCGCTGGCTTTGGATGCCAATAATATTTATGCGCTCGGAATTGGCGCCAGGTTTAAACTTTCCAAACGTACAGCATTTGTGGTTGATTATCATTATATCGCCAAAGGGCTTGATAGAAACGTTTACCAGGATCCATTGTCTGTTGGGTTTGATATTGAAACCGGGGGGCACGTATTCCAGTTGCACTTCTCTAACTCCACCGGTATGAACGAAAAAGCGTTTATCACTACCACAACTGATAAGTGGCAAAAAGTTCAAATACGCTTTGGCTTCAACCTTTCAAGAGTATTCACGGTTGTGAAATAATACATAAAAATGGTTTTCGACTGGTGCTGACCTATGTTATAGCAACCCTCAAAATGCCGGTATTACAATTAAGTTTGTAACCGGCATTTGTGTTTCATTTCCCCAATTTCCAACCTCCCGCGGCAGAATAAAAGGGATTGCATCTAGGTTGCAGGAAAGATTTATTTGGCAAAAATTGTAATGCCCTATTTTTGCGCCGTGCTATAGCGATGATATTATAGTAAAATTAAAGCATCAGCAATGAACCTTCCTTTTAAAGAAACCAGGAAAAAACTGTTGACGGGAGATTTCTCGGGCCTGTTCGGATTTTCGAAAGACAAGGGCCTGATTCACCCGTCGGAAGTGGCCAAATTGTTTATATCTATTCCTTATGAAAAGGCGATAGATGCGTTTAAAGCATTTCAGCAGGATCAGCAGTTAAAAGTATTCCCCTATATAGATGTGCAACTGCAAAAAAGAATTTTGCAAAGCCTCCCAAGGGAAAAAGCCTCCTATATTCTCAATAAATTAAGTTCTGATGACAGAACTATTTTCTTTTCTGCCCTCCGCGGCGTCGAGCAATCCTCCTTTATAGATTTTTTGGATGAAAGTCACAAAGCTTCTCTTCACAAATCGCTTGGCTACCCTGATAGAAGCGTAGCACGCATCATCAATACAGAATTTGCCACTATCGACAGGGATATGACCATTGCAGAGGCAAATGAACATTTACGTAAGTTCCACAAGGATACGGAAGCCGCCAATGTGATTTACGTAGTGGATAAAAATGGTAAGTTGATCGACGATATACCTGTAAGACGCTTTGTTCTGAATGAGCCCGAAAAAAAGGTAGAGGACATACTGGATGGTTTTTGTACGAGCTTAAAGATTACAGACAGCAAAGAAGATGCAGTGCAAAAATTTAAAGAATACGACAGGGTAGTGCTTCCCGTTATAAATGACGAAAATGTTCTTTTAGGCGTAGTTACTATTGATGATGTAATGGATGTTGCCGAACAAAGAGATACTGCTGAAATCCAGAAATTCGGTGGTATGGAAGAACTGGATTATCCTTATGTGAAAACACCTTTCTTCTCACTGCTTAAGAAACGATCCAGCTGGCTCATAATACTTTTCCTTGGGGAAATGATGACAGCAACGGCTATGGGGCATTATGATAATGAGATTCAAGCACATGTTGTACTGGCCCTGTTTATTCCACTCATTATCTCGAGTGGTGGTAACAGCGGTTCGCAGGCAGCTACCTTAATTATCCGTGCAATGGCCCTTAAAGAATTAACACTTAAAGACTGGTGGTACGTTATGCGCCGGGAAATTATGTCGGGTTTTTCACTGGGCATTATTTTAGGAATTATTGGTTTGATAAGAGTTGCGATTTGGCAACAACTGCATTGGTACAACTATGGCCAACATTGGATATTGGTAGCGACCACAGTTGCTGTTTCATTGGTAGGCATCGTTATGTGGGGTACACTCAGTGGTTCGATGATACCAATGGTGTTAAAGAAACTGGGCATTGATCCAGCCACATCTTCTGCACCTTTTGTGGCAACATTGGTGGACGTTACAGGACTGGTTATTTATTTTTCGATTGCCGCAATTATCCTGGGTGGGAAATTAATGGCATAAACCTTATTTAGAATCATGAAAAAATTGATTACCCTCGTTCTTGTATATGTATCAAAGACAACTGTTGTTCATGCACAGACAATAATCGACAGTATTCCTCCGGCAAAATGGACCAATCATTTTCAGTTTACATCAATCGGTCAGGGTCATGCGGGGTTTCATTCAAATTATTCAGGGAGCAATAGTTTAGCAGACAGTGCTGAAGATGGTGCCTTAACTGCCACCGCTACCTTGTTTTGGGGAAGGGCATTGTGGAAAGGCGCGGCAATATATGTGAACCCGGAAATATCTGGTGGCAGGGGATTGAGTTCCACCCTGGGTGTAGCAGGCGCATTGAATGGCGAAAGTTACCGTGTAGGAAATACGGCTCCGGCGGTTTTTATCGCCAGGGCCTTTTTAAGGCAATATATACCCCTGGGTAATTCAACTTATGAAACCGTTTCAGATGATGTAAACCAAGTTGCCGGTAAAATACCTTCCAGGAGAATAACGATTACTGCCGGCAAATTTGCAGCGGGCGATTTTTATGACGACAATGCCTATAGCCATGACCCGCGGACCCAATTTATGAACTGGTCACTGATGGGAACCGGGGCATGGGATTATCCTGCTAATACCAGGGGCTATACTATGGGGTTGGTGGTGGAATGGGTAATACCCAATTGGGCAATTAGGTTTTCAAGTGTGGCAGTCCCACGCATTGCCAATGCACCAAAAATGGAATACAATATAACCCGTGCACATTCAGAAACATTGGAACTGGAAAGAAAAATACAATTGCACAAAAGGCCGGGAACCCTGCATTTCCTTTTTTCTAATTCTTATACAAAAGCTCCCAGCTACCAGGCAGGTATAAATGCGCTGGCCACCAACAACACATTTATACTGGACGTAATCGGTGGAAAAACAGAAGGAACAACTTATGGTGGTAAAAAATTTGGACTCGGGTGTAGTTTCGACCAGGAACTAACGGATAATATCGGAATATTTAGTCGCGCCAGTTGGAACGATGGTAAGTATGCAACCTGGGCCTTCACGGAAATTGATAATTCACTCAGCCTGGGAATTGCACTTAAGGGAAATAAATGGAAACGCAGTGAGGACATCATTGGCGTGGCAGCAGTATTAAACGGCATTTCATCCGACCACAGGAATTTTCTTGCATTAGGAGGATATGGTTTTATTATTGGCGATGGGGCCCTGAATTATGGACACGAAGGCATTATTGAAACATATTATAATTGTCATTTGTCGAAGTATGTTTGGATTACTGCAGACTACCAGTTTGTGAATAATCCCGGCTATAATAAAGATCGCGGACCTGTTCATGTTTTTGGATTAAGGGTCCATGTTGAATTATAATAACGTAATGGCTATCTTAATTTTTTTTTCGGAAGCCTGCTTAAAAAATTAATCACATCCCGTGATGGGGATGTTTAAAACTTAAATTGCCTTTCTGGTTACCCTGCTCTACATTTGCCTCCTGCCTGGTTCTGGTTCCGACTAATTGTTGGAACAGGATTAAAAGGGAAACCGGTTCAATTCCGGTGCTATCCCCGTAGCTGTAAGCTCTCATAAGCGTTGTTTAATCTTCAAGCCACTGTCAGTATCTCGACGGGAAGGCCTAAACAACCGAGCAAGCCAGAAGACCTGCCAGGTAAAATATCATTCATAGCTTTCGGGTGAAAGGCATGAAATGTAAATTGTCCCCTTACGGACGGCACTTTATGTTTCCTGGTTTTTTTATGTTTCCTGAAAGCTCATTGTTCACAAAACAAACAACAAACAATGAGCAGAAAATTATCACTCATTACTGCCGCCTTACTGGCAGGCACCAGCGCAATTGCGCAAAACAATCCCGATTCTTCAAAAACTTTAAATGAAGTAATCGTTACAGCCAACAAGTTTCCGCAAAAACAAAACACAACCGGCAAAGTCATTTCCGTTATTAACAGGGAGGAAATAGAAAAGAGTGCCGGAAAATCACTGGGTCAGTTATTAAATGAACAGGCCGGAATTACCATCAATGGTGCATTTAACAACCTGGGCACCAATCAGACTTTGTATATCCGGGGTGCTGCCAGCGGGAGAGCCCTGGTACTGGTAGATGGAATTCCCATGTATGACCCATCTTTCATCAACAATGAATTTGATTTGAACTTTATCCCGCTCAGCCAGGTGGAGCGTATTGAAATTTGCAGAGGGGCTCAATCTACTATTTATGGTTCGGATGCAGAGGCAGGTGTTATCAATATTATTACCGTAAAACAAAATATTACGAAGCCTTTTAACCTGGCTGCAGGAATAAGCGGGGGCAGTTATGGAACCATCAGGGGAAACGCACAGTTTTATGGTAAATCAGGTAAGTTTACCTATACAGCCAGGTATGCGAAAACAAGAACGGATGGTTTTTCAGCAGCCAATGACAGTACAGGTAAAAATCATTTTGACAACGACGGCTATAATGGAGATGCGGCAGGTGCCTCCTTAAAATTTGATATAAGCCCTGCTTTATGGGTAAAAAGTTTTATTCAGTATTCAAGGTACAAAACCGACCTGGATGCTGGTCTATTCACCGATGAAAAAGATTATACCAACACGAACAAAGCATTAATGGCAGGTGCCAGTTTTCATTATGGTATGGGTAATATAAGACTTACAGCTAATTACCAATACGCCGAAAACAGCCGTAGTTACTTAAATGATAGCCTGGATGTTCCTGGTTTCACCAAATATTCATCCGATAAATACAAAAGCCGTTCTCAATATGTAGAAGTGTATTCAAGCATTCAACTGGGAAGTGGCTTTTCCATTTTGCAGGGTGCAGATTACCGATATAGCAGTATGAACAGTAAATATTACTCACTGAGTAGTTTTGGTCCATACAGCAGTAGCTTTAGCGATACATCTCACAGCCAGGCATCTGTTTTTGCTTCTTTATTTTTCACAGGCCTTGATGAGAAATTAAATATTGAACTGGGCGGGAGGCTAAATGTACACAGTCGTTATGGCAGCAACAGTACTTACACATTTAACCCCTCCTATGCAATTACAAAGAATTTCCGGGTATTTGGAAGCATTGCTTCTGCTTTCAAAGCGCCTACATTGTACCAGTTGTATTCAGCCTATGGTAATCAATCCCTGAAGCCAGAGTATAGTAAAACCTATGAGGCGGGGATACAGCAGGATCATAAGACAGTCAGGAACCGGCTTGTATTTTTCAAGCGAGAAATAACAGACGGGCTTGATTTTGATAATATCAATTACCAGTATTACAATATCAGCAGACAAACTGTAAACGGAATAGAACTGGAGACAATTATACAGCCGACTAAACAATTAACCATCACAGCCAACTATACTTACCTGTCGCCTGACGAACAAACACAAAGCAGGATAACTTTTAAAGATTCATTGTATCATTACCTGCTCAGGCGTCCGCAACACAGTATAAATATTCATGCGGGTTATCAATTCAATAACGGATTGTATGTAAGCGCAGGAGTGAAATATACAGCTAAAAGATATGACAGCGGCGGTTACCAGCAACAGGATATAAAACTGGATAGTTATTTATTGCTGAATGCTTATGCTGAATACAAGTACAGTAAATGGCTGAAGTTCTATGCAGATGCGCAAAACCTTACCAATAAAAAATTCTTTGATATCCGTGGTTTCAATTCAATACCATTAATGGCACAGGCGGGAGTTTCCATCAATTTATAAAAATTTAAAGGGTGGCATTTCCCTGCCACCCAATTTTTCTTAATAGTAAACAGAAAGAAAATGTCTGTAGATAAATTCAATCCAAGACTTATTGTTTTAACGATAATCATGCTGGTGGTTGCAGCAATCAGGATTCCCAATGCGGCACAATTAACGCCTTGGGCTCAATTTACACCCATTGGAGCCATTGCTCTTTTTGGGGGCGCCTATTTTACCAAAAAATGGAAGGCAGTTGTTTTGTCCATTTCAATATTACTGATCAGTGATCTTGTCATCAATACAATGGTATTTCATAACAGGTACGGAATTATGTACAGTGGTTGGTACTGGGTATACTTCACTTTTGTAATTATTAATTTTATCGGTAGCTGGATAATAAAGTCGGTTACCATAAAAAAAGTATTATTGGCTGCAGTAATAGCCACTATCTTCCATGGCCTACTACTTGATTTTATTGTATGGGCAGGTGGTGGTATTGATGTAAGAACTTTATTGCCTTTGAGTCGTGATTTCAGCGGACTGCTCCAATCTTACGCACAGGGCCTGCCATTTGCAAAAAACTTCCTCGAAGGCACAATTGTCTATGGTGCTGTTATGTTTGGAGTTTATGAATGTATAAATAAATGGCATCCTTTTAAACATGGACCTTCAACCATATTAATTGACTGAACCAAAGCATTACCAGGTATGTGCAAACATGAATTGAAAACTTGTCCAAGGTGCAGGAATCACTTTGAATGTAAGCTGGGTTCAGTCTCCGAGTGCCAGTGTTATACGGTAAAACTGAGCCTGGAAGAAAAGTCCTTTATCGAGGAAAGGTATGCAGATTGCCTTTGTGTTTCCTGCCTTCTGGAATTAAAAAACCGCTATATTTTTTTTAAGGAAAAGTATCTCTTTTCTTAGGTAGGTTGAAATGCGTTTTCCCTGCTGGTGGGTATAAGCTGAAATCCAAAAATTAGGTGTTAGTGGTTTAGGGCTAAATTGTTATATATGGCATCTGTATTTGTGCATTTAGGCCCCGCCTAAATGTTTTCCCTTATAAAAATGGATAGTTATTGTGTATTAATTGAAATGATTACCACTAACCTAAACACAGAAAGGAATTAGTTCCGTTAGAAGTTAGCTGTAAAAGGACAAGATTTCCATATAATCCTTAAATCCAACATCCATGCAAAAAGAATCACTTGCTTTTTTTAAGGCAAATGGCTTCAACAGTCTGCCTTCTTTTACCGAAGAATTCAATGCTTATTGCCATATCAAAGAGTTCTCCAGCGAATTTATTTATATTTTCCAATTGAAAGATTTGGTTAAAAACACAGAAAAGTTCTGGATAAAGGACGATGAAGTGTATGATTCACTGGAAAACCTGCTGTCAGCTTTTCCAGCATTGCACCGATTGGCCATGGAACAAAAGTAAATTTTCCAGTAATTGGAAATATTAGCGCTTTTCGTCTATGATTGCTCTTAAAATATATGCGAGTGGTGATAACCCTTAGAAATTCCAATCTTTTCCCTCTATTTG
>Ga0209069_10001509_pt1 | contig 11846 bp, 9 predicted proteins | sample Str013_2_FD_187202 | JGI IMG/M metagenome (GOLD analysis project Ga0209069, IMG submission 187202) | Freshwater sediment microbial communities in response to fracking from Pennsylvania, USA - Straight Creek_MetaG_SC_2013 (SPAdes) (version 2) | ecosystem: Environmental > Aquatic > Freshwater >...
ATGATCGGCGGCTTCGGCAACTGGTTCGTGCCGCTGATGATCGGCGCGCCGGACATGGCGTTCCCGCGCATGAACAACATCTCGTTCTGGCTGCTGCCGGCTTCGTTCGTGCTGCTGCTGGGCTCGATGTTCGTCAAGGGCGACAGCGAGGGCTACGGCGTGGGCGGCGGCTGGACGCTCTATGCGCCGCTCTCCTCGACCGGCTCGGCGGGCCCGGCGATGGACTTCGCCATTCTTTCCGTCCACTTGGCGGGCGCGTCCTCGATCCTTGGCGCCATCAACTTCATCACCACCATCTTCAACATGCGTGCCCCCGGCATGACCATGCACAAGATGCCGCTGTTCGTGTGGTCGGTGCTGGTGACGGCCTTCCTGCTGCTGCTGTCGCTGCCGGTGCTGGCGGGCGCCATCACCATGCTGCTGACGGACCGCAACTTCAACACCTGCTTCTTTGAAGCCTCATGCGGCGGCGATCCGCTGCTCTACCAGCATCTTTTCTGGTTCTTCGGCCATCCCGAAGTCTACATTCTGATTCTGCCGGGCTTCGGCATCATCAGCCAGATCATCTCGACGTTCTCCAGGAAGCCGGTGTTCGGCTATCTCGGCATGGCCTACGCCATGGTCGCCATCGGCGTCGTCGGCTTCGTGGTCTGGGCGCACCATATGTACGTGACCGGCATCAACGTGAACACGCAGGCCTATTTCGTGTTCGCCACCATGGTCATCGCGGTGCCGACGGGCATCAAGATCTTCTCTTGGATCGCGACGATGTGGGGCGGCTCCATCGACTTCCGCCCGCCCATGGTCTGGGCCATCGGCTTCCTGTTCCTGTTCACCATCGGCGGCGTCACCGGCGTGATGCTGGCCAACGCCGCGCTCGACCGCGAATACCATGCGACCTATTTCGTCGTTGCCCACTTCCACTACGTGCTGTCGCTGGGCGCGGTGTTCTCGATCTTCGGCGGGTTCTATTACTGGTTCCCGAAGATGACCGGCTATATGTACAATGAGCGTCTGGCCCACATCCACTTCTGGCTGATGTTCGTCGGCGCCAACACCACGTTCTTCCCGCAGCATTTCCTCGGCGCCGCCGGTATGCAGCGCCGCGTGCCTGACTATGCCGATGCCTTCGCGGGCTGGAACTGGATCTCCTCGATGGGCTCGTATGCCAGCGCTGCCGGGGTGATCGTGTTCCTGTTCTGCGTGGCGCAGGCGTTCGCACGCAAGATCCCCGCAGGCAACAATCCCTGGGGCGTTGGCGCGGACACGCTGGAATGGACGCTGCCCTCGCCCCCGCCGTTCCATCAGTACATGGAACTGCCACGGATTGATTAGGTTGGCCGGAACCGGAGTATCGCCGATGTCGGTCCAGAGCCTCGCACCAGCCACCGATGCGGCAAGCGGCGGAGCCTCGGCCGGTGATTTTATCGCGCTCCTGAAGCCGCGCGTGATGTCGCTGGTGGTGTTTACCGCCATCGTTGGCCTGATCTCCGCGCCGGGTCACCTCAACCCGGTGCTGGCCATCATCGCGCTGATCTGCATCGCCGTCGGCGCGGGCGCGTCGGGCGCGCTCAACATGTGGTACGACGCCGATATTGACGCGCGCATGGCCCGCACCGCTGGCAGGCCAATCCCGCAAGGGCTGATCGAGCCCAACGAGGCGCTGGGTTTTGGCCTGGTGCTGTCGGGCGCGTCGGTGCTGACGCTGGGCATAACGATCAACTGGGTGGCGGGCGCGCTGCTCGCTTTCACCATCGCCTATTACGTGCTGTTCTACACGATGTGGCTGAAGCGCCGGACGGTGCAGAACATCGTCATCGGCGGCGCGGCGGGCGCCTTCCCGCCGATGATCGGGGCTGCGGCGGTCACCGGCACCGTGACGCTCGATGCCTGCATCATGTTCGCCATCATCTTCTTCTGGACGCCGCCGCATTTCTGGGCGCTGGCGCTGAACCGCTCGGGCGACTACGCGCGGGCCGGCGTGCCGATGCTGCCCGTAGTCAAGGGGCCGGATGCGACGCGGCTGCAAATTCTCGTCTACAGCCTGCTGCTGGCCCCGATCGCCATGCTGCCGGTGCTGACGGGTCTTGGCGGCTGGAGCTACGGCGTGGCCGCCGCTGTATCGAGCGTGATGTTTGTCTGGCTGGCGTTCCAAGTCTACCGCGTGCGGACGGGCGATGCCGCCGTGTTCGCGGCCAAGCGGCTGTTCCGGTTCTCGCTCGCCTATCTCGCGCTGCTGTTTGCCGTGCTGCTGGCTGAGCACGCCGCTGGACCGCTGATGCACCTGCTGGGACACTGAGCCATGGTCATTTCGCCCCAAGAGCAGCTCAGACGCCAGAAGCAGCGGTCGCGCTCGATCGCCATCGCGCTTGGATTGGCCTCGCTGGTGGTGATTTTCTACGCCGCGATCATCGTGCGCTACGCCATCAACCCGCATCTGACCCATTACGAACAGCAAGCCAAGTAGTTACCAGGACCTCCTGACCGTGCAGCCTCCGGCCAAAACACCCCAGCGCCCCAGTTCGTTTCGCGACATCGCCGTCGCGGCGGGGCTGGTTGGCGTGTTCGCGGTCATGCTCGGGGCCGCCTATGCCGCCGTGCCGCTCTACAAGCTGATCTGCCAGGCCACCGGCATCAACGGCACCACCCAGCGCGTGACCGCCAACACCGCCAGCAAGGTTCTCGGCCGCACCATCACCATCCACTTCGACGCCAACACCGGCGGCGGTCTCGCCTGGCAGTTCAAGCCGGACGCCGAAAGCATCACCGTGCATGTCGGCGAGACGGCCATGGCCTTTTTCAACGCCACCAACACCTCGAGCCGCGCCATCACCGGCAGTGCCACCTACAACGTGACGCCCGAGATCGCGGGGCTGTACTTCAACAAGATCCAGTGCTTCTGCTTCACCCAGCAGACGCTGAAGGCGGGCGAGCGCGCTGAAATGCCGGTGGTGTTCTACGTCGATCCGGCGATTATGCGGGAACATGGCGCGGACGGGATTCGCGACATCACGCTGTCTTATACGTTCTTCGAGGCCCCGGCTTCGTCCGCGCCAGACGCGGCGGCGGCGGGAACCCCGGCGGTCAAGATCAAAGGGTCCTGAGACCAGGGCAATAACGGCACATGGAGTCAATCTCCCTCTCCCCTTCGCGATCTTCCCGCGAAGGGGAGAGGGTTGGGGTGAGGGGCGGCAGCGAACTCCGGGCTTGCGGCCGCCCCTCACCCTAACCCTCTCCCCCTGAAAAAGGGGAGAGGGAATAAAAAGAGTCAAAAGCGATTACCTTAGTCCTGAGACGGACTTTCAGCCAACCAGCATTCGGGCGAGCAAGAGGCGAGAATGGCAGACGCACACGGCAAGCAGCACGACTATCACCTGGTCAACGCCAGCAGTAAGCCGATCATCGGCTCCGCCGGGGCGCTGGTGCTGGCGCTCGGCGCCATCGCCTATTTCGCCTCGCGCAAGGCGGGTGCGCCGCATCTCTGGTATGTCTATCCCGGCTTCATCATCGTCCTGGCTGTCATGTACTACTGGTGGCGCGATGTGATCCGCGAGGCCAATGCCGGCGACCACACGCCGGTCGTGCAGCTGCACCTGCGCTACGGGATGCTGCTGTTCATCGCCTCCGAGGTGATGTTCTTCGTCGCCTGGTTCTGGGGCTATTTCTCCTCGGCCTTCTATGTCGCCGACATCCACCACCTGATGGCTCATGCGGTGAATGCGGACGGATCGACCCTGCTCGGCCCTGACGGCCGCGCCGTTCTGACCGATACCGGCAGCGTCGTCGGCATGGTCACGCGCAACGAATTCACCGGCGGGCACTGGCCGCCAATGCCCAGCGACACCTTCAAGCACACCTTCAATCCCTGGGGCCTGCCGCTGGTCAACACGCTGATCCTGCTGACCTCGGGCACCACGGTCACGGCGGCGCACCACGCGCTGCTGGAGAACAACCGCAAGGGCCTGATCTGGGGATTGTTCGCAACGGTCATCCTTGGGGCGCTGTTCACCGTCTGCCAGGCTTGGGAATATGGCCACGCCGCCTTCACGATCTGGGGTAACATCTATGGCTCGACCTTCTTCCTGGCCACAGGGTTCCACGGGCTGCATGTGATCATCGGCACCATCTTTCTGCTGGTCTGCCTTATTCGCGCCATGCAGGGTGCATTCACTCCCAAGCAGCATTTCGGCTTCGAAGCTGCCGCTTGGTATTGGCACTTCGTTGACGTAGTGTGGCTCTTCCTGTTCTCCTGCATTTATGTGTGGGGCGCGGGCCCGGCGGCGGGGTAAGGCATCTGGACTGCGCGTCTGCCGTAAGTCCCTAGGGACCGTTGCGGCAGACCAATGTCGCGAAAGATTTGTGCCATGACCGTTGTTGCCGATCATCACCCCATCTCTTCGGTGCGAGTGGGACTCACGGGTTGTTGCCCTGGCTGCGGCAAGGGCCACCTGTTCAGCGGCTTCCTCACTCTCGCCAAGAAGTGCGATGCCTGCGGCCTCGACTATGGCTTTGCCGACAGCGGCGACGGGCCGGCGGTGTTCGTCATTCTCATCGTCGGCTTTCTCATCGTTGGCGCGGCGCTGCTGGTCGAGGTCAACTACGAGCCGCCGCTCTGGCTGCACGCGCTGATCTGGCCGCCCATACTGCTGGCGCTGGCGCTCGGGCTGCTGCGGCTGCTGAAGGCGGCGCTGGTGGCGCTCCAGTTCCGCAATGACGCCCGGCAGGGGCGGCTTGTTGTCAAGTGAGCCAAAGCGCTTTGGCGGCCTGATCTGGATGACGGCTGCGACTCTTGCAGCCCTCGCCGCAATGATCGGCCTCGGGGTCTGGCAACTCCAGCGCCTGCAATGGAAAGAGCACCTGATCGCGCAGATCGCGCAGCGCGTTCATGCCCCGCCGGTCCCGGTTGCGCCATTGCTGACCGGCGCCGATGATGCCGAATACACCCATGTCGCCGCCAATGGCCGTTTCCACCACGAGCAAGAGCGCTATCTCTACGCCACCGGCGAGGGCGACTGGGGCTGGGACGTGTTCACGCCGCTGGAATTGGCCGATGGCCGGCTGCTGCTCATCAACCGCGGCTATGTTCCGCGCCAGCGCCTCGACCGCGCCAGCCGCGTTGCCGGCCTGCCCCCCGGCGAAGTGACGATCACCGGGCTGCTGCGCAAGGCGCCGGCCGCTCGGCCGTGGTGGACGCCGCCGGGCGATACAACCAAGGGGCTCTGGTATTGGCCGGAGATCGCGGCGATGGCCGCATCGGTGCCGGACGATACGCCGAAAGTCACGGAGTTCTATGTCGATTCCGATCCCATTGTCGCCGCCGCGCCCCCGGCTGGCGGAGCCACCAACCTGACCCTGCCCAACCGCCACCTGGAATACGCGCTCACCTGGTTTTCGCTCGCCGCCACACTCGCGGTCATCTATGCGATCGCGGTGGCCCGCCGGTTGCGCGCCGCCCGAGGATAAGCGGCCCGCAAGGCTTGCGCATGACCCCACCAATTGGCATTGCTGGGGGCTGGGCGCGCAACAACAGAGTCGAGACCACCCGTGAACTATGTGAGCACCAGGGGCGAGGCGCCGGTCCTCGGTTTCGAGGCCGTGATGCTGGCCGGGCTGGCGCGCGATGGCGGGCTGTACGTGCCCGGGACCTATCCAATCCTGGATCTCGATGCTTTCGCCGGGCTACCGTTCGCCGAGGCGGCGCACCGGGTGATGCACCCCTTTGTGGGCGGCGAAATCGACTCCGGCGTGCTGGCAGGCATCTGCCGCGACGCCTATGCAACTTTTGCCCACGCCGCAACCTGCCCGCTGGTCCAGATCGGCCCCAACGACTGGGTGCTCGAACTGTTCCATGGGCCCACGCTCGCCTTCAAGGACGTGGCCATGCAGGTGCTCGGCCGCCTGATGGACCACACGCTGCGCAAGCGCGGGGCGCGGGCGACGGTGGTCGGCGCAACCTCGGGCGACACCGGCAGCGCCGCCATCGAGGCCTTCCGCGGCCGGGACGCCATCGACATCTTCATCCTGCATCCGCATGGCCGCACCAGCGAGGTGCAGCGCAAGCAGATGACGACGGCAAGCGAACCCAACGTCCACAACATCGCCATCGAGGGCACGTTCGACGACGCCCAAGCGCTGGTGAAGGCGCTGTTCAACGACCTGGCCCTGCGCGACCGGTTGCAACTCAGCGGCGTCAACTCGATCAACTGGGTACGGATCATGGCGCAGGTGACCTACTACGTCACGGCCCTGGCGGCGCTGGGCGCGCGTGAGGACAACAAGATCTGCTTCAGCGTGCCCACCGGCAATTTCGGCGACGTGCTGGCGGGCAATGTCGCCGCCATCATGGGCGCACCCATCGCGGAGTTGATCGCCGCCACCAACAGCAACGACATCCTGACCCGTGCGCTCACCACTGGCGTCTATCAGCCGCGCCAGGCGGTTGCGACCCAAAGCCCGAGCATGGACATTCAGGTGTCGAGCAATTTCGAGCGGCTGCTCTATCAGTTGGCGCACTGCAAGCCCGCGCAGGTGCGCCAGTGGATGGCCGATCTCAAGGACAAGGGGCAGTTCTCGTTCGACCCCTCGATTGTCACCGGCGCCAATGCGCTTGTCCGCTATGAGGCCCACGCCGTTGACGAGGCGCAAACATCCGCCACCATTGCCGCGACCTACCGGGCCACTGGCTACCTCGCCGATCCACATACCGCCGTTGGCCTCGCGGCGGCGGCGCGCGCTCAGCACCGCGAATGCCGCCCGATGGTGACGCTGGCCACGGCCCATCCGGCCAAGTTTCCCGATGCCATCGAGCGCGCCATCGGCCGCAAGCCGGACATCCCCGAGCGGCTGGCGCGCGTTCTCGGCGGCAAAGAGCGCTACACGGTGCTGCCCAACGACTTCGGCCAGGTCGCCAAGTTCATCACTGAGCGTGCACGCAACGGTGGCGGCGCATGAGCGGGCGGATGGATGAAGGCGTCGAGCTGACCCAACTGGCCAATGGCGCGCGGGTGGTCACGCACCAAATGCCGCATCTCAAGTCGGCGACGGTCGGGCTCTGGTTCGCCACCGGCTCGCGCCATGAGACGCTCGAAACCCACGGCATCTCGCACCTGCTGGAGCACATGGCCTTCAAGGCCACCACCAGCCGCTCGGCGCGCCAGATGGCCGAGGAGATCGAGGCCGTGGGCGGCGAGATCAACGCCGCGACCAGCCAGGAATCGACGGCCTATGTCGCCCGCGTGCTGGAGGCCGATACCGGGCTCGCGCTCGAAATGCTGGCCGACATGCTCAACAACCCAAAATTCGACGAGGAGGAACTTGAGCGCGAGCGCGGGGTGATTTTGCAGGAGATCGCCGGGGTCGCCGATCAGCCCGAGGAACTGGTGTTCGAGGCCGCCGAAGAAGCCGCGTTCACCGGCCAGGCGCTGGGCCGGCCGATCCTTGGCACCAAGGCGACGGTGTCGCGGCTCGGCCCAAGCGACCTGCGCGGCCACCTCGCCCGCCACTACAGCGCCCAGCAGATGGTGGTTTGCGCGGTTGGCGCAATTTCGCATGACGCCATAGTCCGCCACTGCGAGGCCCTATTCGGACGCTTCAATGACAGCCGAGCCGCGCCGCCCGAACCTGCCCGTTTCGTGGGTGGCGCGCGCTTTCTCGACCGGCCATTCGAGCAGCATCACCTAGTGCTGGCCTTCGAGGGGCCATCCTATTTCGACCCAGGGTACTTTCCCGCCCTGGTGCTGTCTGGCGTGCTCGGGGGCGGGACGTCATCGCGGCTGTTCCAGAAGATTCGCGAGGATCACGGCTTGGCCTACGCAATTGAGAGTTTTGGCTGGGGTTTTGCCGATTGCGGCATTCTGGGCGTCCACGCCGCGACCAGCTCCGAGCTGGCCGGCAAGCTGATGCTGAAGGTGGCTGAGGAATGCGCCGAGCTGGCCAGCCATGGCCCCAGCGCCGCCGAACTGGCGCGCACGCGCGCGCAAATCCGCGCCGGGCTGCTGATGAGCCTTGAAAGCACCGGCGCGCGGGCCGAGCAGCTTGCCCGGCAAGTGCAGGTGCATGGCAAGCCGTTGCCCGCAGCCGAACTTGAGGCGCGGATTTCGGCGGTGACGGAAAGCGCGGTGCGGGACAGCGCGGCGCGGATCTTCCGGGCGAAGTCGCGGGTCTGGTCCGAGGTCGGGCCAGGCGCCAGCGCCCGGCATGTGGACAAGACGGTCAAGCAGTTGATGGCAAGTTGAACCCGGGCAGGGCACGCTTCAGGAGGCGGCGCGGACATGGCATTCTTGAGATCGGTCTCGGCGCTTGAGCCGCCCGCGATATTGCAGGGCGCGGGCGTCTATCTGCGGCTGCCATCGCAGAACGATTATGTGCCGTGGGCGGAGCTGCGGGCGCGCAGCCGCAGCTTCCTGATGCCCTGGGAACCGAGCTGGGCCAATGACGAGCTGACGCGCGGCGCCTACCGGCGGCGCTTGCGGCAGTACCAGAAGGAGCTGCGCGACGAGACGGGTTACGCCTTCTTCGTGTTCCGTTCCACCGATCAACGGCTGATCGGCGGCGTGTCGCTGACCAATGTGCGGCGCGGCGTCACCCAGGCTTGCACCATGGGCTATTGGATGGGCGAGCCCTTCGCCGGGCAAGGCTACATGACCGAGGCGGTGCGCACGCTGCGGCCCTTCGTGTTCAGCCACCTCTGGCTGCACCGGCTGGAGGCGGCGTGCCTGCCGGGAAACACCGGCTCGATCCGGGTGCTCGAAAAGAACGGCTTTGCGCATGAGGGGCTGGCGCGCCGCTACCTCAAGATCAACGGGGCGTGGCAGGATCATTTCCTGTTCGGGCTGGTGTCCGACACGCCGTCGCGGCTGCTTTGAGGCGGATGAAACGGTTGGCGGGGTTTGAGGAACAGGCAGGGTGCTGACAAGGCGGTCACAGGTGCGGGGAGGCAACATGGCGGCGCGCGGCGCGGTCATGGCGTTGCGCTGCGCCGTGTTCTGCCTGTTGGCGCTTGGCAGCCTCATGGCCGCGCAAGCCGCGCGCGCCACCGAGGCCGTTGCCCTGCGCGCCGACCAGGACCGCATTGACATCACCACCCAGGCCGAGCGCTTCCCGGGCCGGGGCGACCGTTTGCAGATCGAAACCGCGCCGGGGCCCGATGGCCTGGCGGGCCGTGTCGAAGTCAAGGCGCAGACCGCGGGAACCAACCCAAGCTGGATGGTGTTCGCGCTGCGCAACACCACCGAAAAGCCCATCGAGCGCTGGGTTGTCGCCGAGCGCTTCACCTTCATCGGCTCCGGCCTCGCCTTTCCCGATCTCGATGCCTCGCGCATCGTCGCGGTGACGCCCTCGCAGGGCTTCGTGCCCGACCGCATCGCCAGCGACCGGGCGGACATCTTCCAGGTTTCGATCGAGCCCGGCCAGACGGTCACGTTCGCCGCCGAGATGGCGTCGGACAGGTTTCCGCATGTGACGCTGTGGAAACCGTTTGTGTACGAGGCCAAGCAGCGCGAACGCACGCTGCTGAACGGCATTTTGCTTGGCATTTCGGGCCTGCTGGCGCTGTTTCTCACGGCGCTGTTTGCAGCCAACCATAAGGCGGTGTTTCCCGCGACCGGCGTGCTGGCCTGGAGCGTGCTGGCCTGGCTGTGCGTCGATTTCGGCTTCTGGCACCGCATCTTCCGGCTGGCGGCCGAGGACAATGCGCTCTACCGCGCGGCTGCCGAGGCGGCGGTGGCCGCAAGCCTCGTCTTGTTCCTCTACACCTTCCTCAAGCTCGCCCGCTGGCACAGCTGGATCCGGGTGTTCTGGATGGCCTGGATCCTCGCCCAGTGGTCGCTGGTGGTGCTCGCGCCCATTGATCCGGGCCTGGCCGCGACGCTGGCACGCTACTCATTCATCGTCATCGCCGGCCTGGGTTCGCTCTTCATTGTCTATCTCATGCTCGCCAACCAGGACCGCGCCCTGGCGCTGCTGCCAAGCTGGCTGCTGCTGCTGGTGTGGGTGTTCGCGGCGGCGCTGGCGGCTACCGGGCGGCTGTCGGGCGAATTCATCGCCGTTGGCCTGGTGTCCGGGCTGGTGCTCATTCTGCTGCTGTTGGGGTTCACGGTGACCCAGGTTGCCTTCCGCTCGCTGGAGGGTGCGCCGGCTGGAGGCGCTGAGCACAACCAGACGCGCAGCTTCGCCATTGAAGGGGCGGGACTCGCCACCTTCGAGTGGAACTCGCGGCGCAACGACGTGCTGACGGGCCCCATCGTCGAGGACGTGCTGGGGCTCCAGCGCGGGCGGCTGACCTGCGGGCTCGATGACTGGCTGCGGCATGTGGGGCCACGCGACCAGGAGCGGCTGCGCGAGCAGTTCAAGGACATCGCGGCCAAGGGCGGCGGCGTTCTGCATGCGGAGTTCATGATGCGCGGCAGCGACAATGCCCCGCATTGGTTCGCGCTGCGCGGCGCCAGCCTGCCGCAGTCGGATGCCCGCACCGTGCGCTGCGTGGGCATCCTGCGCGAGACCACGCGCGAGAAGCTGGCGCAGGAGCGGCTGCTGGTTGATGCCATCCGCGATCACCGCACCGGGCTGCCAAACCGCGAATTGTTCGCCGACCGGCTCGGTGTCGCCTTCCGCCGGGCGCGGGCGAGCCAGGGCGGCCTCGTGGTCATTCTGTTCGAGGTTGCCGGACTCGCGGCGCTGCTCGATGAGTTTGACGAAACCAGCGTCGAGGGCGGCTTGCGCTCCATGTTGAAGCGGCTCCAGAACGCCCTGAGCCCGCTCGACACTGTGGGGCGCATCGGCTCAGACCGCTATGCGGTGCTGTTCCCGGAGGCTGGAGCCGCGAGCCAGACGGCCAAGCATATCGAGCTGGTGCGGCAATCCCTGCGCGGGCCGGTTCCGATCGGCCGGACCGAGCAGGTGCTGAACGTCAATCTCGGCATCTCACTGCTGCTGGACGAGCACAGCGAACCAGCCGCCGTCATGCGCGATGCCGAAGCTGCGCTCGACCGGGCCAAGCGGGCTGGGCCCGACCGTTACGAGGTGTTCCGGCCCAATATGCGGCTTGAGGGCGATTCGTCGGCTGAGGACATGACGGCGCTGCGCAAGGCCATGGAGCGCCAGCAGCTCGCGCTTGTGTTCCAGCCGGTCTACGGGCTTGCGCCCGAGCGGCTTGCGGGCTTTGAGGCCCTGCCGCGCTGGCAGCATCCGGTGCGTGGTCCGCTCGGTATCAACGCCTTCATGCCGCTGGCTGTGACCGGCGGCTTTGCCGTACCGCTGGCCATGCAACTCCTGGAGCTGGCCGGCAAGGCGGCGCTGGGCTGGCAGAAGGCTCTGCCACGCGAGCAGGAGCCGGTGTTTGTCAGCATTGACCTCGGCCCCGGCCTGCCGCTTCGGCTTGATGTGGTGCAGGAGGTGCGCAAGGCCCTCACCCGTGCGCCGCTGCCCAAGGGGCTATTGCGGCTGTGCATCGCCGACAGCGCGCCCGGCGACAATCCCGAGCTGGCGATGGAGATATTGGAACGCCTGCGTTCCGTCGGCGCCGGCATCTGCCTCACCGGGTTCGGGGCGGGCGAATTGCCGGTCGCGCTCGTGCCGCGCATGGCGCTCGATGCGGTCCGGCTGGACCGGGGTTTGTGCCTGGAATCCTTCGGCAGCGAGGGTGGCCTGGCCCTGCTCAGAGGCGTTGCCTCGCTGGCCCGCGAGCTCGGACTGGCGATTCATTCCGACGCTGTGGAATCGCAGGAAGATCTGCCGGTGTTGCGTGGCGCCGGTTGCACCTTGGGCAGCGGACCGCTCTATGGTGAACCGCTGGACGACCGGCAGGTCGCGGACTTGCTGGCAACCGTGCGCAGCGCCGAGCGCAAGAG
>Ga0209069_10001510_pt1 | contig 11845 bp, 9 predicted proteins | sample Str013_2_FD_187202 | JGI IMG/M metagenome (GOLD analysis project Ga0209069, IMG submission 187202) | Freshwater sediment microbial communities in response to fracking from Pennsylvania, USA - Straight Creek_MetaG_SC_2013 (SPAdes) (version 2) | ecosystem: Environmental > Aquatic > Freshwater >...
GCCATATATTAACTTAAACTTGTAATTTCAGCGCAAATAAAGCCCGGGTTTAATTAAAATATTTTTATTACCTGTTATTCCAAAGGTTAAGGTTTCGGAATAGCCGATGGCCCGGCACACTAAAATGTTTCTATATGAAAAAAAGCTTTCTGTTTTTCCTGGTAGCAATTGTATGCATTTTTCTATCCTGTAAAAATAAAAGAAGCGGCAAGCCGCGTGTGTTGGTGTTTTCAAAAACAATGGGCTATCGGCACGCTTCCATACCTACTGGTATTGCAGCGATCATGAAATTGGGCATGGAAAATGGTTTTGATGTGGATACCACGGAGAATGCGGACATGTTCAATGAGGACTCATTGAAACAATATGCAGCTGTTATTTTTCTAAGCACTACCGGTGATGTGCTCAATTACAGGCAGGAAGCTGCTTTTGAACGATATATACAAGCAGGCGGTGGATTTGTCGGCGTGCATGCGGCCGCAGATACCGAATACGACTGGGGCTGGTATGGGCGAATGGTGGGAGCATATTTTTTGGATCATCCCGGCATCCATGACAGCTTTCCGAATGTGCAGGAAGGTATTTTGAATGTAGTGGATCAAACCAATGATGCCACCAAACATCTCCCCAAACAATGGAAAAGAACAGACGAATTTTATAGTTATAAGAAGCTGAACAATGAAGTGAAGGTATTGCTTACGATTGATGAGAGCAGTTATAAGGGCGGACATAAAATGGGTAATCACCCGATGGCATGGTACCATGATTATGATGGCGGACGTGCTTTCTATACCGCCTTGGGACATACGCCGGAAAGTTATGCAGAAGAAAATTACATAAAACATTTGCTCGCAGGTATTCAATACGCAATGGCTGACAACCAGGTGCTGGATTACACCAAGGCAAAATCACAATTGCCCCCCGCCGATGAGCGCTTTGTGAAAACACAGCTTTCGCAGGGAGAATTTTACGAACCCACGGAAATGACGATACTTCCGAATTTTGATATCCTGATTATACAGCGGCGCGGGGAAATCATGTTGTATAAAAATGAAACAAAAAAAGTTAAGCAGGTTGGTTTTTTAAATGTTTACTATAAAACATCTGTGCCCGGGGTAAACGCAGAAGAAGGTATGTTGGGCCTGGCCAAAGATCCGGATTATGCAAAGAACAATTGGGTATATATTTATTACAGCCCCGCCGACAGTGCGGTAAATCGTTTATCAAGATTTATATTCAAAAACGATACCCTGGATAAAACCACCGAGAAAGTGGTGCTGGAAGTGAAATCTCAACGCGAGATTTGCTGCCATACCGGCGGCTCCATAGCATTTGGCCCAGATAAATTATTATATTTTTCAGCAGGCGATAACTCAACTCCGTTTGACGAGCCCGGTGCAAAATATGTGAACAAGGGTTTTGCCCCGCTGAATGATATACCGGGACATCAACAATATGATGCGCGGAGGTCTTCCGGTAATACGAATGATCTGCGTGGTAAGATCATGCGGATAAGAGTAAAAGATGATGCTACGTATGAAATACCGGATGGCAATCTTTTTCCGAAAGGCACAGATAAAACAAGACCCGAAATATATGTAATGGGTAACCGCAATCCTTACCGAATTTCCATTGATCAGAAAAACAGTTTTCTATACTGGGGAGAAGTTGGTCCCGATGCAAACGACGACAGCCTGGATACACGCGGTCCTCGTGGATATGATGAGGTGAACCAGGCGCGTAAAGCTGGTTATTTTGGATGGCCCTTATTTGTTGGAAACAATTATCCTTATCATCAATATGATTATGCAAACGGGAAATCCGGCCCCGCATTCGATCCGCAAAAACCAATCAATGATTCAAGAAATAACACAGGGCTGCGCGAATTGCCACCGGCGCAACCTGCTTTTATATGGTATCCTTATGGAGCCTCATCAGATTTTCCGCAAGTGGGTACCGGCGGCCGCAACGCCATGGCTGGACCGGTATATTATACTGACATGTTCCCGAAAGAAACCCGGTTGCCTGAATACTACAATGGCAAATTGCTGATATATGACTGGATTCGCGGGTGGATCAAAGCTGTAACGATGTTGCCCAATGGCGATTTTGATAAGATGGAACCATTCTTCGAAAATATTAAAGTGAATTCTTTGATTGATATGGAAGTGGGTCCCGATGGAAAACTTTACCTGCTCGAATATGGAACCGGGTGGTTCACAAAAAACCCGGATGCGGGCCTGGCGCGGATTGATTTTATTTCCGGTAATATACCTCCAAAGGTTAACGCCATACACGTAAACAAAACATCAGGTGTATTGCCATTCGCCATCAGAGCAACGGTTGATGCACGTGATATAGAAAAAGACAAGCTGACTTATACCTGGGATTTGGGTAATGGTACAACCAAAGAAACCAGCGAGCCGGAATTGGATTATACCTATACCACAGCGGGAGATTATAAAATTTCCGTCACTGTAAAAGATGCACAGGGCGCTACAACAAAAAGCGATGCGATGGCTGTGTATGCCGGAAATGAAGAACCTGTTGTAAACATTCATATAACAGGGGGCAACAAGTCTTTTTATTTGCCGGATGCTCCATTGAGTTATGCAGTTGATGTAAAAGATAATGATACTTCGAAAGTTGATCCTGCGAATCTTTTTGTTTCCGTTAACTATGTGGAAGGTTTCGATAAAGCATCTTCTCCTATGGGTCACCAGCAAGGGCAAGCAGCCATCAGCGGAAAATCTCTGGCCCTGTCGCTGGATTGCAAGAGTTGCCATAAAGAAGCAGAGAAATCTATTGGCCCATCATTTATGGACGTTGCTAATAAATATCAAAAAGATCCCAATGCAATGAGTTACCTGAGCCAGAAGATCATCAAAGGCGGTGGTGGCATATGGGGCGAAGTGGCGATGGCTGCTCATCCTGCATTGCCGCAAAATGATGTACAGCAAATCGTAGGCTGGATATTATCGTTGGGAAATAAAACTGCAGTAAAAAAATCCTTACCCGGATCGGGCACCATCAAACCTGAGCAAAATAAAAAACCAAATGCCGCACTGGTCATAACGGCCAGCTATACGGATAAAGGAGGCAACAATATAAAACCGCTTACAGGAACCAATAGTCTTGCATTGCGGAGTAGCAATTACAGTTTTACAGGAAATGAAAAATTGAAAGGGTTCACGCCTTTCAAATATAACGGCATGAATTTGATCATACTGCCTGCAGATGGAGGATGGTTTGCTATCGACAGCATTGATCTCTCAGGTGTAAGGTCGGTAAACGTCACGAGCATGTGGCAGAATGCGCCCGAATTTGGTTTTGATTTTGAGACCAGGCTGGGCGCCCCGGATGGAAAACTGATCGGCAAAGGCAGTATGCCCGTGCCGAAAAAAGGTCAGCCGGTGGGAATCGCACACCTGACGCTTGATCCGATAACAGACGGCCAGTTTCATAATATTTATTTCATCTATAAACCCAACAATCCAAAGGGGATATTACAGGGAGGGATAACCGCATTACAATTCGTTGCGAAATAAAGAGTAATATGCGGATATGCAGATATGCGAATTCTTTATGCGGCTAGTCTTTAAGAATTCTCGCATCTGTATATTTATTTTTATTTACAAGATTCCTTTTGTACTTGGCAGGTAATTGCTTATCGGATCTTTCTTCACTGCCATCCGGATGGCTTTGGCAAATGCCTTGAAAATGGCTTCTATTTTATGATGCTCATTGTCGCCATGGCATTCAATATTCAGGTTACATTTTGCGGCATCTGAAAAGGATTTAAAAAAATGGAAGAACATTTCTGTCGGCATTTCGCCTATTTTCTCACGACTGAATGAAACATTCCATACCACCCAGTTCCTGCCGCCAAAATCAATCAGCACTTTGGCATCGGCCTCATCCATCGGCAATGCAAAACCATAACGTTCTATGCCACGTTTATCCGCAAGCGCTTTTGCAAATGCTTCTCCCAGCGCGATGCCCGTATCTTCGATGGTATGGTGTTCATCAATACGCAGGTCGCCGTTGACCTGGATATCCATGTTCATTTTTCCATGACGTGCAATTTGTTCCAGCATATGATCAAAAAAACCAATCCCTGTTGAAATATTTGCTTCTCCATTACCATCCACATTCAGATCAATTTTCACTTTTGTTTCATTGGTATTGCGTTCATGCATTACGCGGCGCAGGCCGAGTTTTAAAAACCCGTAAATTTCATTCCAGTGCGGCGTTTCCAGCGCAATCGTATTTTTCAATTCGGCCCGTGAATTTTTTATTTCCCCGCTGCCCAGGTTTGAATCATTATTCAGCCAAATTGCCTTGCAGCCCAGGTTTTTTGCCAACTGCACATCGGTGATGCGGTCGCCGATAACATAAGAGTTGCCTATATCATACTTTGGATTATCCAGGTACTCCATCAGCATGCCAATGCCCGGTTTGCGTGTAGGTGCATGATCTTTGGCAAAAGTTTTGTCAATATGAACAGCGCTGAAACGGATCCCTTCATTTTCCAGGCTTTTCATGATGAATTTGTGCACGGGCCAGAAAGTATCTTCCGGAAAAGATGAACTGCCCAGTCCGTCCTGGTTGGTGACCATGATCAGTTCATAATCAAATTCTCGGGCTATTTTTCCCATGAATTCAAACATATTTGGATAAAATTCCAGTTTGTCGAACATGTCGATCTGGTAAGAAGGTGGCGCTTCATTGATTAGCGTGCCATCGCGGTCTATGAATAAAATTCTTTTCATTTGGTTGATGGTTATGTCTGAACCGGGATTTCTGAACTGAGATTATTGAGATGGGTAGGATATTTGGGATATGGCCAATTAAAATTTTCCTATAAATCCCATTCATCTCAATAATCCCAGTTCAGACAATCCCGGTTCAGATTACTTCGTTTTTGCCCTTACAGTCCTAACCTCTGCCTCCGTAATAGCTTTCGCCTTGTTGCCAAAACTATTCCTGATATAAGTCAGCACGTCTGCAATTTGCAGATCGGTCATATAATCATGAGGAGGCATCAGGTTATGGTAAATATCTCCGTTGATTTCTGTTTGTGTATTCATGCCTTTTAAAACAATCTGGATAAGCTGGATTTTATCGCCCAATACCCATTTTGTTTTGATTAATGGCGGGTTCATATTCTGCACACCTCCGCCGTCTGCCTGGTGACAGGAAAGACATTGATCAACATATACTGTTTTACCCCTGCTGACAGCAACCTGCAATATGTTCCTGTTTGGAAGGGTGGCAGCCTTTTTCTTCGCCTGCGCCTGCGGCAGTAAAGGCAACAGCGAAAAGCAACTAAGCATTAGCGTTAGTATTAAACTCCTGTCCATAATACTTATTTTCCTTTGTAAGTTATTTTCCAGACAGTGCCTTTTGAATCATCCGAAACATACAATGCGCCATCAGTTGCCTGTGCCAGCCCGCAGGGTTTGTGTTTGGCCCTGCCTGAAGCAGTCTGCTCCGGTCCACCAGCAAATCCAGTGGCAAATATTTCCCATTTGCCACTGGGCTTTCCATCTTTGAAAGGAACGAATGCCACATAAAATCCCTGCTGCGGCTCGGGCGATCTGTTCCACGAACCATGAAATGCAATGAATGCTCCATGCTTATATTTTTCAGGAAACTGGTTACCTGTGTAAAACAATAAACCATTTGGCGCCAGGTGGCCCGGAAATGCGACTACAGGATCCTGGGCATCTTCGCCGGCGGTTTTTTTGCCGTCGCCTCCGAATTCGGGTGCCAGTATTTTTTTCTGTTGGAACTGGTCATAATAAATATAGGGCCAGCCGCAATTGGAGCCTTTGTGCAATTCATACATACATTCAGCAGGCAATTCCGCGCTTTGTTTGGTATCATAGAACTGGGGATACAAGTCATGCAATTGATCCCGTCCATGCTGCATCACGAATAATGTATTGGTAGCGGTGTTCCAATCCAAACCAACTACATTCCGCAAACCGGTTGCATACCTGATGCCATTGCTATACGTCTGATTTAATTTATCGGCTTTGAATTGCCAGATGCCTCCGGCAGAATCCAGTATGGGGCAGGGTTTTATGCCGGGCGAACCTTTTGACCTGTCGATGACCTGGCAGGCATTCGAATAAGCGCCGATATTGACGTATATATTCCCTTCATTATCGAGCGCAATCGACTTGGATTCATGTTCATGCCTGGAAAGCAGTCCGGTAATGATCTTTTCAGGCTGTTCGGGGTTTGTGATTTTATTATCTGCATCTAATTTATAGCGAAACACTTCTTCATCTGATGAAGCATACAGGTAACCGTTCTTAATGGCAATGCCCGTACCGGTATAGTTTCCAAAACTGGTGATATCATCGGCCTTGCCATCGCCATTCGTGTCCCGTAGCCGGATGATTGTATTGCCATTTTTTTTATTCGATAATTTGACATATACATCCCCGTTAGTATTGACCGCCAAATGCCTGGCCTGGCCCAGACCATCAGCAAACACAGCTGCATTGAATCCTTCCGGCATTTTAATTGTCACATCAGGAGGGCTGGCTGCTGCTGTATCTTTTGATTCTGCCACTTTGGTAGCATCTCCTGCACAAGCGGTGAAGGAAACTGCACAAAAAAAGAGCGCAACCAATGCTAGTTTTGATGAGAGTTGTTTCATATAGAAAAGTTGATTTTGAAAAATGAAAAATAAATTTACTGCATCTCAGCTTGACAATTGTCGTAAAGCTGTTATCAATTCCATATTTTCTTTTCCCGTGCCCACTGTAATGCGCAGGCAATCGTCGCATAGTTCCACCCTGCTGCGGTTGCGAACCACGATACCGGACTCCAGCAGGTAATTGTAGACGGCATCGGCATCTCTGACTTTTACCAATAAGAAATTGGCATCACTTGGAAACACTTTTTCAACAGCCGGCAGCAATACCAGGTTCTTACAGAGCTCTACACGCATAGCCACAATGGCTTTTATCATTGCATTTACCTGGTCGGTCTCTTCCAGTGCCTGAAGCACCAGTTCCTGCGTGGTTTGGCTGATATTATAAGGTGGTTTTACCTTATTGTATATTTCTATAATGTCCATACTGGCAAACGCCATACCCATGCGGAGCCCTGCCATTCCCCAGGCTTTGCTCATGGTCTGCAATATGACCAGGTTGGGATAATCGTTTAATTCCTGTATCAGGGACCTGTGCCTGGAAAAATTGATATACGCTTCATCCACCACTACCAGTCCATCGAAATTATTGAGTACGATTTCTATGTCTTCGCGATTCATGGAGTTTGCTGTAGGGTTATTGGGTGAACATATCCAGATGATCTTTGTATGCACATCAATAAGGCTTTCTATTTTATCCAGGTCGAGCTGAAAATCATTTTTCAATACAGCTTTGCGCACTTCCACATCATTGATATTGGCGCTGACTTCATACATGCCGTACGTGGGGGGATTGAGAATGATATTATCTTTCCGGGGATTGCAGCATGCCCGGTACAAAATATCAATGCATTCATCACTGCCATTGCCAAGGAAAATATTTTGCGGGGGAACTCCTTTCACTTTGCTCAACGCCTCTTTCACTTTCCATTGCAGCGGATCTGGGTAGCGGTTATACCATTTCGTTAGTGGGGAACCAAGGCTGTTTTCATTGGCATCGAGAAATACCCTGGCTTCTCCCTTAAATTCATCCCTTGCAGATGAATAAGGAACCAGGTTGCTGATATTTTCCCTTAATAAGTTTTTTAAGTGAAACATGTTATTTTTTTTTGTCTGAACTGGGATTGGTAGGATAAATGGGATTTGTGGGAAAATCTTAATATAAAACCACATCAAATCATCCCAAATATCCTATTTATCCCACCAATCCCAGTTCAGACCAGCCTCACCCTCACAGCCTCTGCGTGTGCCTGCAAGCCCTCAGCTTCCGCCATTGAAATCACAGTTTTACCAATATTTTTCAATCCTTCTTTTGTCAGTTGCTGAAAAGTTATTTTTTTAACAAAACTATCCATGCTTACACCGCTGTACGACCTGGCATACCCGTTAGTAGGCAGTGTATGATTTGTCCCGCTTGCATAATCACCCACGCTTTCGGGCGAATAATGCCCGAGGAAAACAGAACCCGCATTGATTACATTTGCGGCAAGTGTTTTTGCATTTGCGCAGGCTAATATCAAATGTTCCGGGGCGTATGCATTCAACAGATGTATTGCCTCTTCTTCGTCCTTAACCAAAATGGCTGCACTGTTCTCCAATGCTTTTTTTATAATTTCAGCACGAGGTAAATTTATTACCTGTTTATCAATTTCTGCCAGTACGCTGTCAATAATGGATCGCGATACAGTCACCAACAGCGACTGGCTATCGGTTCCATGCTCGGCCTGTGATAGCAGGTCGGCCGCAACAAAAGCGGGGATGGCAGATTGATCAGCATATACTGCCACTTCACTTGGCCCCGCAGGCATATCGATGGCCACACCTTCTTTTTGCACCAGTTGTTTGGCACAGGTGACATATTGATTGCCCGGTCCAAAAATTTTATACACGCCGGGGATTGTTGCTGTTCCATAAGCCATGGCCGCTATGGCCTGCACTCCGCCCACTTTAAAAATTTTTTTTATACCAATCAGCTGCGCAACATATAAGATAGCAGGATGCAACCTGCCATCGGCAGCGGGAGGTGAACACAATATGATTTCTTTGCAACCTGCGAGCATGGCGGGAATGCCCAGCATCAACAGTGTTGAAAACAATGGAGCCGTTCCTCCCGGAATATAGAGGCCCACTCTTTCAATGGCCACATTTTTACGCCAACACATTACACCAGGCATCGTTTCAATTGTCTCACTATCCTGTAGCTGATCATGATGAAATCGCTCAATATTATTCTTTGCCTGGCAGATAGCAAGTTTTAACTCATCTGCAATATCAGCAGCGGCGTTCATTTCTTCTGCCGAAACTTCCATATTTTCCAAAGACACTTTATCAAATACCCTTGAAAATTTCCTGACTGCTTCATCTCCGCTTTCGTGCACTTCTTTTAAAATATTGGATACCGTCATTTCAAGCGACCTTGTATCGACAACGGGCCTTGCCAATATTTCTTTCCATTGCTTTCTTTCAGGAAATTGTATAATCTTCATGGTTGTGAATATAAAGCCGGGTTGTACGGCAAAATTTTATCTTCAAATAATTTGCAATAACTGTATCACATAATCATTTTTTCAATCGGCACTACAAGTATACCCTGTGCGCCCGCTTCTTTCAGCTTTGCAATGATATCCCAAAAATCATTTTCGTCCACCACGCTGTGCACGCTGCTCCAGCCGGCTTCTGCCAGGGGCAGAACGGTGGGGCTTTTCATACCAGGCAGCAGGCGGATTATCTGTTCTAATTTATCATTGGGTGCATTGAGCAGGATATATTTGTTATTCTTTGCTTTTTTTACTGCCCGGACTCGGAACAGAAATTTATCGAGTAATTGTCCGCGGGCGGCATCCAGGTTTTTATTTTTTATTAGGATCGCCTGCGATTCCAATACTGTTTCCACTTCTTTCAACCCATTCATGAAGAGGGTAGAGCCGCTGCTCACCAGGTCAACGATGGCATCTGCCAATCCGATACCCGGCGCAATTTCAACAGAGCCGCTGATCGCATGAATTTCAGCTTTCACATTGTTCCTGTCAAGAAACTGCTGCACCAGCAGGGGATATGTGGTGGCGATTCTTTTATTGGCAAGAAAACTCACATGTTCATATTTTTCATTCTTTCCAACTGCAACGGATAAGCGACATTTACCAAAACCGAGTCGTTCTACAATATCCACCTGTTTATTTTTTTCGCACACAATATTTTCTCCGGCAATGCCTATATGCGCCACGGCATCTTCCACATACTGCGGAATATCATCATCCCGCAAAAAATAAATTTCCATCGGGAAGTTATCCACTTCAGTTTTCAGTTTGTTGATCCCATTTTTTAAATCGATCCCGCAATCTTTAAGCAGCTTTACAGAATCATCATACAGGCGGCCGGATTTTTGTATGGCTATTTTCAAGACCTCCGCCTTTCCTCCTGCCGTAGAAAAAGGAGTATATGATTTTCGTATAAACAAGTTTGTCATATCAATGCGTTTTGTTAAGACAGTTTAAACAAATGCCCTCGATAACCACAAAAAAACAGGGCCTACTTTTGGTAAGCCCTTCAATAATATTATGTTTACACAAAACACCATTGGCCTACCCCTGTGGTAAGAAAGCAAAATGATGATGATGTGTGTTTGTTCTCATAAATGAATCCGCAAAACTACACGACCTCATGTAATTGTCCAAAAAATTATTTGGGAAAGGTTTGTAGAAATTATTACTTTTCAATGCAACTATCTATCAGCTAATAGCTCGCTGTTTTTTATGAAACCAGGGGCGGTTACACAGCAGCTTTCTTAAAAAATCATTGCCATGAACAAATTTTATCGATTATCGGCTTGGCTTAGTATTTTTCTTTTCATGAATTTTGTGGCACCTAAAGCGCCTGATAAAAGGAAATTGATATGGAGTGATGAATTCAATTACAACGGTTTGCCCGATTCATCGCACTGGAATTACGACACAGGTGGTCATGGATGGGGCAATGCGGAGCTTGAATTTTATACTGAGCAAAGAAAAGAGAATGCCCGTGTCGAAAACGGCTGCCTGGTAATTGAAGCACGCAACGAAAAATGGCAAAATGCAAATTATACTTCTGCCCGACTCGTTACCAAAGGCAAGGGCGATTGGAAATATGGCCGCATTGAAGTAAGAGCAAAGCTTCCCCGAGGATTCGGGACCTGGCCCGCCATCTGGATGCTTGGTTCAATAACACCTCTCCAATGGCCCGACGATGGAGAAATTGATATCATGGAACATGTAGGATTTGATCCGGGTGTTATTCATGGTTCCATCCATTGCAAAAAATACAATCATATTATTCATACACAGAAAACCGCGGTTACTCAGCTAGCTGATTGTATGGATGCATTTCACGTATATGCATTGGAGTGGGACAAAAACAGTGTGCGTATTTTTGTTGATGATAAAAAATATTTCTCTTTTGCTAATGAGCACAGCGGTTATGCAGCCTGGCCATTCGATCAGCCCATGCATTTGCTGCTAAATATTGCAATTGGCGGTGGCTGGGGCGGACAAAAAGGGATTGATGATTCAATTTTCCCACAAAAAATGTGGGTTGATTATGTGCGGGTATACCAGCAATGAGCCCAAACAACAAAATCGGACCATCACTTCATGTTCGTATAATAGAGTAGGGGCCATCTATCATCTGGTCAATTCTACCTTAGTCATTTGGTGATAATGGTTCTGGAGCTCATGTACGGTAACAGGATGATTCAAATGCCGCTTGTCTTCCCGGTACCATATTTCGAAGGAAGAAAAATTCCCTTTTTGCGGCAGCAGTATGCGGAACGGGCCACGCATATACTTTACAGAACTATCGGGATTTTCAACTTTTTCAAAATTGAATTTCTTCAATTGCTCTTCGTCCAATGGAATGGCATATAACTGATCCGGGGTGAACCAGAATTCCTGCACACCTGTTTGCACAGATACCTCTTTGTCTTCGTGGTTTAATGCCACTACTTCACCTTCCCTACGTTGGCCATCGTATTCGGCCAGTACGATATCTCCAACTTTGATTTCATTAAATTTAATCATATCGCATTTGGTTTAGATAGTGAATCATTAACGTTTCGTCTTAGTTAGAACATTTTCAATTGATTGTCATTTAGCTCTTTGAAATTTTGTTGTAAGGGTTTAGCAAATAGTTCATGTAGCGGCA